>Ga0233377_1000191_pt1 | contig 34393 bp, 45 predicted proteins | sample ElkDunMinimDraft_6_FD_191540 | JGI IMG/M metagenome (GOLD analysis project Ga0233377, IMG submission 191540) | Fecal eukaryotic communites from dung pellets of Tule Elk in California, USA - Elk Dung E36 | ecosystem: Host-associated > Mammals > Digestive system > Large intestine > Fecal | place...
GGTCTCTCCGTGGTCAGCCGGGTTCATAAGGTCACCTTTTCTTGATCGCGACTGCTTGGGCTCATGCCCGCGGTTTCGCCTTCAGCTTTCGGAGGTTCGGCGCAAGGCCGCACCTCACCTCAACGCCGCGCAACGCGGCCGGTAGGGAGCAGCATCATGCCTAGAGGTGGGGCCCGTGTGGTCTCTGGTCCGCCGCCGGATCCGACTGCGCTGCGGCGTGATCGGCCTGGCGACGCGGCGACGTGGACAACTCTCCCTGCGGAGGGCCGTGCCGGGGATCCTCCAGAATGGCCGCTGCTGGAAGCGGATGGCCGCGAGTGGGAGCTGTGGGCGGACTTGTGGGGCAAGCCGCAGGCCATCATGTGGGAGCGCCTGGGCCAGCTGTACGAGGTCGCGATGTGTGTGCGCATGCTCGCTCGTGCTGAGCAGCCGAAGAGTTCCATCGAGCTGCAGAAGGTCGTCCGCCAGTACCTCGACAGCCTCGGCCTGTCCACTCAGGGCATGTTGCGTAACCGGTGGCGTATCGCGGCGAACGAGGTCGGGGAACGCCGCGACTCGCGCAAGACAAAGGTTTCAGCTGGTCCGTCGATGAAGGACCGGCTGAAGGCCATCGATGGCGGGGGAGCGTAGCCCGCGTCCTCTGCTCGTCGCACCGTCGTGGGTTGAAGCTCACTGCGTGGTTCCGGACGGGTTCCGGCAAGGAGCGCCGTTTCGGCTGTATGACTACCAGCTGCGGTACTACGCGAACTTCTACCTCGTGCGTGGTGACGCGCGGTGGGTGCCGTCGGATCCAGTACTGGGGCCGGCGTTTGTGTACCGGCGCGGGCTTCTAGCAGGGCCGCAGAAGCTCGGCAAGGGGCCTCACACGGCGTCTCATGTGTGCCTCGAAGGCGTTGGGCCTGCTTTGTTCGCGGGGTGGGCCGGCCGAGATGACGGGTACGCATGCGCGGACTTCGGCTGTCATTGCGGCTGGGAGTACGCGTACGAGCCGGGCGAGCCGATGGGCATGCCGTGGCCGACGCCGCTGATCCAGATCACCGCGTTGAGCGAAGAGCAGACGGACAACATCTACGGTGCGCTCCGCCCGATGATCGAGCAGGGCCCTCTCGCGGACCTCATCCCGAAGACCGGTGAGGAGTTCATTCGCCTGCCGGGCGGTGGACGAATCGACACGGTCACTTCCTCCGCGCAGTCGCGGCTCGGCCAGCGAGTCACGTTTGTTCCCCAGGACGAGGTCGGGTTGTGGACTCCGTCGAACAAGATGACGAAGGTCGCTGACACCCAGTACCGCGGTCTGGCGGGAATGGGCGGCCGGGCGTCGCTGACAACGAACGCGTGGGACCCGTCGGAGAACTCCGTTGCCCAGCAGCAGTTCGAATCCTCTGCGACGGACATCTACCGGCAGTTCTCCCAGCCGCCGGCGCACCTGTCGTATCGCAACAAGATCGAGCGGCGGAAGATCCACCGGCTCGTGTACGGCGAAGCGCTCAAGGAACAGGGCGGACATGTCGATCTCGACTCGATCGAGGCGGAGGCCGCGGACCTGCTTGAGCGTGACCCTGCGCAGGCTGAGCGGTTCTTCGGTAACCGCATCGTCTACGGGCATGGCTCCTGGCTCGACGGGGATGCGTGGGACGCGCGAGCTGAACGTCGCGTGGTCCCGGACGGCACGCCGATCGTGCTCGGCTTCGATGGATCCGACGTCGACGACTGGACGGGAATCCGTGCGGAGACAGGCGACGGCTACCAGTTCACGCCGGTGTACGGCGATGACCGCCCGACCGTGTGGAACCCAGCTGAGACCAATGGTCAGGTGCCGCGCCTGGAAGTGGATGCGGCGATCGACGAGCTCATGTCCCGCTATGTGGTGGTGCGCCTATATGCGGACCCGCCGGACTGGAAAAGCGAGATCGACTCCTGGGTGGAGAAGTACGGCGAAAAGGTCGTACTGAGGTGGGCTACCTACCGGGTGGTGCAGATGCACGCCGCGGCGGAGCGGCTGCGTATCGACGCGACGAAAGCTGAGTCGTCTTTCCGGCACGACGGATGCGTGTTCACGTCGGTTCACATCAAGAACACCCGCAAAGCGGCTCGCGCCGGCCAGAAGTACGTGCTGGCGAAACCGAAACAGACGCAGAAGATCGACCTCGCGGTGTGTTCCGTCCTCGCCCACGAGGCAGCTGGGGACGCGCGAGCTGCGGGCTTGTTCACCATCACTCAGCCGAGCACTTCGTACGTGTACACGGCTTCATCCACTCGTCGAGGCAGAAGATAGGGGTGGGTTGCCGGTGGTCGAGATGTCGTCTGAAGCGCGCTCGGCCGTGAAGATCCTGAACCGGCTCGTGGATGAGCTGCGGCTGCGGCAGAAGGTGACAAAGAAGCGCCTGGAGTACTACCGGGGCGAGCACAAGCTCGCGTACGCGTCACCTGAGTTCCGCACCTACTTCGCCGACCAGTTCAAGGGGTTCTCCGACAACTGGACCGCGCCCGTGGCGTCGGCGCCGGCCGAGCGGATGAACATCCTCGGCATCCGGATCGATTCTGACGATCAAAAGCCTGACGCGGAGTTGTCGCGGGCGTGGCGCGCCGCGGATTGCGAGCGCGGCTCCTCGGAGGCGTTCGTCGTCACGCTGGCGGCGGCTAGGTCGTACGCCTTGGTGTGGGGTAATCCGCTGGATGAGGACACGCCTCGGATCACGTGGGAGCGACCGGATCAGGCGATCGTCGCCTACGACAGTGACACCGGGGCGCGGGCTGCGGCGTTGAAGCTGTGGGGCGACGACACCATGGAGTACGCGACGCTGTACCTGCCCAAAGCCGTGTGGAAGTTCAGCCGGTCTCGGTATACGACGTCGGGCTACAGTGTTGCCGGCCTGGTGGTGTCGTCGTCTCGGATCGCGGAGACCGCGCTGCCCGGCGGGTGGGAGCCGCGGCAAGGCGAGCTGGACGACACGTGGCCGATCGCCAACCCGATGAAGGCCGTCCCAATGGTCGAGCTGCGTAACCAGACGTTGCTGGACGACAACCCGCTGTCTGACATCGACGGTGTGATCGCCATGCAGGACGCTGTCAACCTCGTGTGGGCGTATCTACTGAACGCCTTGGACTTCGCGAGCTTGCCGCAGCGTGTCGTCATGGGATCCGAGGTGCCGAAGGTCCCCGTCCTCGACTCCGAAGGACGAATCGTTGGGGAACGGCCTCTTGAATTAGACCTGCTGGCCAAAGAGCGCATTCTTTGGCTGACAGGTGAGAAAACCAGTATCGGGTCGTGGCCAGCGGCGGATCTACAGGCGTACAGCCATGTGATCGAGCGAGCTATCGAGCACATTGCAGCCCAGACAAGGACACCCCCTCACTACTTGATCGGTAAGGTCGCCAATCTCTCCGCCGAGGCATTGACCGCAGCGGAGACCGGCCTCGTTAGCAAAACTGGTGAGCGGATCGTCTACGTCAACTCGGGGATCCGGGAGATCTTCGCTCTCACCGCCTCCGCTCAAGGACACGACGACAAGGCGAAGGCGTGCCGGTCAGGCACGGTCATGTGGGCTGATACTCAGTTCCGGGCGATCGGCCAGAAGGTCGACGCGCTCATGAAGCTCAAGTCCATAGGCTTCCCGTTGGAATGGATCGCCGAACAGTACGGGCTGGAACCGCCAGAGGTGGCGAGGGTCATGTCCATGATCCAGGCGCAAGCTGAACTCGACCCGATGAACATGATCGTCAACGGTAAGACGGATGTCCCAGCGGGGCCGCCGACAGCACAACCTGGCGAGGACCCGTTCAAGATCGAAGCTGAGCCGGTCACCGTCAGGGGGTAGCACATGGCCACCCCAGACCAGATCGCCCGCACGCACCAGAGACAGCAGACGAGCATCATCCTCGCGGTCATCGCCGCGGTGCTCGGCCTGTGGAAGCGCCTCGACGAGCACAATCTCACCCGGTCCTGGCAGACAGGTATCGGACCGCAGATCGTGGACATAGTCATGCGGGCCCAGCTCGCTGCCGCCGCTGCCGCTCCCGCGTATCTGAAGGAGTTGGCCGCTGCGGAAGGCGTTTCCGCTGATTTGGGCGCCCTCGTCCCCTCGGCTTTGTCGGGGGTCGCGTCCGATGGGCGCCCTCTGGAGTCGCTGCTGTATCAGCCGATCATTCTCCTCAAGCGGCTTCTGATGGCGGGAAAACAGCCAGAAGAGGCCATGAGTCAGGCCACGAGCTTTATGGCGCTGATCGCGTCCACTCAGGTTGCTGACGCTGGCCGTGGAGCGGTGAGCGTCGGCATCACCGCGACTCGCGAGTGGGTCACCTACGTACGGGTCGTGAATCTGCCGGCATGTTCGCGCTGCATAATCCTGGCTGGCCGCGAGTACTCCTGGAGCCAAGGCTTCGAACGACACCCCTCGTGCGACTGCGGGATGAGGCCGATCACAAAGAACGAGGACCGTCCACCAACGCCAGAAGCGTTATTCGCGTCGATGAGCGCCGAAGACCAAGACCGCCGTTTCGGTAAGGCTGGCGCGGAGGCGCTGCGACTAGGCGCGGACATGGGGCAGGTCGTCAACGCTCGGCGAGGCATGCGAACCGCTGCTGGCGGGCGGCTGGTCACCACTGAAGGCACCACAGCCCGTGGTGTTGCTGGGAAGCAGCTCGGCAACCTTCGGAAGGTCGCAGGTGAGCGGTACCGGCGTAGCCAGATCGTCCGGCCGATGCCAGAGCAGCTCCTTGCGGACGCCGACGGCGACAGGGATCTCGCGATCCAGTTTTTGCAGAGGTTCGGCTATCTGGACGCTGGGAGTGCACGTCGGCGCGCCCGTGCGGCGGACTCAACGGCTACCTGAGACCTGCACACCTCACGACCGGATCCGCCGCTTGCGGGAACGGATCTTCCCCATGCCCTTGTGGCGTCCCACGAAAGGAAACTTGTGGCCGATATCTCCTCAGGTGAGCGCCAGCGCGCAGCTGATCAAGGCGACGCGATGCCCGGCGGTCGATTCCCGATCCGTAACCGCGGCGACCTGGAGAAGGCGATCAAGGCTGTCGGCCGAGCCAAGGGCGGCGAAACAGGCCAGGCCGCGGTACGCCGCTTCATCCTCAAGCGCGCCAAGGAACTCAACCTCACGGACCTCATCCCCGACACCTGGGCTGCCGACGGCTCCCTGAAGGCCTAACCCCTCCGCATTTCGACCGGACCGCGCAACGCGGAACCGGCATTTCCGCATGCCCCGAAAGGAACCACTTCATGGCTGATCAGCAGGACGCAACGTCCGCTGACGTCGCATCCCCGGCAACCGAGGACAACGACGCTCAGGCCGAAGAGCTGCTGGCTGACGCAGTCAACAGCGACACCGCCAAAGAGACCAAGCCCGACAGCGTTGACGGTGATGACGAGGACAAGCCCCTCGGCCCGGCTGGCGAGAAGGCGCTTCTCGCCGAAAAGCAAAAGGCGCGCCTTCTGCGGGCCACTCTGCGGCAGGTCAAGGCACAAACCGCCACTCGGGACGCGGAACTTGCGGATCTCCGCAAGCAGCTGGAGAAGCTCACCCCCAAGGAGCCCGCGACGAAGAAAGCGCCCGCTTCTGATGCGGAAGAGGCGAAACCGGTGGATGTGGAAGCACTCCGGCGTGAGGCGCGCGAGCAGGTCGAGGTGGAACTGAAGGCGGCTCAGGCGGCTGAGCGCGTCCTCGACAAGATCGAACTGAAGGCCACCAAAACCTTCATTGACCCCGCCGACGCTGTGTCCCGGCTGATGCGGGAGAAGAACACCGACGACTTCCTCGACGAGACGGGCAAGCCGGACGTCGAGGCCATTCAGGACGCGCTGGAGGAACTGCTCCAGCGCGCTCCACACCTGGCTGCGACAGCGCAAGGCGGCAGCAAGCGATTCACGGGATCCGGCGACGGGGGCGCAAAGCCCACCAAGCAGCCCCGCCCAGGGAGCGTCCACGAGGCCGTGTCCCGAGCTCTCAACAAAACCTAGATCAGGAGCACTGAATGCCTGTCACCCTTGCGCAGGCGCAGGTCAACACCCAGGATGACGTGGACTACACCGTCATCGACAACCTGCGCCGCTACAGCTGGCTGATGGACCAGATCGTCTTCGACGACGTGGTCACCCCCGGCTCGACCGGAGACGCCAGCCTCACTTACGCCTACACGCGGCTGCTGACGCCGCGTCAGGCGTCGTTCCGGCAGTTCAACACCGAGTACAACGCCGACAAGGCGATCCGCCAGCGCTACACGGTGGACCTCAAGCCGCTCGGTGGCGCTTTCAACGTTGACCGCAAGCTGGCCCGCCTGGGCCCGGCGGCCACCAACGAAATCGCGTTCCAGATGCAGGAACTGCTCACCAGCATCAAGATTCGATTCCAGGATGAGCTGATCAACGGCGACACCGCCGTGGACTCCGCGGGCTTCGACGGCCTCGACAAGATCCTGACGAATAGCACCACCGAGTACGACCCCAACGACGAAGGCATCACCGCCGGGTACGTCGACTGGACCATCAACACGGTCGACACCCAGGCCGAAGCGATGACCGCCCTGTCGCGCCTGGATGACTGGCTGTCGCGCATCGTCCCGTCCCGCGTCGGCTCCGGCAGCAACCTCGGCACCGCTGGCGCGCTGCCTGTCGGCGTCAAGGCCATCCTCGGCAACACCACGTCGATCACCCGACTGCGCGGCCTCGCCCGCTGGGCCGGCATGTACACCGCCAACCAGGACGACCTGGGGCGGCGCATCGAGATGTATGGCCCGTGGCACCTCGTCGACATCGGCGACGGCGTTACCGGCTCCAGCCCGATCATCCCGATCGAGACCCGCGACGCCGACGGTGTCGGCGGCGGCGGCAACATCACCGGCCTCACCGACCTGTACGCCGTCAGCTTCGGCCTGGACGCCTTCCACGGCGCGTCGATGGCCGGCTCTCCGCTGATCGAGACCTACCTGCCGGACTTCACCGAGCCCGGCGCGGTCAAGACCGGCGAGATCGAGATGGGCCCCGTGGCGGCCGTTCTCCGCAACGTCAAGGCGTGCGGAGTGTTTCGCAACATTCGCGTTATGTAATTCATCTGAGAAAATACGCCATTTCTGGGAAAATTAAGTAAACCCCGGCACCTGCTGAAACAGGCCCGGGGCGTGGCCACTGCTTTTGGGAGCAAGTGACATGTCTGAGCGTAGCTGTGTCGTTAGCGGTTGTGAAGTGACCGAGAGACTCCGTCGCGGGATGTGCAACGCGCACTACCGGCGAGTCCTCAAAAAGGGGACGATCACACTGTCCCGTCGCCCGAGGGCGGGGAGAATTTGCTCCGTTGACGGTTGTGACAGGCCAGTGGCCAGCAGTGAGTACTGCCAAGCGCACCATCGTCGACGAAAAGTGCTCGATGATCCCCTGCCTCTGGTCCGGATCGGCCCCAGAACCCCGCGCGGCGATGGGTGTGTGATCTGCGGCAAAGGTCCCGTAGTAGGGCGAGGCTGGTGCGCAATGCACTACAGCCGCTGGCGCTTAAAGGGAGATCCGGGACCCGCAGGTCGACTCAATCGCAAAACCGATCCAACCGCTACGGACAAGACATGCTCTAAATGCTCCGAGGTCAAGCTGGTAGCCGAATTCAGTCGGGATCCGCGAACGGCTGATGGCCGGTACGCGGCCTGCAAGGCCTGCGTTGCCAAGACCGCGCGCAACGCGCGGTTCAAGCGCAAGTACGGCATCACGGCTGATGAGTACGACCAGATGCTTGAGTCCCAGAACGGCGTCTGCCTCATCTGCAGCGGACCTCCTCCCAATGGTCGCCCCCTCGTGGTGGATCACTGCCACAGCACGGGCGACGTGCGAGGCCTCCTCTGCAACAACTGCAACGCATTGCTCGGCATGGCTGCGGACGACATCCAGCGCCTAACCGCAGCAATCACATATCTCGAAAAGAGTCGAAGATCATGAATCTTCCGAACCACAAGCAGGTGGCTTCATGCGATACCTGATCACTACCCCGGAGCCCCGCTGGACTGGCGAAGTCGCCGGCGTCGCGTTCGCTCACGGCGAGGGCCTGGTCAACGATCCCGCCCCTCGGGTTCTGAACTACTTCCTGCGCAGGGGCTACGGCGTCGAGAAGCTCGACGGCGGCAAGGGGGAGGACACCGTCGTGTCCGAGGGTGCCTCGTCGCCCGGCAGCGGCCCGGACAATCTGCAGCACTCGCCTGGCACCTCTGTGGGCGCGGAGAAGGTCGAGCCGACTCCGTCTGAGATCGCGGACGAGATCAAGGACGCCAAGGACGCGGAGACCAAGAAGACCGGCACCTCTGGTCGCCGCGCGAGCACCAAGGAGGACGGCAAGTGACGACTCTCGGCCGATACCCGCGCGTTGTCCCGGACAGCCCCGCGCTTGACTACCCGTACAACGCGCTGCCTGGCGTCGACCAGGACACCTTCGTCCGGTCCAACATCGCTGTCACCCAGTGCACCAGCGACCTGACCGCGACCGGTACCGGTGTCGCGATCGGCACCCGCATCTTCCTGCGGAAGACCGACGTGGTCACCAACATCACGTTCGTGTCGGGCAACACCGCAGCAGCCACCCTGACGAACTGGTGGCACGCCCTGTACAGCCCAGCGGGCGCGCTGATCGCGCAGACCGCTGACCAGGGCAGCGCTGCGTGGGCGGCGAACACGGCGAAGAAGCTGGCCCTGTCGACCCCGTACACCGTGGCTGCTGACGGCTGGTACATCGTTGCCACCTCCACCACGGCCTCCACGGTGCAGACGATGATCGGGTGTGCGCCGATCGTCACGGCCACCGCGTCAGTGCACGCCGGCAGTCTCGCCCCGGGATTCACCTTCGGGTCGTCTCTGGCTGGTACCGCTCCGGCAACGACTGGCTCTCTGACCGCTGTCGCGAAGTGCCCGCTGGCCATCGTCTCCTAGGCAGCCTTCTGGAGGTGCCCAGATGGAGACTCATTTCTCAGTGAGGACTATGCCGTGACCGCGCTCGCTTCGACGGTGGACGCGATCAGGCTCGGCTACACGCTGCCCGCAGGCGATGCGGAGGCGCTCCTGCGGCGGGCGTCCGCTCGAATCCGGCGGGCAGCCAAGCAGCACATCAGCAGTATCACGTCCACAGTCCGCGTGCGGGTTGAAGGCGGCGTCGCAGTGCTGCCCGGCAATCCCATCACCGCGGTTACATCCGTCACTCAACTCACGGAGGACGGCGGTGCCGCGGTGACGGGGTGGCGGTGGGACGGCCGAGACCAAGTCCACGGCATCAACACCTCACCCACAACCAACCTGCCTGTCATGGCGCGCTGGCCGACCGATGTCTTGGTCACCTACACGCACGGCTGGACGACCATCCCTGACGAGCTGCTTGATCTGGTCTGCTCCATCGCAGCCCGGATCGGATCCGTCCCCGCCAGCGGCGGCATGGAAGCAGGCGTCAGATCCGAATCCATCGACGACTATTCCGTGACCTATGCGGTCGAGGCACTTGATGCTGCTTCGGGTCTTCTGCCGGGTGAGGAGGATGAGTTGCGCGCATTTCTCGGGTCGCCACCCTCGGCGTACGCGGTGAAGATCCGGTGAGTGTCGACGGGGTCCTCGCCCGCGGCCGGTCTGCGGCCTTGAATCTCATGCGGGATACCTGCACGGTCGAGCGTAAAGACGGCGCCCCTGTCTTCGACGAGATCACCGGCGAGACCGTGCAGGCGTGGGTCGTTATCCACACCGGAATCTGTCGGGTCAAGCCGCGCTCTCCCAACGAAACAGTGTGGGGTGAACGCGAAGTCACCCTGCACCAATACACGATCGGATTCCCCTGGGACGTCGACCCGGTATTCCGTCGCGAAGACCGGGTCACGATCACCGCATCCGATGACGACTGGCTGATCGGACGACGCCTCGAAGTTGTCGGCGCATCCCTAGCCGGCGTCTCAACAACGCGGCGAATCCTCGTCGAGGACAACGAGGGGTGATATGGCCGATCATGAGTTGGACTTCTCTGATCTGTTGAAACTGAAAGCAGACATTGAAGTCGATGCGCACCGACTGGCGGAGAAGGCGTACCCGGTCGCGAAGGAGTTCGCGGAGAAGCTGAAGAAAGACTGGCGGAAGAATGCACGCTTGACCGCCCGCCAGCACGGCAAGCACTACCCGCGGTCGATCACAGCTGAGCAGAAGTTCGTGCTCGACGGCCCCGATTGGGAGGTCGGCCCCGAGTCGGCGCTACCACAAGGCGGGATGGGCGCAGGTTTCGAGTACGGAGGCCCAACTCAGCCGCCGCACCTCGATGGCGCGCAGGCAGTTGCTGGGATCGAAGCGCCGTTCGAAGCTGCGGTCAAGAAGATCGCAGCGGAGTTTCTTCGGTGAACCCTCCGCTTGAGTCCCGGCCCCTTGTCAAAGCCTTGCTCACCATGCTGAACACCGGACTCGGCGCCACATGCTCGGTGTACTGGGCTGAAGCGCCGGATGGGCGGCTAACGAAGTACGCGGTCATGTACCCGGATACCGGTATGAAGTCGGCGCTGCATCGGACTCTCGCCAACAACGGCCCGGACGAGCTGCGTTACCAAATTACGTCCGTCGGCGCTGACCCTGAGCAGGCCATGTGGGTGGCGGACAAGGTCGCCCATGTTCTGCTCACCGCAGTCCCCGTTGTGGCAGGGCGCCGGGTCTGGCCAGCGATCGAAGAGAGTTCGCAACCCATTCGCAGGGACGACACGAGCACGGGCCTGTTCTACGCCACAGCCCAATATTTGAGCCGCTCCGATCCAACCTGACCTTTCATTCGCTCCAGCCCGCCACCGTGCGGGCTTTTTTCATGCCCTGAGGAGAGCCCGTAGATGGCTACCTACACCGCTGAACCGATCACCGCCGCGGGCGTGGTCCTGACGCCGAGAACCGCCGCATCCGGCGACAAGCTGCGCTACGACACGAACGCAGTCCTGCGGATCACCAACGGATCTGGCGGCTCGATCACCGCCACGATCCCCGTCGCCGGCAACAACTCGTACGGGCAGCCCAACCCAGACCCGGTGATCACCGTAGCGGCCAGCGCGACCAAGGCCGTGCTCATGCTGCCCGCGTACATCGATCCCGCAGACGGCCTGATCTCGCTGACGTGGTCGGCCACGCCGGACGTCACCTTCATCTACGAGCGCCACTGATGGGCCGCTACGTGGTCCGGGATCCGGCCACCCGTGAGTTCGAGATCGACGAGTCGGCGCTGCCGTTCTGGAAGCACCGCGAGGGCTACACGATCGTCGACCCCGTCTCCACGGCCGACGAAAAGCCCGTCGCTGGCGCACCCGCAGAGCCCGCCGCTGGCGAGCCCGCCCCGCCGGAGGAGTCCGGAAATCCCGCCGGATCGACCACCGGGAGGGGCCCGGACAAGTCGCCGACAACCCCAAAGACCAGCACAAATGCCGGTAAGATCGTAGACAAGTAGAAGCCCGGCGACGACTGCAATCGTCCCGGGCGCGGCCGATCTAATTAGGAGATCGACGTGCCTGAGCGTAGCTGCTCTGTGCCCGCATGTTCAAAACCAGCTGCCAAGCGCGGCTGGTGCGGCGCCCACTATCGACGTTGGCAGCTGACCGGCGATGTACGTGCTGATACCCCGTTGCGCGGCGAACGTAAGCCGTGCAGCGTCGAGGGTTGCGAGAAGCTGTCGCAAGTCCTCGGCATGTGCAGCACGCACGCCAGGCGGTTCAAGGCGACGGGCGATCCTGGCCCGGTAGGGACGATCCGCGTCCGACAAGTCTGCGCTGTCGCACGATGCGAGCGACTTGCAGTCGGCGGCGGCATGTGCCTCATGCACTACAAGCGTGTTCGTCGCTCTGGCACCACCCAGGGCGCCACCCTTGAGTGCCGATTTTTCAACCACGTCACGCACGAGGACGAACACGGTTGTTGGATCTGGGACAAGCCGCACCCCGAATCGGGATACGGCCAGTTCCGTCACGGTCTGGCTCACCGTTGGTCGTACGAGTTCTTTCACGGAGATCTTCCACAGGATCTCGACATTGATCACCTGTGCCGCAACAGGGCTTGCGTTAACGCGTGGCACATGGACCCCGTGCCGAGCGGGGTCAACATATTGCGGGGAGTCGGACCCTCCGCAATCAACGCTCGCAAGACTCACTGTCTGCGAGGCCACGAGTTCACTGACGCCAACACTTATCGGGCTCCCGGGAATCCGGGCACCCGTCACTGCCGCGCATGCATAGCTATCCGCGTGCGGCGCCAGCGCGCCAAGTAGTCACTAGCCGCCGACGCGGCGCCCTTCCTTAAGGACCCCAGGCATTGCCGGGGTCCTTTTGCTTTTCCCCACCTCTTTCAAGACCAATGCTGCTCATGCATGCGCAGCGTAGCCGAAAGGTGACGTACCGTGTCACAGATCTTAACTGACGGCAACACCAAGGTCGTTTTCGTGCCTGCCGTGGGCAGTATCACGGCCCCCACCGTGACGGAGCTGAACGCGGCCGGAGGAGTGGCGCTGGAAAACACTCTCACCGACGACGGCCTTTCCATCGAGTTCGACGAGGGTGTGGTGACCGGCCCGACCCTTGCCTCGGTTCAGGACTTCGAGGGTCCTGGCCGGATCAAGGCCAACATCGAGCTGACCGGGTACCGCGACTCCTCCCCGTCGTCGGACCGCATGTGGTCGGTCATGACGCGCGGCACCGCAGGCTATCTGGTGGTGCGTACCGGTATCGCTGCGACCACCGGATGGGCGGATGGGCAGAAGGTCGACGTCTACGGTGTGACGTGTGGTGAGCGGCGCAAGCTGCCCGTCGAGCGCGAGTCGTACGAGAAGTTCTCGATCAAGATGTTCGCCTCCTCGACGTACAACATCGACTCCACCGTGGCGGCGTAGGTGGCCAAATTCTCAGACATCAAGGCCAAGGCCAAGCTGCCTGAACGGTCAGTACCCCTGTGTCTGACGGGTGACTTGCAGGGCCAGTTCGAGGACCTCGAACGGCAGCTGGAGGAGGTCAGCGCCCGCCCTGGAGGGCGCACGATGGCCGGCGCGAGCGAGGAGGAGACGGCTCTCGCCAAGCGGATCGAAGCTCTCCGTCAGCAGATGGCCGACGAGGTTACCGTGTTCCGTCTGCGGGCTCTCCCCCGAGGCAAGTGGCGGGATCTGATGGCCGAGCACCCGCCGCGGCCGGAAGACAAAGCCGAAGGCAGCGTGTGCAACCTGGAGACGGGGCCTATCGCTGCTGTGGCCGCGTGCTGCGTGGACCCGCAGATGAGCATCCCCGAGGTGGAGGAGCTCGTCGACGAGATCCTCACCCAGGGGCAGTGGGACACCTTGTTTCAGCAGGTATTCCTTCTGAATCGGGTGAAGCATGACGTCCCTTCCTCGTCTGCCGCCTCCGGGATTCTGCGGAGCTCCACGAGGAGCTGACGCTTGCCCATGCCCTCCGCATTCCGCGGAGTCGGCTGCTCGGCCGCGAGCCGAGGGAGATCACGCGGCACCACTACAACAAGCAAGGACGGTTGGTCCGCTCCGTCACCACACGGGAGCCGGAGTGGACCGAAGAAGACGTGGCCTGGCACACCGCTTACCTGCGTGAGCAGAACAGCCGGTGTCCAGGCCCATGTGGTTTGCCGTTGGATGAGACCACAGACATGGCGAACGGCAGGCCCGTGCACACCTACAAGGTGCCCGCTCCTGCCCGCTGCCAGGCGTGCGACGTGCTCATTCAGGCGCAGGATGCCGCAGACAAGGACAAGGTCAAACGGCCGGGTGCTTTGCTGAGGCACATCGAGAGAACCTGTGACTGCTAGTGGACGCGCTCAAAAATGGCCTCACCGTTGATTTCGCCAACGAATCGGTAGCCTCTGGCGCCGGCGGCTTTCACAAGGTCTTCGAGGTAGATGAATCCGCCTCGCAGACGCCACACCACCTGGTGGTCGCCGTTGAACTTGAGGTCCAGACGCTGGTCGAGGGTTGGCGGCTCAACCCCATGGACGCCTTTCAGCCATCGGGTGAGGATGACGGCTGCCCGCCAGGCGAGGAATCCGCCGATACCTACTGCTGCGGCTAAGGCAAGGACCTCATTCGGCGCCATTCCGAACTCCTGTGTGCGCTGGAATCCCCCGATCCGCTGGCGATGATGCCACGCCACGTGCTCGACGCGCACTCATAACGGCTCATTTCCTCCTTGACCTGATGGGCGGTGAGTCCGATCGCGGAGCGCAGCGTCAGCATCAGAGTCCGTCTCAAGATCTCCGAATTCGAGGCGGGCTCCAACGGCATAAAGCGCAATCTGACCAGCGTAAACCGCAAGCTCGTTGAGACTGCGGGATTCGCCGCCGGTATGCGGAAGAAGCTCGAAGACGCCACCAAGAAGCTCCCGAAGATCGAGATCGACGCCAACAGCAAACCTGCGGAGATCAAGGTCGCGGAACTCCGGGCGAAGCTGGAGAAGCTGGCAGCCAAGGACATCCAGGTTGATGCCGACGTCACCCAGGCGCTCGTCGAGATGTCCGCGATCCAGCAGGAGCTCGAAGAGGTCGAGCGTGGCGCTTCGTTCGACGTCCGGGCTGATGTCGGGGCGGCCTTGGCTCAGCTGCGAAGTGTGCAGCAAGAGGTCAACCGGATCAACAACGAGACGGCGCGGGTAGGTGTTGACGCTGATACCGCGCAGGCGCAGCAGGAGGTAGCCGATCTCCGCCGGCGTTTGGACGAGCTCAACGCTCGCCGCCGCGTCGGTGTTGATCTGGACGCTGACGCGGCCAAGGCTGAGTTGTCCGCGATTCAGCGGGACCTGCAGCGGCTCAACGCGACCAGCGCGGATGTGAAAGTACGGGCGGACACCGCGCAGGCTCTGGCGCAGATCCGAGCGGTTGAGGCTGAGACGTCCCGCTTGAGCGGGCGGTCGGCGACTGTTGGCATTAAAGCAGACGGCTCTCAAGCGCTGCTCACTATCGCCGCGGTCGCTGCTGCGGTGGCGGCTTTGCCGGCGGCTGCGACGATCACTATTGGCGTCGGAGTTCTCGGTGGCGCATTCGCGGCAGCAGGTCTAGGCGCCGCGGGATTCGCCGCTGCCGCGGTGCCGGCGATCGGCAGGGTGAACGAGGCGCTCAAGGAAACAGAGTCCGCGGCGGGTGGCGCGGGCGGCGCGATGAAGAGCGCAGCCCAGAAGGCTCTGGAGTCGGCTCAGAAGGCGTTGAGTCTGGCGACCGCGCAGGACGCTGTGGCGGACGCGGCCGAACGAGTCAAGGGCGCTCAGCGCGGTGTGAAAGACGCCCTGGATGGCGTGAGCCGGGCGAAGGCCGACGTAGCGAGGGTGGCTGAGGATGCGGCTGCCCGGCAGGTGCAGGCCGCTGCCCGTATCGGAGACGCCGAACGGTCCGTGCAGGACGCTCACCGGGCCACACAGCGGGCCATCGAGGACCTGACGCGGGCACGGGAGCGCGCCCAGGAACGTCTCGAAGACCTCGCCCTGGCGACCGAAGGCGGAGCCCTGTCGGAGGAGCGGGCGCAGATCAGTATCCGCCGGGCAGAGGCCGATCTAGCCCGGACGAACGCCGACCCGAGGGCCAGCCAGCTCGACCGCGAAGACGCCGCGCTGAGGCTGCGTGAGGCTGAGTTCGCGTTGAAGCGGCTCAAGGAAAGCAACGCTGACCTCGCCAAAGAACGGGCTGAGGCCGACGCTAAAGGCGTCGAGGGATCCGATGAGGTCGTCGCCGCCAAGGAGCGCATCATCGCCGCGCAGCGCGCCGAAAGCGACGCCGAGCGGAACCTCGCGGCTGCTCGCGCCGACGCGGCACGTACTGCGGTCGACGGCGCTAAGGCCATTGCCGAGGCGCAGTCCCGGGTTGGAGAGGCGCATCTCAAGGTCGCGGAGGCGCAAAAGGATCTTGTTCGGGCGCAGCGGGACGCGCTGCGAGCCGCCCAAAGATTGAAGATCGAACAGCTTCAACAGAAGGTTGCGCTGGAGCAGGCTGGCGGCGCCGCTGGCGGCGCTGCGTCGAAGATGTCCAAGCTCAGCAAGGCAGAGCAGGAACTCGCCAAGGACATCAAGGCTTTCGCCGACAACTACGAGAAGTGGCAGCAGTCTCTACAGCCGGACATCTTCCCGGCGATCCGCGGCGGCATGGATCTCCTAACAACCGGCATGGAAATCGGCACGCCGCTGATCAAGGCCAGTGCGTTCGCACTCGGCACCCTCGCGGAGAAGGCCAACGCGGGCTTGAAGAGCCAGCAGTGGGCCGACTTTTTCGACACGATGACCCGAATGGCGCCTTTGGCCATTGATGGCCTCGGCACCTCGGTCGGGAATCTCCTCGGCGGCCTCGCCGGAATCTTCGAAGCCATGGCGCCGAAGACCGCCGACGTCCTGACCTGGCTGAAGGACATCACCCAGGAATTCGAAACCTGGGGTCAGAGTCTTTCGACGGATACCGGTTTCGCGAAGTTCATGACCTACGTGGAGACGAATGCTCCCAAGGTGCAACAGCTCGTCGGCAACCTTGGGACAACCATCGGAAACATCCTGTCCGGTTTGTCCGAGCCGGGCGCTGGCCTGCTGGACTTCTTCGTGGGGCTGTCGGATGCCCTGGCGAAGATGACTCCGGAGCAGTACGAGGCGATCGCCAAAGCGATCGGCTTGATCGTCGCTGCGGCCAAACTCGGCATGAGCCTCAAACTGGGCGTGTTCCTGGTCCTGGCCGACAACCTGAGCAAGCTCTCACCTGGTCAGATCGAAGCGGTAGCGCTCGCGATCACCGGCCTGATCGTCGCGGCGAAGGCCGGTCAGGCTATCAGCGCCGTCGCCGGCGTCTGGTCCAATCTGGGTGGCAGCATCGACAAGGTCGGCGATGCCGCGACCCGCAACAAGGGCAAGCTCGCCGGACTCGCCGAGCTGGGAGGTGCTGCGGCTGGAGCCCTGGCGGTAACCACTGGGCTGGGCATGCTGGACAAGCAGCTCAACGGTCTGGACACGAAACTCGGCGCCATGTCGTCTGAGCTGTCGGAGTTCGGGAAGACGGGGCAGCTCAGCGGCAAAATGGCCGAGCAGTGGGGCGACTCTCTCGACACTGTGGTCAAGGATGTCGACTCCTGGGGTGAAGCGCTCGGCCGTGCCAGCGGTACGAGCGAGTCGTTCCGTGAGGCGGTTAGTCGTCTGGCGAACCCGGGCCCGCTGGAGGGGTTCAAGACCAGCTATCTCGGTTTGCTGAACGTGGTGACGCTCGGCACGACAGAGTTCGACAAGAGCGCCGAGCAGATCGGGTTCATGGACCAGGAGCTCGCCAACCTGCTTGCCAACGGTCGGGCGGGTGAGGCTCAGCAGGCGTTCGCTCGGTTCGCCAAGGAAGCCGAAGCGATGGGCGTACCGGTTTCGAAGTTGAAGGAGATCTTCCCCCAGTACACCCAGGCTGTTGCCACCGCTGGGGAAGCGTCTACAACTGCTGCCGGCGGGATCGATGAAGCCAAGCAGAAGATGGATGGCCTGCAGCAGTCCATGGACACCTTCGCGGGCCGTACGGATGCGCTACAGGCCATCCGGAACATGGAGCGCGCCTTCAAGGATGCAGCGTCGGCGATCGAGGCGAGCAACGGCAAGCTGTCGATCAGCCGCGGCATGACGGACCAGCAGCGAGACGCGGTCATCCGAGCCCGGGAGTCGTTCGCTGGCTACATCGAGTCGATTCGGACTGCGGCGGATGGGGCGGCGACTCTGTCCGGCAAGACCAGCGACGGCACGCGGGCGGTGCTGGAGCAGCTGCCGAAGCTCGCCGAGTTGGCGGGCAAGTCCAGCGAGGCGAAGTCTCAGATTCTGCTGCTCGCTGCGGCGTACGGCATCTCCGCGCAGGACGCCGAGAAGGCCATGAAGGGCGGTAAGGATCTGCGGGATGTCCTCGCAGAGTTGAAGTCGAAGCAAATCAAGATCGACATGGATACGGCGGACGCTGAGGCCAGGCTGAAGGTTGTTGCCCGCCAGTTGGAGGACCTGCAGAGGCGAGCTCAGCTGAAGCTCGTGGGCGGTGACAACCCGACCTCTGCCCGCGGTAACGCGTGGGGTGGTATCCAGTACGCCGATGGCCGCCCCGACTACATGGCGGCCGGCGGGATCAGGTCTCTGGGGTCGTCGCCGTCGGCGATGATCGCCCGCACCCCGTACATGATCAGTGGCCGGAGCGGGCCCGACGTCGTGTTCGGCGAGGCCGGCATGGAAGCGTACATCCCGTTGTCCACGGGCAAGCGTGACCGCGGCCTGCAGATCTTGCAGGAAGCCGCCGGGATCATGGGCATGGCGGTGGTGCCGAACAAGCTCCAAGCCGCACCCACCAGCGGCGGCGGTGGCGGGTCGATTCCCGGTAGCGGGGCCGCGTCGGTGACCGTCACCGGCGTCGACGCGTTGCGCTCCAGCCTGGACACCACCGCGGTTGGTCTCACCGCGTCCCTCGGCGGAGCCACCACCACCCTGGACGCCACCCTCGGCAGCGCCGGCACGCTCACCTCGTCCCTGACCGGGGTGGGGGAGGCGGCTGGGTATCTCGCTGGGGAGGTGACCGGCTGGGGTGAGGTCATCGCCACAGAGGTTCCTCCGCTGACGGACGCGGTCACCCAGCTCGGGGACGCGATCTCCGCAGCTGCGGCTGCCGGCGAATCCAAGGGCAACACCGGCTCGAAGGGAGACGAGCGATCCCCCCGCGGGTCGTCGAGCAACTCCAAGGGCAGCGTGGGCTCGAAGGGCGATGAGCGATCCCCTCGGGACGCGGCGAAGGCGGCGGAGCCGAAGAAGACCGCGATCCTGGGCGCTACGAGTGGCACATCGTCCGGGGTGGTGCTGAACAGCGGCGCGGTGAACTGGTCTCAGGTGTCGAAGCCGGTGCAGTCGTACGGCGGCGGGTTCGTCGCGTCTCCTGCGGCGGCGAGCAGCGGCTCTTCCTCGCAGGGCGGTTCGCCGGGTTCGGCACCTGCTGCTGAACCGGCGGTGGCGTTCTACGGGGCCACGATCCGCTCTGAGGCGGACATTCCGGTGCTGGCGGCGCAGATCTCGATGCGGCGCCGCGGGCGCGGCTGAAACCGCCTCCCATTCATCACATCACACAGTTGGGAGGCGGTTTCGCCATGCCTTGGGACGAATCATCAGGTCAGACGTTCGGTGAGCACATGCGAGGCGGCGCTCCTCTCGGGGAGCGCACCGTGGACGTCATCGTCGACGAGCCGACGTGGCGCACCCGCGACCAGGTGCGTGAGGAGCGGCGCGAAGACGGCTCTCGTGTCCAGTCCCGCCAGGACCAGCTTGGCCACGTCGTGACCCGGGAGACCACTCCGAATGGCCGTGAGCGCCAGCACGTCCGCATCAATCTGCGATAGGAGGCACTGGTCGTGGCTTTGCAAGACGGCTGGTTCAGCGATACCTACCTCAAGGCGTTGTCGAACGACATCGCTCTCGACTTGGGGGACACCACCCCAGGCGTGTTCAAGGGCGCTTTGTTCGAGGGGGGGGTGGCGGGCGGCACGATCGATTTCGACCAGGCCAACCCCGCCTACGGGGACGCGCCGTTCGACGACGACGAGAGCGCCGGGCCTGGCTACACGGCTGGTGGTGAGGACATCACTGTCATGTCGTGGGCGGTTTTGGTTGGCTCGGCGAACAAGGTCGGGTGGAAGGTCAGCGACCTGGAGTGGACGTCCACCACGATCACCGCGTCTGGGCTGCTCATCTACGCGCCGAGCCTGTCTGACCGGGCTGTGCTGTTCAGGGCGTTTGGCCAGGCGTACCCCACCAACGACGGGGACTACAGCATTGCCTGGGCTGCTGACGGTGTGACCCGATTCAAGCTCCGCCCCACCGCCTGACCCTGATTCGACCTTCCACCCTCGCCGACGTGCGGGGGTTTCGTCATTTAAGGAGGCCGATCGTGGCCAAGGCTGGATACACCGCCGTCACCGGCGCCAATGTTTCCCTCACCGCGAGCACCGCGAAAAGCGTGCTCGGCATCAAGTCGGGATCCGCGTTCGGCCTCGACTTGAAGAAGATCTGGTGGGGCTTCACCGGCACTACCCCCTCGGAAGGGACCGTGCTGTGTGAGCTGTGCTACTGCACGTTTGCCACGAACTCACCCGGCACCAACAGCACCTCCCTGACCACCTCTCCCGCGCAGGCGTACGGGCGAGCCATTACCCACGGGGTGACTGCGGCACGGAACTGGACGGCGGAGCCGACCGTGCTGACCGTCCTGGCGGAGATCCCACTCACTCCAGCCGGTGGGCTCCTGCTGTACGACAGCCCGCTGGGTGACAGCCCTGACTGTGCGCCTGACCAGGGGTTCGTGTTGCGGTTCACGTCGGCGTCCAGTGTGTCGGTGAGAGCCACCATGTGGTTCGAGCGGTGCTAGGTGGCAACCCCATCGATTCGCGGCTCCGCGACCACCGCGTCCTCCACCAGCCCGTCCTACAGCTGCAATAGACCCTCGGGTGTGGTGCAGGACGATTTGATGCTGCTGTTGCAGTTCGCGGACCTCGGCGTCGGGACTCTCACCTCGGGGTGGACGCAACTGCAGGCCATCACGACGACGGACATGCGGTCCCGCGTCGCGATGAAGGTAGCGGGCGGGAGTGAGGGCGCGAGCTACACGATGGCGCAGACCAGCGGGTCGGACGGCGGCGCCATCATCCTGGCCCTGACCGATATCCTCGCCGGGCAAACGCCGGTATCCGGCACGTCTACCGCCGGATCCGGGAGCAGCGTCACCACCCCGTCAGTGATCCCGCTCGGAGCGGACGATTTCGAGATCCGCTTCGCGGTCGGCCTCGGCGTCACCAGCTTCACGCCTCCCGCTGGTCTGACCCCGCAGGCCAATGTCGCGTCCGGCGTCGCGATCGCGGGGAGCTGCGCCACCAGGGGCCTGACCTCCTCGGCGGCGACGGGCACGGAGAACTTCACGGCAGGCGATACCCCGATCGAGCGGCACGGCTACACCATCACCGTGCAAGGGCTCTCCACCCCGTCGCTGCGGGTCTTTGTCTCCACTGCCGCTGTGCACCGCGCCGCATCCTGGTAGAGGAGGTAGCGCGTGGCCCGCGCTGGACGCAGTTACCCCAACCGGCCGATCATCGCCCGGGGCCGCTACTACCGCACCGCTGACCTGGCCCTCGACACGTTCGAGATTGAGGCGGAGTGGCCGCTGGTCACGGTGGTCACACCCTCAGCGAGGGTTTTGCTCGACAGCTTCGAGGTCGAGGCCGAATGGCCGCCGGTCACCCTCGCTTACGGGCAGTCCCCGCCCCTGCCGACGTTCGAGGTCGAGGCCGAATGGCCTGAGATCACGGTCACGACACCGATCCGGCCCGGTGACTCGATCACGATGCCGGGGCAGGTCGAGTGGAACGGCACCCTGTGGGGGCCGGGCACGAATGTCGCGGTGCTCATCCCCATCGAGGGGTGGCGCAGCACTCCGCAGATCGACAACCTCAACGTGTCCAAACCGAACCAGCACGGCGCGTGGAACGCCCGCAAGCTCGCGCAGCAGCGGCTCGTCACGATCCGCCTGCAACCCAACTCCGCGAGCAACCCGGAGATGATCGACGATCTCCTCGACGAGATCGACGCCGTCACCGGCATCGCCGACGACGACACCCCGCTACCGCTGGTCGTACGGCTACGCGGAGCCCCACAGCTGGCATTCGGCCAGATCATCGACCGAGCCCCGGACATCAGCGGCGACTACAACGCGGGCATCCCCACCGTCACCCTCCTCATCGCGTGTGGAGACGCCCGCCGCTACGGCATCGACCGGACCGGTGTAGCCATTCCGGTCGGCGGTACGGCGCAGGTCCTCAACGCTGGCAACACGGCGACGCATCCGATCATCCGCGTCACAGGGCCGGTCGTGAATCCAACGATCACGAACGCCGCTACGGGCCGCATCCTCGGCTTCGCTCTGACGGTCGCGGACGGCGCCCAGCTGGTGATCGACACCGACAAGGGCAACGCCACCATCAACGGCGACTCCGTCATGTCCACCCTCACCGGAGCATCCGCCCCCGTCCCCGGGTGGGTCATCAAGGCCGGCACGAACCCGATCACCTACACCGCGAGCAGCGGCGGCGAGAACCCGCTGACTCTCCTGTACCGCGACGCCTGGATCTAGCCGAAGGGCCGGTGAGCAGTGGCCGTTTCCTTCCGCTCATCGTCGTCCGCCGCCGGCGGTAATGAGTCGCTGCAGGTGTCTCGCCCGTCCGGCACCGCGGCTGGTGACCAGCTCATCGCCGTGCATTTCAGCTTCAACGCGAGCGTTGCGGCGATGGGCGCACCGTCGGGGTGGGCGTCGGCCGGCAGCCGAGGCACAGGGCTGATTACGGTGAGGGTGTGGCGCAAAACCGCCACCGCCACTGAGCCGGGCGCCTACACGTTCCGGCAGGACAACCACGGCGCCATCCACATCATCGCCCTGCGGGACGCGTCAACGACCGTGAACGTCGCGATCAGCGAGGGCACAGACCTCACGGTCGCAACCCCCGGGGTCGCGCCGGCCGACGCCGCCGCGGTGGAGATCCGCGCCGCAGCTGTCTACACGTGGCCGGACACGATCACGGGCTGGTCTGGGCCGTCCGGGTATCAGCTGCGCGGGCAGGCGCAGTCGGCGGAGGTCCTCGCCTCAGCGGTGGCGACCCGGCAAACCAACTCGTCGGCGTCCAGCGGTGTGCAGCAGTTCAGCACTACGCCCGCGGATTACCGGGACGGCATTGGTGTGTCCATCAGCGTCGGTTCCGGGGTGACGGTCCCGGATGTGGAGCCTCCGCCGCCGTTCACCCCTGGTGTGGGTGATGCGCTGTACCGGTTCAAGTTCCACCGGTTGCGCGACGGCCAGTACCTGGGCGACTTGGACTTGATCAACGTCAGCTTCGACAAGCGGATCCTGCAGCCCGGCGCCTTCTCCGCGACGATCGCGATCCCAGATCGGGCCGTCGGCGCCCTCGTCAAGCAGATCATCCCCGAGGACGAAACCGTCCTCGACCGCGGCCCCGGTGTGATCACCTGCCAGATCCTTAGAGGCGGGGAATACTGGGGCGAGTACTGGATCACCGGGGCCACGCCGGCGCGCAGCGGACAGGGCACACCCACGATCGCGCTGAGAGGGTCGACGCTCGACGCGTACTTTCTGCAGGTCGAGCTACAGGAGACGCTGCCGACGTTCACCGCCTACGACCAGATCGACATCGCCCGCGAGCTCCTCAACCACATGCAAAGCCAGCCATACGCGAACTTGGGCTTGGTGTTGCAGGGCGGAACCTCCGGGGTGGAGCGGGACCGCACCTACAACGCCGACGAAGCGACGTACGGGCAGCGATTGACGGAGCTCGCGCAGGTCGACGGCGGCTTCGAGTGGATGATCAACATCCTGTCTGGTCCGGCTGGTCTGGAGCGGCACTGGGTGTGGGGCATGCCGCTCGGCACGCAGTCCCCGCCCCCGCACGTCTTCAGCGACGACCCGCACGGCGGCATCATCACCGGCTGGTCCGAGCAGATCGACGCGTTGCGGGGCGCTACCCGGTGGCGGGCCCGCGGTGACCGCGTCAGCACGGACGCCTCCACCTCGGATGCTCCACTGATCTCCGCCGCGGCGGAGGCGACCGCTCACCTTGAAGCGGGCTGGCCAAGGCTGGACCGCACCATCAACTACTCCAGCGTGACCGAGATGGGGACGTTGGAGGACTACGCGGCCTATTGGGCAGCAACCGCCCCTGGCGCGCTCCGCGTCGACGCCGTGACCCTGACACTCGGCGCCGAACCGAGCTTCGACATGAACAGCCTCGGCGACACGGCACGCCTCCACTTCGACAACGAATGGCACACCCCCCACTGGCGGACCCGGCGGATCATCGGCATCGGCATCACCCCGACCAGCCGAAACGACGGCAAAGAGACCGCGGAACTCATCCTCGAAGGGCAGGAGGTCGCCCCTTGAACCGCTTCCCGTCTGACGACGAAGGCGACTTCAGCGCCCTGCGGACCGCGGTGGACGAGATCCAAGCTCTCCTGCGGACGCGGGCGCCGCTGACCGAGGCGAGCCGCGGCTGGATCCTCCGCCAGATGGACACCCCGCCCATCCCCCCAGATGGGGACGTGCACATCTACGCGTCCGGCGGCCGACTCCGAGCGTTGTCGACGTTGGATGATGTGCCGCTGATCAACCGGCAGGGCGCAGCGGTAAGCAACCCGGCATACACGCTGACCAACGCCACACCGACGTACACGCAAGCGCAGGTGCAGACGATTGTCGACACCCTCGACGCGCTGCACGCCTCGTATCTGGCGCTCCTGGGCGTCTTGCGCGCCGCAGACATCATCAACACCTGACGCCGTTCAAAACGTGCCGCTCGGAGGTTCCGCGGGCGGCGCTTTCCCATCGGCTCCCCTCCGCCGATCAGCACCTACAAGAGAGGCGGATCCCATTGGAGTGGGCGCAGATCCCGATCGTGCAAGGCGGCGCGGTAGTGCTCCTCGCCGCGTGCGTCTGGCTGGTCGTCAAGGGCCTCCTAGTGCCCCGCAGCGTCCTCGAAGACGCCCGAAAAGATGCTGAAGCGCGAGCCGCGCAGGCGGAGAAAGACCGAGACGCGCGAGTCGCGGAGGCTGAAAAGGACTGCGAGCAGTGGCGTGCTCTTTTTGAGCAAGAGCGTCAATCGCACAACCTCACCCGTAGGGCGCACGCCGAGGAGGTACGGGCTGCACTGCTGGCCAGTACGGAGGGCGCGCAGGTGGCGGCGGCGCTACTGGATGAGATCAGAGCCCGGCAAGAGGCGGTGCAATGACGCGACCAGACGAGCGGCCCATCGAGCAGGCCGCGGAAGAGGTTGCGAGCTCTCGTCGACATGCGGAGCAGGAGTTGCGTCAAGCCCGCGAGTCGGCGAAACGCTCCCTGTCGCTCGCCCGGCGCCTCCGGAGGCTGCGGGAAGCAAACGGGTTCGCGGAGCTGATGGACGACGCGTTTGGGGGCCGTGATGGCTGAAGGGCTTCGCGCGACGGGTTCTGTGCTGGTCGTGGTATCTGCTCTGCTGGCGGTCGCGTGCGTCGTCGCTCAGGCGGTGCTGGCCCGCTGGTGGCAGACATCGAGCGGACGGCATGTGTTCGCGTTCCAGAGCGTGTTGGCGGCATGCCTGGGGCTGTGGGCCGCGCGGCTGGCGATCCCTGATGGCGACTGGTTCGAGGTGGCCCGGATCGTCGCGTTCGCCGGCGTCCCAGTCGTGTTGGCATGGCGGCTGCAGATCATCATCCGGACCTGGCGTAGCAGGCAGCGTGAGCGAAAGGAGTCCCTTGATGGCTGAGCACCCCTACCCATCATCTGGTGAGCCCTCCGAGGCCGAACTCGTCGCCGAACTCGTCGACACCCGCGAGTGGGGGCCAACCGAACCCGACGAGGAGCAGGTACTCCAAGAGCTCGGCTACGTCCTGAACGAGGAGACAGGCATCTACGAGGGTCCCGGCCGCGAGGGCGAGGAGGTGGCGGAGTGACTGCGGCGAAGATGCTCGCTGAGGCTCGGCGAGACCTCGGGCTGGTCGGCCGGCCGAACCGGATCACGAAGGACTACGCCGCCCGTCATGGTGCTGTGTTCCTGCTGGCGCCGTGGTGTCAGATGAGCGTCACCAAATGGGGACGCGACTCCGGTAACGCTGGCCCGGTGCTGCCTGCTGGGGATCGGGCTTACACGGTGTGGCATGCCGAGGACGGCGACCGGTTGGGCCTCTGGTATCCGGGCACGGCGGCGAACATCCGTAAGCACGCGAAGCCGGGTGCGATCGTGTTTTTCGACTGGGGCGGCACCGACGACATCGCGAAGATCGATCACGTCGGCATCGTCGAGGTCAATCTCGGTGATGGCCGGGTGCAGACGATCGAGGCGAACACGGGCGACGCCTGCAAACGGCGCGTGAGAGGTCCGGGCGTCATCGCGGGGTTTTGGAACCCGCGCTACGCCGAGAAGGCTGCGAAGGATCCTACGGAGGTCATGGTGGGGAAGCTGCCGCTGATCAAGCCGGGCGCTACCGGCCGCCACGTCAAGACGGTCTTCTTCTTGCTGCAGGCGCGCGGCTACGGCAAGGACCTGGATCCGAAGGTCATCGATCCGACGGTGTACTCGCCGCAGGTGGTGGCCGAGGTCAAGCGGCTCCAGGGCGACAAGGGGTTGACGAGGGACGGCGAGGTCGGCACCGGGGAGACGTGGCCTGTCCTGCTCGGTCTGTGACCGTGGACATCATCCACGCTCTGGTGTGGCCGTATCTGGCTCGGATGTCCGCGCTGTGGCCGGACCCGCCCGCCGAGGTCGACGAGCCGCAGGGCCCGATCCCAGGGCTCGACGACGAAGCCAACTGAGGAGACGACCACTTCTCAGTGGGAGCACAGAACTACTCCGCCCCGCGCCGTGTGGCCGGGGCTTTTCTCATGCCCGAACCAGGGCACCCAACCTCCCGCCACGGTGGCGGGCTGACCCCCAGGAGGGGCCAATGTCTGTAAGCAAGTGGGCGACCGGAGCGTTCTGGTCCGACGCGATCGAGCGTGCTGTGCGTACCGCCGCTCAGGCGGCGCTCGGCATCGTCGGCGCGGGAACCCTTGGCGTGCTCGATGTCGAGTGGGCTGTTGTCGGTTCGGTGTCAGGGCTGGCGGCTGTGGTGTCGCTCCTGACGTCCTTCGCTGCTGGCGGTACGGGTGACGCGGCCACGGCGGGTTTCTCGACGACTCGTGCGCCTGCTGTGAGCGTGGAGAACCTCCACGTCCAGCAGTAGACGCACGACAGGTGAAGGGAGGTGGAGCGGGTGCGGTTTTGGCGGCTCCTTCTCAACCTCAAACAAGCCCTCGAAGACATCCACGATCGGCTGTCCCGCATCGAGCAGGGGCAGTCTCGTCTACACCGAAAGGTAGGAATGATCATGGCTAAGCAGGACGAGATCAACGCCCTTGTCGAGCGTCTCGGTACCGTGACGGACGGTCTCCGCTCCGACATCGAGGCCATCAAGGCTGAGCACCCCGAGGTGGACCTGTCCGCCTTGGAGGCGCGTGTGGCCGGCCTGGAGGGTCTGGACGCCGAGTATCCGGCGGCGCCTCCGCAGGAGCCGGAGATCCCGGTCGAGCCGCAGGAGTAGGCTGCCCTTTGCTGCCCGCCGCCCTCCGGGGCGGCGGGCACAAGCCTTCATAGCTCAGTGGATCAGAGCGCCCGCCTACGAAGCGGGAGGTCCCAGGTTCGAATCCTGGTGAGGGCACGCCGAGGGGCGGTGGCAACACCGGTCGTCAGGAAAACGCGCCGACGGGCGGGTGACTACGGCGGCGAACCGGAGCCAGCGAGCCGTACCGGGGTGCACACCGGGCGGCAGCGCAGCAGAGGGAGACCCCTCCGGCTGAACTTGAGGGCGCCGGGATTACCGTCCGGCGGCTTGATGCCGAGGTACCAGATCTGGGCGGCCCGCCCATGGCCTAGCGGTGCCCCCACCTCCAGTAGGAGGAAGTTAGGAGGATCGCGTGAGCGGCAAGTTCTCGGGTGCGGACATGTAGGTCCGCGCCAGAAGGTCTGGCGGGGCCGAAAGGTCTCCGCGATGTCCCGCACCGACAACACCATGCCCTACCGGATCCAGATGGAAGACCGCCCCGAATGGACGCACTGGCTGTCGTTCGGCGGCTCCTACGCAGGGATCGGTAAGGCCACCCGATACCAGGAGAAGCGCGCCCGCCAGAAGGTACGGCTCGCGGTCGCGCGAGGCGAGGAGCCGGAGCCCACACGGCACCGAAGGAACATGAAGTGGATGTGGTGGTGACCCGCTGGGTGTGGGTGTCTCTCAGCTATGCCACGTTCGCTCTCGCGGTTCGAGACGGGCGGATCGTGGACGCTCCGCCGATCGCGAGGTGGAGCATCGGTCAGGACGAGCAGCAGGTCGCCGACTTCTACCGGCGCAAAGGCGCGGAGTTCCGATCCCTGCCAGTTTGATCACCCCTCGTGGCAGCGAAATGAACGACTCAAACTCGCGGCGCCCGCCTCCTCAGGGAGACGGGCGCTTTTCTTTTTGCCGCGAACTATCTCTTTTCCGTAAATGCCCGTGTTTTCCCGCGTGGATCGTTCCTGCCTGCCACTCTGGTTGGGCCGCGCCACGGCTTTCCCTCCCTTCTCTGGAGATTTCATGCGTTTCAAGACCCCTCTTGCGGTCGCTGCGACCGCTGTGCTCGCGGTCGGCCTGTCCACCATCACCACTGCTTCGGCCCAGACCTCCGCCCCCGGTGACGTCATCACCGCGTGCGTCCACAAGCAGACCCGCTACATGCGGATGGTGAACGCGTCGGCGAAGTGCCGCACCACCGAGGTCCGCATCACGTGGGGCGGCGAAGGACAGACCACGGTGGCCGGTCCCGGACCGCGTGGCCCGCAGGGTCCGCAGGGCGTCAAGGGAGACACCGGACCGGCCGGTCCTCAGGGTCCTGCTGGGGCTCGCGGACTGCGCGGCGTGCCCGGACCCAAGGGTGCGCAGGGAGCGCCCGGCAAGGACGGACAGGACGGCGTCGACGGCAAGGACGCCACCAGCATCAAGTACCAGGTGCTAGACCTCGCGGCGTTCGGCATCCCCGGCGTGAAGGGCAAGATCACCTGTACCAACGTGTCCCAGGACCCGACCGTGCTGGAGTGGGGCAACTGCCGGAAGGGCACCCCGCCCACGCCGCAGCCGTCCCCGTCCGCGATGCCCACTCCGACCGGTGGCGGCTGGACGCCGGACCCGATCCCCTCCCCGACGAGGCCGACTCCGACGCAGCGCTCCGCGTCGTAGAGCACACACACAAGAGCGCCGCACCCCAACTGGGGTGCGGTGCTCTTTCTCGTTGTACGGCTACTCGTCTTCGGCTGGCATGAGACGGAAAGCGTCGCCCTCGACGTAGATGCGCATGACGCCGTTCTGCGCGTCCACGACACCGTCTGCGGAGTCGTCCAACTTGCGGAGGATCTCGATCGCGTCCGCCGGGATGCGGACTCGGCCGTCGCCGAGGTTGGTGATGCGTACGGACTTGTCGTACTGAGCGGTCGGCCCCTCCGACCCGGAGAGCCATGCGGCGTTGTCCTCGCCGACCGTTGCGGTGTAGGCGTCCGGGCCGAGGTAGTCCTTCGCGGCGGCGCCGAGGTTGTCGCGCCTGGTGTCGAGCAGGCGGACACCGGAGACGGTCCATTCGGCGACCGGGGTCAGGTCGTCGTCGATGGTGGTGGGGTTCTGGCCGTCTGCCTCGTTGGGCTCCCAGTCGCCCTCGACCCACGCCTCGGCGTCCTTGGCGAACATGCCCTCCATGTGGTCACCCGCCAGGTGCAGGGACCATGCCTCGTTGCCCTTGGCGATGACGAGGAGGTCGCTGTTGGTCTCGTAGAGGGTGACGCTCATGGTGGGCTCCTGTGGGACGAGGCTGATGGGGACGATCGCGGCGGCGGGGCGGCCGTGCTTGGTGATGATGGTGATCTCTCCGGCGTGCTCGGCGCGCTCGACCAGGTAGCCGATGCGGGCGCGGACTTCGCGGAGGGTGATCTCGTTCCTACTCACACCCGTAAGGTACACAGTTGCAAATGTGTACACAAGCTATGGTCGCCGATTATCTGGAGTTCCAGGAGTCGCGCCCCGTAGGATCTCCCCGCAACCTCGGGGACTGGAGCACCAATGGCCGACTACGACTTTCCCGCTGACCTGCTCGACGCACAGCGCGCCTACTGGGTGGCCGACGCCCGCGTGCAGGAGGTCACGGACGCGCTACCGTCCTCCCAAGAGGTCCTGGAAGGCGCGATGACCGACGAGCAGCACACCGAACTGGCCGAGGCGAGGAACGCCCGCCTGGCCGCGTTAGAGGCTCTGAACCGGCACCCCTGGTGGGGCACGGTGGACGACCCGTACAAGGCGCGCATAGCGCTGCAGACGGCCGCCCGGGTCTGAACATGAGAGCGCCCCGCCGGTCTTCGGACCGGCGGGGCGCTCTCGCGTTTAACCTCACCCTTGGGTGGCGGCCCACTCCCGGATAACCCGGACGCTCTCCGCTGTCAGATCAGACGCCGCCACATCCGCCGGAGCGATCCACCGATACCCGGTGTGCTCATCTGACAGGACGATGTCCTGCCCACCCCAGGGGACAGACACCGTCAGCTGGCGGGCACGCCGACCGGACCCGGAGGTGTAATCGAACTGGCCGAGGAAACCCGGATCAGGGGCGACGGGGCCGTGCCAGCCGATCTCCTCGACCAGCTCCCGGGCGAGCGCGTCAGCGAGGCTCTCCCCGGCCTCCACCCCGCCGGACGGCAACTCCTCGATGCCGGGGAGGAAATCATCCTCACCGCGCCGCAGGATGAGGACCTGCCCGGCGTGGTGGACGACAGCGCCGACCACGAGCTTGGCCACGCCAGCGTCAGCGGCGTTGGAGAGAAGCTGCGGCTCTGCCGTCAGGAGGTGAGTCATGCGGTCACCCTAGCGGCGCCGAGCTCAGCCAGAGCGCCACTCAGAGCAGATGCCGCCGCCTCGATATAAGCCGTCGAGGCGGGCGTGTGATCGACCGGGACGTTGACGCGCACGGCGCCGTCGGCGAGGGCGTCGCTCGTCGACAGGTCGCCGCGGATCAGCGGAGTGTCGTAGGTGGTGACCGGCGAAAGCGGGTCGGTGAACGCGGGGAACCGGTGTAGAGGCCGCATGCTGTCGCAGTGCTCGAACTCGGTGCTGCCGTGGCGGCGGGTGGCGGCCAGCAGGTCGTCACGGGTGAAACCCGCCACGCCCGCATCAACGACGACGACGAACGCGTACAAGGTGCTGACATGGCCGGCGCCGGTGGGGGTCAGGACGCGCACCCCAGGGACACCGTCGACGACGGCCTCCAACTGGGCGGCGTGCCGCTGCTTGGCGGACAGCCAGGAGTCCAGGCGTCCGAGGTACACCTCCGCCATGGCCAGGCCCAGCGGGTGTGAGCGCAGCTTCAACCCGAGGCCGGTTTCGGCGTACCGGTACAGCGGGGAGGTCTGCTCGACGGTGCTGACGGCGCGCTTGGCGAAGTGGCCCAGCAGGGTCGCCCGGTCGTGCACCTCCCGGTGTGGGGTGGTCATGATGCCGCCCTCGCCCGCAGTGATGACCTTCTTGCCCTGCAAGCTCCAGGCTGCGGCGTCGGCGAGTTCGCCGACGCTGATGCCGCCGCGGGAGGCTCCGTGGGCATGGGAGCAGTCCTCCACCAAGGCGAGCCCATGCTGGTCGCAGAACGCGCGCAGGAGTGTGGTGTCTTGCGGATGTCCCCACATGTGCGTGACGACGACCGCTTTGGTGCGGGGGGTGATGAGCGTGGCGGCCTGCTCCAAGTTCAGATCTCCGTCAGGGGTGACGTCGACCAGGACCGGGGTGGCGCCGAGCACGAACATTGGCATGGCCGTGGCGAAGAACGTGTAGTCCTGCACCAGGACCTCATCGCCCGGGCCGACGCCGAGCCCGTAGTAGCTGCTCAGCAGAGCCGCGGTCCCCGAGGAGGTCAGCAGCGGATGCTGGGCGTGGTGACGGGCAGCGAAAGCGTCCTCGAACCGGGCGATGATGCCCGACCGGTCGTAGATGGACGTGGTCTCGTGGAGCTGGCGGACAACCGCGGCTTCGATATCGCTGTCGATGGGCGGCCAGACGAAAGTCGTCACGATGCGATCCTTTCCAGGGCAGAGATGGCGGTGGAAGAGACAGGGGCGGGGTGGCTGCTACGCAGCGAGGCGTAGGCGGCCTCCAGCAAAGCGGTGGCGCGGACACCCACAGCCGTCTCGTCGGCGGTCACCTGCTCATCGGTGAGGGTGTCGTAGTGGTAGCGCAGCATCCGCCCCCACGGGTGATCCTGGGCGGCCAAATCAACGCTGTAGGCGGCGCCGCCCGGGTCGGCGAGGTGGATGCGCGCGGTGTCGCCGCTGATGTTGACGCGGGCACCCTCGGTGACCAGGTCGATGTCGTCGGCCCAGGAGGCGCAACGCGACAGTTCGACGGACCCGACGAGGCCGCCCGGGTGGGTGATGACCAGGTGAGCGGACTCCTCCACCTCCACAGCCGCTCGCCACGCGGGAGATGCGGTGGTGGTCGCGTACACCGTGGTCGGCGGTGAGGCCAGGCGGGAGATGAGGTCAGCGGCGTGGTAGCCGAGATCCAAGACCGCGCCGCCGCCGGAGCGGCTTTGCAGGGCTCTCCAGGTGTGGGAGTAGTCGGAGGTGTCGCGGGCGATGCGGATGCGGTAGCTCAGGAGCCGCCCCCAGGTGGGCAGCAGGCCGGCGGCGATGCGGTACAGCTGCCCGTGTGGCCGATGGGCGAGGACCCGCACCTTGGCGCTGGGGTGATGGGCCAGCGCGACGGCATCGGGGAGGGTGAGCGCGAAGGGCTTCTCCTTCCACACGGTAACGCCGGCGTCGGCTAGGGCGAGTGTGGCGGCCTGGTGCAGGTCGTGGGGGCAGGCGACGATCGCGAGGTCGTAGGGGCCCGCCTTGAGGGCGTCGTCCAGATCGCGGTGAAGGTCGACGTCGGCGGGCAGCAGGCCGGCGTCGGCGAGGTCGGTGACCTGCTGCCGGGTGTGTTCGGCGGGGTCGCATACGGCGGTGACACGCAGGGGGAGGCGGGCGGTACGCAGGGCGGGAAGGAGAACGTCGGTGAGGCGGGCTCCTGCTCCTACCAGTAGTAGTCGCTGATCACGCATGGGGCGTCCTTGGAGTAGGGAAATGCGTTGTGACGGCGATTTGGCCTTTATGTCGACAAGTTCCGGTTTTCGCTCCGCGAAAGGCTTCGGAATGCCGAGGTTTTGTCTCCCCGTTACGGTGCGATGGGCGGCGGATTCCATCAATGTCAGCCTGTTCGGAACATTGTCACCGAGGCAATGTTCCGCGTTCGGTGGTTGAGTTACTCTCGGTCCATCGGAGGTCATGATGGACCGAACGCAACGAGCTGACCTGCTGAGGCAGGCCAAGGTGGTGCGCCTCGACTGCCAGCGTCACGGCATGGATGTGAGGCAGACCAGCGACAAGATCCTCGAAGAGGTGCCCGGGGTGTCTCCGCTGGAGGCTCGCAGGCTGGCCCATGGGTGGAGTCGCGCGCAGGCTCTTAAACGCATTTCTGATCTTTACGCCGAGGATGGTTTGGAGGAGCCGGGCGTTACGTCGGGAATGCTCTGCAAATGGGAGCATGGCAATGTTGCGCCAGGTCCTGAATATCGGCCCGTTCTTTGCCGCCTATATAGGGCGAGTCCGGAAGAGCTCGGGTTGAGAACTCGGCGGCGCCGCGCGTCCTCTCCGACTTCAATAACTCTCGTCGCTACCGTGGGTGGAGGCGGGAACGACGAAAGTGAGAATCCCATGCAACGCCGAACATTGATCAAAGCAGGGGTGGCTGCCGTTCCGCTGCATCTGCTGGTGACGCTCGAAGATGCCCTTGCGGTGCCTGCGGAACCTGGGCGGCCCGCATCCCTCGCTGAGGTTCAACAGCGTCTGCAGGTCGCGCGAGGCCAGTTCGATACCGGCGCGCTGGCGCCTCTTCTCGGCGGGTTCCCTGCCATGCTGTCGGCCTCGCTCGCTACCGCTGAGCGAGTCGACACCCCGGCTGGGTGGGCGCTGCTGGCAGGGGCTTACAACCTCGCCACCGACGTGTTGAACAAGGTGGGCCGCAAAGACACGGCGAGGCTCACCGCGGACCGGGGAGTGCTGTACGCGCAGCGGTCCGAGGACGCGGTGGCTCAGGGCGCTTCCGCCCGTGCGATGGGCATGATGCTGCGAACCAGCGGGCGTCATGATGCGGCCACGCGAGTGGTGGAGCGGGTCGCCGACACCCTGGCGGTCATGGGGCTACGCAAAGCACCGCAGTTGGGCACCTACCTGAGGCTGATGTGCACCTCCGCCTATACCGCGAGCCAGGCGGGTGACCGGGAGGAGGCGTTCGCGCGGCTCGCAGAGGCTGAGCGCGCCGCGGAACGCCTGACCGTGCTGACGGGCAAGGCGGAAGCTGAGCCGTTCGTCCGGATGTACCGAGTCAACCTCAACTACGCCCTGGGAGACGCAGGGGCAGCGGTACGCGCGGGGCAGGAGCTCCACCCGGACATGTACCGGACCCCGGAGCGGCGTGGTCGCTACCACACCGACATGGCGCGCTCCTGGTGGCAGTGGGGCAAGTCGGAGGAGACCGCGCATGCGCTACTCGCGGCTTACAAGGAGGCGCCGAGCGAGGTTCGAGACCGGCCCAAGATCCGGCGGATAGCGGATGATCTCACCGCTTTGCATCCGCGGGTGTCCGGGGTGCGGGAACTCGCGACCGCGCTGCGATAACCATTGGGGTCCCGGCACCCCTCGCCGGAGCCGGGACACGATCCTGGGACGCCTCAGGAGCACCCCGCATGATCTCCGCCGCCCCCTCCTCGCTCCCGCCTGCGGCGAGGTGGAGCCGTGCCCGTGCGGCGTCC
>Ga0233377_1000192_pt1 | contig 34119 bp, 25 predicted proteins | sample ElkDunMinimDraft_6_FD_191540 | JGI IMG/M metagenome (GOLD analysis project Ga0233377, IMG submission 191540) | Fecal eukaryotic communites from dung pellets of Tule Elk in California, USA - Elk Dung E36 | ecosystem: Host-associated > Mammals > Digestive system > Large intestine > Fecal | place...
CGGCGGGGACGTCGCGGCGGCCCAGGGGGAAGGGGAGGAGCCGACGGGCTTCGCGCCGTGATTTGATGCATCCATCATGGACGTCACCACCTGGTATCTCGAACAGACCTCACGCTCGGACCTGCTGCCCGCCAGACCACCGTCGGTCGAGGTCGATGTCGTACACGCCGAACTGCCTTCGCCCGAGTTCAGCCGTTTCCTCACCACGGCCGTCGGCGGAGACTGGAACTGGACCAGGCGACTGTCCTGGACCTGGCGTGAGTGGGCCGACTGGCTGGAGGGCGGCGTCGAGACGTGGGTGGCCTACCACCGCGGCACTCCCGCGGGCTACGTCGAGCTCGCCCCCCAGGACGACGCGACCGTCGAGATCACCTGCTTCGGCCTCCTGCCCTGGGCGATCGGCAAGGGCATCGGCGGCCACCTGCTGGAGGCGGGCACGGCCAGGGCGTGGGACCTGGCCGACCGGCGGCCCGACCGGGAGCCGACCCGGCGGGTGTGGGTGCACACCTGTTCCCTGGACAGCCCGGCGGCGCTTCCCAACTACCAGGCGCGCGGCTTCAGGGTCTACGACACCAGGCTGAACGTGCCCGACGACGTCTACGAGGGCGAGACCCCCGGTCCCTGGCCCGGTGCCGGGCCTCGCAGCTACGGCACCCCTGACACCGCCTGACAGCCGGCCCCGGCTCGGGCGTGCCCGGCGACGGTCCGGAGACGGCCAGGAAATGTCCGATGGCCTGGGTATGGTAGCGAGTCTCGGTATGATGCCCGGTCGCCCCTCACCGGCCTCCCGCCGGACATTCCGGCCCACGGCTCCCCGGGGAGCCGGCGCCAACGGTTCGACCACGAAGACAGAAGGAGGATGCGCCTCCCCCTCGGCCTGACGGCCGGGGCGCGCGCGCAGGAAATCAGATGGCTCGACGGACGACCACACCCCCGACCGACGAGGGCTTCGAGGAGCGGATCGTCGACATCGACGTTTCCACCGAGATGCGCACCAGCTTCCTCGAATACGCATACTCGGTCATCTACCAGCGTGCGCTGCCGGACGCGAGAGACGGCCTCAAGCCGGTCCAGCGCCGGATCCTCTACTCGATGAGCGAGATGGGCCTGCGGCCCGACCGGGGCCACGTCAAGTCATCTCGCGTCGTCGGCGACGTGATGGGCAAGCTGCACCCGCACGGCGACAGCGCCATCTACGACGCGCTGGTCCGCATGGCCCAGCCGTTCTCGATGCGCCTGCCGTTGATCGACGGGCACGGCAACTTCGGCTCCCCCGACGACCTGCCCGCCGCGATGCGCTACACCGAGGCCCGGCTCGCCTCGGCGGCGATGGCCGTGGTCCAGTCGATCGACGAGGACACGGTCGACTTCAAGCCCAACTACGACGGCCAGGAGACCGAGCCCACGGTCATGCCGTCGGCCTTCCCCAACCTGCTGGTCAACGGTGCCACCGGCATCGCGGTCGGGATGGCCACCAACATGGCGCCGCACAACCTCGTGGAGGTCGTCGCCGCCGCCCGCCATCTGATCAAGAAGCCGGACGCGACGCTCGACGACCTGATGCGCTTCGTCCCCGGCCCCGACCTGCCCACCGGCGGCACGATCATCGGTCTCGACGGCATCCGCGACGCGTACGCCAAGGGCCGCGGCACCTTCCGGATGCGCGCCAAGTGCGCCGTCGAGCAGGTCAGTCCCCGCCGCAAGGGCATCGTCGTCACCGAGTTGCCCTTCAACGTCGGCCCCGAGCGGGTGGTCACCAAGATCAGGGAGCTGGTCACCGCCAAGAAGCTCCAGGGCATCTCCGACCTCAAGGACCTCAGCGACCGGCACAAGGGTCTCAACCTGGTCATCGAGATCAAGAACGGCTTCATCCCCGAGGCCGTGCTGGAGGAGCTCTACCGGCTCACGCCGATGGAGGAGACCTTCGGCATCAACAACGTCGCCCTCGTCGACGGCGAGCCGCGCACGCTGGGCCTGCGCGAGCTCCTCCAGGTCTACGTCGACCACCGCATCGACGTGGTCCGCCGGCGCTCGCTCTACCGCCGGCGCAAGCGCGAGGAGCGCCTGCACCTCGTCGAGGGCCTCATCGTCGCCCTGCTCAACATCGACGAGGTCATCCAGGTCATCCGCTCCTCCGACGACTCCGCCCAGGCCCGCGAGCGCCTGACGGAGATCTTCGAGCTGTCGGAGATCCAGGCCAACTACATCCTCGACACCCCGCTGCGCCGCCTGACCCGCTACGACAAGCTGGAGCTCGACCGCGAGAGCCAGACCTTGCGCGACGAGATCGCCGAGCTGACCGCGATCCTGTCCTCCGACGACAGGCTCCGCAAGGTCGTCTCCGACGAGCTCGCCCAGGTCTCCAAGACCTTCGGCACCCCGCGCCGCACGGTGCTGCTGGAGTCCTCAGGGGTCGCCAGAAACGTCTCGGTCCCCCTGGAGGTGGCCGACGACCCCTGCCTGGTGCTGTTCTCCTCCACCGGTCTGCTGGCCCGCACGTCCGACGCCTCGCCGCTGGCCGGTGACGGCGAACGTTCGGCCCACGACGTGCTCGTCTCCGTCGTGCGGAGCACGGTCAGGGGCGAGGTGGGGGTGGTCACCAACCAGGGCCGAATGATCCGGGTCCAGGTGGTCGACCTGCCCACGCTCCCCCGTTCGAACAACCCGCCGTCGCTGTCCGGCGGCCACCCGGTCACGGAGTACGTCACCTTCAACCCGGGCGAGACGGTCGTCGGCATCGGCTCGCTCGATCCCGAAGGACCCGGCCTGGCGCTGGGCACGGCGCAGGGAGTGGTCAAGCGGGTCGTCCCCGACTACCCGGCCAACCGCGACGACTTCGAGGTGATCACCCTCAAGGAGGGCGACACCGTGGTGGGCGCGGTGGAGCTGGAGAGCGAGAACCACGATCTCGTCTTCGTCACCTCCGATGCCCAGCTGCTGCGCTACTCCGCCTCCATCGTCCGCCCCCAGGGCCGTCCCGCGGGTGGCATGGCCGGCGTACGGCTGGACGGCGACGCCGTGGTGATCTGGTTCGGCGCGGTCGATCCCACCCGTGAGTCACAGGTCGTGACGATCGCCGGTTCCTCCACGGCACTGCCCGGCACCCAGATCGGCGGTGCCAAGATCTCCGACTTCACCGAATACCCGCAGAAGGGCCGGGGCACCGGCGGGGTCCGCGTCCAGCGGTTCCTCAAGGGCGAAGACATCCTGCTGCTCGCCTGGGTCGGTCCCGGCCCGGCCCGTGCGGTCTCGGCCGTCGGCAAGCCCGTGCCTCTCCCCGAGGAGCTGGGCCGCCGCGACGGCTCCGGCGTCCGGCTCACCCACACCGTGTCGGCCGTGGGCGGCGCCCTCGGCGCCGGGGGCGGCGAGGAGGACTCCGGGGCGGCTCCCCCGCAGGAGTGATTTCCGCTCGCGAAAAGATCCCGGGAACCCCCGCCTGGCGGGGCTCCCGGGACTCCGGCCGATCACACGAGGCGGCCGGCGGAGCGCGTGCTCTCCCGCCGAAGGCCCCCGCGCCGCGCCGGCGGTGACGCGGGAGGCTTCCGCGGGACGCCCGATCGGCGTGGAGGCCCTGAGATCGCGCAGGACGGTCAGTCGACGCACAGGCAGAACGGGTGCCCGGCGGGGTCGAGAAAGACCCGGAAACCCTCATCCTCGCCCGGCTGGCAGGGGTGTTTGGACGCGCCGAGCGCCAGCACCGCCTTTTCCGCCTCGTCGAAGTCCTCGACCGTCAGATCGAGGTGGAACTGCTGGGGCCGTTCGGCGGTGGGCCACTCCGGCGGCCGGTAGTCGGGGACCCGCTGGAAGCAGAGCCGTCCCGGCCCGTCCCCGGTGACCGCCACCCAGTCGTCCTCGGTTCCGGTGACCTTCCACCCCAGAAGCGCACTGTAGAAGTCGGCCAGCCGCCTGGGGTCCGGACAGTCGAGGACGACCGATCTCATCTGCGCGATTCCCATGTTTCCTCCCCGGATTTGACACCGGTGAAGACCTTATGACGGTGTCACCGGAAGCTTCAAGGGCTTTTCGTGTCGATCGGACCCGAGGCACGCGAGGCGCCCCCGCGCGTTTCGGGCCCGGCTCGCCTTTCCCCGGCGGGAGGGCCGAAACCCGGCACCTCAGATGAGCGTCCCCTGGAGCGCGAACCGGATCGCCATCAGCAACTGCCAGGGCTCACCCGACTCCCAGAAGCGGACGACCCTGGCCACCCGGTCCGTCGGCTCGAACTCACCGGTCCCCTCCTGGCCGAAACACCCCGCCTGCGCGAGCAGGGCCACGAACGGGTCGTCGTCCTTCAACGATCGGGTGTAAACCGCCGCGTCGAGCAGGGCCAGCGCCGAGCGCGCGTTGCGCCCCCCGTCCCTGACCTCGACCCGGTCCAGCTTTCGCCTGCCCTGGTCGCGAAGATAGTCGGCCAGGGATTCGATCCTGCTCATTCACCCTCCCCACACGTCCGGACTCCGAGTGACGACATGATGACCCATGGTGAGCGGCGGTGGAGGGATCTTGGTGAACTCCTCACCCGGTGCGGCCCCGGCAACGCTTGTGAAACGGGCATGAAGCATCATTAGTCCGTTGATTGCGCCGACCGAGGGGTGCGCACGTGAGTGCTTTTGACGACCTACTGACCGCCAACGAGGAGTTCTCCGCCGCTTTCACCGACACCGAACTGACCGGTAGGGCCGCCCGCGGTCTCGCCGTGGTCACCTGCATGGACTCGCGGATCGATCCGCTGGGGCTCTTCGGCCTGAAGCCGGGAGACGCCAAGATCCTCCGTAACGCCGGGGCCAGGGTGACCGACGACGTCCTGCGCACGCTCATCCTGGCGGTCAACCTGCTGGGGGTGAAGCGGGTGCTGGTCATGCCGCACACCGACTGCGGCATGACCAAGGTCACCGACGACGATGTGCACGCGATCACCGCCGAGCACGGCGTCGACACCCGCAGCCTGGACTTCCACACCGTCCCCGACCAGGACGCGGCGCTCCGCCACGATCTCGTACGGATCAGGACCAGCCCGTTCCTGCCCGCGGGGATGCCGGTCGGCGGGGCCGTCTACGACGTGCACACCGGCAAGCTGATGCCGGTCGACATCTGAGCGCCGCGATCAGGCCCTCGTGATCCGGCCCCGGCGCGGGAAGCCGTCGCCGGCCCAGGCCGACGCGTCGGCGTCAGGCCCCGGCACGGGAACCGGCTGGGGCCTGACGCCCGTTTCACGATTGCGCCGCGTCCGCCGGCGCTCGAAGACCCGGAGCGTGACCGGCTCCCCGGCGGCGCGTCCTGCCGTCGGGGGAAGCGATCACCTGGCCGGGCGGGGTCCGGGCCCCCGCCCGGACATTCCCCCCGAAGGTCACCTCGCGGCGATGATCACGCGTCGATGTGGTCGCGGTCGATCTCGGCCGCGCTGTTCACGATGAACTCCCGGCGCGGGGCCACGTCGCTGCCCATCAGGAGGGCGAAGATGCGCTCGGCCTCCTCGATGTCCTCGATGCGGACCCTGCGCAGGGTGCGGTGGCGGGGCTCCATCGTCGTCTCGGCCAGCTGGTCGGCGTCCATCTCCCCCAGGCCCTTGTAGCGCTGGACCGGGTCCTTCCAGCGCTTGCCCCGGCGCTCCAGGTCACGCAGCACCCGGTGCAGCTCGGCGTCGGAGTAGCAGTAGACGTACTTGCCGTGACCACGCGCGGGGTTGATGACCTCGATGCGGTGCAGCGGCGGCACGGCGGCGAAGACGCGCCCGGCCTCGACCATCGGCTTCATGTAGCGGTGGAACAGCGTCAGCAGGAGGCAACGGATGTGTGCCCCGTCGACGTCGGCGTCGGCCATCAGGATGACCTTGCCGTAGCGGGCGGCCTCGATGTCGAAGGAACGGCCGGAACCCGCGCCGATGACCTGGATGATCGCGGCGCACTCGGCGTTCTTGAGCATGTCGGCGACGGACGCCTTCTGCACGTTCAAGATCTTGCCCCGGATCGGCAGCAGCGCCTGGAACTCCGAGTTTCTGGCCGCGCGGGCGGTGCCCAGCGCCGAGTCTCCCTCGACGATGAACAACTCGCTGCGGTCGACCTCGTCACTGCGGCAGTCGACCAGCTTGGCGGGGAGCGCCGAGTTCTCCAGAGCGGTCTTGCGGCGCTGGTTGTCGCGGTGCTCCCTGGCGGCGATGCGGGCCTTGGCCGCCGCGACGATCTTCTCCAGAACCGCGCGGAGCTGTGCCTTGGCGTTGCGCGGCGGATTGGCGAGCAGCTCCTTGAGCTCTCGTGAGACGACGTGGGCGACGATCCTGGAGGCCGCCGAGGTGCCCAGGACCTCCTTGGTCTGCCCCTCGAACTGCGGCTCGGGCACCCGGACGGTCACCACGGCGGTGAGCCCCTCCATGATGTCCTCGCGGGTCACGGGGGCATCGCCGTTCTTGAGCAGGCGGGTCTCGCGCAACTGCTCGTTCAGGGTGCGGACGAGGGCGCGCTCGAAGCCGTTGACGTGGGTGCCGCCCTTGGGGGTGGCGATCACGTTGACGAAGGAACGGACGGTGCTGTCGTAGCCCTTGCCCCAGCGCAACGCCACATCGACGGTGAGCTCCCGCTGGACCTCGGTCGGGGTCATGTGCCCCAGGTCGTCGAGGACCGGGACGGTCTCGCGGAAGTGGCCGACGCCCTGCAGGCGCAGCACGTCGCAGACGGCCTCGTCGCGGGCGAGGAACTCGGTGAACTCCGAGATGCCGCCGTCGAAGTGGAACTCCTCCTCGACGACCTCCTCCGCGCGGCTGTCGCGCACGGCCAGGGTCAGGCCGGGGACCAGGAACGCGGTCTGGCGGAGGCGGACATGGATCTCGTCGAGGGAGACCTCGGCCTCGGGGAGGAAGATCTGGTGGTCGACCCAGAAGCGCACACGGGTGCCGGTGACCTTCTTCGCCACGCTGCCGCCGTCGCGCAGCCCGGACTTCTTCTTGAACTTGGCCTTGGGGCCGTCGCCGTCGAAGACGCCCGGCACACCCCTGCGGAAGCTGATCTCGTGGATCCGGCCGTCACGGTCGACCTCCACGTCCAGCCGCGAGGACAGGGCGTTGACGACGGAGGCGCCGACGCCGTGCAGGCCACCCGAGGCGCCGTAGGAGCCGCCGCCGAACTTCCCGCCCGCGTGGAGCTTGGTGTAGACGAGCTCCACGCCGGCCAGGCCGCTCTTGGGCTCGATGTCGACCGGGATGCCGCGGCCGTCGTCGCGGACCTCGATGGAGCCGTCGGGGTGGAGCTCGACCTCGATGCGGCCGCAGTAACCGGCCAGGGCCTCGTCGACCCCGTTGTCCACGATCTCCCAGAGGCAGTGCATGAGACCGCGGCTGTCGGTCGACCCGATGTACATGCCTGGACGCTTGCGGACGGCTTCGAGACCCTCCAGCACCGACAGGTGGCGGGCCGTATAACCCGTCTCCGCGCTAACTGCGGTCACGCCCACTCCCACTCTGTCGAACACGTGTGCGCAGCTTACCGCTCTTCCCGTCACGACGGGTACAAGCTTGCCGTCCGGTGGGTTCGTGTATTACATCCGGTGTGATCATCGTTACTTTCGGACACTTTCCGCTCTCGGCGTAGCAGGGGGTCGGTTGGGAACGTTCGTATCGGGTTAGATGTTCTCTCAAGTGACTGACGCCAGATCCTCCACCTCAGGGGATGACCTGAAAGGCGATACGTGACTGGAACCCTCGCCCCCGCCAAGCAGCTCACAGCTGCTGACCGCTGTGACCGGTGCGGCGCCCAGGCTTACATCCGCGCGACTCTGCCCGTGGGCGGGGAGCTGCTGTTCTGCGCCCACCACGGGCGTCAGCATGTGGCCGTGCTGAGAGACAAGGGCGCCATCATCCAGGACGAGTCCGCTCGTCTCAGCGACACCCGGGCAACGGCAACCAACGACGAACGATAACCAGACGAACGGAGTCATCATCGGACCCGATAGTGATATCGGCCGACCACCGTGAAGCCCTGCCGCTCGTAGAGCGTCCTGGCAGCGGTGTTCGACTCCACGACGACTAAATATGCCCGCTGCGTGCCCTGCGCCCGCGCATGCGAGAGCAGGGCACTCAACACCTTCCGTCCATGGCCCCTGCGTCGCGCGAGCGGCGTCACAGCCATGGAGTAAATCCCGAACCACTCCCCCTGGACCACGCCCCGCCCGACGGCCTCCCGGCCGAGCGAGGCGTATACGGCGGGCACGCCGGTGAGGATGCGCGCGGCCGTCGGCAGACCGTCGCCGCCGAACCTCCCGTCCACGCTCCACCAGGCGTCCAACCACGCCGGTGAGGGCGTCTCAGCGAGCTCGACCCCCTCTTCCGGCTCTCCCTCGGGCACGAGGCGCGCCGTCATGATCAACGTGGGGTCCATCACCCCGTAGCCGCGCGCCTCCAGCGCCGCGTCCAGACCTGGCGTGGCACCGCCTCCCACGGAGAAGACACAGGGCAGCCCACGGTCGGCGTAAAACTTCTCAGCCCTCTCGACGGCCGCCTCCAGGTCCTCGGGCTCGCCCAGCGGCAGCACGGAGTTGGCCCGCTTGGTCACCCCGTTCGCGGCACGCAGCGTCCAGCACCCGGTGTCCACCCGTTGGAGCGCCGGCCATGCCTGGTCGACCAGCCGGTCGAAGACCTCATCGATCATGCTGAAGGATCCTAACTCCCCGATCGCCCCACTACGCTCGGCGAGTGTGCTGATTCTGCTGCCTCCATCCGAGGGAAAGGCCGCGCGGGGCGACGGCCCCGCCCTCGACCTGCCCCGGTTGAGTTTTCCCGCCCTCGGCCCGCACAGGGAACTCGTCCTGGAAGCGCTCATCGCGCTGTGCCGGGGACCGGCCGCGCGGGAGGTGCTCGGCCTGTCGCCGGGGCAGGCCGGTGAGGTCGACGGAAACCTGCTTCTGCGGACCGCGCCGACACTGGCCGCGGCCGACCTGTACACCGGCGTGCTCTACGACAACCTCGGCCTGGCCTCGCTGTCCCCTCGGGCGGCGACGCGGGCCTCGGAGAGCCTGCTGATCTTCTCCGGCCTCTGGGGCCTTCTGCGGGTCGGTGACCGCGTGCCGCCCTACCGGCTGTCGATGGGGGTGCGGCTGCCGCCGCTGGGCGGCCTGAGCGCCTTCTGGCGCCGGCCGGTCACCCCCCTGCTCGACGCCGAACCCGGACTCGTCGTGGACCTGCGCTCCAGCACGTACGCGGCGGCGTGGCGGCCGGGCGGCCGGGCGGTGGCGGTACGGGTGCTCAGGGACGGCAAGGTGGTCAGCCACATGGCCAAGGCCACCCGCGGCCTGATCGCCCGTTCCCTGCTGGAAGGCGGCGTGGATCCCGAAACCCCCGAGGAGCTCGTCAAGGTTCTGGATCATCTCGGCCACTCCGTCGTCCTCCACGCGCCGCCCACGGGAAACCGTTCGTGGACACTTGACGTCGTGACGTGACGCGCCGTGAGCTCCCCGGACCGTGCCGTGGACGCGACGGGCGGGAGCCCCGCGCGGGAGGGGCCCCGGGTTCACGCCGCGACGAGGTGCAGCCGCCCACAGGCCCGCTGGAACTGGTGGGCGGGATCTCCGAGATAGGACCAGGGCAGTGTGCTCACCCTGCCCTTCGTCCGCATCAGATGCCCGCGCGCGGGCCGCCGGAGGTCGGCCAGATAGAAGGCGGCCCCGAACAGGTTGTGCGCCTCGATCGATCGGGGGTGGCTGTCATTGCCCAGCCAGCGGCCCGAGTGCGAGACGACCTCGCGCAGCGCCTCGTCGGAGAACCATCCGCCGCGCGACATCGGCGACCGCCCTGAGGCCACCTGCTCGAAGTGGGCCAGCGGCACCAGGGACGCCATCGGATCCCCATCGGGTGACCGTGAGACGGCCTGCCTGGCGAACTCCAGCATCTCCTGGGCGCTGCCTCCCCACGCGGGGGACAACGTCATGAGCCGGGCCACGTTGGCCGGGAACAGCATCGGATAACGTCGAACGGCCTCGTACCAGACCGCGTCCTTCTCCTGACGCGGCCGGTCGAGACCGAGATAGAGCCACATGATCGATTCCCAGGGCACAGGATCGGACGGCGCGAGCGAGACCGCGGCGAAAAGCGGTGTCCTCGCCGATTCCATCGCTCCCTGGAACGCCTGGGTGCGCTGCGCCTGCACGGCCCGCGCCTTGACATCCGGTTTGATCATCCAGGCTTCCTCGACGCGGGTGCGCCCGAGCCAGAGCCAGAGGTCGGGGTTGGCCCGGTCGCGGGCCGCCAGCGCCTCTATGGCACGGCTGTGACCGACGGCCGCCTTGGCCAGCGCCTCTATCCTGAGCGCACGTCTCTCCGGATCGCCGCGGGCCGCGCCGATCGCGATCGTGCCGGCTCCGAAGACCTTCCGGCGCACCGCGGCGACCGCCTCGTCGAGCATCGTGTCCGCCCAGGGACGATCGGCGATCAATCGCAGTCCTCGTGCGCGAACTCTGTCGACTTCGACCACACTCATGAGGCGGCAGCCTAGGGGCCTGTCTCACGTGACATGCTACCGATCCGTTACACCCTCGTTAACGACAGGAGGGGCCGCACCATATGGCACGACCCCTCCTGTCAGGAAGCCTCAGTCAAGGTAGTCGCGCAGGACCTGGGACCGGGACGGGTGGCGGAGCTTGGACATCGTCTTGGACTCGATCTGCCGGATGCGCTCTCGCGTCACCCCGTAGACCTTGCCGATCTCGTCCAGTGTCTTCGGCTGGCCGTCGGTGAGGCCGAAGCGCATCGAGACCACCCCCGCCTCGCGCTCGGACAGCGTGTCCAGAACGGAGTGGAGCTGCTCCTGCAGAAGCGTGAAACTGACCGCGTCCGCGGGAACGATGGCCTCGGAGTCCTCGATGAGGTCACCGAACTCGCTGTCTCCCTCCTCACCCAGCGGGGTGTGCAGGGAGATCGGCTCGCGGCCGTACTTCTGAACCTCGACGACCTTCTCGGGGGTCATGTCGAGCTCGCGGGCCAGCTCCTCCGGGGTGGGCTCGCGCCCCAGGTCCTGGAGCATCTGCCGCTGGACGCGGGCCAGCTTGTTGATCACTTCGACCATGTGGACCGGGATACGGATGGTCCGTGCCTGGTCGGCCATGGCGCGGGTGATCGCCTGCCGGATCCACCACGTGGCGTAGGTGGAGAACTTGTAGCCCTTGGTGTAGTCGAACTTCTCCACCGCGCGGATCAGACCGAGGTTGCCCTCCTGGATCAGGTCCAGGAAGAGCATTCCGCGGCCCGTGTAGCGCTTGGCCAGCGAGACCACGAGGCGGAGGTTCGCCTCCAGCAGGTGGTTCTTGGCCCGGCGGCCGTCCTCGGCGATCCACTCCAGCTCGGCGCGGACGTCGACCGGGAGCTTCTCACCGTCGCTGCCGAGCTGCTCCTCGGCGAACAGACCGGCCTCGATGCGCTTGGCGAGCTCGACCTCCTGCTCGGCGTTGAGGAGGGGGACCTTACCGATCTGCTTGAGGTAGTCCTTGACCGGGTCGGCGGTGGCACCGGCGGCGGCGACCTGAGGCACCGGGGCGTCATCGTCGTCGTCGGTGAGGATGAGGACCTCGTCCTCGTTCACCTCGACGACCTCGACCTTGGGCTCCTCCTCGGTCTCGGCCTCGGCTTCCACCTCGACCTCCGCCTCGGCCTCGGCTTCCACCTCGACCTCTGCCACGACCTCCAGGTCGAAGTCCTCGATCTCGACGTCCTCAAGCTCGATGACCTCGTCGTCGTCGCCGGTGACCGGCTTCGGCGCGGAGGTGGGAGCCGGGACCGCGGCTGCGGGACCGGCCTTCTTCGGTGGCGGGGCGGGAACCGGCTTCTTGGCGGCCGGGGCGACCTTCTTGGCCGGAGCCGCCTTGACGGGCGCCGCCGGCTTCTTGGCCGCGGGCGCGGCGGACTCGGAGCCGCCGACGACCGCGGTGACGGTCTCCGGCTGCTCCTTGGCCGCCGCCGCGGTCTTGGTCTTCTTGACAGCGGCGGGCGTGGCCGGGGCGGTGCGGCGTTTGGCGGGAGTGCGGGGCTTCTTGGGAGCCGCGGAGTCCTCGGCGGTCAGCCGTACTGTGATGCCCTCTTTGCTAAGGCTTCGCAGGATTCCAGCGACCTGCGCCATCGGAATGTCCGCTTCCTCGACGGCCTTGCGGACATCCTCGGACTCGAGGAACCCCTGCGAGCGCCCTCGCTCCATCAGCTGCTGAATGACGGGCTCGTTCAGCTCGGATGGCTTCGAGCGAGTCGAACTTGCAGGCGACACGAACACCTCTCGAAGGAAAGCGTGACGAGAATGGACCCAGATGCCCAACCAGGGGCAGTTTTGCCTCTGGTTGTGATTAGCGAGGCCGCGCTGACCGCGACGCACCTGTCCAGCATTGTGGCATGACACCGTGATCCATACGGCCGCCTCCTGGCGGTTGCCCTCCACCCTAGGCCGACCAAGAGAGTAGTGCGTACGGAAGCGAGGCACCGATACCCGAAAGCAACCGTTATGACTGTTTCATTCAGTCACTCTTCGTGGCCAGGGGGACGTGGATCGCGAGCACCGTGACGTCGTCATCCTGCTCATATCCGGACAGCATGCGGTCGACAAGAAAATCTAGCAACATGTGAGGGCTTCCGACCACTTCGGGTGGCGCTTCGTTCACAACAGAACAAAGATCAGCAAGTCCGGCATCGAGGCCACGCTTGCGATTCTCCACCAGACCGTCCGAATACAGGACAGCGGTGTGGCCCGGCGGGACACAGAACCTGAACTGCCGGCGGCTCGTGGGCCAGCCCAGCGGGGTGCCGGGCTCGCCGTCGCACAGCAGCGGCACGCCCTGCGGGGAGACCAGCAGCGGAGGCGGGTGACCGGCGAGCGCGAGCGTACCCTCTCCGGTGCCCGGCTCGACGACCATGTAGGCGAGAGTCGTGACCTGCTCCTCCTCCTCGGTGGCCTCGAAGACCCTGTCGAGGCCGGTGAGCACCGCGGCGGGCGGCGGGTTGGTCAGCGCCAGGGCCCGCATGGCGTTGCGGATGCGGCCCATTCCGGCCGCGGCCTTGACGCCCTTGCCCATGACGTCGCCAACCACCGCCGCGACCCGGCCGTCCTGGAGCACGAACGCGTCGTACCAGTCGCCGCCGACCTGCACGTGGCGGCTTCCCGAGCGGAACCGCTGGGCGAGGACCAGGCCCCGGACCACCGGCAGGCGGTCGGGCAGCAGGCTACGCTGAAGCGTCTCCGCGGTGCGGTGCTCGCGCTCGAACAGGGTGGCCCGCTCCACGGCGAGGGCACACTGACCCGCGAGCGCCTCCAGGAACACCCCGTCCTCCTGGGAGATCTTCTGCGGGCGGGTGAAGGAGAACCTCAGCGCGCCGAGCGCGCGCCCCGCGGCCAGCAGAGGCAGGCCCACCCAGGCCCGCTCGTCGCTGTGTTCGATGAACCCGGTGATCTCCTCGTTGTCGCCGCCCGCGTCGACCAGCTGGGACCTCAGGCTCTCCGGCGACTCGGCGAAGACCGGGCGCCGGCTGTTGACCGCCATGGTCATCACGCTGGAGTGCGAAAGCGGGATCTCCTCGCCGGGCGCGCCGGGGACGTCGGGAATGCCTCCGCTGTTGACCAGCTTCAGCGCGGCCCGGTCGACGTCGAGCAGCGCCACGGCCGAGCGGTCGGCCGCCAGGGCCGTACGACCCACGTCGATGATCACCTGGACCACCTGCTCGACGGTGAGCGCCTCGGCGAGTATCGCCGTGGCGCCCTGCAGGCGCGCGGTCCGCAGGGCCGCGGCGCCGAGCTGGTCGGTCAGGCGGCCGCGCATCTCCTCGGCCTCGCGCTGCGGGGTGACGTCGGTGTTGGCGCCCACCCACTCGACGACCCGGTTGTGCCGGATGATCGGGACGGCGCGCACCTCGAAGTGCCGGTAGCCGCTGGCCCGGGTGCGGACCCGGTAACTCCACTCGAACATGGTCCGGCCGCGCAGCGCCTCGCGCCACGCCTCCTCGGTGTGCGGGCGGTCGTCGGGGTGGACGGCCTCCAGCCAGCCGTGGGTGAGGTATTCCTCGAGCCCCTGGCCGGTGATGGCCCGCCACTGCGGCGCGTCCTCCTCCACGACGCCGGTGGGCGCGGTGATCCACACCAGCTGGGACTGGGCCTCGACCAGCGAGCGGTAGCGCTCCTCGCTGCGCCTGAGATCCTCCTCGACCTGCCTGCTGTCGGTGATGTCGACGCCGACCAGGCAGATCGCCCGGAGCGTGCCCTTGTCGTCGTGGATCGGGGAGAAGGTCAGCGACCAGTGGTGGGTCTGGCCGTCGGCGGTGCGCACACGGATCCGCTGGTCGCCCTCGACCTCGGCCCCCGCCACGATGCCGCGGACCGAGCCCTCGATCAGGGCGGTCAGGTCGGCGGAGAGCAGCTCGCCGGGGGCGCGGCCGACCAGGCGCTCGGCGGGCAGGCCGACCACGTCGGCGAAGACCTCGTCGACGCGCTCGAAACGGCCGTCGGGATCGAAGAACGCGAAGGCGAACGGCGACTGTGACAGCAGGCCCTGCAACAGGCCGGAGTCTGAGATGTCCACACCCGACTCCCGGGGACGGGGCACGGAGGTTTCGGCGCTCATGGTCGGCACCTCCGTCGCGTGCCAGGGTCTCCCACGAGGCACATCTCCAAACTTGCGAATTGGCGTAGCGCGGCTCCGGGGGACCGGATCCTGGAGTACATCATCGGCGATGGGCAGGTGCGGACGGAAGCCCCGCCCAGGATGCGGTCAGAGCACCCTGGTAACGCCACCGCTCCGACGACCGGAACCCTCGCGCCGATGAGAGGGGACTTTCGCACGGGCGCCGACCGGACGGCACCGCGTCTTTGAACGTTTGCGGCCAGGACCATAGCAGGATCGGGCCGGACCGTCCCGGCAACTGCCCACCTCATCTCCGTAGGGCTTGCAGGCGAGATCAGGCTACTGACTCGCCGTCAATTCGGCTCCCTGTTCGGGAACACTCGCTTACTCCGCTGTTGCAGGATTCAGTCAAGATACGGGGTCAGCTTCCCATATCACGCCTCCAAGGGTTGACAGTCCCGAGATAAGTTGTGAAATGAAAACGCACGTCCTCGCCGACACATCCGGGGGATGCCCCCCGGGAAACTCCGGAGGAATGCGACATCCATGCCCGTTCTTGCCACCCGCCTCGCCGGGCCTTCCGTGACCCTCGCCGCGTCCTCGGCCGCCCTCCACGAGCCGGTGATCTCTCACCTGGCCGCCGAGTTCCCGACGATCTCCCTCGACACCGTCGACAGGTGCGTGGCCGAGGTCCGCGCCTGCGCCGAGCATCTCGGCGTCGAGCCGACGGCGGAAATCGTCGAGCGCGTCGCCCGCGAGCATTTGCTCGCCCTTGTCAACTCCGCGCCGCCATCCCGCGCTCCCCGGTAACATCGGGAGCACCCGGCCGTCTTCTACGCACCGTTTGGCCCGGGAATGCGAGAAGGTTGGGACGTGAGCGAGGGAAGCGAGCGGGCCAATCGACGCTGTGGCGACGCCCGTGACGGGCTGACGCGCTCGACGGGGGAGGCTGCTTGAGCCGGCGACATCGTCGAGACCCCAGGGAGAGCCAGTCCCCGGAGGCGGTCTTCTCCGAGATGTTGCTCGCCGCTCGCGAGCTACTGGCCATACGCAGCCCGCTGGACGCCGAACTCATGGTCTCCGACATGATCGGAGCCTGGTGGGGGCGTCGGCTGCGCCGAGGGGACGCCGAGCAGGTCCTCGGCGAGGGCCTGGTCGACTACGCGGCCAAGGCGGGCTCGCCCGCCGCGCTCACCCTGCTGATCGCGCTCGCCTACCTCGGCACGGCCCGCCAGGCGGCCAAGGCCGAGGGCGCCGCGCTGGCGCTCATGGAGCGCGACGTGGCCAGGCCCCGCTGGGCCGACCGGCTGGGGGTGGTCAAGACGACCGGCTGCTTCGTCTCCCGCGACGCGTACGGCGACCAGGACACCGTGGTGTGCACCTTCGGCTACCGGGGCGCCGGCAATGTCGAGGAGCGGCACGCGCTGGTGGTGATCGTCGACTACAACATGCGCGGCATCGCCCGTGACGCCTGGGTCTCCTCGCACGTCGACAAGCTGCTGGAGCAGGCCAGGGCCGAGGCCGAGGGCAACCCGATGCTCAGGTTCGGGGAGATCGAACCGCAGCAGGCCAGAGCGCTGCTCGAATCGGCGATGAAGGCCACCGCCGAGTACGGCCAGCGCAGGACGACCGTGCCGGTCAGCGACAGCTACAGCGCCTACCACGCCTTCGCCAGGTCCCGGCTCAAGGCGCTGCCGCCCGGCAGGAAGCGGCCGGCCCCGCTGCACAGCGAGGCCCCCTACAGCCGTGATCGCCGGGCGATGCTGGCGGCCGAGTTCCTCTCCTCGGACGCGGCCGAGCACCTGTCCGACCCCTCGGCGGCCTCCCGGTGCGCCGACCACATCATCGACTACGGCTGCGACCAGGATTTCGGCCGCCCGCTCCGGGTGAGCCCGACCAAGTGCGAGACGTTCCTCCTCGACTGGTTGCCGCGCAAGGTGATGCTCAGCACCTCCGAGCAGGAGGCGGTGCCGCATGTGCTGGGCGCGTGGGCGCGGTTCGCCGCCGGCAGGACCGGGCTGCCGGAAGAGGGGCTGCGGGCCACACTCGACGCGATCTGGGAGGCGACGGGCAAGTTCGCGGAGTCCTACCGCGACCCGACGACCTTCGGGCTCGACCGCGACCTGCTCGACCGGCTGCTGCCGGACGGCGACCTGTCGGCGCTGGCCAGGAGAGTGTTCGCGTTCCCCTTCCTGCAGGGTACGCACGGCGAGATCAAGCTCGGCCTGCTCAATCCCGCCGATGACACCGACCGGCGGATCCTGCTGGGCATCGACCACGCGGGGGAGCTCGACCGGCGCGACTACGACGAGCACCTCGCCTGGCACGAGGAGATCGCCGCCCGGCTCTGGGAGGGCGACCCTCCGCAGCTCTGGGAGGCGGCGCAGCGGCTGCTCGACCTGGGCCATGACCGGCACGACGTGCTGCACGTGCTGATCGAGATCGCCGAGCGCATCGGGGACGACCCCGAGGAACTGGCCATCGCCCTCGATGACATCGCGGACATTCCCGACGAGCCTCCGGTGTAGGTGAGCCATGGTGATCGATCTCAACGCCGATCTGGGCGAAAGCTTCGGAATCTGGCGGCTGGGCGACGACGAGGCGCTCCTCGACGTCGTGACCAGCGCCAACATCGCCTGCGGGTTTCACGCGGGCGACCCGTTGAACATCAGGCGCGCGTGCGCGGCGGCGGTCGACCGCGGGGTGACGATCGGTGCCCAGGTCTCCTACCGGGACCTGGCCGGGTTCGGCCGCCGCGAGATGGAGGTCGACTCCGAGGAGCTCTGCGCCGAGGTGCTCTACCAGCTGGGAGCGGTGGACGGCATCGCGAGGGCGATGGGCGGCCGGGTCTCCTACGTCAAGCCGCACGGCGCGCTGTACAACCGGATCTGCCGCGATCCCGAGCAGGCCGGGGCCGTCGTGGCGGCGGTCGCCGACTACGACCGGGACCTGCCCCTGCTGACCCTGCCCGGCTCCGTCGTTCACGAGATCGCCGCCGGTGAGGGGGTCACCACCGTCGTGGAGGCCTTCGCCGACCGCGCGTACACCGGCACGGGAGCGCTGGTCTCCCGCCGCTCCCCCGGCGCGGTGCTGCACGACCCCGGCGCGGTCGCGGACCGGGCCGTGCGGATGGCGACCGAGTGGGTGGTCGAGGCGGTGGACGGCTCGCGGGTGCCCGTCGAGGCGCGCTCGATCTGCGTGCACGGCGACACCCCGGGCGCCGTGCTGATGGCCCGTGCCGTGCGCGAAGGCCTGGTGGAGGCGGGAGTGACACTGAGGTCCTTCGCGTGAGCGTCCGGCGGGTCGGGGAGCACGCGCTGCTGGTGGAGACCGGCTCGCTGGAGATCTCCCACCGGCTGGACGCCCTGTTGCGGGCCGACCGGCCCCGCGGGGTGGTCGAGATCGTGCCCGGCCCCGTCACGCTCCTCGTCACCGCGCCGGGGGCCGACCCCGCGCGTCTGCGCGACGAGCTCTTCCGCCTGCTGGGCACGGCGTCCGCCGCGGTGGCCGCGGTGGCCGCGGACGCGCCGGAGGTGATCCTTCCCGTCGTGTACGACGGCGCCGACCTCCACGAGGTCGCCGCGCTGAGCGGCCTCTCCCCGCGGGAGGTGGTCGAGCGGCACACCGGGCGGGAACTGGTGGTGGGCTGGCTGGGTTTCGCCCCCGGTTTCGCCTATCTCACGGGGCTGGATCCGGCTCTGCACGTCCCCCGGCTGGACACCCCGCGGACCTCGGTGCCCGCCGGGGCGGTGGCCGTCGCCGGCCCCTACTCGGCGGTCTATCCCTCGGCCTCACCCGGTGGCTGGCGGCTGCTGGGCCGCTCCGCGACCGCGGTGTGGGACGTGGCCGCCGATTCTCCCGCCCTGCTCACACCGGGGACGCGGGTGCGCTTCCTCGCCGTCGGCGAGCCATGATCGAAGTGATCGCGCCCGGGCCCTACGCCACGGTGCAGGACCTCGGCCGGCCGGGGTACGCCCACCTCGGGGTGCCACGCTCGGGTGCGGCGGACGAGCCGAGCCTGCGGCTGGCCAACCGCTTGGTCGGCAACCCGCGGAACGCCGCGGGGATCGAGCTGACCTTCGGCGGGGCCCGGTTTCGCTTCACCACCGGGGCCTGGGCCGCCGTCACCGGCGCCGCCTGCCCCCTGGAGCTCCTGCGACCGCGCGGGACGGCCCTGTGGGGAATGTGCGCGCCCTTCTGGGTGCCCGCGGGCGGCGAGCTGCGCCTGGGGACGCCCAGGGCCGGTCTGCGCACCTACGTCGCCGTCCGGGGCGGTGTCGACGTGCCCGTCACGATGGGGAGCCGGTCTGCCGACTCCCTGTCCGGGCTGGGGTCTCCCCCGCTGCGCGCCGGGACGATCCTGCCCGTGGGGCCGACCGGAGACCTGCCGCCGATCACCGTGGACGCGGCGCCCTCGCCGAGGCTCGGGGCGGGCGTCCTGCGGGTTCTGCCGGGTCCTCGCGACGACTGGTTCGTCCCAGGCGCCCTCGCCACCTTGTGCGCGGGGCCGTACGAGGTCGGCCAGGACAGCAACCGGGTGGGCGTGCGAATGCGCGGCGCCCACCTGGAACGGGCCAGGAGCGGGGAACTGCCGAGTGAGGGCATGGTGGCGGGGGCCGTCCAGGTGCCGCCCGGCGGCCAGCCGATCGTGTTCCTCGCCGACCATCCGCCGACCGGCGGCTACCCGGTCATCGCCGTCCTGACCTCGGAGAGCCTCCCCTGGGCCGCCCAGCTTCGCCCCGGCGACCGGATACGTTTCCGCCGCGGCTGACCTTCCCGTGAAGGGCGTGGCGCCTCTCGGCGGAGGAGAGTGGAGACCCGCTCGACCCCGACGGCGAGGACCTCCCCCAGGAGGCCGACGGTGATCTTCCCGTCCTTCGCCTCCCTGCCGCCCGGCCCTCGTGGGCGACGACCGGGACGACCCGGGAGATCCAGCCTTGGTGACCTTGTCGCCCGATCGCCGTATCCGGGCGTCTCCGTCCTGCGGGGCGAGACGGGTGTCGACCGGCCTTGGGGGAACGCGCGTCAACGGACGAAGCCGATGTCCTGATACTTCAGGTCATAGAAGCCTCGGGCCCCGAAGTTGGCGAGATCGCTCTTGACCGCGACGTTCTGCGGTCGCTGGTAGAGCGTCACCACGTTGACCGCCTGCCAGATGAGCTTGTCCGCGGCGTTGGTGTCGGCGATGGCCCTGGCGTCGTCGAGGTCGGCGGTCGCCTTGTTCATCGCGGCGTCGATCCGCGGGGAACCGATGCGGCCGAGGTTGGCGTTCCACTGCCTGGTGCCGTCGGGGAGCCTGACGGCGTCGGCGTACTGGCCGTAGGAGCTGGAGACGGGAAAGGGCGTACCCACGTACGCGAACGCGGTGATGTCGTAATTGCCGGGAATTATGTATTTGGTGAAGTAGTCGTCCGTCGGCACCGACTGGAGGGTGACCCCGACGCCGATGCGGCCGAGCATGTCCTGGACGAGCTCGGCCTCGGACTTGGTGAGCTGCAGGCCCGACGGCAGGACGAAGCGCAGATTCAGCTCCCTCCCCCCCTTCCTGCGGGTCCGGCCCTCCAGTTTCCAGCCCGCGGCGTCCAGCTCCCTGCCCGCCCTGCCGGGGTCGTACGTGCCGATCTCACCGGCGTTGTCCTGGTACCCCTCCTGGGTGTTCATGAAGAAGTGGTTGTCGAGCAGCACGATCGGCCAGTCGAGGCCCTGGAGGTCGGACTGGGCGATGACCTGGCGGTCGATGCCCATCGCGACGGCCCTGCGGACCTTCACGTCGGACAGCAGGGCGCTCTCGCCGTTCATCGTGATCTGCCGGAAGTCGGGTCCCGCCGCCTGGCGCACGACCGCGTCCGGGGTGCTCCTGGCCCGCGCGTAGTCGGGCGCGGACGGGCCGACGTCGAAGGTGTCAAGCTCGCCGTTGCTGAAGGCCCCGACCAGCGCGTCGCTCTCCAGGGAGCGGTAGATGATCCGGTCCAGCTTGGCCCGCTCGCCCCACCACCGCTCGTCTCGCGCGATCGTGACGGTCTTGGCGGTCGGGTCGAACGCGACGAATTCGAACGGACCCGCGGTCACCGGGACGCGGTTCAGCCATGCGGTGTTGAACGCCTCGGGGGTGGCGTTGGTACTTCGGGGATACAGCGGCGAGAACAGCGACTGCCAGTCGCCGAAGGGCTTCGCGAAGGTCACCACCACCTGGTGGTCGTCCCTGCCCCTGGCGACCTTCTCGATGTTCTGGTAACCGGTGGTGCTCGCCACCCGGTAGCCGGCGTCGCGGCCGTTCAGCGCCTGCCACTGGGCGCGGTAGTCCTCCCAGGTGATCGAGGTGCCGTCCGACCACCGGGCGCGCGGATCGAGGGTCAGCGTGACGACCTGCCGCGGCTTGCGCGCGGTGACCCTGCCCTCGGAGAGATAGTCGGTGTTCGGGGAGATCTTCCCCTGGGCGTCGGAGCGGAAGGGGGAGGGCATGAGGGCGTCGATGACCCTCTTGACCGTCGCCAGGTTGCCGTCGATGTGGTTGAGGTTCCAGTTGGACGGATACTCGTTGATCCCCCACCGGAGCACCCCCCCGTCCGCGATCCGGTCGCGGGGCATCGGGTTGACGTCGTATGCCTTGATCGCGGAGACCGGCCCGCCCGGTCTCCCCCCTCCCCCGCATCCGGCGAGCCCCGGTAGGAGGGCCACGACCATGGCCAGCGCGGCGGCGAGCGCGCCCACGCGCCGGATTGATATCACGGTGTTCCTTTCGGTGCATACGGCTGGGTCATACGGCGTCGGCCCTCTCGGCGAAGTGGCATGAGACGCCGTGGTCGCCCCCGAACCACCGAATCCGGGGCTCCTCGTCCACGCAGCGTCGCCCGGTGGTCTCGCCGAGGGTCTTGAACAGGGGGCAGCGGGTTCGGAAGCGGCACCCGGAGGGAGGGTCGGCGGGATTGGGCAGGTCCCCTTCCAGCAGGACGCGCTCCCTGGAGCGTTCCCGCGTCGGGTCGGGAAGCGGGACCGCCGACAGCAGGGCCCGCGTGTAGGGATGCAGCGGGGTGTCGTAGACACCGCCGACCCGGCCGATCTCGGCGATCTTCCCCAGGTACATGACCGCGACCCGATCGGCGATGTGCCGGACCACGGCCAGGTCGTGCGCGACGATGAGGTACGACAGGCCCAGGCGGCTCCTCAGCTCCTCCAGCAGGTTGAGCACCCCCGCCTGGATGGACACGTCGAGTGCCGAGACCGGCTCGTCCAGCACGACCAGCCGGGGCTGCGGGGCGAGGGCACGGGCGATGCCGATGCGCTGACGCTGGCCCCCGGAGAAATCCTGCGGGTAGCGGGCGGCGTGGCCGGGTTCCAGGCCGACGAGATCGAGCAGCTCGCCGATCCTCGGCCCCGGGTCCCGCTCGCCGTGCGCGCGCAGCGGTTCGGCGAGGATGTCGTAGACGGTCATCCTCGGATCCAGCGAGGCGAGCGGATCCTGGAAGACGACCTGCATGTCGCGCCGCACGGCCATCCGGTCACGGGCGCCCATCCTTGAGGTCTCGTGGCCCAGCACCGTGATCCTGCCGCGCTGCGGCGCGGCCAGTTCGAGGATCTCCATCAGGGTGGTCGTCTTGCCGCAGCCCGACTCGCCGACCAGGCCGAGCGTCTCGCCCTCGCGGATGTCGAAACCGACGCCGTCCACCGCACGGACCGTGCCGACCCTGCGCCGCAGGAGCGTCCCGGTGAACAGGGGGTAGTGCTTGACCAGGTCCTCGACCTCCAGGACCACGCCGCGCTCCTCTCGCGGGCGCGGCGGCTCCTCGGCGCCGGGAGCGGAAAGGCCGGTGGAGACGGCGGGGCTCACGGGGCGCCGGGAGGGACCGGCGGCGGCACGGCCGGCCGCGCCCGTGGCCGGGCCGCGCATTCCGTAGACCTGCTCCGGCGACCATCCCGCCGCCTCGATCTCACCCGAGCGCACGCAGGCCGCGAGGTGGCCCGGCGAGCCCACGGGCTCCGGCTCCGGCTCGGCCTTCGCGCACGCCGGGACGGCGATCGGGCAGCGCGGCTCGAACGGGCAGCCCGGCGGCAGTGCCGCCGGTGACGGCGGGCTGCCCTCGATGGGCACCAGCGGTCGTCCCCGGTCGCGATCGAGACGCGGGACCGAGCCGAGCAGGCCCATGGTGTACGGCATGCGGCTGCGGTAGTAGACCTCGTCCACCGAGCCGACCTCGACGGGACGCCCGGCGTACATGACGAGGACCCGGTCGGCGAATCCCGCCACCACCCCCAGGTCGTGGGTGATGACGACGATCGCCGCGCCGGTCTCACGCTGCGCCGTCCTCAGCACCTCCAGCACCTGCGCCTGGATGGTCACGTCGAGCGCGGTGGTCGGCTCGTCGCAGAGGATCACATCGGGGTCGTTCGCGATCGCCATCGCGATCACCGCGCGCTGGCGCATGCCGCCGGAGAACTCGTGCGGGAACGCTCTGGCCCGCTGCGCGGCGTTGGGGATGCCGACCAGGTCGAGCAGCTCGACCGCGCGCCTCCCCGCCTGGGCGGCGCTCACCCGCTGGTGGACACGGACCGCCTCGGCGACCTGGTCACCGACCCGGTAGACGGGGGTGAGCGCGGAGAGCGGGTCCTGGAAGACCATCGAGACGGCCTTGCCGCGGAACGCGGTGAGTGTCCTCTCCGGGGCGCCCAGGATCTCCTGCCCGAGCAGCCGCACCGAGCCGGTGACGCGGGCGTGCGCCGGGAGCAGGCCCATCACGGCGAGCGAGGTGACCGACTTGCCGGAGCCGGACTCCCCGACGATGCCGAGCACCTCTCCCGGGCGGACCGCGTAACCCATGCCCCTCACCGCGCGGACCGCCCCCGGCCCAGAACCGAAGGTGACGTCGAGGTCACGCACCTCGAGCACGGGGACGATCGGGTCAGGCGCCGGCTCGCACCCGCCGCTCCTGGACGTCGTGCCCGAGGATCGCTCGCCCGTCACCGGTCACCCGCCCCGCGGGACGTGGGGTCGAGGGCGTCGCGCAGGGAGTCGCCGACCAGGTTCACCGCGAGCACGGTGACGATCAGCAGGCCCGCGCAGAACCAGAACGTCCAGGGGGCGTACAGGGCCGTCCGCGCGCCGTCGGCGATGAGGCTGCCCAGCGAGACGTCGGGAGGCTGAATGCCGAAACCGAAGTAGGACAGGGACGTCTCGGTGAGGATCGCGGCGCTGACGTTGAGGGTGGCGTCGACGACCAGCAGCGAGGACAGGTTGGGGATCACGTGCCGGAAGATGATCCGCGTCGGGGGCACCCCCATGAACCTGGCCGCGTGGATGAACTCCCGCTCCCTGAGGGAGATGGTCATGCTCCGGACGATCTTCGAGGTGACCATCCAGAGGAAGAGCGCCAGCACCAGCACGAACACCGGCCACTGGCTCCCGGCGAAGAGCGGGGACATGATCGCCAGGATGAGGAAGGCCGGGAGCACGAGCAGCAGGTCGGTCAGCCAGGTCAGCGCGCGGTCGGTCCAGCCTCCGAAGTATCCGGCGAAGGCTCCCACCACGGCCGCGAGCGCGGTGCCGACCACCGCGGCGAGCAGGCCCACGATCAGGGACCTCCGCAGGCCGCGCAGCGTGACCGCGTACACGTCGGCGCCGGTCTGCAGGGTGCCCCACCAGTGCTCGGTGGAGGGAGGCGCGAGGAAGGCGGTGTAGTCCTTCGAAACGTACGTCCAGCGGGTGAGATACGGTCCCGCGAAGGCGAGCAGGAAGATCAGCGCGAGCAGGGCGAGGCCGATCCTGCCCCGCCCCGAGCGCAGGAGGCCGCCCGCGACCACTCGCAGCCGCGAGGGTGCCTTGATCCTGTCGACGGACGACTGCTGCCCGGCGAGCTCCTCACCGGCGATGGCCATCTCCGGCTCACCCCACCCGGACGCGCGGGTCGAGGACGGCGTGGAGCACGTCGGAGGCGAGCGCGGCCAGCAACACGGCCAGCGCGGCGAAGCAGCTGATCGCCGCGACGGTGTTGACGTCGTTGGTGGAGATCGAGTTGACCAGTTGCTCCCCCACGCCGTGCCAGCCGAAGATCTTCTCGGTGAAGGTGGTGCCGACCAGCAGCGCCCCGAAGGTGAAGGCGAAGTAGGTGACCGCCGGGATCAGCGCGGTGCGCAGCGCGTGCCGGGTCAGCGCGGCCCGGCGGCTCAGCCCTTTGGCCATGGCCGTACGGATGAAGTCGGCGCCGAGCACGTCGAGCATCATGTTGCGCTGGTAGCGGCTGTAGACGGCGACCAGTCCGAGCGACAGCGACAGCGTGGGCAGGACCAGGTGCCGGATCCTGTCGAACGCGGCGGCGGCGAGCCCTCCCCGCAGGCCGGGGGTCGCCTCTCCGCTGATGAGGAGGATCTGGGTGCCGGCCATCTCGTTGAGCCGGATGGCGGCGATGATCAGCACGTTGGCCAGCACCACCGTGGGGATCGCGAGCACGACGAAGGACAGGACGGTCGTCAGCCGGTCGAAGAGGCCGTACTGCCTGACCGCGGCGTAGGCTCCGATGAGCACGCCGGCGACACTGCCGAGGACCAGCCCGATCGTGATCAGGCGCAGGGTGACGCCGACGCGGCGCCCGAGGTCTTCGTTGACCGACCCTCCGGACACCGTCTTGCCGAAGTCTCCGCGCACGACGCCCCCCGCCCAGGTCAGATAGCGCTCGAACAGGGGGGTGCCGTCGTTCAGGTTGAGGTCGGTGAGGCGCGCGTCGACGACGGCCACAGGGAGCGGGGGGTTGCGGCCCTCATAGTTGGAGCGCGGGTTGAGCGCGGAGGCGGCGAGCATGTAGGCCAGGCTGGTGGCCACGACGATCAGCATCAGATAGTTGAGCAGCCTGCGGGTAAGGAATCCCGCCATCTTTCCTCCTCCGGAGCCCCGCCGCTGTCGGTGACCATCTTGCTACACTCGGCGACCGACGGGCTGCATAGCGTACCGAATCGGAGAGATCTCGATGAGATATGGCGGAAGCCCGGGTCACTTCCCCGCGAGCTCGTCGACGGCCGCGCGCAGGTCGGCGCCGGTGATGGTGGTCAGGTCGGCGGCGCTCGCGGTGGCTCCGCCGAGGGCGGCGAGGCGGACGTCCCTGCGCATCGCGGCGCGTTCGAAGAGCGAGCGCGCGAACCTGCCGTTGCCGAGGCCGTCGATCAGGCCCTCGCCGCAGACCCAGGTGAAGACCTCGGCCAGGTCGCGGCGGGCGTCGTCGTCGAACCGGTCTCCCGAGGAGTCGGCGAGCAGCACCGCGATCTCGGTGAGCTCCCCCGGCGAGTACGAGGGAAACCGCACCCGCTGGTTGAACCTGCTGCCCAGGCCCGGGTTGGAGGAGAGGAAGGTGTTCATCTCCCGCTCGTATCCGGCCAGGATGATCACCAGCCGGTCGCGGTCGTCCTCGGCTCGCTTGAGCAGCGTCTGCACGGCCTCGGCGCCGAAGGCGTCGCCTCCGCTGTAGCCGGAGTTGATCAGGCTGTAGGCCTCGTCGACGAACAGCACCCCGCCGAGCGCCCGGTCGACCAGCTCGTTCGTCTTGATCGCGGTGGCACCGAGGTGCTGGCCGACCAGGTCGGCTCGCTGGGCCTCCACCACGTCGGGCTGGGTGAGCAGGCCCAGCGCGGCGAAGATACGGCCCAGGATGCGGGCCACGCTGGTCTTACCGGTTCCCGGCGGTCCGGCGAAGACGAAGTGCCGCATCTGCGGCGGAGTCGGCAGCCCTCGCTCCTCGCGCATCTTGGCCACCCTGAGCTGCGCGGCGATCGCGTGCACCTGCCGCTTGACCGGCTCCAGCCCCGCCATGCGGTCGAGGTCGGCGAGCGCCTCCTCAAGGGAGGGCGCGGCCTGGTAGCCCCGATAGCGGGCGGTGAGCTCGTCGAACGCCTTGACGACGTCGGCCTCGACCGTGGTGACCAGGTCCTCGGTGGTGGGCGCGCCGCCCGCTCCCACCACGCGCACGTCCCTGGCCTGCGCGACGGCCTCCACGAGGCTGCGGACGAACCGGGCGTTGCCCAGGTCGTCGACGATCGCGCGCCGGTGGATGTCCTCGAAGCGGGTGAGCAGGGCGGACGCGGCCTCGGGCGCCATCCGGTCGCCCCTGCGCCGCTGCAACAGCTCGGTGATCTGGAGCAGCTCGTCGGGGGCGTAGCTGGGAAAGCGGACCCTGCTGGAGAACCGGCTGGACAGGCCGGGGTTGGACGACAGGAAGACGCCCATCTCCTTCTCGTATCCGGCCAGGATGACGATCAGCCGGTCGCGGTCGTCCTCGGCCCGTTTGAGCAGCGTCTGCACGGCCTCCGTGCCGAACCTGTCGGGCTGGCCGTCACCGGAGTTGATCAGGCTGTACGCCTCGTCGACGAACAGCACCCCGCCGAGCGCCCGGTCGACCAGCTCGTTCGTCTTGATCGCGGTGGCGCCGAGAAACTCCCCCACCAGGTCGGCCCGCTGGGCCTCCACCACGTAGGGGGTCTCCAGCAGGCCGAAGGAGTAGAAGATCTTCGCGACGGTCCTGGCCACGCTGGTCTTGCCGGTGCCCGGAGGGCCGACGAACACGAAGTGCCGCATCGGCGGCTCGGTGGAGTATCCGGCCTCCCTGCGCAGCCTGGCCGCCTCGATCGAGGCGGCGATCGAGCGGACCTGCTCCTTCACCGGGGCCAGGCCGATCATGGCGTCCAGCTCGCCGAGCGCCTCCTCCACCGAGATGGGCGGAGGGTCGTCGCGTTCACCGGCTCCCCGGGCGGGGGCGGGGTGGCCGCCCTCGCGGACCCGGAGCCCGCTTTGGCTTCGCTCCCCCGCCTCCGGCGCGGCCCGCACCCGGCGGGCCTGCAGGAACCGGTGGACCAGCACCCCGGCCGCCACGGCGTACGCGGCCCAGATGGCGACGGCGGGCACGAACCCGGTGATGACCGCACCGAGCAGGAGGGCCACCAGCCCCGCGGGCACCAGTGCCATCACCGTGGTCATCCACGGTGGGACCCAGCGGATGAGGTGAGCGGCCCCGGCGACCAGGAGGCCGAGGAGCATCAACGCCGACGGGATCGGCGAGTGCGTGCCGAGGAGAAGGGCCCGGAAGATCAGGACTCCCCCCAGCCAGCCGAGCACCACGAGCAGGGTCGCGGCGGCGCGGGGAAAGTTGAGGGTCAGCGCCGCGAAGCCGAGCAGCACCAGCGTGGAGAAGAACGTGTTGAGGACCGACCAGCCGAGTCCGAACGCCAGCGCGACCGCTCCGACCAGCACCGCGACGTAGATCAGCCTGCGCAAGGGCGGCGAGAGCCTGAAGTAGCCCAGCCGAACCTGCTCGAACAGATCCCGTGCCGCCGCGCGCCCCGCCGGACGGGCCCTGCTGGATTCCCGCATCACGCCTCCCCGGTCCGCCCCTGGTTATACCGCAACAAGGGGTCGTTTGCGCGTGCCTGAGGGTCGCGCCACGCCGTCGTGTGGGCAGGATCAGATATCCGGATGAGAGCGGATGAAACCAACGTTCGCGGTAGCAAGCTCTTCCCGCGCCGTTCCCCCGGCCACGCCCCTCCCCGTGCCGCCCCCGTGTCCCGCACGCGGCGGCCCGCGCCCGCGTTCCCCTGAGGTGGTACGGCCCGGTCCGGCCGCCCTCGCGTCCCGCGCGGGGGGAACCGCGCCGGGGGACGGGCAGGGAAATGTCACCGCCCGGCAAGGCGGGCCGCGGGGCGGCCGCCCCGCCCCTCGGCCCTTCGAAGACCCCGGTCCCGGCAGGGACGACCGCCCGCGGGTCGTGTTCCCGGCATGGGCGGTCCCGTGCTCGGGGAAGAGGCCGTGCTCGGGAAAAGGCCGTGCTCGGGAAAAAGGCCGTCTCAGCCTCGGCGGGCGCGGCCCTGGTGGCGGCCGGGATACTCGCCGACCACGACCTCCTTGGGGGTGATTCTCAGCAGGTCGGCCTCGGTGTCGCCGATGGCGATGCCCCGCACCTCGGCCCAGAACCGGCGGTCGAGCGGGTCGGCGACGAAGACCGCCACCCGGGGGTCGCGTTCGGCGGCCTCCCAGGCGTCGGAGGCGGCGATCAGGCGCAGCTCGCCGCTCGGGCCGACCGAGCTGACCGCGCCGACGGCGAGCGCGCGCGGGCCGCTGGGATCGGCGTACGCGAGCACCACCTCTCGCGCGTAGGTGAAGGCCGCGCGCACCTCCCCGCTGAGCCCCACCGGCGGTCCCGCGTCGCCGGGGAGGCGGCTCCCGCAGCCGTCGCACATGACCAGCGAGGCCCGCCACGGGCCAGGCGCGCCATGCCACCACGCCCGCACCGACCGCGTGGCGAACATCGCCACCGGTACGGCGAGCAGGGCGATCCCCGCCCACCAGGCCCACTCCCCCGCCCACCCTCCCAGCGGGCCGAGTCCGAGGGCCGGTACCGCCCCGGCCACGCCGAGCAGGATCGACGCCGAGGCGGACAGGGCCAGGACCGCCACCAGCGCGCGGTCGGAGGCCGGCGCGCGGGTGAGGGCGGGGGGCAGACCCGCCCGGCCGCGCGCCCAGCCGAGCGCGAGCGGTACCGCGAGGGCGGCCAGTGCCCAGCTCCGCTCGTCCAGGACGACCACCGCCGCCGCGATCGCCGCCGGCACCGACCAGACCCTGACCGCGACGAGCCAGAGCGTCACGTTCACGTCGCGTCTGGCCGTGCGATCGTCACCCGCGGCGGCGAACTCGGCCAGCGCCCCGACCGGCCGGCCGCGCCACGCCTCGACGAGGACGCGCAGGACGAGCAGCACCACCCCGTTGAGGAGCACCAGCCCGGCGAGACCCGCCCAGAGCGCCCCCGGCACCGGACCGGAAAGGGGTGGCGGGATCTCCGCGGGGAGGACGGCGACGACCGCGACGTACGCGGCCACGGCGACCAGGGTGATCGAGACCGACGCGCTGAGCCACAGGTCGCGGGTGAGCATGCCCGGCACGTACGACCAGAGTCTGACCCGGTGCGCCTGCCTGAGGGTGATCGCCAGGACGGCGAGCAACACCAGCCCGCCGCCGATCCTCGCCACGAAGGCCAGGCCGAGCCCGAACTCCGTCGCGCAGACCGCGACGAGGGCGACGGCGAGCAGGATCCGGATCTGCCGCGACCACGTGGCCAGGGCGCGCCTCGCCCGGCCGGTCTCGCGGGGGTCGACCGGCCAGGCGGGGTCGTGGTGGACGCGCGGGCGTTCCCAGCGCAGCCTGGCCAGGCCGAGGTTCACCCTCGCGCCCGGGTGGCCGGGCAGCCGTCGCAGCGCCTCGCGGTAGGCGGCCTCCGCGGCGCCGTACTCGCCCCGCAGCAGCGCGAGGTCACCGGCGAGAACGTGCGGGTCCGGCTCCTCCTGCGCGTAGCGCACGGCCCTCGCCGCCTGCGCCCGCGCCTCACGCCAGCGTCCCGGCACCCTGCGCAGCGCGGCTCCCAGCCGCATCCGCGCGGCCCAGGAGCCCGGTGCGAGGCGTACGGCCTCCTCTGCCGCGGCCACGGCCTCCGCGTCGCGGCCGAGCCGCTCGAACGCGAGACTCGCGAGGCGGTATCCCCAGTCGGCGCCGGATTCGGACCGGGGGTCGAGGTCCAGCGCCTTGCGGGCGGCCTCCAGCGCGGCCTCGGGGCGGTCACGGCCCAGCCACGCGGCGGCCACCGCGCACCACTGCCGGGGGTCGTCGGGATCCCGTGGCGGCGGTACGGGTCCCGAGGCGAGGTCGTTTCCCACCTGGGAACCGCCGAGGTCGTGCGGCGGCACGGAGATCCGGCCGGGGGTGTCCCCGGATCGGGAACCGGCGGGATGCCCCGGTGGCGGGATCGAGGCGGGGTCATCCCCGCCGGACCCGCTCACCACTGCGGCTCACGGGCCTCGCGCTGGCTCCCCACGATCGCCATCGTCCGTGCGAGATCACCTTTTGACTAGATGACGGTATATGCCTGTATCTCTCTAGAGAGGTCGCCCGTAGTGTCCCGAGAAGCGCTGAACACCGCCCCATTCGGGGCGTAAAACGGACATTCCCCTGTGAATCAATCGCCCAATGCAGCCCCGGACACTGCCCGGCTTCGCCTAAGCTGCGACGCATGTTCGTCCAGGCCGACAGATCCTGAGCGGCCCATGACCACCGTCATGGCCAGGCGCACGGGCGGCGACCCAGGGGCATCCTGGGCCGGCCGGTGGTCGGTCCTCGCCGTTCTCTGCTTCAGTCTGCTGCTGATCACTGTGGACTCCACGGTGCTGCACATCGCGGTACCGGCGCTGACGGCCGCCCTTGAGCCGTCCTCCGTGGAGCTGTTGTGGATCATCGACGTCTACTCGCTGATGGTCGCGCCGCTGCTGCTGACCTTTGGCACGCTCGGTGACCGCCACGGACGCAAGCGCCTCGTGCTCGCCGGATACCTGGTCTTCGGCGTCGCCTCGGCCGCGGCGGCGTTCGCGCCGACCCCGCTCGCGTTGATCTCCGCACGCGCGCTGCTCGGCCTCGGCGGAGCGATGATCATGCCCGCCACGCTCTCCATCATCCGGCAGGTCTTCACCGACCGGCAGGAGCGGGCGATCGCCCTGGGCGTGTGGAGCGCGGTGGCCGCGGCCGGAGCCGCGGTCGGCCCGATCATCGGCGGGGTGCTCGTCCAGCACTTCTGGTGGGGCGCCGTCTTCCTGATCAACGTCCCCCTCCTGATGGTCCTGCTGCCCGCCGCGGTCAAGATCCTGCCCGAGTCCCGCAGGCGCCCCCGCCAGCCGTGGGACGCGCTCAGCGCGGCACTGTCGGTGGTGGGCATCCTCGGGGTGGCCTTCGGACTGAAGGAGGCCGGGGCCGGGCACCCGAGCGGAGTGGTCGCGCTTCTGGCCGGAGTCTGGCTGCTGGTGTGGTTCGTCCGCAGGCAGCGGTGGCTCGCCGTCCCGCTGCTGGACCTGAACCTGTTCCGGCGACGGGCCTTCTGCGCCGGGGTGGGCGCCGTGCTGCTCACGGTCTTCGCCCTGGTCGGGCTGCAGCTCATGCTCGCCCAGTATCTCCAGCTGGTCCTCGGCCACAGCCCGATCCAGGCGGCCGTACGGATGCTCCCCCTCATGATCGCCGCGATCGCGGGTGGCCTGGCCGGGGCGCGGCTGCTGCGGTGGTTCGGGCTGCGCGCCACGATGGGCGGCGGGCTGGCGCTCACCGCCCTCTCCCTCGCCCCCACCCTGACCTGGCACACCGAGGGACATCCGGTGGCCCTGACACTCTGCTTCATCGGCATCGGCTTCGGCATCCAGGTCACCCTGCTCGCCGCCTCCGACACGATCATGTCGTCCACCCCGGAAGCCCACGCGGGCAGCGCCGCCGCGATCGAGGAGACCGCCTACGAGCTGGGCGCCGGGCTCGGCGTCGCGGTGCTCGGCACTGTCACCACGGCCGCGTACGCCCCCTCGCTGCCCCCCGTCCACGGCGTCGCGCCCGCGATGATGGAGCAGGCCCGCCAGTCGCTCGCCTCCGCCGCGCACGTGGCACAGGAGATCGGCGGCGGCGTGGGAGACGCCCTGCTCGCCGCGGCCCGCGTCGCATTCGTCTCCGGCCTGCACACGACGGTGGCGGTGAGCGTGTTCCTGCTCGCCGCCACCGCTCTGGCCGTGACACTCCTGGTGCCCCACCGTCCCGCCGGCGAAGAGGGCAACGACTCCTCGTGAGGGGTTTGGACGGCCCTCACTCGGTCATCTATCGGTCAAACATGGGCAGGAACGGGGAATCTAACCAGAATGAGGAACCGTGCGACAAACCCTTCATGATCTTGCTTCTCTGGCCGCCAGACTTGGCGTGGGCGGGATCTTCTTCGCCAACGGCTGGCACAAGCTCGAAGCGGGCCTGAACGCCACCGCCGAGCAGTTCACGAGCCTGGGCGCCTCCGGGCCCTACGTGTGGGCCGCCACCACGATGCTCACGGAGCTCATCGGCGGCGCCCTGCTGGTCGCCGGGCTCGCCGTGTCCGCCTGCGGGCTGCTGCTGTTCGCCGAAGCCCTCGCCGTGTTCATCCTGGCCAGCGGCGAGGTGGGGCTGCCGCTCACCGGTGGCGACGCCAAGCTGATCGTGGCCCTTGGCGCGGCCTCCATCCTGCTCGCGGTCGGCGGCGCGGGCCGCCTCTCGGTCGACCACATGGTGGTGATCAAGCGCCGTGAGGCCGAGGCCGCCGAGGACTTCGCCGCCGAGAACGAGGCCGACGACGTCATCGCCTCGCTGCGCGAGCCGGAGACCCACGCGGCGCCCGCCCTCACCCGGCCCGCCCCGGACAAGAAGCCCGACGAGGACTCCCCGCCCACCTCCGAGCCGGGGGAACCCGCCTCGGAGAGCACCACGGACACCGCGGAGTTCCCCGCCGCCGCCCCCCGTTCCCGTACACGCACCCGCAAGCCCCCGGCCGACGCCGCGTCGTCCGCTCCCCCAGCGTCCCCCGCGACCTCGGCGAGCGCGCCGGTCGCGACCTCCGCGTCCGGCAAGACCTCCGACACCCTCGTGGCCGGGAAGAAGGACCGGCCCTCCTCAAAGAGCTGAACAACCCGGTCACCCGGTGAAGCCCTTCGGCACGACCCGGGCCGGATGCGAGCCCGTCGACGGCGGCGTCCCCGGCCTCGTCGCGCTTCCCGGCGACCGGTTCCGACGGATCAGAGCTCGAAGCGGGCCACGCGGCGGAGTTTGTTCATGGCGTCCAGTGCGGCGACCTTGTAGGACTCGGCGAGGGTGGGGTAGTTGAAGACGGCGTCGACCAGGTAGTCGATGGTGCCACCGCAGCCCATGACGGCCTGGCCGATGTGGATGAGCTCGGTGGCGCCGGTGCCGAAGACGTGCACACCGAGCAGGGCGCGGGTCTCCGGGGAGACGAGAAGCTTCAGCATGCCGTAGGTGTCGCCGATGATCTGGCCCCTGGCCAGCTCGCGATAGCGGGCGACGCCGACCTCGAAGGGGACGTGGGAGGCGGTCAGCTCGTCCTCGGTGGGGCCGATGAAGCTGATCTCGGGGATGGTGTAGATGCCGATCGGCTGCAGGTGGTGGATGCCGCCCAGTGGCTCGCCGCAGGCGTGGTGGGCGGCGATGCGGCCCTGCTCCATGGAGGTGGCGGCCAGGGAGGGGAAACCGATGACGTCGCCGACGGCGTAGATGTGCGGCACGGTGGTGCGATAGTGCTCGTCGACCTGGATGCGCCCCCGGGCGTCGGCGGCCAGCTCCGCGGCCTCCAGGGCGAGCTCGTCGGTCATGCCGTGGCGTCCGGCCGAGTACATCACCGTCTCGGCGGGAATCCGCTTGCCGCTCTCCAGCACGGTCAGCGCGCCCCGGGAGCGGCGCTCCACCGCGGCGACGGTCTCGCCGAAGCGGAAGGTCACCGCCAGGTCGCGCAGGTGATACTTGAGGGCCTCGACGATCTCCAGGTCGCAGAAGTCGAGCATCCGGTCGCGGCGCTCGACCACGGTCACCTTGGTGCCCAGCGCGGCGAACATGGAGGCGTACTCGATGCCGATCACCCCGGCCCCCACGACCACCATCGAGTCCGGGATGTCCTGCAGCTGCAGGATGCCGTCCGAGTCGATGATGGTGTGACCGTCGAACTCCACGGTGTCGGGGCGGGCGGGCCTGGT
>Ga0233377_1000193_pt1 | contig 33921 bp, 28 predicted proteins | sample ElkDunMinimDraft_6_FD_191540 | JGI IMG/M metagenome (GOLD analysis project Ga0233377, IMG submission 191540) | Fecal eukaryotic communites from dung pellets of Tule Elk in California, USA - Elk Dung E36 | ecosystem: Host-associated > Mammals > Digestive system > Large intestine > Fecal | place...
ATGCCCTACCAGCCGCTGGGCGACCTGGTCCTGGATTTCTTCGAGATCGCCGAAACCAACGGCTATCGCCGCGAACTGGATCTGGATACCGCCATCGCCACGTCCAGCTTCGAGGCGCGCGGCCTGCGGCACCGCCGCGAGGTGCTGGTCTCGCCAGTGGACCAGTGCGTAGCGGTGCGCCTGTCGGGCGACAAGCCCGGGAGGATCTCGCTGCGCATCGGCCTGGCCAGCGACCAGCCCTCGGCCACGGTCGAGGCCGATGGCGGGAGCGGCCTGCTGCTGCGTGGACGCAACGAAGCGGCCCATGGCATCGACGGGCGGCTGCGCTTCGCGGCACGGCTGCAGGTGCTGGCGCGTGGGGGCGCGATGGCGCGCCGCGGCGAGCGGATCGAAGTGCGCGACGCCGACGAGGTGCTGGTGCTGCTCACCGCCGCCACCAGCTTCCGCCGCTACGACGATGTCTCCGGCGATCCCGAGGCGATCACGCAGGAGCAGCTGGCAGCGGCGGCAGGCAGGGACTGGACGACGCTGCGGCGCGCCCACGTCGAAGCGCACCGCGCGCTGTTCCGGCGCGTGTCGATCGACCTGGGGCGCAGCGCGCCGGAAGTCGCCGCCTTGCCCACCGATGCGCGCGTGGCGCGCTTCGCCAGTGGGCACGACCCGGAGCTGGCTGCGCTCTACCACCAGTTCGGCCGTTACCTGCTGATCGCCAGCTCGCGCGCCGGCAGCCAGCCGGCCAACCTGCAGGGCATCTGGAACGATCTGATGCACCCGCCCTGGGAGAGCAAGTACACGATCAACATCAATGCGCAGATGAACTACTGGCCGGCCGAGGCCAACGCGCTGGCCGAGTGCGTCGAGCCGCTGCAGCGCATGGTGTCCGAACTGGCCGAGACCGGCGCGCGCACCGCGCGCGCCATGTACGGCGCGCCGGGCTGGGTGGCGCACCACAACACCGACCTGTGGCGTGCCACCGCGCCGATCGACGGCGCGCAGTGGGGCATGTGGCCGCTCGGCGGCGCGTGGCTGCTGCAGCACCTGTGGGACCGCTGGGACTACGGCCGCGACCCGGACGACCTGCGCCGCGCCTACCCGCTGCTCAAGGGCGCGGCGGCGTTCTTCGCCGCCACCCTGGTCGAGGACCCTGGCACCGGCGCACTGGTGACCGCGCCGTCGATCTCGCCGGAGAACGTGCATCCGCACAGCGCCGCGCTGTGCGCCGGCCCGTCGATGGACGCGCAGATCCTGCGCGACCTGTTCAGCCAGTGCATCGAAGCATCGGACCTGCTGGGGGTGGACGCGGAGTTCGCGCGGCAGCTGGCGGACCTGCGCGAACGCCTGCCGCCGCACCGCATCGGCCGTGCCGGGCAGCTGCAGGAATGGCAGCACGACTGGGACATGGACGCGCCCGAGATCGACCATCGCCATGTCTCGCATCTCTACGCCCTGCATCCGTCCAGCCAGATCAATCCGCGCGACACGCCGCGGCTGGCGGCAGCCGCGCGCCGTTCGCTGGAGATCCGCGGCGACGAGGCGACCGGCTGGGGCATCGGCTGGCGCCTCAACCTGTGGGCGCGCCTGCGCGATGGCGAGCGTGCGATGGCGATCCTGCGCATGCTGCTCAGCCCAGCGCGCACCTATCCGAACCTGTTCGACGCGCATCCGCCGTTCCAGATCGACGGCAACTTCGGCGGCACGGCCGGCATCACCGAAATGCTGGTGCAGAGCTGGGGCGGCACGGTGTTCCTGCTGCCCGCGCTGCCGCGCGAATGGAGCCGGGGAGCGCTGTGCGGCGTGCGGGTGCGCAATGCCGCGGCGATCGACCTGGCCTGGCGCGATGGCGCCCTGCTGCAGGCCACCTTGCACAGCGAACGCGGCGGACAATACCGGGTGGCTTATGGCGGGCAGGAACTGGCGGTCGTCCTGGACGCGGGCAGCTCGGCGGTACTGCGGCCCGCACGCGGAGGCCTGGCACTCGCATGAGCCCACGACAAGGCCAGGCGGTGGCTGCAAGCCGGGCAGCCTGGCCGGCGCCGCGCCACCGGGAGCGGTCCGGCGCGCGCCGGACCGGGCAGGCCTTGCGGGGACGGTTGCGCGGGCAACCGTCGGGTTTGCTGCACTGCATGAATCCCTGGGCCCGCCTCTCGGGCTACGCTAGGGTCTTCGATGACAGCGCAGTCATCGAACCCGGGGAAGCCGTTGGGGCGCAAGCCGCTGCCCGCGTCCGTGCCCGGGGCAGGCCTCGCGCATCCGTCCAGGGCGGTGCGCGGTGCCGGGTTGCGCGCCAGGCCCGAAACGTTTCCTTCCGTGGAAACCGCGTCCGACAACAGAACCGACAGTACTTCCCCGGGAGGGAATACATGAGCAGTCCCAATGCATCAGGTGAGAACACCCGCTTCATCATCCTGATCAGCCTGGTGGCCACGATCGGTGGCTTCCTGTTCGGCTACGACAGCGGCGTCATCAACGGCACGGTCGACGGCATCACCGCCGCCTTCAATTCCGATGCCGCGGTCACCGGCTTCAACGTCGCCTCGATGCTGCTGGGCTGCGCGATCGGCGCCTGGTTCGCCGGCACCCTGGCCGACCGCTACGGCCGCCGCACCATGCTGCTGTGGTCGGCGGTGTTCTTCATCGTCTCGGCCTGGGGCTCGGGCATCGCCACCTCCTCGGCGGAGTTCGTGATCTACCGCGTGCTGGGCGGTCTGGCCGTCGGCGCGGCCAGCGTGATGTCGCCGGCCTACATCGCCGAGGTCGCGCCGGCGCGCTATCGCGGCCGGCTGGCGACGATCCAGCAGATCGCGATCATCTCCGGCCTGTTCGCCTCGTTCCTGAGCAACTACCTGCTCGCGCGCACGGCGACCTCGTCGATGGCAGAGCTGTGGCTGGGCTATGACGCATGGCGCTGGATGTTCTGGGCCGAACTGGTGCCGGCCTTCCTGTTCCTGTTCATGCTCTTCTTCATTCCCGAGAGCCCGCGCTACCTGGTCGCGCGCGGCCTGCGCGAGCGTGCGCACAAGGTGCTGGCGCGGTTGTACGGGGCGCTGCAGGGCGAGCGCAAGCTGGTCGAGATCGAAGGCTCGCTGGCCACCGACCACCACCGTCCGCGCCTGTCGGACCTGGTGAGCAAGGCGACCGGCCGCATCCGGCCGATCGTGTGGATCGGCGTGGGCCTGGCCACGTTCCAGCAGCTGGTCGGCATCAACGTCGTCTTCTACTACGGCGCGGTGCTGTGGCAGGCGGTGGGCTTTTCCGAGAGCGACGCGCTGCTGATCAACGTGCTCTCGGGCGCGCTCAGCATCGGCGCCTGCATCGTGACCGTGCTGCTGATCGACAAGGTGGGCCGCAAGCCGCTGCTGTGGATCGGCTCGGTCGGCATGGCCCTCACCCTGGGGCTGGTGACCTTCGCCTTCGCCACCGGCGGGGTCGATGCGGCCGGCAAGCTGCAGCTCACCGATTCGATGGGCCTGCTGGCGCTGGTCGCGGCCAATGCCTATGTCGTGTTCTTCAACATGTCCTGGGGCCCGGTGATGTGGGTGATGCTGGGCGAGATGTTCCCCAACCAGATCCGCGGCTCGGGCCTGGCGGTGGCCGGCCTGGCGCAGTGGACGGCCAACTTCCTGATCACCTGGACGTTCCCGATGCTGCTGGCGGGCATCGGCCTGGCGACGGCCTACGGGATCTACACGGTGATGGCGGTGCTGTCGGTGTTCTTCGTGTTCAAGTTCGTGTACGAGACCAAGGGCCGCGAGCTGGAGCAGATGGAAGGCTGACGGCCGGCGCCGGCCGCCGCCGCGGGGCGGTGGCCGGGGCGGATGCAAGCGGCCGGCGGCGCCTTGCCGCGGGCCTGGGGAGCGGGCTGTCTCGCGGGTCGCGCGCCGCGGCCCGCCACAGCGGATGACGGGCCGCGGCGACCACGCGCCCGGGCATCGTCTCGTCGGCCTACCTGGAGCGCGCAATGCAGCTGTCGGGCCTGGATGTGGGAATCGTGCTGGCCTACCTGGCCGGCGTGTTCGTGCTGGCGCAGTGGGTCTCGCGCGAGAAGCCCGGCCACCGCAAGGATGCGCAGGATTATTTCCTCGCCGGCAGGGCGTTGCCCTGGTGGGCGATCGGCGCCTCCCTGATCGCGGCCAACATCTCGGCCGAGCAGATCATCGGCATGTCCGGCTCGGGCTATGCCATCGGCCTGGCCATCGCCTCCTACGAGTGGATGGCGGCCGCGACCCTGCTGATCGTCGGCAAGTGGTTCCTGCCGGTGTTCCTGCGCAACGGCATCTGCACGATGCCGCAGTTCCTGGAGCAGCGTTACGGCACCCGCATCCGCACGGTGATGGCGGTGTTCTGGCTGGGCCTGTACGTGTTCGTCAACATCACATCGATCCTGTGGCTGGGCGCGATCGCGGTCAGCCAGGTCACCGGCATGGACCAGATGCTGGCGGTGGTGCTGATCGGACTGTTCGCGCTGGCCTACCAGCTCTATGGCGGCCTCAAGGCGGTCGCCCTGACCGATATCGTGCAGGTCACCCTGCTGGTACTCGGCGGCCTGCTGGTGGCCGGCCTCACGCTCGGCGAGCTGGGGGAGGGCGCCGGCATCGCCGCCGGCTTCGATCGCCTGTGGGCCGCGCATCCGGGCCACTTCGAGATGATCCTCGACCGCGACAACCCCTTCTACAAGGACCTGCCCGGCATCAGCGTGCTGATCGGCGGCATGTGGATCATGAACATCAGCTACTGGGGCTTCAACCAGTACATCATCCAGCGTGCGCTCGCTGCCAGGGACATCCACGAGGCGCAGAAGGGCGTGCTGTTCGCGGCCTTCCTCAAGTTGCTGATGCCGGTGATCGTGGTGTTGCCCGGTATCGCGGCGGTGATGCTGGCGCCGGATCTGTCGCGACCGGACGAGGCCTATCCCACGATGATGCGGCTGCTGCCGACCGGGGTCCTGGGCCTGGTCTTCGCCGCGCTGGTGGCGGCGATCGTGGCGTCGCTCGCCTCCAAGATCAATTCGGTCGCCACGATCTTCACCCTCGATTTCTACGCCAAGCGCGTCGCGCAGCCCGACCAGCGCCGGCTCGTGCGCGTGGGCCGCATCGCGGCCGCGGTGGCGGTGCTGCTGGGCATCCTCACCGCCAGGCCGCTGCTGGGCAGCTTCGACCAGGCCTTCCAGTACATCCAGGAGTACACCGGTTTCTTCACGCCGGGCATCGTCGTGATCTTCGTGCTGGGCCTGTTCTGGAAGCGCGCCAACGAAGCCGGTGCGCTCGCCGCGGCGATCGGTTCGTTCGGCCTGTCGATCGCGCTCAAGCTCGCCTGGCCGTCGCTGCCGTTCATCGACCGGGTCGGCCTGGTGTTCCTGCTGGCGCTGGCGCTGGCGGTCGTGGTCTCGCTGGCGACGCCGGACGCGCCGGAAAAGGACGTGATCCGCACCCGCGACGTGGACTACCGCACCAGCCCGGCGTTCAATACCGGCGCCGTGGCCGTGCTGGCCATCCTGGCGGCCCTGTACACGCTGTTCTGGTAAGCCGGGGGCCGGAAACCCCGGCTTGCGACCGCCGGGTCGCTGCCAGCGCCGGCCGGAAACCACCGGGACAGCGGCGCGAGCGGGTCGGCGGCACCGTCCGGCCGCCGCGTGAATCGTGCGGCCCCCCGGCGCGATGCCCGGCTTCGCTGCCGCGGTGTTCGGTGATACCGTCATCCAGCGTATTGCGCTTTTTTGATCCGGGCGCGCTGGGAACAGGGAAGACAGACTGGTGCGTCCCGATCGCTATCGGGATTGACACGAATGACGAAGGAAGATGTCGCGATCACCGGCATGGGCATGATTTCGCCCGTCGGATTGAACGTGGAAGAGGCCGAGGCCTCGCTGAGAAACGCCACCTCCGGTGTCCGCCTGTACGAGGCGCCGCCGATCCGCAAGCCCTTTGCCGCCGGGGCGATCCCGGTGCAGTTCGAGGAGCAGTTCGCCAAGCTTGAGCGGCCCTTCCTGGACCGGGTGCAGCAGATGGCGATCCTCGCCGCACTGCAGGCCATCGCGCAGGCCGGGCTGGAGGAGTTCTCGGCCTACGGCGAGCGCGCCGGCCTGTACTACGGCAACGTCAACGGCGGGACCGCCACCATCCTGGACTGGTTCCAGCGACTGCTGCTTGAGGGGCAGCAGCGCTCGCGTCCGTGGACCTCGATGGCGATCATGGGCAATGGCGGCGGCGCGCAGGTTGCGATCCGCCACCGCATCAGCGGGCCGGTCATCACCAGCGCCAGCGCCTGCGCGTCCTCCGGTGTGTCGATCGGCGAGGCCGCCCGGGCGATCGCGCATGGCGACCTCGACATCGCTGTCGCCGGCGGCTCGGAAGCCGCGCTGACCGCCCCGGTGCTGGGCACATTCGACGGCACCCGGGCGATGTCCGAGCCCGATCCTGATGATCCCTCGACCACCTGTCGTCCATTCTCCAGGCAGCGCACCGGCCTGGTGCTCGGTGAAGGAGCGGCTTTCGTGATCCTGGAGAACGCCAGGCTCGCGCGTGAACGCGGGGCGCCGGTACTGGGCTACCTCGGTGGCTATGCCTGCACCAACGACGCCCACCACATCGGCATGCCCGACTCGCGCGGCCAGGTCGCAGCGCTACGCGCGGCGATCGCCGCGGCCGGGCTGCAGCCGGCGGACATCGCCTACGTCAACGCCCACGCCACTGCCACCCGGGGTGGCGACGAGATCGAGGCCGCGTCCATCCGCGAGGTGTTCGGCGCGGGTCCGGAGGCCGCCTTCGTCTCCTCGACCAAATCGGTGCACGGCCACCTCCTGGGCGCGGCCAGCGCGCTGGAGTTCGTGCTCACCCTGCTGGCGATGCGGATCGGCATCGCGCCCGCCAGCGCCCATATCGGCGAGCCGGATCCGGCCTGCGCGGTCAACCACGTCGGTCCGGTTCCGCGCGCGATGCCGATCCCGCACGCACTGTCCTTCTCCTGCGGTTTCGGCGGCACCAATGCCGCGCTCGTGATTTCCAGTTGTTCGAAGCAATCGCCATCCCGCCCACAAGGAGAGGTTCCATGCAGCACGTCCTGAACGCCGCCCACCGCGCCCCCGCCCGCGTCACCACCCAGATCCGTCAGCTCGCCGAGCGCACGCTGTGGGTCAACGTCGCGCCCGATGCCAATGGCGTCCACAACTTCACGCCCGCGCTGGTGGAGGAGTTCCATGAGCTGATCGACGAGATGCGGATCCCCGCCGCCGCCGCAGGCGCCATCGGCCACCCGCCGCCGTATGCGGTGATCCAGTCCGGCCATCCGACCTACTTCAGCCAGGGCGGCGACCTGCGCTTCTTCCTGGACTGCATCAAGCGCCGCGACGCGCAGCGGCTGCGCGCCTATTCGATGCGCTGCCTGGACGCGATCGTCGCCTGGTCGACCGAGTTCAAGGGCAACATGGCCACGATCTCGCTGGTACAGGGCCGCGCCCTGGGCGGCGGCTTCGAACTGGCGCTGGCCGCCGACCACATCATTGCCGAGGAGCAGAGCAGCTTCGGCTTTCCGGAGATCATGTTCGGCCTGTTCCCGTGCAGCGGCGCGATGGGCCTGCTGTGCGAGCGCGTCGCGCCCAAGGTGGCCGAGAAGCTGATGACCAACAAGAAGGTCTACAGCGCCGCCCAGTTGCTGGAGATGGGCCTGGTCGACGAGGTCGTCGCGCAGGGCACAGGCGAGCTCGCCGTGGAGCGCTACATCCGCGAGCACGCCTCGCGTCGCAAGGCGCGGATGATGGTACGCCAGGCGGTGCGCCGCAGCGCCGGCATCGACCCGGCAGAAGGGCGGCGGGTGGTCGAGGACTGGGTGGAAGCGGCGATGCAGCTCGCCCCGGAAGAAGTGCGCGCGATGGAGATGCTGATCCTGATGCAGGCGGGCGAGCAGGGCGCGGCAGCGGCGCCGTCCACGCCGGCCGCTGCCGGACCGGCAGTGGCGCGGGTGGCCTGAGTTCCACGCGCTGGCTGAGGCTGGGCGCCGGCGCGGCCTCCGTCATCTGCGACTGCCCGCGCCCGCGCGGCAGGGCGGGCGCGGGCGATGCCTGTGGGCGGCGCGGTGGCGGAAGGTCAGTTGTTGACTGCGAGCTGGGTCGCGAAGCCCAGCCGCAGGTCGTCCAGCGACTGGCAACTCCGCGCCACGCAGGCGTCCAGGTCCTCGTGCCAGCGCGACGCGTTGCCCGTGAGCGTGCCGTGGGTCATGGTCATCAGGCGGTCGGACAGGTGCGCCAGGCGCACCGCGCCCAGGCTCAGCGCCACGCCCTTCATCGCGTGCGCCTGCTTGTGCAGCCCGGGCAGGTCGGCGTGGTCGATGGCCTCGGCCATGGCCTGGTGCAGGACGTGGATGTCGGCGATGCCGTCGCTGACCACGGCATGCAGGAACTCGGGGCTGTCCTTGATCTCGCGCAGCTCCTCGATCGCGGTGGTGTCCAGGTACTCCACCGGCACGCCGCTGAGTACCGTCGCCGCCTGGCGCGGGCGCAGCGGGTCGGCGACTGGGCGCGCCTCGTCGGGGAACGCGCTGGCGATCGCCTCGCGGATCTTCTCGAACGTCAGCGGCTTGTAGATCACGCCGTTGGCGCCGAGGTCCTCGAGCAGGCGCGTGGTCATCGCGGTGGTGTCGGCGGTGATGAAGAAGGTCGGCGACAGCTGGACGCGGCTGTAGGCGTAGGTCTGGTAGACCTCGGCGCCGTTGACGTCGTCCATGTTGTAGTCGAGGAAAATGACGTCGTAGGTGTTGGCGCTGAGCATGAGGATCGCCTCGTGGCCACTCTCCACCGCCGTGACCTGGTGGCCGTCCTTGAGCAGCATCTCGCGCAGCAGCGACAGGTTGGTGGCATTGTCGTCGGCCACCAGCACGCGCTTGCCGGCCACGCAGGCCGCCACCGGGGCGCCGGCTGCGGGCTCGGCGGCCTGGCTGACATCGACCGGGAACTGCAGTTCGAAGAAGAAGGTGCTGCCGCGTCCCGGTGCGCTGTCCACGCGCAACTGCCCGCCCATGTGCCGCACCAGCTCGCTGGCGATCGAGATGCCCAGGCCGGTCCCGCCGTGGCGGCGGGCCGGCCCGCCCTCGACCTGGAAGAAGGGCTGGAAGATCTTCTCGTGGTAGGCCGGATCGATGCCGATGCCGGTGTCGGACACCGCGAAGCGGATGCGGTAGGCCGTCTCGGTGGTCTCGACCAGGCGCACCTGCAGCGTCACCGAACCCTGTTCGGTGAACTTGACCGCGTTGCCCGCCAGGTTGGTCAGGATCGACACCAGCTCCTGGTGGCGTCCCACCACCGGCAGCTTGATCCGCTCGTCGAAGTCCAGCTCCACCGAGATCGCCCTGGTGCCGACGATGGAGCGCATCGAACCGATCACCTGGGTGGCGGTGAACGCCAGGCTGAATGGCGCGGCCGCCTGGTGGCGGTCGCCGCCGTGCGCGATCCGCGACAGGTCGAGGAGCTGCTTGATCTCCGCGTCCAGGGTGTTGGCCAGGCGCTGGATCGAGCGCGCGCGGTTGACCGTGCCCGCGTCCGGCGCCTCGATCTCCAGCAGCTGCGCGTCGGCGACGATGCCGGTGAGCGGCGTGCGCAGTTCATGGCTGACCTTGGCCAGCAGCTGCGACTTGGCGCGGCTGTCGAACTCGGCCGCCTCGCGCGCGGCGTTGATGCGCCGGACCAGGCTGGCCGCGTACAGCGGTACCACCACCAGCAGCAGGGCGTGCGAGGCCGCGAACAGCAGGTTGCCCTGCCAGGTGGGGGAGGTCACCACCACCAGGGCGAAGCCCGCCAGCGAGAAGATCTGGCAGATGTGCATGGGCCGGGTGCCGACCCGGAAGCCGAAGCCCAGCGTGGTGAACAGGTAGAAGGCGACGAAGATCATCGACGAGCCGCCGGCGAAGTACATCCACGCCGAGAGGATCAGCGGATCGATCACCGCCGTGATCACCACCAGGTCGTGGTTGGCCAGCCACTCGGGCCGTGCGGCCAGCCAGCGGGCGATGGCGGCGTAGGCGACGTAGCCGCAGAGCATGCAGGCCAGCACGAGGTCGGCGGTGCCCGCGCGCGGGAAGGCGATCCAGTGCACGCACGCGATCGTGATCGCGACCAGCACGCCGAAGCTCAGCCGGAAGTTCGCCTGGGCGATGACGTTCCTGTTCGCCTCGTTGCTGCCGGCCGCGTCCATTACAATGCCCTCAACGTCCCATTGCTGTCGTTCCGTCCGATGCCGGACCCGTTCATATCCGGCACGCAGTAACCGGGCCAGCCAGGACATGACAGGGGTTGCGCATGGAAAGCTCCACCATTCTGCGTCGTTTGACCGAAATGCTACAGGAACGGGTCGGCGCGACCGAAGTGCCCATTACCGCACAGACCCGGCTGCAGGAACTGGGCATCGACTCGATCATCCTGGTCGACATCATGCTGGATCTGGAAAGCGAGCTGGACTTCACGTTCAAGAGCATGTCGCTGCCCAAGAACCCCACGGTCGAGGAGATCGTGCAGCTGATCCGGGACAGCATGGACGCCCAGACGGCCTGACCCTGGCCCGGCGCACTGCGCGCCGCGGCGGTTTCGACGGCAACTTCCTCCGGCCGACCCGCATCGCCGTGGCGGGACGGCGCGCGCGGGCACGGCGCAGGCCGGTCCGGCAGATGCTGTGGGCCTCTGGGGGGAACGGGGTTGGTGGCGGGCGAGAGCCCCGGGCGGGGGAGCCGACGCAGGCGCGTGGCGGGATGGTGGCTATGGGTGGACTCGAACCACCGACCCCAGCATTATGAGTGCTGTGCTCTAACCGGCTGAGCTACATAGCCATCGACCGCCCGCGGGGCGGTGAGCCGTGTATTGTCCGGACGCGGAGGGGCGCCGTCAACGTCGGCGCGCGGGCTGTCACTTTCAGGGCAGTCATGGCAGAGTCGGGGGCAGTAGATCTTTGGAGTCCGCATCGTGATCGATCCGGACGGGTATCGCCCGAACGTCGGCATCGTGCTGATGCATCCGGACGGACGCGTCTTCTGGGCGCGCCGGGTGCGGCGCGACGGCTGGCAGTTCCCGCAGGGCGGGATGAACAGCGACGAGACGCCCATCGAGGCGATGTACCGCGAGCTGCGGGAAGAAACCGGGCTGCTGCCCGACCACGTGGCCGTGCTGGGGGTCACCCCGGGCTGGCTGCGCTACCGGCTGCCGCGCAACGCCATCCGCCGCAACGACCGGGTGGTGTGCATCGGCCAGAAGCAGGTGTGGTTCCTGCTCCAGTTCACCGGGCGCGAGAGCGACCTGCGCCTGGACATGACCGCCAAGCCCGAATTCGACCACTGGCGCTGGGTGGATTTCTGGTACCCGGTCGAGCACGTGGTGGTGTTCAAGCGCAGCGTGTACGCGAGCGCACTGCGGCACCTGGCGCCGTTCGCGCGCCAGATCGCCGGGCCGGCGGCGATCCCGCCGATCGGCATCGAACGCGCGCGGCGGCCAGGCGGCAGGCCGCGCAGCGTGGCCAGGCGACCCGGGGGGCGCGACCAGGGCTGAAGACGGTTCGTTCGCAGGCCGGTGAATACGAGTGCTGGCGGCATTGACAATCATTCTCATGCATGGCGACAATATCGCCAAGTTCCGTCAGGACCGCACTGTGTACGTCTGCATCTGTAACGGCATCACCGATCACGACATCCGCCGCGCCGCCGAGGCCGGCTGCAGTTCCATGGCGGAACTGACGATGCGCACCGGGGCTGGCGCCTGCTGCGGGAGCTGTGTCGACACCGCTGCGGCCCTGCTCGACGAGGCCCGGCCGCAGCAGCCCGCCCAGCGCATCCCCCTGCCGATGGTGGCGCAGGCGGCCTGAGCGCCCGCCCGCGCCCCTCGGCGCGACGCGGATACAAATGCACACCATTCCCGTTCCGGCATCCCCTGCCGGGGCGGCGTTAGAGTCTGCGTCTCCCACGGCGCAGGGCCAGACCGATGAAAGGCGACGCACAGGTCATCCGTTACCTCAACCAGGCGCTCTACAACGAGCTGACCGCGATCAACCAGTACTTCCTGCACGCCAAGATGCTGAAGAACTGGGGCCTCGAGGAACTGGCCAAGCACGAGTACGAGGAATCGATCGACGAGATGAAGCATGCGGACGTGCTGTCCGAGCGCATCCTGTTCCTCGAGGGCCTGCCCAACTTCCAGGCGCTGGGCAAGCTCAGGATCGGCGAGAACCCGATCGAGATCCTGCGCTGCGACCTGGCCCTGGAGCTGGAGGGGATCCCGGTGCTGCGCGAGGCGATCGCCCATTGCGAGAGCGTCGGCGACTACGTCAGCCGCAAGCTGTTCGCGGACATCCTCGAGAACGAGGAAGAGCACGTGGACTGGCTGGAAACCCAGCTCGACCTGGTCGAGCGGATCGGCGAACAGAACTACCTGCAGAGCAAGATCGAGGACTGAGCGCGGCGACCGGCCGCACTCATGCCTGCTGGGTCGTGCGCCGCGCCAGCAGCTGCTGGCGCGCGCGCGCGAACTCGTTGGCAATCAGCGCCACCGCCACCGCGGGACGTTCCAGCGTGCGCTCGCGGGCGGCCAGTTCCACCCGCCTGGCCGCGGCCGAGAGCGACATCGCGCCGAGGTTGGCGCTGGAGGACTTGAGCGAGTGCGCCGCCTCGCGCAGGGCCTCGTAGTCCGGGCCCGTGGCGGCATCCTCCAGCGAGCGCACCAGCCGCGGCGTGTCTTCCAGGAAGACGTCGACCAGCCGCTCCACTTCCTCGCCCAGCATCGTCTCCAGGTCCTCCAGGATCGAGGGGTCGAGCACGGGCGCCAGCACCCGCGCGGGCGCCGGCTGGGCGGCTGAAGACTGCGCCGGCCTCGCCGGCGCGTCCGTTTCCGCGGCCGGGGCAGGAGCGGCCGTCGGAGTTGGAGTCGGCGCAGGCGCCGGAACCGGAGTCGCAGCCGTATCCGCAGCCGGAACGGGCGCCGAAACCGCGGCCGGCGCCGCGGCCGGAGCCGGAACGGGAGCCTGAACAGCCGCCGGAGCCGAAACCGGAGCCGCATCCGCAGCCTCAACAGCCGCCTCAACAGCCGCCGGAACCGAAACCGGAGCCGCATCCGCAGCCGCAGCCGCGTCCGCAGCCGCAGCCGCGTCCGCAGCCGCAGCCGGAGCCGGAGCCGGAGCCGGAGCCGGAGCCGGAGCCGGAGCCGGAGCCGGAGCCGGAGCGAGAGCAGCAGCCGCAGCCGCAGCGATTTCCGGCTCCCTGGCCGCAGCCGGGGGGGCAGGCGGGAGCGGCTCCACCGCAGGCGATACGGCAGACGGGGCGGCCTCGATGGCCGGGGCGAGCATGCCCTCGGCCGCGTCGGACGGGGCCGGCTGCCGGCCCGCAGGGACCGCAGGCCGGTCCGACTCCACCGCCGCGACGGCGAGCGTCTGCGCGACCACGTCCGTGGCCTGCCAGCGGCCCGGCGCAGGCGTGGCCGCCAGCGTGGCGGTGTCCAGGCCGGCCACGCCCCAGGTCCCGGGTCCGGTCTCGGACTCGGTTTCGGTCGTCGGCAGGCCGAGCAGCTGCGCGTCGAGCGTGGTCGCGAGCGGCGCGCCGGCCTCCTCCTGCTCCGTCAGCCCGGCGAACTCCAGGGGAACCGCGACCTGGTCCGGATCCCACCAGCGATGCAGGCAGCGCTCGAGCTCGCTGCGGGTCACCGGCTTGGCCAGGTAGTCGTCCATGCCGGCGTCCAGGCACTTCTGGCGGTCGCCGGCCATGGCATTGGCGGTCATCGCGATGATCGGCAGGTGGCGGCCATCGCCACTGGCCTGCTCGTCCTCGCGCCAGCGGCGGGTGGCGGTATAGCCGTCCATCACCGGCATCTGGCAGTCCATCAGCACGATGTCGTAGCGCGAGGCCGACATGCGCAGCAGGGCCGCTTCGCCATTGCTGGCGGTGTCGCAGGTGATGCCCAGCACGCCCAGCAGGCGCTGACCGACCATCAGGTTGACCGGGTTGTCCTCGACCAGCAGCACGCGCGGCTTGCGCAGGGCCAGCCGGTCCTGCGCCGGTACGGGCGCGGGTTCGGTGGCGGCCACTGGCGCGGCGGCGGCCGGCGCCGCGCTGTCCGCGGCGGCCTCGAACAGGGCCGCGCGCAGGTTCGCGTCGGGGCCCTGGCGGCTGAGCAGGGCGACGCTGCGCTGCAGTTCGTCGGGCACCGGGTCGTCGCCGTACAGGCAGACCAGGCGCAGCTCCCCGTACACGCTCTGCCGGCCGAGGTTGCGATGCAGCGCCAGCGCGGTGGTGCGCATGCCGGCCAGGTCGGCCAGGACGATGGAATAGGCCCATGGCGCGCCCTGGCTGGCGGCGTTGCGCAACCGGTCCAGCGCCTCCTGCGTGGTCTCGACCGAGGTCACGCGCAGGCCCCAGTTGGGCAGCAGCATGCTCAGGCGCAGGCGCAGGCGCGGATCGGCGCTGAGCAGCAGCAGGCGGCCGCCCTGCGGATGGGTCTCTTCGGCTTGCATGTCGCCCTGCACCTTGAGCATCGGGATCTCGAACCAGAACGTGGCGCCCAGCCCCGGTTCGGACTCCACGCCGATGCGACCGCCCATCAGGTCGACGATGCGCTTGGAGATGGCCAGGCCCAGGCCGGTGCCGCCGTACAGGCGCGTGGTCGAGGCGTCGGCCTGGCTGAAGGCCTGGAACAGCCGCCCCTGCGCGGGCTGGGAAATCCCCACGCCCGTGTCGCGGACCTCGAAGCGCAGCTGGTGCTGGGTGGCGGTCTCGCCGAGCCGGCGCAGCGACAACGTCACCGAGCCGCGGTCGGTGAACTTGACCGCGTTGCTGATCAGGTTGCCCAGGACCTGGCGCAGCCGCACCGGGTCGCCGCGCACGGGCAGGCGCACGCCCGCGTCGATCTGCAGGTGCATGCGCAGGCCCTTGCTCTGCGCCGGCCGCTCCATCAGCTGCAGCACGCCCTCGACCACCTCGCGCAGGTTGAACGCGGTGCTCTCCAGTTCGAGCTTGTCGGCCTCGAGCTTGGAGTAGTCGAGGATGTCGTCGACGATGCGCAGCATCTGCTGCGAGGACAGATAGGCGGTGCGCACCAGTTCGGCATGGTCCGGCGCCAGGTGCGCGTGCATCAGCAGGTCCAGCATCGGCACGATGCCGTTGAGCGGGGTGCGGATCTCGTGGCTCATCGTGGCCAGGAACTCGCCCTTGGCCATCACCGCCGATTCGGCCGCCTGCTTGGCCAGTCGCAGGTCGTGCTCGAGCTGGGCGTGGCGCTCGAGTTCGCGGTGCAGATCCGCCAGCACCGCCTCGTCGCGTTCGGCGCGCTCCTTGGCCTCGCGCAGCTCGATGTCGCGCGTGCGCAGGTTGTAGAACACCGCGATCGAGGCTGACACCGCCAGCAGCGCCAGCACCAGCGCGAAGCCCTGCCACGGGCCCTCCATGCCCAGCACGTGCAGCACCAGGCTCAACGCCGCGCCGCCGGCGGCGCCCAGGGTGAACCATCGCAGCATGACGGTGGACGGGCGGACGTTGCTGATCAGCGCCATACCCTGCTTCCCTTCAGAGCACCGAGGTGTGGAAATCGAACTGCAGGTCGCCCGCCGGGCGCTGCACGAGGTTGCCCTGGATGAAGTCGACGCCGGTCATCCAGAGCGTCGCGGCGGACTGGGCGTCCTCGACCTGCTGGCCGATCACCTGCAGTCCGCGGCGATGCGCGTAGTCGATCGCGCTGCGCATCTCGTCGCGTACCGCGGTGTCGTCGAGGTCGCGCGAATAGCGCGCGTCCAGACGGACATAACCCAGCGGCAGCTGGCCGAGCAGGGCGTTGGATTCCGGGCCGTGCGTGTACTGGCTCAGGCACAGCTGCACGCCCGCCGAGACCATCGCGCTGCAGAACTCCTGCAGCGACAGCGCATGCACCAGGGCGTCCTCCTGGCGCACGTCGATCACCAGCGATGCGCCGTCCACGCCGGCCTCGGCCAGCGACTGCAGCAGCCATTGGGCATGGCCCTGGTGCGAGAGCGTGACCGGCGACTGCGTCACGAACAGGCGCAGGTCGCGCCGTTCCTCGCGCTGCCGCCGCAGCGCGCCGATCGCGATCTCGACCATGCGCCTGTCCACCTGCAGGGTGGCGCCGATGCGGGCCGCCGCCTGCAGCGCCCGTCCGGCCGGGACCAGCTGCTCGCCGGGCCCGCGCAGCCGCAGCAGGACCTGGTACTGGGCGTCGTCGCCGCCGGCCACCGCCACGATCGGCTGGAACGCCGCCAGCAGGCTGCCGGCGGCCAGCGCCTCGCGCAGCGACTGCTCGACCGCGGCCATGTCGCGGTCCTCGGCCGACACCGGACGCGCCCACGCGGCCACGCCGTGGGCATGGCTGCGGGCGGCGCGCAACGCCTCCTCGGCCGCGGACAGGGCCGCGCCGGCATCGTCGAAGCGCAGCGCCAGGTCCGCGTAGCCGACGACCGCGCGCAGCCGCACGCGCTCGTCGCCGGCATGGAAGGCATGCTCGCCCAGCCCGTCGCGCAGCTGGCGCGCGAACGGCGGCAGCGCGGCGCCCTCCAGCCCGGTGGCGAGGACCAGGAAGGTGTTGTCGTTGAGGCGCGCGGCGGCATGGCCGTCGCAGATCTCCCCGAGCCGGCGCCCGGCGTCGGTGAGCAGCGCTTCCAGGGCGGCGTAGCCGAACCGGTCGCGCAGCGCGGCGGTGCCCGCGACCTCGACGAACAGGGCAGCGCCGGCCTGCGCGCCAGGCACCTGCGCGGCCAGCAACTGCAGCATCTGCGGCCGCGTATGCAGGCCGGTCGCCGGGTGGCGGACGCCACCACCGGCCGACCGCGCCACGCGCGCGCGCTGGATCCGGCTCTGCACCGCCGAGACCAGATGGCGCGGCCGCACCGGTTTGCGCAGGAAATCGTCCGCGCCCACGTCCAGCACCTCGAAGCGCCGTTCGGGATCCTCGTCGCCGGTGAGGAACACCACCGGCGTCAGCGCGAAATCGGGATGGCTGCGGATCAGCGTGGTCAGTTCGACGCCGTCCAGCCCGGGCATGTGCAGGTCCATCAGCACCAGGTCCGGGCGCAGCTGCTGCATGGCCTCCATCACCTGGCTGGTCACCGACACCACCTGGGCCTGCATGCCGGCGCCGTTGAGCACGCTCTCGGCGAACAGCGCCTGGCTCGGATCGTCCTCGACCACCAGCACGCGCCAGGCGGCGACTTCGCGCCCCGGCTCGGACGGCGCCTGTGCCGGGGCGGGCGCGGGCGTCACCGGCTCGGCGGCCGGCTCGTGCAGGCGCACCGGCACCGGAGGCGAGGCATCGGCGCACCAGCGGCGCCAGAAACCGGCGGGTGGTACTTCGGCGCGTTGGCGATTGTTGGCGTCAGACACCGCGGGAACCTTGCCGGAAAGCACTGGCAGGGGCAACGGCGTGCGCCGCCGCCACGCGCGGGCGTGGCGGTGATGGCGAAAGCAGCGACGGGCCGGCCTGCGCCGTCACGTGGTCCATCCCCTGTCCCCCTGTTTGCCGGCGTTATCGCGACTGCACGGCGGGCGCCACTATCGCATGCCGCCCAGGCGCGATCACCCGGGCGCCGGTTCCCCGGCGCCTGCGGCGCGCCAAACCGTGACCGCAGGCTCAGCCGGGACGGGGGCGCGGGGCGCGGCGGAACAGCCAGCGCCAGACCCACCACAGCAGCAGCGACAGGCCCAGCCCGAGCCCGACCACCACCGCCAGCACCGCCCAGGGGTGGGCCCAGGCCAGCGACAGCGCGCCCACCACCACCACGTCCTCGGCGGCCGAGGCGGTCCAGTTGCTGACCGGCTCGGGCGAGGTGTTGAGCAGGGCCCGCGAGCCGGCCTTGACCACGTGGCTGGCCAGGGCCACGCCGGCCCCGGTCGCCAGCATGCCCGGGCCCAGCTGGCCGTCGGGCGAGAGCGCGGCCGCGGCGAGGAAGGCCCCGGCCGGCACCCGTGCCAGCGTCTGCAGCAGGTCCCAGGCCGAGTCGACGCCCGGAATCTTGTCGGCCAGGAATTCGGTGACCGCCAGCACGCCGGACACGCCCAGCACCCAGGGCGAACTCGTGGCCTGCAGCGCCGGCGGCAGGTCGATCCAGCCCAGTGCGCCGGCCACGCCCACGCCGAACACGGTGAGGTAGGCGCGGATCCCGGCCAGCCAGGCCAGCAGCACGCCGATCGCGAACAGATGGGCTTCGGTCATCATGGCTCCTCGCGGCCGGCCGGCGCGCGCCTGGAGGTGCGCGGGGTGCGGCCTGCAGGCCGGAGTATAGGCGCGCCGCCTTGACGCGGCCGGGGCCGCGTCGCTATACCGGGTGCGATGAGCGATACCCCGCCACCCCGGCCGGACGGGTCGAGCCCGCCCGCCGCCGCGCCCCACCACGAGATCACGCCCGCCTCCTATGCGGTGCTGGGGGTGTTCGTGGCCGCGCTGCTGTTCGGCCTGTGGGGCGTGTGGCAGGTGGTGGGCGACCGGGCGCCGGGCGCCGGCGCCGGACAGGCCCGGATCGAGGCGCTGGAGCAGCGGGTCGCCACGCTGACCCGTTCCGACCAGATCAGCCGCGAGGCCAACCGCGACCTGCAGGGCACGCTGGCCGAGCGCGACGAGGAGATCGCGGCCCTGCGTGCCGACGTCGCCTTCTACGAGCGCTTCGTCGGATCCACCGCCCAGCGGCGCGGCCTCACCGTCCACCAACTGGTCCTGACCCCGCGCACCGGCCAGGCCTGGCACTACACGGTGACGCTCACCCAGAACCTCAACCGCGGCGCGGTCAGCAGCGGGCACCTGCGCCTGTCCGTGGAGGGCACCCGCAACGGGCGCCTGGAGCAGCTGGACTGGCCGGCGTTGCGCCAGGACCCGGACGCGGCCGACGTCGAGTACTCCTTCAAGTATTTCCAGCAGCTCGAGGGCGAGATCCTGCTGCCGCAGGGCTTCGAGCCGCTGCGCATCCGCGTGCGCCTGATGCCGTCGTCCGGGCCGCCGGTGGAGCAGACCCTGCCGTGGGCCGAGGTGGCGACGACGCCGGGCTGAACGCTGCATCCGCCCCGGCGGCTTGAAGTCGACCCCGCCGCGCCCCATCCTGACCGGATGGAACTTGCCGCCCCCGACTATCTTTCGTTGCAACGCCCGCTCGAGTTCACCCCGGCCGCGGCCGGCAAGGTGCGCGAACTCATCGCCGAGGAGGGCAACCCGGCGCTGAAGCTACGCGTGTACATCCAGGGCGGCGGCTGCTCGGGCTTCCAGTACGGCTTCGAATTCGACGAACAGCAGGCCGAGGACGACCTGGCCATCACCACCGAGGGCGTGACCCTGGTGGTGGACCCGCTCAGCCTGCAGTACCTGATGGGCGCGGCCGTGGACTACACCGAGAGCCTGCACGGCGCCCAGTTCACGATCCGCAACCCGAACGCGAAATCGACCTGCGGTTGCGGGTCCTCGTTCACCGTCTGAGCCATGGTCCCCGGGCCCGCGCCGTTCGCCTTCATCGACGGCGCCCTGGACCGGGCCGGACACCTGCGCAACGCCCCCGATCGCCTGGCCGCCCTGTGGCCGCGGGCGCGGCTGCTGCTGCTCGACGAGCAGGGCCGCGCGCTGGGCGATACCGTAACCGGGCCGGCGCCGGTCACCGGCGGCCAGCGCCCGCACCTGCGCGAGGCGGCGGTGCTGCTGGGCCTGGACGGGGACCGCGCCTGGTTCGCGGCCGCCGATGATGGCGAGGCGGGGCCGCGCATCGACCTGCGCAGCGCCGCCGCGCACTGGCCGGTGCGCGAGGCCACGGCGTTCGCGCAGGCGCGGGCGGTCCTGCACTGGCGCGCGCGCCATCGCCATTGCGGCGCCTGCGGCGCGGCGCTGCGCTATGGCGGCGCCGGCTGGCTCGGCCATTGCGACGGCTGCGGCCTGGACCACTACCCGCGCACCGACCCGGCGGTGATCGTGGCCGTCAGCGACGGTACGCGCCTGCTGCTGGGCCGCCAGGCGGGCTGGCCCGCGCGCCGCTATTCAACCCTGGCCGGCTTCGTGGAACCGGGCGAGACGCTGGAACAGACCATCGCTCGCGAGGTGTTCGAGGAATCGGCGGTGCGCGTGCGCCGCTGTCGCTACCTGGCCTCGCAGCCCTGGCCGTTCCCGTCTTCGCTGATGCTGGGCTTCTATGCCGAGGCCGAGCCCGACGAGCCGGTGGCCGCGGACGACGAACTCGAGGACGTGCGCTGGTTCGGCCGCGACGAGGTGGGCGCGGCGCTGCGTGGCGAGACCGGCGAGGACGGGCTGCTGGTCTCGCCCAAACTGTCGATCTCGCGCTGGCTGATCGCGCAATGGCATGCCGGCTGCGGGGCGTCGCCGGCGCGCTGAGCGCCGCGGCGGACCGGTTCGGCAGCGCCAAGACGCAATGGCAGCCATCGGGTCGCAGCGCCGCTGAAGCCGCCACGGCCGGCCTCCCGCGCCGGCCGCTCGATGCGACCGGTCCGGTCCCGGCGGCCGCCGCATTCGCCTGCCGCACCGCGCCCGCCTAGAATCGGCCGATGTTCGCCACCCTGCTTGCCGTCGTCGTCGCCCTGGTGCTCGGCCATCTCGCCCGGGATGGCGCCGGCTCCTTGCACGACTACGCCTGGTTCCGCCGCTGGCTGCACTGGCTCGACGGCCGGCCGGGCGGCCGCGGCCCGTGGCACGGGCCGTTCGGTCTGGCGCTGGCGCTGCTGCCGGTGCTGGCCCTGGTCGGCGCGCTGCAGTGGATGCTCGACGGCCACGCGCTCGGCCTGCCGTCGCTGCTGCTGGGCGTGGCGGTGCTGTTCCACGCCTGGGGTCCGCGCAACCTGGACCAGGATGTCGAAGCGGTGCTGGACGCGGATACCGGCGATGCCCGGCGCGCGGCTGCGGCCCGCCTGTGGCCGCCGGTGTCCCGCGACCAGGCGCGGGTGGATTCGCCCGCGCTGGTCGGCGCCGTGTTCGCCTGCGCGCTGCGGCGCTGGTTCGCCGTGCTGCTGTGGTTCCTGCTGCTGGGTCCGGTCGGCGCGCTGGGCTACCGCCTGGTGGCCATCGTCGCCGAGGACACGGTCGCGGCCAGCCTGCCGCCGCGGATGGTCGACGGCGCGCGCGCGCTGCTGGCCGTGCTGGACTGGCCCGTGGCCCAGCTGATGACGCTCTCGCTCGCGCTGGTCGGCAACTTCGAGGACGTGGCGCTGGCCTGGCGCCAGGCCGGCGGCGCCAGGCTGGGTGCCGGCACGGGCTTCCTGGCCGCGGCCGGGCGCGCCAGCGTGCGCGGCGGCATTGCCGACGAGGCGGAGGACTACGCCGGCGCCGGCGTGGCCAGCGGCAGCGCCCTGGTGCGCGAACTCGGGCCGATGCCGGAACTGCGCGAGGCGATGGGCCTGGTCTGGCGCGCGCTGGTGCTGTGGCTGGCGCTGCTGGCGCTGTGCGTGGTGGCCGGCTGGGCGAGCTGAGGCGCCCGGCAGCGCGGCGCGCGCCGTGTCACATCAGGCCAGCGGGCCTCGCAGCGCGCTTACCCGCGCATGCAGCTCGGCGGCGCTGATGGCGGAATCGGCGATCGGCGCGGCTGCCACCACCTCGATGCGGGCGCGCGCCCGGCGCGGCAGGCGCATGCGGCCGAGCCGGGAGTCGCGCCGGCTCCACATGCTGCTCCACATGCCGCGCAGCGCCATCGGCACCACCGGCACCACCTGCCCGCGCATCGCGGCGCGCTGCAGGATCTTCTCCACGCCGGACTTGAACGGCGCGATGGCGCCGTCGCGCGTGAGCGCGCCCTCGGGGAAGATGCACACCAGCTCGCCGGCGGCCAGGGTCGCATCGATCTGGTCGAACGCGCGCTGCATCAGCGCCGGATCCTCGCGCGCGCCGGCGATGGGAATGGCGCGCGCGGTGCGGAAGATCCAGCGCATCACCGGAATGTCGAAGATCCGGTAGTACATGACGAAGCGCACCGGCCGCGGCACGCTCGCCGCCAGGATCAGCGCGTCCATGTAGCTGACGTGGTTGCAGACCAGCAGGGCCGGGCCTTCATCGGGCACGTGGTTCTCGATCCCGTGCAGGTCCAGCCGGTAGAGCGTGCGCACCATCAGCCAGCTGACGAAGCGCATGAAGAATTCCGGCACGATGCTGAAGATCCAGATCGCCACCAGGGCGTTGGCGATGGCCAGCGCCAGGAACAGCTGTGGGCCGCTCCAGCCCAGCCAGCCGTGCAACGCCAGTCCGGCCACGGCCGCGAGCACGATGAAGCCGGAGTTCTGGATGTTGAGCGCGGCGAATACGCGCGCCATGTGCGAGGCCGGCGTCCGGCTCTGGATCAGCGCGAACAGCGGCACCACGAAGATGCCGGTGGACAGGCCGATGCCGACCAGGTCGACCACGATCCGCACGCTGCCATCCTGGGCCAGGAACTGCGCCAGGCCCAGGCCCCCGACCGGGGCGAGCCCGGGCCTGGCGAAATACAGGTCGAGCAGGAACGCGCTCATGCCCAGCGCGCCCACCGGCACCAGGCCGATCTCGACGATGCGGCCCGACAGCTTCTCGCACAGCAGCGAGCCGATGCCGGTGCCGATCGAGAACAGCGCCAGCGCAAACACGTACAGCGTGGCCGAGTCCGCTGCGCCGCCAAGGTGGCGCTCGGCGTAGGTCGGCAGCTGCGAGGTCAGCAGGGTGCCGAAGAACCAGAACCAGGACACGCCGAGGATGGCGTTGCGCACCGCCGGCTGGTGCTTGGCCATGCGCAGCACCGCCAGCGATTCGGGAAGCGGATTCCAGCGGATCTTCAGTTCCGGCGCGCCGGCATCCATGCGCGGGATCATCCGCGCCAGCACGTTGCCCAGCACCGCCAGCCCCACGATCGCGATGGCGGCGGCCTGCGGCCCATGCGCGCCGGCCACCTGGAAGATCAGGCCGCCGGCGATCATGCCGCACAGGATGGAAACCGAAGTGCCCATCTCGACCAGGCCGTTGCCGCCGGTCAACTCCTCGGGCTTGAGGATCGCCGGCAGCACGGAGTACTTCACCGGGCCGAACAGCGTGGACTGCACGCCCGTGCAGAACAGCGCGATGAGCAGCAGCGGCATGGCCTGCAGCAGGAAGCCCACCGCCGCCAGCGACATGATCGCGATCTCCATGCCGGTGGTGATCACGATCAGCCTTTGCTTCTCGAGCTTCTCCGCGAACTGGCCGGCAATGGCCGAGAACAGGAAGTAGGGCAGGATGAAGATGGCCGGCGCGAGGATCGCGTAGAGCCCGCGCTGCTCGGTGCTGGCGCCCAGGAAGATCAGCAGCCCGATGATGGCCTGCCGGTAGACGTTGTCGTTGAAGGCCCCCAGCGCCTGCACCGAGAAGTAGGGCAGGAAGCGACGCTGGCGCAGCAGGTTGAACTGGCTATGGCCGGGCATGGGGGCGTCCGTCGATGAACGGCGAAGCCTAGCAAACGCCGGGCAGCCGCAAGGGGCGGGGCGTCCGCTGTGTTGCGGTGGCGCGGTTGATGGTCGCATCGGGCGGGCGGATAGTGCGCGTCCCCCTCCTGGATCGACGCACTTGAGCCAGTTGTTCTCCCCGCTGCGGATCGGCCCGCTGACCCTGCCCAACCGCATCGTGGTGCCGCCGATGTGCCAGTACTCCAGCCAGGATGGCCGGGCCAGCAGCTGGCACCACGCGCACTGGCCGCAGCTGGCCCTGTCGGGCGCCGGCCTGGTCATCATCGAGGCGACGGCGGTGGAGCCGGCCGGCCGGATCAGCTGGGCCGACCTCGGGCTGTGGGACGACGCCACCGAACAGGCGTTCGGCGCGGCCCTGGCCGCGGCCCGGCAGTGGTCCCCGGCCGCGATCGGGGTACAGCTGGCCCACGCTGGACGCAAGGCCTCCAGCCATCGCCCCTGGGAGCACGAGGGGCGGCCGCTGGATCCGGACGACGGACGGGCCTGGCAGACGGTATCGGCCTGCGCGCAGGGCTATCGCCCGAGCGATCCGACGCCGCAGGCGCTGGACGAGGCCGGCATCGGGCGCGTGGTCGAGGCCTTCGTCGACAGCGCCCGCCGCGCGGTGCGCGTGGGCGTGGACCTGATCGAGCTGCATGCCGCCCACGGCTACCTGCTGCACCAGTTCCTGTCGCCGCTCAGCAACCGGCGCGAGGACGGCTACGGCGGCACGCTGGAAGGGCGCATGCGCCTGGCCCTGCGCGTGTTCGACGCGGTGCGGGAGGCGGTGCCGGCGGGCGTGGCGCTGGGCGTGCGCATCTCGGCCACCGACTGGGTCCCGGGCGGCTGGGACCTGCCGCAGAGCCTGGTCCTGGCGCGCGCGCTGCAGGCGCGCGGCTGCGATTTCATCCACGTCTCCAGTGGCGGGCTCGACGCGCGCCAGAAGATCGTGCTGCAACCGGGCTACCAGGTGCCGTTCGCCGACGCGATCCGCCGCGAGGTCGACATGCCGGTGATCGCGGTGGGCCTGATCACAGAACCGGCCCAGGCCGAGGCGATCCTGGCCGCCGGACAGGCCGACGCCATCGCCGTGGGCCGGGGCCTGCTGTTCGACCCGCGCTGGCCCTGGCACGCGGCGGCGGCGCTGGGCGCGAGCCTGGAGACCGCGCCGCAGTACCTGCGGGCCGCGCCCCACGGCCTGTCCGGCCTGCTCCGGCCCTACCCGCAGGGGCCAGGCGAACACGGCGCAGCGTCGCCCGCCGGCCGCCAGCCGGGGAGCCGGCGATGACAGCCAGCGTCATGCCCGCCGCCTTCCTCGGCCACGGCAGCCCGATGAACGCGCTGGAGCGCAACCGCTATACGGCGGCCTGGCGTGCGTTCGGCGCGGCGGTGCCGCGTCCGCGCGCGATCCTGGCCGTGTCGGCGCACTGGTACACCAACGTGCTGGCCGTGACCGCGATGCCGCGGCCGCGCACCATCCACGACTTCTTCGGCTTTCCGCAGGCGCTCTTCGATGTGCAGTACCCGGCGCCGGGCCTGCCCGGGCTGGTGGAGGAGATCGCCGAGCTGGCGCGTCCCGACCGCGTCGGCGCCGACCTCGACAGCTGGGGGATCGACCACGGCACCTGGTCGGTGCTGGTGCACGCCTTTCCCGATGCGGACATCCCGGTGGTGCAGCTGTCGATCGACACGCGCAAGCCGCTCGACTGGCACCTGGCGATGGGCGCGCGGCTGGCCGCGCTGCGCGGGCGCGGCGTGCTGGTGATCGCCAGCGGCAACGTGGTGCACAACCTGCGCGCGATCGACCGGCAGCGGCCCGACGGCGCCTTCGACTGGGCGCAGCGCTTCGGCGAACAGGCGCGCATGCTCATGCTCGAACGTCCGCACGAGATTCCATCCCTGGTCTCGCATCGCGACTACCGCATGGCGGTCCCGGGCGACGACCACTTCCTGCCGCTGCTCTACCTGGCCGGCCTGGCCAGCGCGGCGCAGCGGCCGGCTGCCAGCCTGGTCGAGGGCTACGCCTACGGCTCGCTGTCGATGGACTCGTACACGCTCGACGTCCATTGCTCCCGGCCGGACGCCGCAGACGCGGGCGCTGCGCCGATCGACACGCGCCTGCCCGCCGAAGACGCCAACGTCTGAGGCCGGGGCCTCAGTCGCGCTCGCGCGCGATCGCGCGCCAGCCGATGTCGCGGCGGCAGAAGGCGTGGTCCCAGTGGATGGCGTCGACGCCGGCATAGGCGCGTTGCCGGGCTTCGGCGACCGTGTCGCCCAGCGCGGCCACGCACAGCACGCGGCCGCCGGCGCTCACCACGCGGCCCTGCGCGTCCAGCGCGGTGCCGGCATGGAAGACCTTGGCCTCGTCCGGCACCGCGTCGAGCCCCGAGATCGTCTCGCCGGTGACCGGCGTGTCCGGATACGGCCGCGCCGCCATCACCACGCCCAGCGAAGGGCGCGGATCCCACTGCGCCTGGACGCTGTCCAGCCGCGCGTCCAGCGCGGCTTCGACCAGGTCCACCAGGTCCGAGTGCAGGCGCAGCATCACCGGCTGCGTCTCCGGATCGCCGAAGCGCACGTTGAACTCGATCACCTTCGGCGCGCCGCCGGCATCGATCATCAGGCCGGCGTAGAGGAAGCCGGTGAAGGGCACGCCGTCGGCGGCCATGCCGGCGACGGTGGGCTCGACCACCTCGCGCATCACCCGTGCATGCACCTCGGGCGTCACCACCGGCGCGGGCGAATAGGCGCCCATGCCGCCGGTATTGGGGCCGGTGTCGCCATCGCCCACGCGCTTGTGGTCCTGGCTGGTGGCCATCGGCAGCGCGGTGCGGCCATCGACCATGGAGATGAAGCTGGCTTCCTCGCCGTCGAGGAATTCCTCGATCACCACCCGCGCGCCGGCGTCGCCGAAGGCGTTGCCGCCGAGCATGTCGCGCACGGCGTCCTCGGCTTCCTTCAGCGTCATCGCCACGATCACGCCCTTGCCGGCGGCCAGGCCGTCGGCCTTGACCACGATCGGCGCGCCCTTCTCGCGGATGTAGGCCAGCGCCTCGTCGACCCGGGTATGCACCGCGTAGAACGCGGTGGGAATGCCGTGGCGGGCGAGGAAGTCCTTCGCGAAAGCCTTGCTGCCTTCCAGCTGCGCGGCGGCGGCGGTCGGGCCGAAAATGCGCAGGCCCGCGTCGCGGAAGCGGTCGACCACGCCCGCCACCAGCGGCACCTCGGGGCCGACCACGGTCAGCGCGACCTGCTCGTCGCGCGCCAGCCGCAGCAGCCCGTCCAGGTCGTTGACCTTGACCGCCACGTTGCGGCATTTGCCCTCGGTCGCGGTGCCGGCGTTGCCGGGGGCGACGATGACCTCGCTGACGCGGGGCGACTGCGCGAGCTTCCACGCCAGCGCGTGTTCGCGCCCGCCGGAACCGATGACCAGGATTTTCAAGGCGCCGACCTCATGGCTGGGGCGCGCAGTCGCGCGCGGGAAGAACGGTTTCGAAGAACAGCTTGTCGTGGCGGTCGACGAAGCGGCGCACCAGCACCGCTTCGCTGCCGGCCAGGCCCTGCACCGCGGGCAGCGCGCACAGCGAATGCATCTCGTCCTGCTCGCTCTGGCGCAGCTCCTCGAAGCGCGGGTTGCCGCGCGTCCTGTCGGCATCGCCGGCGGGGCTGCGTACCAGCAGCACCAGCCGCCGGCCCTCGATGCTGGCCGACTCGGTGACCAGGTCTTCGAAGTAGGGCTGCGGCAGGTCCGCTGCGAGCGCGTCGCGCGCCGACTGCAAGCCCCCGGGCGAGCCGCCGCAGGCGGCAAGTGCCAGCCCGCAGGCGAGCGCGGACAGGGCGGCGCGGCGGCCGCGCGGACCGGGTCCGTGCATCAGTGGCGGAAGTGGCGCACGCCGGTGAACACCATGGCGACGCCGTGCTCGTCGGCCGCCGCGATCACCTCGGCGTCGCGCATCGAGCCGCCGGGCTGGATCACCGCCCGGATGCCGGCCTCGGCGGCGGCATCGATGCCGTCGCGGAACGGGAAGAAGGCGTCCGAGGCCATCACCGAGCCGGGCACCTGCAGGCCGGCATCGACCGCCTTGATGCCGGCGATGCGCGCCGAGTACACGCGGCTCATCTGGCCGGCACCGACGCCGATGGTGCGGTTGTCCTTCGCGTACACGATGGCGTTCGACTTCACGAACTTGGCCACCTTCCAGGCGAACAGCAGGTCGGCGAACTGCGCTTGGGTGGGCGCGAGCTTGGTCACCACCCTGAGCTCGTCGCGCGTGACCACGCGGTCGTCGGCGGTCTGCATCAGCAGGCCCGAGCCCACGCGCTTGGTGTCGATGAAGCCAGGCGTCGCCGGCGCCAGCGGAATCCGCAACACGCGCACGTTGGCCTTCTTCTTCGCGTAATCGAGCGCGCCGGCGTCGTAGTCGGGTGCGAGCAGCACCTCGACGAACTGGCGGTCGAGGATGGCCTTGGCGGTGTCCGCGTCCAGGGTGCGGTTGAAGGCGATGATGCCGCCGAAGGCGCTGGTCGGGTCGGTGGCGTAGGCCAGCTCGTAGGCCTCGCCCACGCCTGCGCCCACGGCCACGCCGCAGGGATTGGCGTGCTTGACGATCACGCAGGCGGGCGCGTCGAACTGGCGCACGCATTCCCAGGCCGCGTCGGCATCGGCGATGTTGTTGTAGCTCAGCTCCTTGCCCTGCAACTGCTCGAAGGTGGCCAGCGAGCCCGGCGCCGGGGAGAGGTCGCGGTAGAACGCGGCCTGCTGGTGCGGGTTCTCGCCATAGCGCAGGTCCATGACCTTGACGAAGCTGCCGTTGGCCTGGGCCGGGAAGGGCGTGCGCACCGGCACGTCCGACGACGTGTCGGCGACGGCGGAGAGGTAGTTGCTGATCGCCGCGTCGTACTGCGCCACGCGGTTGAACGCGGCCACCGACAGCGCAAAGCGGGTCGCGGCCGGGAGGCGGCCATCGTGGGTCTCGAGTTCCGCGAGCAGGCCGGCGTACTGGTCGGGCGAGGTGGCGACCGCGACGCGGGCGAAGTTCTTGGCCGCCGAGCGCAGCATGGCCGGGCCGCCGATGTCGATGTTCTCCACCGCGTCGGCCAGGGTGCAGCCGGCCTTCGCCGTCACCGTCTCGAACGGATAGAGGTTGAGCACCAGCAGGTCGATGGCCGCGATGCCGTGTTCGGCCATCACCGCGTCGTCGGTGCCGGCGCGGCCCAGCAGTCCGCCGTGCACCATCGGATGCAGGGTCTTGACCCGCCCGTCCATCATCTCCGGGAAACCGGTGACCTCGGCCACGTCCCGCACCGGCAGCCCGGCCTCGCGGATCGCCCTGGCGGTGCCGCCGGTGGACAGCAGTTCGACACCGCGCGCGGCGAGCGCGCGCGCCAGTTCGAGCAGTCCGGTCTTGTCGGACACGGACAGCAGGGCCCTGCGAACGGGCAGCAGATCGTCGGTCATGGAGGGGCGGTGCCGGGAAAACGAAGGCGAAATTATAGCCTTCGCGGCGCCGTGCCGGCCCTCAGGCGATGCCGTACTCGCGCAGCTTCTTGCGCAATGTCGCGCGATGGATCCCGAGCATGGTGGCGGCACGGCTCTGGTTGCCGTCGCAATGTTCCAGTACTTCCAGGAACAGCGGGATCTCCAGTTCGCGCAGCGCGATCTGGTAGAGGTTGTCGGCATCGCTGCCGTTGAGATCGCCCAGGTAGCGGCGGATCGAATTGGCGACATGCTCGCGCAACGGCGCGCGCGGAGCACTGCGGAGGGAGGGGTCGTTGGGTTCTGCGGTATTCAATGGGGCGCCCGGTGCGGCCGGCGAAACGGCGCCGGCGGCGCCATCGCGGGGCGATCGAGTCTAGCGCCTCGCGGTCGCAGCCGACAATGCGAACGCCTGGCCGGGGGCCTAGAGCAGATCCCAGGCGTAGGACACGGTCGGCGTCGCCGGCTCGCGGATGTCCAGGCTGATGTCCACCGCCTGCCCGGGCGCGATCAGCGCAGCCTGCGGGGCGCCGGCCAGGTACTCCTCGGGCGTGAACACGCGTCCGGCCACGGCGCCGCCGTCGATGCCCGAGAGCGTCAGCAGGACCCGTGGCCAGGGCTGCGGCCAGCGCGCGTCGTTGCGGAACGAGGCGCTGGCGCGCAATGCCTCGGCGCGTTGCGGATGCGGACGTACCTCGCGCGAGAGCAGGACGAAGGCCTCGGGCTGGTGCCAGGGCGGCAGGCTGCAGCCGAGCATCCCGCACAATCCGGCGACCAGGGGGCGCCAGTGCGCGTCGGCGGCGAGACGGTCGCGGTCGGCCAGCACGATCTGCAGGCACAGCAGGGCCAGCAGTGCGGCGATCGCGGCCGGCTGCCGCCAGCGCCGCGGCGCGGTCGCCCGGACCGGCCGCAGGCCCTTGGCGAAGCCGGGCGAGGGCGCGGCGGCGACGCCCTGCCCGGGCGCGGATGGGGCGGGCGCCGGGGCAGCGGTCGGGACGGGGATGGCGTTGCCGGCGGCGGCATCGACTGCAGCGGGCGACGGCCGCCGGTCGGCGTCGGGTGGCGTCGCGGCGGGCAGCGTCGGCGTCGGAGCGGACGGGGAAGCCGGCGCGGGCGGCGATGCGGCGCCCACGCGGGACGTTGCGGGCGACGCCGAGGGGCGCGGCGGCGGCGTGTTCAGTCGACGGGTCGACCCGGAAGGTTCGCCGATGCCAGGCAGGGCCGGCGCACGCACAGCGGCTGGTGGCCCCGCTGCCAAAGCCGACGCCGGAGCCAGATCCAAAGCCGGAGCCCCCGCCGGAACAGGCGGGGGAGCAGGCGCCGGGAGCGTCGGCGACGCAGCAGCACCGACCTCGCCCGCCGCGTCGCCTGCAGGCCCCGCAGCGGCGACGCCTGCACCAGGCACGGTCGCCGTCGCAGCGGGCGCCCGGGCAGGTGCCGCAGGCGCGGACGCGGGTGCCGTCGATGCGGGTGCCATCGATGCAGGTGCCATCGATGCAGGTGCAGGTGCAGGTGCGGGGGCAGGTGCGGGTGTGGGTGCGGCGGCGGGTGCGGGTGCCGTCGATGGGGGTGCCATCGATGCACGTGCAGGTGCGGGGGCAGGTGCGGGTGCGGCGGCGGGTGCCGGTACGCGCGTTGCAACTTGTGCTGTCGCTGCTGCCGGTGCCGCCGGTGCCGCCGGTGCCGCCGGTGCGGCCGCTGCGGCCGGTGCCGCCGGTGCGTCGCAGTGACGCTCGTCCGCTGCCGGGCGGGCAGGTGTCTCGGCCGCGGCCGGCCTGCGCAGCACGCCCGCGCAACGCGGGCAGCGCTCGGGGGGCAGGTCGGTCGCAGGGTTGGTCGCGACCAGGGTGTTGCAATGCCGGCAGTTGATGAACATGGCGTCTATTCAACCATCGGGGCGCGCCCGGCAACCGCGACGGACATCACCTGCTGCGGATGCCGTCGATACGGATCCAGTCGCCTTCCTGCGCTACCGCGAGCGCCTCGAACCACGCGCCGAAGCGCTGCAGCAGGGCCTCCTGCTGACCGTCCAGGATGCCCGACAGCGCGATCCGCCCGCCGGGCGCGGTGCGTGCGGCCAGCTCCGGCGCCAGCGCATCGAGCGCGGAGGCGAGGATGTTGGCGACTACCACCGGATAGGGCCCAGGCGGGGCCACGGCCGGTTCGAACACCTCCAGCGCCTGGTCGACATGGTTGCGCAGGGCGTTGTCGCGGGTGGCGAGCAGGGCCTGCGGGTCGTTGTCGATGCCGATCGCCCTGGCGGCGCCGAGCTTGAGCGCGGCCAGGGCGAGGATGCCGCTGCCGCAGCCGAAATCCAGCACCGTCGCCCCGTCCAGCACGCCCTGCGATGCCAGCGCGTCGAGCCACTGCAGGCACAGCGAGGTCGTCGGGTGCGTACCCGAGCCGAAGGCCAGGCCCGGATCCAGGCGTACCACCGCAGCGTCGGTGGCGCGCGCCTCCTCGGGCAGGTCGTGGTTCCAGGGCACGATGAAGGTGCGCTGCCCGAAGCGCAGCGGCGCGTACTGGTCCATCCACGCGCGCTCCCAGTCCTGGTCGTCGACCCGGCGGAAGCTGACGCCGCTCCAGTCCAGGCCCGGATCGAAGGCCTCCAGCGCGGCCAGCAGCACCAGGGCGTCGGCATCGTGCGGGAACAGGGCGGTCAGCGAGATCGAGGCCCACAGCGGCGTCTCGCCCACGCCCGGCTCGAGGATGGCGTGCTCCTCGGGCGTTTCGGCGTTGGCGTCGAGCATGGTCACCGCCAGCGCGCCGACGTCCTCCAGCGCGTGCTCGTAGCGCGGCTGCTCGCTCTCGCGGCAGTGCAGGGTCAGTTCGAGGAATGGCATGGGGACAGTGTAGCCGCGCACCGCGGCGGCATGGTTGCGCCGGAAAGCAGCATCGCGGCCGCATCATCGAGTTTTGCACCCCGGCACGGCACAATGGTCGGCCCGACCCGAATGGAGATCGCCGTGGCTTTCACCCTGCCCAAGCTGCCCTACGCCTACGACGCGCTCGAGCCGCACATCGACGCGCAGACGATGGAAATCCATCACACCAAGCACCACCAGACCTACATCAACAACGCCAATGCGGCGCTGGAAGGCACGGAGTGGGCCGACAAGAGCGCCGAGGAGGTGATCGCCAACCTCGATGCGCTGCCCGAGGACAAGCGCGTCGCGGTGCGCAACAACGCCGGCGGCCACGCCAACCACTCGCTGTTCTGGACGGTGATGTCGCCCGATGGCGGCGGCGCGCCGGTGGGCGAGGTGGCCAAGCGCCTGGAAAGCGACCTGGGCGGCTTCGATGCCTTCAAGGAAGCCTTCACCAAGGCCGCCCTCACCCGCTTCGGCAGCGGCTGGGCGTGGCTGGTCGTGGATGGCGCCGGCAAGCTGTCGGTCGAGAGCTCGCCCAACCAGGACAGCCCGCTCATGAAGGGCATCGGTTCGGGCAATACCCCGATCCTGGGCCTGGACGTGTGGGAACACGCTTATTACCTGAAGTACCAGAACCGCCGTCCCGAATACATCGGCGCGTTCTACAACGTGGTCGACTGGAACGAGGTCGAGCGTCGTTACCAGGAAGCGGTCAAGGGCTGAGCCCGCGCCGCTGCACCGGTATCGGAGGACGGGCCGCGCAAGCGGCCCGTCCGCGTCCGGGCACCTGTCAGTCCGCGCGCGGCCGTCGCGCCAGGCGCTGCGCGACCGGGCAGTCGGGACGATGCGCGCCCGGCAGGTAGCCCAGGCTCATCAGGAATTCGCCGGTGATCTCGCCGCCGGTGAAGCGGAAGCTGCGCTTGAACAGCTTCACCCACGAGGCCTTGTCGCGCGGGCGGCCGTCGTCCTCGTGCGCATGCGCGTCCAGCCAGGCCGCGAAGCCACCATGCGAGTCGCGCATCGCGCGGACCACGCCGGCATTGTGGATGGCGGCGGACACCTTGAGGCGGTTGCGGATGATCGCCGGGTCGGCCAGCAGCCGCGCCACGTCGGCCTCGCCGTAGCCGGCCACGGTGTCGACGTCGAAGCCGTGATAGGCGCGGCGGAATCCCTCGCGCTTCCTCAGGATGGTTTCCCAGCTCAGCCCGGCCTGGTTGATCTCCAGCACCAGGCGCTCGAACAGCGCCGCCTCGGCCCGCTGCGGGAAGCCGTATTCGTGGTCGTGGTAGGGGCCGTGGACCGGGTGCCCCGGTGCGACATCGCAGTAGCTCGCCATGCCGGCAGCATAGCGTCCGCCGGGCGCGGGCGCCGGGTTGCCCGGGCGGGGCCGCCGCGCCACCATGCGGGGACCTCCCCCGGAAGGACGCCATGGACATCGCCGACCGCCGCATCGCCACCGTCCACTTCAGCCTGCACGACGAGCAGGGCCAGCTCATCACGTCCACCCATGGACATGCGCCGCTGGTGTACATGCATGGCACCGACAGCATCATGCCGGGCCTGGAGCGCGCGCTGGCGGGCAGGTCGGCCGGCGATGCCTTCAGCACGGTGATCGCGCCGGAGGCGGGCTTCGGGCCGCGCCACGACGCGCTGGTGCAGACCTTGCCGCGCGGCCGGCTGCAGGCATCGGGCGAGGTGGTGGTGGGCGCGAAGCTGACCGCGCAGACGGCCAGGGGCCCGCTGGAAGTGGTGGTGGTGGCGGTCGATGGCGACAGCCTCACCGTCGACGGCAACCACCCGCTGGCCGGACGCACCGTGGAGGCACGGGTCGAGGTGGTGGACGTGCGCCTGGCCACGCCGCACGAGCAGCAGTTCGGACTGGGCTGAGCGCCGCCTGCGCTGCCGCGCCTGGGCGGGCACCGGCCGAGCCTGGCGAGCGCGAAGCCAGCGTGGCGGCCCGCGGCTGCCGGCCGCCGGGAGGCGGCCGCGCTGGCGCCCGCATCGTGCATGGCGAAGGGCGTCGTCACGGCGGACGGCCTAGAATGGGCGGCATGTCCATGTCGCCTTCCTCGTTCGCCAACCAGCTGCTGATCGCATTGCCTACGCTGGCCGACCCGCACTTCGCGCGCAGCGTCACGCTGATCTGCCAGCACGATGCCGATGGCGCGATGGGCGTGGTGGTCAACCGCGCATCGGACTACACCC
>Ga0233377_1000194_pt1 | contig 33720 bp, 26 predicted proteins | sample ElkDunMinimDraft_6_FD_191540 | JGI IMG/M metagenome (GOLD analysis project Ga0233377, IMG submission 191540) | Fecal eukaryotic communites from dung pellets of Tule Elk in California, USA - Elk Dung E36 | ecosystem: Host-associated > Mammals > Digestive system > Large intestine > Fecal | place...
ACGGCGTCTGGTCCTGGATCGCCCCCCACCATCAGGCCGCGCTGCTCGACTCCGTCTCGCGCAATCTGAAGCCCGGCGGCCTGTTCTACCTCCACTACATGTGCCACCCCGGTTCGACCGACCTCCAGCAGTTTCAGCACGTCCTCAACCTCTGCGCCCATCACATGCCGGGGCCGTCGGCGCGAAAGGCGCAGACCGGCCTGACGCTGTTGCAGCAGATCGCCGAAGGCGGCGCGTTTGCCGGCCATCCCGGGATGCTTCGGCATTTGTCGAACATGGCCAGGCGGGACCCCGCCGATCTTGCCCATGAATTCCTGACCGACCATTGGCAGCCCCAGCATTCGGTCGACGTCCATCAGCGTGTCGGCGAAGCGGGTTTGACCTTCCTCGGCAGCGCGGACGTGTTCAACAATCTGGATATATTGCTGTCCATTCCCAGCAAATTGCAGGGACTGATCGGCCGCACCCGCGTGCCCGCGCTGGCAGAAACGCTCAAGGACATGGCGCGCCATACGCACCAGCGCATGGACCTTTTCCAGATGGCCCCGGTACCCCTCGATCCGGCGGCTTTCGGTGCGGTCCTGGGCGCCATGCGCTTCCAGCTGTTGCCCCACGCGCCGCGACAGGGGCCGATCACGTTTTCCACGCCGATCGGGCCGGTCACCGGGCCGGCGGCGGTCTTTACGCCCTTGCTTCAGGCACTGGCGTCGGGGCCGGCGACGGGCGCGCAGCTGCTGCGCCTCCCGGGGCTGTCAGGGGATGCCGAGGCTCTGCTGCAATCGCTGCAGCTGCTGATGATGGCAGGGATCGTCCATCCCTCCGGCCCCGCTCCGGCTGCGACGAACGACGCGGGCGAGGCCCTGTCGCACTGGTTCGGGCGCAATGGCATCACGCTTGCCGTCGTGGCGGCTTGCGGGACCGCGATCGCGCAAGCCGGTTGACGGGGCAGGGCCACCGCCAGCCATCCATGACAAGGCCATGCGAACCGATAAGATCCGCATGGCCCCGAAATTTTCGCGAAGGGCGGGGGGCTTACCGACCGGCCGCTTCGAACGCCGCGAGGATCTGCTTGGCGCTGTCGGAAAGCGCGTCGATGCCCGCGCCGACGACGTACCACGACTTGGGATCGAGGTAGATGACGCGGCCGGCCTGCCACGCCGCCGTCGCGGTGATGCGGCTGTCCGCGCCAAGTCGCTCCTGGATCGTCGTCTCGGGCGCGCTGGAGATGGCCGTCCGGTCGATGACGAAGATCCAGTTCGGATCGGTGGCCATGGCCGTGGTCAGCGCCTGGTCGCGCTGCAGCCTGGCGGCTTCGGCTTCGGGCGAGCCGGCTGCCGGCCGGGGCGCGGCGACCGCGGGCTTGGGCGGGGCGGCCGGGACTGCCGAACGGATACCAACGAAGTCGTACAGCGTGCCGAACCGGTCGCCCGGCGCGTGAACCGTCGCGCCTTTCCCGGCGGCGAACAGCAGCAGACCCGTGCCCTGCCTGGCGGCGGCCGCGTGCAGGGTGGCAAGTTGGCTCTCGAAGGCCGCGACCCGCTTTTCCGCGCGATCCGATACGCCGAAGACCTGGCCCAGCTTGCGCGTGTTGTCGATCGCGGTCCGGGCAAGGCCCTTGTCCGACGACATGTCGATCGCCGGCGCAATGGCCTTCACCGCGTCATACTTGCTGGCGGACCGGCCGGCGACGAAGATCAGATCGGGGCTGAGCGCGGTGAGCGCGGCCGTATCGGGTTCAAACAGGGTCCCGACATTCTGGTACTTGGCATCGGCGAACTTGGTGAGGTGCGTGGGGAAATTGCCGGCCTCGCCCTTGCCCTTGGGAACGCCGGCGACGGCGTCGATGCCCAGCGCGTTGAGATTGTCGAGGGTGGCGAGATCGAAGACCGCAACCTTGCCGGGCGCCGCGCGAACCACGGTTTCGCCCTTGGCATGGGCGATGGTGACGTCTCGTGCCAGGGCCGCATTCGATAGGCCGGCAAGGCCAACGAGCAGCGCGGCGCCGGCTTTCAGAAATGAACTCTTACGAAAAGACGACATGAAAAATACCTTTGTCGATTGACTGTTCTGGAAAGGAAAGGCTGCGTCGCGCAGCGGTCAGAAGGTCACGCCGAGCGAGGCGCTGAAACGCCGGCCGTCGAGCACGTAGGCAAAGCCATCTTCTGGCGTCACCTTCTTGTTGGTGACGTTATAGACGCCCAGATTGAGCCGGATGTCCTTGGTCGCTTCGTATCCCAGGCCCATGTTGTAGAACGTATAGGCCGGATACTGGACACCGTTGTTGCCGGATCCGCTTGCCGCCACGGCCCGGCCGGAGGTCTTCCCGCGGAAGTTCAACTGGCCCCACAGTCTCAGCTTGCTCGTGGCTTCCCAGTCGAGCGAGGCGTTGAACATGTGTTCGGGAATATCGTTGAGCGGACTGCCCTTGAAGGTTCCGGAGGTCTGCTCCGATTCCGCGTAGGTATAGCTGTGCCGATAGCCGAGCGTGTCGGTGACCTTCCAGTCGAGCGTCCACTCCAGGCCCTGCAGTTCCGCCGTATCGACGTTGAGATAGGACGTGTAACCAAACTGGTGCGCGGGATAGGTTACGCCTTTGTAGACGCATTCGGTGTTCTGCAGGCAGATGCGGCTGGTGCGCATCAGCTTGTCCTCGAACTTGCTCTTGTAGGCGGTGAGGCTGGTCGAGATCCCGGCCTCGCGGCTGACATAGCTGACGCCGATTTCGTAGTTGAGCGTGGTTTCCGGCTTCAGTTCGGGATTGCCGATGATGACGCCGCCCATCGAGGTGGAGCCGAAGTCGGTCGCCGCCATCCGCAGGCTGGGGACCTTGTAGCCAGAGGTGATGCCGCCCTTGATCGTCAGGTTGTCGGTCGCCTTGTAGACCGCATAGGCCTTGGGGCTGAAGCGGCCGCCGAAGCTTTCGCTATGGTCGTAGCGGCCGCTCAGCAGGATCGACAGGTCGTCGAGAATTTCCCAGTTGTCTTCGACGAAGGCCGCATACTGCTTGCGATCCATCGTCACCACGTCGGTCGGCACCACGAAGCCGGGAAGGTTGAGGCCGTTGGAGGCGCCGTCCTGCAGCTTTTCATGGAAGAAATTGACGCCGAAGACGATCTTGTGCCGCGACAGCGAAAGGGCCGCCTGCGAGTTGGCGGTCAGCGTGTCGAACGAGATGCCCTGTCCGGTGGTGGCATTGACCCGCGTCGGATTGGACGAGGTGTCGTAGTTGACGTAGCTGCTCCAGATCAGATTGCCGTAGTCGCCGTCGTGGGTGACGAAGTAATTGTCGCGAAGAGACTTGCTATAGGTGCGGCTATCCGTCGCGGCCAGGCTCCGGCCGGGAGTATGGGTGCGCTCCTGCACCGTATGTCCGCCACCGACGGTGAAGCTGTTGGCCTGGTCCAGCCGGAAGCTGAGCTTCGCGCCGACGTTCTTGCGCTTGAATTCGGGATCGGCGGCCGCGCTGTCGCCGCCGCCCACGAAGCTGGCCTCGTCCTGCATGCGGAGCCCGCCGGTCAGCTGGAGCGACAGCCGGTCTTTGAGGATGGGGATGTTCAGCGCGACGCTTGCGTTGATGCCGTCCTCGGTCACGTCGTTGCCCGGACCGGACTTGATATATTCGGTCGTGAAGCTTCCGCCGAAGTCGTTCACCACCTTCTTGGTGATGATATTGATGACGCCGCCGATCGCGTCCGACCCGTAAAGCGACGAGGCCGGGCCGCGAATGACCTCGATGCGCTCGATCGAATCCAGCGGCGGCAGGAAATTGATCGTCGTTCCCGCCTGGGCGCCGTTGAGGCCGAAGGCCTGGTTGTCCTGCACGCGCCGTCCGTCGATCAGGAACAGCGTATAGTCTGCGCTCATGCCGCGGACCATGATCGATTGCTCGACGCCGCCGCCCTGAATGTGGATGCCGGGCACGTTCTGCAGAACGTCGGTGATATCGGTATAGGAGCGCTGCTTGATCTCATCCGCGGTGATGACCGAGATGGTCGCCGGGGCATCCTCGACATTGAGTGCGTAACCCGTCGCCGAAACGACGATATCGCTCGAAGACCTATCCGCATCGGCGTATGCCGTGCCGGAGGCCGAAATCGCCGCGATAGTCGAAGACGTTACAAGGAAGGCCCTACGAAATTTCACTAGTATCCCCTGTTGATTACTTGAAAATATCATGTGTTTTTTGCGGGTCGGGAATTCATCATTCCCAATGGCGAAGTCCCTTGGCTAAACTGCCAATGGCAGACGCAAGGGTAGTGATGGGGAAGCAGCCGCCAGGAAGATCTGAGCTACTTGCTAATGCGAACCGTTCGCACCCGTTAGGAGGGCTTCGGGGCAGGGGCAACGGGCTCTGCCGTATAACTATTATTCAGATTTGATCGCTTCCTGCCGGTTGCCAAGCCATCGCTGCCGTCCCTCGGATCGAGGGGATTCCGGATGGGGCGGGCAACGCCTTCGGACGCTTTCGGAGGGCCTGCCTCTGGCTGGGAGCGGCTGAGATACCCGCGCTTCCAGCAGTTGAACGATCGCAACGTCGGCAGTCCCGTACTCTGGATCGACCAGCCGTCCTGAGCTAAGCGCAGCGCATCATTGATGGGGATGACCGATGAGCCTGGATCAACTCGCGAAAGAGATCGCCGCGAGCCTCGCGCGTCATCAGTCGCGAGGTCTGGTGGATGACGCAAAAGGCATGACCGACGTCGTGATCCACGGGCGTGTCGATCTCCTCGGCGTCGCGAACGAAGTGCTGATGGCATCCATCGTTCAACTTAAGCCTGTCAGGAAATCCTGGAGCGGCTGGTTCATGTCCCAGGCCGCGGCCCGAAGACGATTTCGCAAATACGAGCGCGAAGTCGAGAAATTGGCCGAAAGGATGGAGTGCGCAGGCAGTGAGGCGGAAGCGGCAATCGCTCGCCTGAAATCCCGAGAGCTCCGCCCTTAGATGGCGGGGGGCGGGGTTCAGTGGAATGGCCGGGGCTCCATGGCCCGGATCGCAGAGGAGCGCGAATGGCGTGAGGCCGGCCCTGGAGGGGTTTCAGGCGCTTGCCGTTCGCCGTCATGCACATCAGGTCGTTCCGTCAGGGGCGTCCTATGCCCAAGCGAGATGGATGGTATTTGGATGATGAATTTGTGAGAGGGGCCGGTCGCAGTTAGCTTGATGACCGTTCAAGGCGTGTCTGGCTGGCTCTTTTGCTGTGCGGTTCGCCAAAAAAGGCCAATCGACATGCGCAAATTCCTTCCTGAGCAGCGGCTGGCCGCATTCGAATTGCAGCAATTGCTATTCGACTATGCGGCCGAGCTTGACCTGAACCAGTGCCGCAATGCGGACCGCTTCTACGTGGAAGACGGCGAATTCGTGCCAGGCTCAAGCCCGTTGTATGGGCGCGAAGCCATCGCCGAATTCTATGCACGGCGTAACGAGAGCGCGGGCCGGCTTCTCAAGGACGGAATCCGGACCGCGCGCCATACCTTCGTGAACGTGCGGGTGCATCTTGCGGGAGAGGATGAGGCGACCATCCTTTGCACCCAGGTGAACTATGCGGGGGAGGGCGAGGCTCCGGTCTTGGGGCTGCAGGGCCCCGGCATCATTGCCGATTGCCGTATCGACTGTCGTCGCGAGCGCGATGGAACGTGGCGTTTCGCCCGTTTCGCGGCGGTGCCGGCCTTGATCGGGGAGGACGGCTTCATGGTCAAGATGATGGCCGAGGCGGAGCTTGTCGCAGAACAGGAAGGCTGACGAGCGATGGAGGTGAGGACATCCCTCTGTCGGAGCTGCAATGCCTTCTGCCCGGTCGATGTCACGATCGACCGGGGGCGGGTCGTCAAGGTCGAGGGCAATCGCCGCGCGCCGCTCTATCATGGCTACACCTGCCCCAAGGGGCGGGCGCTGCCGGACTTGCACAATCACCCCGACCGGTTGCTGACCAGCCTGAAGAGGCAGCCGGACGGCAGCTACCGGCCGATCGCGTCGGACGACCTGATCGACGAACTCGCCGACAGGATCGGTGTTCTGCTCGACCGGCACGGACCGCGCTCGATCGCAGCCTATCTTTCCGGCGCCGTGCTCGACCAGCCGGCGGCCGCGACGATGATGATTTCGTTCCTCGGCGCCATCGGTTCGCCGATGATGTTCACGGCAGCGACGATCGATCAGCCGGGCCAGGCGATCGCGCAAGCGCTGCATGGCCGCTGGATGGGAGGGCGCAATCGTCCCGAGGGCCGCGATCTTTTTGTCGTGATCGGCGGCAATCCGATCAATTCCAAGCAGTACCTGCCGCAGAATCCGGGCAGGCAGCTGAAGGATCTGCGGCGACGCGGCGGCAAGCTGATCGTGATCGATCCTCGTCGCAGCGAAACCGCGCGGCTGGCCGACATCCACCTCCAGTTGGTGCCCGGCGAGGATCCGGTCGTCCTGGCAGGGATGATACACCTTCTCTTCGCCGGGGACGGCATCGAGCGCCAATTCGTGTCGACGAACGTCACCGGCCTGCGCGCGCTGGAAGAGGCCGTCCGGCCGTTCACGCCGGCCGTGGTGAGCGCACGGGCCGGTATCGCCGAAGCCGACTTGCGCGCCGTCGTTTGCATGCTTTGCGAAGCGGAGCGCGGTGACGTCGTGCTCGGCACCGGCCCGAGCATGGCGACGCGCGGAACTCTGAGCAACTATCTGGCCCTGTGCCTCAATTCCTTGCGCGGTTTCTGGGCGCGCGCCGGCGACGAGGCGATGAACCCCAGCGTGCTGTTGCCGCGCCGCGAGTTCCGCGCACAGCCCGCACCTTCGAAGCCCGCGTGGGGTTTCGGTCATGACATGCGGGTTCGCGGATTTCGCGATACGGCGGCGGGGCTGCCGCTCGCGGCTCTGCCGGACGAGATCCTGACGCCGGGGGAAGGGCGGGTGCGCGCGCTCTTCATGCACGGCGCGGCCATGCAAAGCTGGCCGCAGCATGCCAAGACCCGGCGGGCGCTCGACGCGCTCGACCTCATGATCATGCACGACATCGTGCTTTCGCCCACTGCGCGGATGGCCGACTTCGTCATCGCCACGCGTACGCAATTCGAAGTGCCTGCCTGGACTTTCCTGAACGAGCAGGCCGCCAGCGGCGGGCATTCGGGCTATGGCTATTCCGAACCCTTCGCCTTCAGCCAGCCGGCGCTTGTCGATCCTCCTGCGGGATCAGACCTGCTCGAAGCCTGGCAGGTCTACTATCGTGTCGCCCAGCGGCTGGGAATTCAGCTCGACGTGGCGAACTGGAAGATCGCCGCCGGGGAGGCCCGCTCCTTCGACATGGGCCGTGAACCGGCGACGCGCGATGTCTATGCCCTGGCATGCGCCGGCTCCGCGGTTCCGCTCGCGAACGTCGAACGCTTTCCCGACGGCAGGATTTTCGACGAGGCGCGGGAGTTCGTGCGGGAACGCGATCCGGCCTGCCGCGATTTCCTCGACCTGGCGAACGAAGCCATGCTGGCCGAATTGCGCCAGATCGCCGACGAGGCGGCACCGGACGGCGATGGCCGGAACAGCAGCTTCCGGTTCCTGCTCATCCCGAGCCGGTTGCAGAATTCGACGAACGGAGCGTTCCGCATCGAAGGGGTCCAGCGCTGGGGATACAACCCGGCCTTTCTCAATCCGCGCGATCTCGAGGCGCTGAAGCTGACCGCCGGCGACGCGGTTCGAATCCGGTCGCGGCATGGCGAGATAGTCGCCTTCGTCGCAGCGGATGAAGGGCTGCGTCAGGGCGTGATCGCCATGGCCAACGGTTACGGAGGCGCGCGCGACGGGCCCTATGACCCCCGCAGAGACGGGACGAACGTCAACATGCTGACCCATTGGGAGGACGATTGCGATCCCCACACCGGCATGCCGCGCATGGGCGCGCTGCCCGTGGCCATCGCGCCGCTGGAAGATCGCGATTTCCCGTTGCCGCAGGCGTGATTTCGCCGGTCGGCTGGATTGGGATAGCTGATATTTCTGATTTCGGCATATCTGAAATGGCAAATTGATGCTTTTTTGGCATCTCATGCGGCGATAACGACCCCTCCAGCACGCCGGACGACTGGTGCGTCGGCGCGATTGAATATCCGGCCTGGACCGGAATGACACTGGGGAGGGTGCATGACCTTGAAGTTCGATACGCTGTTGCTTGCGGCTTTTCTGTCGACCACGGCGATGACGGCAACGCCGGTGCTTGCGGCCCCGGAGGGTGCGGATGACGCGCAGGGCGGGGCGGGCGGCCTTGAAGACATCGTCGTCACGGCGCGGCGGAAGAGCGAGTCCCTCCAGGACGTTCCGGTCGCGGTGACGGCGATTTCCAGAATCGAACTGCAGAACAACCTCGCGACCGATCTCAACAAGATCGCCGAGCTTGCGCCCCAAGTGATGATCGGACGCGTGAGCTCGGGCACGGGTGCGGTCCTGACCATCCGTGGCATCAGCTCGCTGGCCGTCGATTCGGGGCTCGACCAGAGCGTTGCCGTGGCGATCGATGGCGTTCCGCTAAGCCGGGGCCGGATCACCGGCGCCACGCTTTTCGACATGGAGCAGGTCGAGGTTCTGAAGGGGCCGCAGGCCCTGTTCTTCGGCAAGAATTCGCCGGCCGGCGTCATCTCGATGCGCACCGCGAACCCGACCGACAGCCTCGAGGGCTATGCCCGGGCCGGCTATGAGTTCGAGGCGAAGGAGCGTTACGTCGAAGGCGCGGTTTCGGGTCCGCTGTCCGGCAACCTGAGCGCCCGCCTGGCTGTTCGGGCCGGCTGGATGGATGGGTGGATCCGCAACGTGGCCAAGCCCGTCGAGAGCCCGTTCAACCCCGGCGTGACCATGCCGGGACCGGTCAACGGACGGACCACACCAAGCGGGCATGACTATGTCGGCCGGTTCTCGTTGCAATGGGAGCCCGGAGACGATTTCAACATCGGGCTGAAGGTGACCGTCAACGAGCAGAAACAGAACTCGGGCGCGGCCTATTCGGAGACCTATTGCGCTTCGCCGACGGCCGTTCCGACGACGGGTGGGGTCGCGGTTCCCTATGGCGATTGCCGGAAGAACAGGGTGAAGGCGGACAGCGCTCTCCCGCCTGAATTCGCCGGCAACTATCCTTATGCGAACGGCGGCGTACCCTATATGGACTCGACGTTCCTGTTCTCGGTCTTCAACATCGATAAGCGGCTGGGCGACGTCGATCTGACCGCGACGACCGGATACTATTACCAGAACCTGTCGGATTCCTATAACGCCGACTTCACGCCGTTCACGCGCATATATAACGCCGAGCATGAGCGGTATGAGCTGCTGACTCAGGAACTGCGCCTGAACACGGCTTTCGACGGGCCCTTGAACTTCATGGGCGGCGTCTATTTCGAAACGGCGAAGCGGGATTGGGCAAATCTGCCCAACTTGTTCAACATCTACAATCCCGTCGAACAGGCCTATTATACCAATCAGCACCGTTCCCACAGCCGCAACAAGGGGTTCTCCGCATTCGGGCAGGTGCGCTGGAACATCGTTCCGACCCTCGAACTCGCGGCCGGTCTTCGCTATTCGAAGGACACCAAGCGTTCGACCTTCGTGAACGTCGTGAACAATCCGGCAAGTCCTGTCGCGGCGGGCCTGCGTCCCGAGGGGCTTCCGCTTAAAGCCCGCTACAGCGGCGACAACGTTTCGCCGGATGTCACGCTGACGTGGAAGCCCGATCCGGATCAGACGATCTACGCCGGCTACAAGACAGGCTACAAGTCGGGCGGCATTTCCAATGGCGCGCTGCTTCAGGCGACGGCGACCGCACAGAGCCTCACCTTCGGCGAAGAGAAGGTTCGCGGCTTCGAGGTGGGTTACAAGGCGGATCTGCTCAACAATCGCCTGCGGGTCGACCTCACCGCCTATTCCTACAAGTACCGGGGGCTGCAGGTTTCGTTCTTCGATTCCACCCTGTTCCTGTTCCGCGTGGGCAATGCGGCGGCAGCGCGCACCGAGGGTGTCGAAGGCTCGTTCAAGTGGCTGGCCACCGATGCGCTCACGCTCAACGGCAGTGTCGGATACAATCGCGCGCGTTTCCTCAAGTTCGCCGGCGGTCAGTGCTACTCCGGCCAGACGGTGGCGCTGGGCTGCGTCGGGGGCTTGCAGGATCTGAGCGGAACGGCACCCAACCGTGCACCCAAGGTGACGTTTACCGTCGGGGGGGACTATCGGGCCGAGCTCGGCTCGGACTGGGTCGCCGATCTGTCGGTGGACGGTTCCTATTCGGACTCCTACCAGACCGCGGCCGACAACGCGCCGGGAGCGATCCAGCCGTCGTTCTGGCGGTTGAATGCGGCGCTGCATCTTTCGCCCGCCGACGAGAGGTTCCGACTGTCACTCATCGGGCGCAACCTGACCAACACCTACTATCTGATTTCGTCATCGGTCCAGCCGAGCGCCGGTAATCCGAACCAGTTCCTGGGGTTCTTCAACCGTCCCCGCGAAGTCGCGCTGCAGGCGCAGGTTCGTTTTTGACCGTATGATCTCGGGTAAAACGTTTCGCCGTCGTTGTGTTTCGGGGCGCGGACGGGGCATCTCAGCCCCGGCCGCGCCCCGGTGCGCTGCGATCCGGGCACAGACGGGGATGGAAACACAGTCATGAGCGGCGCGCCTATCGACCGGGGGGACACTGGTTATCCTTCCGCCGCCTATGCCTGGTATGTGGCCTTCCTTCTGTTCCTGGCGAACAACTTCGCCTTCATCGACAGGATCGTCGTCGCCATCCTGACGCCCGCGCTCCAGGCGGACCTCGGTCTGTCGGACACCCAGGCCGGGTTGATACAGGGGCTGTCCTTTGCCTTGTTCTATGCGTTCTTCGGCCTGCCGATGGGCTGGATGGCCGACCGCGGCAATCGCAAATGGCTGCTCGCGGCCGGCATCGCCGCATGGAGCCTGCTGACTGCCCTGTGCGGCATGACCAAGACTTTCGGAGGGCTGTTCCTGGCGCGCGTGGGCGTCGGCATTGGCGAGGCTTCGCTCACGCCTTGCGCGACCTCGCTGATCGGTGACTACTTTCCCCCGCGTTCGCGCGCTCGCGCGTTCGGTCTGTTCATCATGGGCAGCACGTTCGGCGCGGGCATCACCTATGCCGTCGGCGGTGCCTTGCTGGAATGGCTCAACGGTCGCGGCGGCTTGACGCTGCCGCTGGTCGGCGATCTCAAGCCGTGGCAGGCGATGTTCGTACTGGTCGGCCTGCCCGGCATCGCGGTTTCGCTGCTCTTCCTGCTGACGGTGCGGGAGCCCCCGCGTCGAGAAGTCTCGAACGACGGCAAGGGAGCATCCATGGCGGAGATACGCGCCTTCGCGCGGCAGAACAGGGCAACGCTGATCTGCATGTATCTGGGCATCGCGCTCATGGCGATGACCGGGTTCGTGTTCGTCAACTGGCTGCCGACCCTGTTCCTGCGCAGCTATGGCTGGTCAACCTCGCAGTTCTCCTATGCCTACGGCCCTCTGGTGTTCGTCGCGGGTATCATCGGCAGTTCGACGGCCGGCGGGCTGGCGAACTGGCTGAAGAGCCGGCAGATGGCTGACGGTACCTTGCGGGGGTGCCTGATCGGCTGCACCGGGGCGTCGCTCCTCGCCATTGCGGGGCCGCTGATGCCGGCGGCCGAAGCGGCGCTTGCCTGCTACGTTCTGGCCAATCTGCTGGCCACCTATATGGGTGTGCTTGCCTTCACGGCGATTTCGGAAGTCGTGCCCAATGAGATGCGCGGGGTGATGACGGCGGTCTACTACATGATGATCAACCTGCTGGCGGCCGGCCTGGCCCCGGTTGCCGTCGGGATGGTGACCGATTTCGTGTTCGGCGACCCGCAGGCGCTTGCCAAGTCGCTGGTCGTCGTCACGCTGGCAACGGCCATTCCGGGCACGCTGCTGCTGACCTTCGGGCTGCGTTTCTATCGCGAAAGTCTGAGCCGCGCCGTCTGGGCAAAGCCGTCTGTCGCCAATTTCAAGGAACTGACCGGTGACTAATCGCCTTCGTCGCGTCGAGGACGCGCTCAATATCGACGACCTGAGGGCGCTCGCGCGGCGCAGGATGCCGCGAGGCCTGTTCGACTTCGTCGATCGGGGCGCGGAGGACGAGGTCACGATGCGCGGCAATGCCGAGAGCATCCGAAACGTCTATCTGCGGCAGCGGGTCGGGGTCGATATCTCGCAGCGCGATCTGTCGACGACCATCTTCGGCACGCGCATCGCGATGCCGCTCGGGATCGCCGTGACGGGCCTTTCGGGAATGATCCACCACGACGGCGAGCGCAAGCTTGCCCGGGCGGCGGCGGCGGCCGGCATCCCCTATACGATCGGCTCCAGCAATTTCACCGCCCAGTCCGAACTGCGGCCGATCTGCGGCGATCTTCTGTGGCGGCAGATCTATCCGCCGCGCGACCGCAGGCTGCTCGATCATCACCTGGCCGTCGCGCGCGAAAACGGCGTGAAGGTGCTGCAGGTGACGTTCGATTCCCCGGTCGTGGGCAAGCGGGAATACATGCAGCGCAGCGGCTGGGGGCCGGGCATCATGCACGCCGGGACCTACCTCGACATGCTCGGCGCGCCTCACTGGCTGTTCGGAACCTTGCTGCGCTACATGCGCGAGGGCGGGTTTCCCGAGGTGGCCGACATGCCCCCCGGTGAGCGCAAGTTCTGGGGTGGTTCGCATTCCTATGCGGTCGCGGCTCAGGACTTCACCTGGGACGACCTCAAGGAGCTGAGGGGGCGCTGGGACGGCGTTCTGGTCGCGAAGGGCATCTCGACCGCCGAGGACGCCCTGCTGGCCCGCTCCTGCGGCGTAGATGGCGTGATCGTCTCGAACCACGGCGGCCGAAGCCTGGACGGCTGCATTCCCTCGTTCCAGGCCTTGCCCGCAATCGTCGATGCGGTCGCCGCCGACGTCGCCGTGATCGTCGACGGCGGCTTCCGCCGTGGCGCCGACGTGATCAAGGCCCTAGCCATGGGGGCGTCGATGGTCATGGTTGGGCGCGCGACGTTGCATGGTCTTGCCGCTGGCGGACAGGCCGGCGTGGAGCGTGCGCTCGCGATCTTCGGCGAGGAGATCGAGCGTTCGCTGGGGCTGGTGGGCTGTCGCGAAATCGCGGGCCTCAGCCGGGACCATCTCGTCCTGCCGCGCTGACGATCCCAACTTTTCTCATTCGTTTCTAACCTGGGTATTTCAATGACCACATCTATCAAGCAGCGCCTCCTGCGCGGGGACAAGCTCGTCGGTTGCATCATGGTGCTGTCCTCGCCCGACGTCGCCGAGATCGTCTCGCTTTCGGGCATCGACGTGGCGATGATTGACCATGAGCACGGAACGGCGACGCTGCACGATTTCGTCTCGCAGCAGCGCGCCACGCGGGAAAGCAGGATGGATTGCATGGTCCGTTTTCCCGGGCACGACCTCGGCTATGCGCAGCGCCTCCTCGATTCAGGCGCGACCGCACTGGTCTGTCCCAATGTCGATTCCGCCGAGCAGGCGGCCGCTTTCGTCGACGCCTGCCGCTATCCTCCGAACGGGAGCCGCGGCGCGGGTACTGGCATGCGCGGATCGCGGTGGGGCCAGGATCGCGACTACTACGTTTCGGCGGCGGACGATCTCCTGCTGGTCGCCCAGATCGAATCGCTGGCGGCGGTCGAGAACATCGAGGCCATCTGTGCTGTCCCTGGCATCGACGCGATGTTGATCGGTCCGCGCGATCTGGCCGGTTCGATGGGGATGCTCGACCGCTTCGACGATCCGGCGCTGTGGCGAGAGGTGCGGCGGGCGGAAGCGGCGATCCTGCGCTCGGGCCGCAAGCTCGCCTCCTCGCTGCATCCGGGACGGACGGTCCAGTCGATGTTCGCCGACGGTTACGACCTGATCCTGTGCGGCAAGGACGTGGACTTCCTGATGAACGGCGCGCGCGCCTCGCTGGTGGCCGCGGCCGGCACGGACACGCCGGCGGCGACGGGCTCGAGATCCGGGCTGCCGGTCTGAACGGGCGCCGCGGCCGATGCCGCGGTGCGATACTGCCTGCTAACAAAAAGGGAGAGAACCCATGTCTCGCGTGAAGCTGATTTTCCGGCCGGAGGAATTCCCGGGCGATCCCGATGAAACGACGCGCGAGGAACTCGCCGCCTTCTTCGATCATCTGTTTCCGGCCGGGCAGGGCGAGCACGAACCGCATTCGGGCTATGCGACTCTGGCCCACTCGCCGGCGACGGCATATGCCATTTCCAAATGCGCCGATCATATCGTGCGGCGGATGGGCTGGACCCAGCGGCGCGACTTGCGCGAGATCGCGGTCCAGACGCTCAATCTTCACTTCAAGTGCGATTTCTCGTTTCATGCGCACCTGCCGCTGGCGGAGGTATCGGGGATTACGCCGCAGCAGCAGGCGGCCATTCCCTATTGGCGGACTAGCGATCTGTTCGACGAGGAGCAGAAGCTCGTCATCGAATTCACCCAGGCGGTGGTCTCCGGCGACGTTCCGGAAGAGCTGTTTGCGCAGGTCGCCGCCCGATATGGCGAGGCGGGGGCGATCGAATGCACCGTCGCCATCGGCTGGTGGTCGCTATGGGCCATGCTGCTGAACACGACGCGGCCGGCCTTTCGCACGGAGCGGTCGCAGCCGCTTCCCAAGGACTCGATGGATCTGACGAAGTTCGAAAAGGCCTGATCGGGCGGGGCGGGCGCGAAGCCCGCCCCCTTCCGGGGCGCGGGCTCTATGGTTCGCGGCAATTTCTAGGGGACGGGAGGCGCTGGAAACAGGCCCGGGGCTTCCTCCATGACCATGTCGACGAACTGCCGGGCCGCGCTGCTCAGCGGCCGGTCGACCGTGTGCGCGATCAGAATTTGCCGGGTGATATGGGGCGATTCGATCAGCCGGGCCTCCAGCGAACCGGCCTCGACCTCGTTCGCGACCGAATGGTAGGGAAGGATCGTCGCGCCCAGACCGCGTTTGACGAGGTTGACCTGGACCTGCACCGAATCGGCTTCCGCAACGGTATCGATGTGCAGGCCGTGGCTCATCGCCGCGTTCTCGAGCAATTGCCTCAACCCGTGATGGCGGTTGGCCAGAACCAGTCGGCGGCCGATCGCTTCGCGCAGCGGGATCGTCGATCCGGCATCGCCATCGGAGCCACGTTTTTCGATAAGATACAGGTGTTCGAGCGCCACCGGCTTCGTCTGGACGGTCGAGGGCTGGTTCACGTTGTAGATGAAGCCGATGTCGATCACGCCTCGCTGCAGCCATTCCAGCACATAGCCGCTCGCCCCCGTCATCGAGCCTAGCTTGACCTGCGGGTGCAGCGAGGTGAAGCGTTCGATCAGCGGGACCGTCAGGACATCTCCCACGGAGGGGGGCATGCCGAACGAGACCTCGCCGCGCAGGATCTTGGCGCTGCTCTGCAAGGTGTCGCGGATATTGCCGACTTCGCGCAGGACGATTGCCGCGCGTTCCTGAAGGATTTCCCCTTCCATGGTCAGCCGCACGCCCCGGCCGTGGCGGGTGAGCAGTTTCACGCGCAGTTCGGCCTCGAGCGACTGGATGTGCCGGGTCAGCGCCGATTGCGCGATGTTGAGGCGCTGGGCGGCGTGGCTGATGCTCCCCAACTGCGCGACATGCAGGAACGTGCGGAGTTGGCGAATGTCCATCTATCACTCATTAAGATGAAAAGCCGCCGGATCAATGCGAATTTCAGATAGCTTGAAACAGCCGAGGCTGCCGTTCGCCGGGGAAGAACGGCAGCCTCGTCAGAAACGAAGGCCCGATCCGGGCCCTGCGAAAGGCGCTCAGCCGTTGGCGGGGAAGCGCTCCTTCAGCCAGCCGACGATCGCCTGCGCGGTCTCGGGGATGCCGGCGTCGCGCGGTTCCTCGGCCTTGAAGGCGAAGTGATCGCCGTCGATCTCGATGTAGGTGCGGTCGGCCGATGCCGCGTTCTCGTAAACGCCCTTGCCCACGAAGGGCAGGATGGTGACGTCGGCATCGAAGGTGATCGACAGCACCGGCTGGGTGACCTTCCTGACGTCCTTGTGCATGTCGACCTGGGTCGAAAGGCCCGACCAGGTGGAGAGCCATCCTTCCGCGGTCATCATCTGGACGAAGCCGGGAACCGACCAGTTGGCGGTCTGCGGATCGGGTTGCATGAGGCCGATGATCGAACGCTTGTTGGCGTGGATCGAGAGGTCGGTGAGCGCCAGATCGGCCATCGTGCGGTAGATGGCGATGGTGTTGCAGGCCACCGCCTGGCGGGTGATGAAGTTCTGCTCTTCAAGCGGCAAGCTGGCGAAGCTCGGCTCGGCCATCATCGCGCGGTACTTGCGCTTGCGCTCCACCTCCTGGAAGGCGCGCGCGTCGATGCGGCGGCAGCGCGCCGTCTGCGCGGCGCGGTAGCGCGCGAGGAACGCATCGGAATACTTCGAAACCTCGGGCGGCTTGCGATAGCCGTTGGCCGGATTGAACATGTCGAGTTCAGGATCACAGGAGAGCGGATCGTCCTCGTCGATCACCGAGGGATCGAGGTTGGCCAGTTCCAGCGCGCCTTCGCTGAGCGCGCCCGCAAGGTTGATGAGGCCGTCGGCCTGCGGCAGGTCGAGTTCGTTGAGATCGTAGGGGTTGCCGGCCGCGGTCGTCGTCAGGCGCTCGCCCACCGGGGTGTTGGCCTGTGCCATGTAGAAGGTGGACAGCGGGCCGCCGCCGCTGTTGCCGCAGAACACCACTTTTTCGAAGCCTTGCGCTCGCAGGTAGCGGATCTGCGCGGCAAGGTCGGCGCAGAGGCATTCGTGCTCGCAGTTGACGTCGTTGCCGAGGTAGCGCGTCTGACCTCCGAATACGGCATAGCCGGCTTCGACGAGGAACGGGGTCAGGTAGTGGCTGGAGAAGTCGGCACGGGGATGGTTGAACACGATCGCCGTCTTCTCGCCGCCGCGCGTATAGAGGATGCCGCTTGAATGGGCGCCGTCCTCGGCCTGCAGCCGTACATTGGTCTGCACCGTGCCCGCCGGCAGCTTGTAACGGTCCGAACCCCACCAGGTGTAACCTGCGACACCCGGTGGCGATTCCGCCTCGCTGCGTCCGAAGCCGTGAAAAATCGTGTGGCGGCCTATGAATTGCGGCACGACATGTATCCTCTCGCTGAATTGTGTTTCGGCAATGCAGTGCTTCATTGCATGGAAAACATCTAGTTTGCCCGGCGCGGCGTACGCAAATGCACAATCACGATATCATTTATTCGCTCGCGGCATGGGTGCCTCGCGCCGGCAGCGTTGGCGGCATACCGCCGGGAGATGTGGCTGAAATGTCCAGCCGGTAGCTCCTTGTCGCGTGTGTGCATCCTGGCGATCGGCAGGCGTTGGCCGGTCTATCCCGTTCCAGCATCGCTGAAATACCGAGATGCCAATTCTGTTTTCCTCGCAACCTGGATAGCAGAAGTGCGAGTTCATAAAAATTTATCGAGGGATGGCGATGGGCGAGGATTCGTTGGCGGCGGGCATGGCTATTCGCCGGGAAGTAATGGGTGACGCCTATGTCGACCGGGCGGAGCGGAACACCTCGGATTTCAATCAGCCGTTTCAGGATCTTGTCGGCGAATATTGCTGGGGGTGGCTTTGGACGCGCGACGAGCTGCCGCGCCGGACGCGCAGTCTGATCTGCATCGCCATGCTCGCGGTGCTCAACCGGCCGAACGAACTCAAGGGGCATGTCCGGGGCGCGCTGCGCAACGGTTGCTCCGAGGAGGAGATCCGCGAAGTGCTGCTGCATGCGACCGTCTATGGCGGCGTGCCCTGCGGTTCGGACTCGTTCCGCATCGTGCGGGAGGCTCTGGGCGAGATCGCCGCCGAGGGAGGGGCCTGACATGGCTGGGACCCTGGGTTTCATCGGCCTCGGCAACATCGGGTTGCCGATGGCTGCGAACCTGGCCGGGGCAGGGCACGAGGTGGTCGTGTTCGATACCCGCCAGGAGGCGCTGGAAGAGGCTGGCGATCTCGGCATGGTCCGTGCGGCCAACGTGCGCGAGGTTGCGGAGCGGGCGGCGGTGGTCTTCCTCAGCCTTCCCACGCCCGCGATCGTCGAGCATGTCGTGTTCGGCGCGGATGGCCTCGTCGGCGGGCCGGGGCTGCGGGTCCTCGTGGACATGTCGACGAGCGGACCGCGCACGGCCAGGCGTCTGGCCGAACGGCTTGCCGCGAGCGGAGTGGCCGTGCTCGAGGCGCCGGTGAGCGGCGGTGTCGGGGGCGCCCGCGCCGCAAGCCTCGCCATCATGGTCTCCGGCCCCCGCTCAACCTACGAAAGCGTCGCGGATTTGCTGGCCCAGCTTGGGCACCCGGTCTTCGTGGGGGAAGGGGCGGGGCTCGCCCAGACCATGAAGCTCGTCAACAACATGGTGTCGGGGGCGGCGCTGGTCATTACCGCGGAGGCCATGGCGATGGGGGCCCGGGCAGGGCTTGCTCCCGAAGTGATGGTCGAAGTCCTCAATGCGGGCAGCGGACGCAACACGGCGACGCTCGACAAGTTTCCCAGATCGGTATTGACCGGCACCTACGACTACGGCTTCGCGGCAGAACTGATGTTCAAGGACAATATGCTGTTCCTGGATGAGGCGCAGGAGATGGGGCTCGACTTGCCGGCCTGCCGCGAGATGGGCGCGCGTTGGGCGCAAACGGTACAGCAGTTCGGCGCCTGCGACTTCACCGCGATCGCGCGGGTCATGGAGCAGAGCGCTGGTGTTTCCCTCCAGGCGCGCGGAGAGGCTTGACGATGTAAGCCGGGAGGGCCTGCTTTAGCGGGCGGCGAACCTCATCCTCGTCCGCCTGGTGAAACAGGGTCTCGGTCTCAAGGGATTGGCCAGTGAAACTCTTCTATTCGCCCACTTCGCCCTACGCGCGCAAAGTTCGTGTCGTGCTTCTGGAGCATGGCCTGCAGGACCGTGTGGAACTGATTGTCGTCAGTCCGCTCGAAGCGGGGGCGGAACGGGTGATTCCCAACCCGCTGGGCAAGATCCCGGCGCTCGAACTCGACGATGGCAGCCCTTTGTACGACAGCCCGGTGATCTGTCAGTACCTGCTCGCTCTGGCCGGTTTCGCTCCGCCCGACTGGCAGGCCCTGCGGCTGCAGGCGCTTGGCAACGGGGTGATCGATGCCGCCTACAACACTGCGATGGAGCGACGTCGGCCTCAGTCGCAACAGTCTTCCCTGTGGCTCGCCCGCTGGGACGCGGCCATCCGGCGCTCGCTTCTCGCCATGGAGGAAGAGGTTGGCCTGCTCGGGCCGGAGTTCGGCTTGACCGCGATATCCTGGGCCTGTGCTCTGGGCTATCTCGACTTCAGGATGGGCGATCTGTCATGGCGCGAAAATATCCCGCAACTCGCCGAATGGTACGACGCGGCAGCGACAAGGCTCAGCCTGCAAGCCACCGAGCCGGCGTGATTGCGACAGGATTCATGCGGCAATCTCCCTGATCCGACTTGAATAGAAGGAAATTCGGCTTGGGTGGGACTGTTCTGGTGCCCCTCAATATTTTTCTGAATATCGGACGTTTCTGCTCCGATTCCTTGACTTGGTTGTTTCGCTGAATCTCGAGCCCCTCAAGCGACGCATCGTCTTGAATTTTGCGCAGTTCGGCTGAATGTCGAGATGGATTTGGGTATCTTCGATGTCAAATACGGCGATCGGGGCCGACGCTGATAGCGGGTGATATTCAAAGCGTCGCCGCGTGCCAAACGGCTGACGTCAGCGGAACTCACCGTGGATTACGATATTATCATATTGATTTTCATGAGTAATCCCCTTTTCGGTCTCGACGGGGCGTGGAAAGATGCATGGCAGCGCCTCTCCGCCGGCAAAGGAACCAAAGGTGCACGGCTTCATGACTGGGCCTATTGCGAACTCGCCGATCTCGACGCCGACGAATATGACGAGGCCAAATCGGGCCTTTGGACTCGCGGGCTGCTGATCCGCCGCAACATCAGCGATGGCGACTTCGCCTTCTTCACCACATGGTGTCCAGTTGGCACAGCCATCCAGACGCTGGTGTCCGTCGAAGGCCAGCGCTGGGCAATCGAAGACAGCTTCGAGGCGGCCAAGAACGAGCTTGGCCTCGATCACAACGAAACCCGGTCATGGCATGGCTGGCATCGTCACATCTCGCTCGTGATGCTCGCCTTCGCCATGATGGCGGTGATCCGTTATCGCGCCAACGACGCGACGCCCCCAAAAAAACTGAGGATGCCGACGATCAGGACCTGATCCGCTGGTCGATCCAGGAAGTCCGCAGGATCGCCAACAAGCTTGCTCAGCGCCGTATACGGCCCGCCTACATCATCGCCTGGTCGTGCTGGAGACGAGCGCATCAAGCCGCCGCCCAACGCGCCCATATCAAATCAAAAATGCAACTGTAGTGCTAGTCAGCGATCTTAAGTGCAACTGATCTCTTCTGGTGGGGGCGGGCCTCGGAAGTGCGTTTGCAAGATAAAAGGAGTGTCTCCCCTTTTTGGGTAAGTCATTGTCTGCGCGTCTTTATTTGCGGGTAGTCTGGTGGCGCGCGGTGGAGCCGCGGATGCCTTGTCTACGGCCCTTCGATCCTGGACGGCCGCGCGGCACTAGAGTGTGATCATCTTTGAATAAACCGCTCGTCATTGCAAGCGTAGCGAAGCAATCCAGAACCCTGTGCACGACTCTGGATTGCCGCGCGGCTTCGCCGCTCGCAATGACGATTCAAGGTGAGTCGATCACGCTCGATACGCATTGATGTAGTCGAACAGGTCGGCTTTGGCCCGAGCCGTCGGGTGGCACGCGAAGCCGTTGTAATGTGTGAGGTCGGGACTGGATCTGCTCTCTTATGCAACTGGGATAGCGCTTCGCCGATCACCGGGCTATCGGGCGGGCATGTCGAAAGCGAAGGATCTCTCGGGGCTGGGAAAACTGATAGCAGTTCATCACGGATGGGCAGCTGCCAAGGATTTCAAGGCGTACCGGATGGACGATGCGGCTCGTGGCAAGGTTTCCGCGGCGGCATTGGACATCTTGAAAGTCTTTCCGGCAATTCCCGGGGCCTGCGCCCTTATGAGCGCGGCGTTTGCCGTGAGGATTGAGGAAACCCTTGGTGGCCCGGTTCAGGTCGTGGCGGGGACGCTGAGCGTTAACGGTGAGCCTGTTCTCGGCGATCGAACACCTTTCCGGCCCGGGGCATTGAGCCAGGAAGATCCGAACTGGCATGGCCATGTCTGGGTGATGGTCGGACCCTATATCGCAGACCTATCGCTGTTTCGTACCGCCTATTCACGCTGGGGCCCCGCGATGTTGGCCCGACACGTCGACCTGATGTTCGGACCGAACAAGGGGTTGTATGTCGACCACTGGGGGCGAACGCGGCGGCAGGGCCTCGACTACGAGCCGAGCTACGTGCTCAGCCGTGACGAGGTGAATGGCCTGATGGCCGGGGCCTATCACAAGATCCGGGAGCACGCGCTGCAGGCCTGACAGATGCTCGATCCGCGGCCTGTCGACCTCCTTGGCATTGCAAACGAACGTCCCGGGAGCGGCCTGTCGGCATCCGCGCGGGCTTCAATGTCGATTGTTGCTGTTTAACAACACTTTCACGATAATCGTTAAGGTGAGTTCGAGGTGCGCTTGCCAAATGCGTTCATCTGGCGTTCACTTTGAAATTGGGGCGGGAGGGCTTGTATCTACCCGGGTGTCCTGAAAGCGGCGCTTTCGGTGCATCCAAATTACAGGACCTCACCATGACTGTTACAACGCTGAAATCACGTTTTGGTTTCTCGCTTTCGATCTCGGTTCTTGCCCTGGCTGCGGCAAATGCGGCGATGGCGCAGGAGGTTGCTCCCGAGGTTCCCGATGACGATGCGATCATCGTCACGGGGACGAGGCTCATCCGGCCTCAGGACGAGTCCCAGATACCGGTTACCGCCGTGTCGATCGAAGACATCACCCGCTCGGGCCAGATTTCGGTCGGCGACGTTCTGAACGATCTGCCGTCGCTGCGATCGACGTTCAGCCAGTCGAACTCCACGCAATATATCGGAACGGCGGGTCTGAACCTGCTCGACCTGCGGCCTCGGCGTTGCGCGCACGCTCGTCCTCGTCAACGGCCGGCGTCACATCACGGCGCAGGAGGGCGAGTTTCAGATCGACGTCAACACGATCCCGACCGAACTGCTCGAGCGGGTCGATATCGTCACCGGCGGCAGTTCGGCGGTCTATGGATCCGACGCCATGGCCGGGGTCGTGAACTTCGTGCTGAAGCGCGACTTTGAAGGCATCAATCTCAACGCGCAAGGCGGGATCACCAGCCATGGCGACCGGGGCACCTATCGGCTTGCGGGAACCTTCGGCAAGAACTTCGCCGAGGGCCGGGGCAACATCGCCGTCTCGCTTGAATACAATCAGCAGAACCAGGTCACCTTTACGGACCGTCCCGGCCTGACCGGCGCTTTCACCGGGCGGCGACAGTTCCAGCTCGTCGACAGTCCGTCGGCCGACAACACCATTCCGGATCGCCAATTCCTGACCGGCGTGCGCAGCTTCGGCTATTCAAATGGCGGCTCGTTCATCGCTTACAACGGCGGCAATATCCGCACCTGCGCCGACACCCCGGGTGCCTGCCTGGCCAACGGCTTTCCCCGCGTCTTCCTGTTTCAGCCCGACGGTTCGCTGCGGGAATCGGCCTATGGGGTCGACTTTCGTCCGGTCGGCTCGGGCAACAATCAGAATGGCGACGGGGCGACGCTGAACGATCGGGGCGCGTTGCAGCCCGGCATCAAACGCTATGTGGCGAACCTGCTGGCGCACTACGAGGTCTCGGACGCATTCCGTCCCTTTATCGAGGCGAAGTACGTTCGCGTCGATGCATTCGCGCAAGGTGCGCCGACCTTTTCGCAGGGCGGTGACCAGGGCGTCGACGACGAAGGCAATCCGATCGATCCCTTCAACTACCTGATCTATACGCCGATCTCGCTCGACAACGCCTATCTCACGCCGCAGTCGCGCGCGCAGATTCAGTCGCTGCTGCCGGCGGGCGCGACCTTCTTCAACCTGAACCGCAACAACAACGATCTGGGCAGCCGCGACGAGGCGACCCGGCGCGAGACCTATCGTATCGTTGTCGGCGCCGAAGGCACGTTCAACGAGGACTGGCATTACGACGTCTCGTTCAACTACGGCCACCTGAAGACGCGCAGCCGTTTTGCGAACAATCGCATCGAGCAGAACTTCTACAACGCGATCGATGCGGTGCGGAACTCGGCGGGGCAGATCGTCTGCCGCGTCAACCAGGTGACGGTCACCGATCCCGCCTGCCAGCCGCTCAATCTCCTGGGCGAAGGCAATCCCAGCCAGGCCGCGCGCGACTATATCAACACGACGTCGCTGCGGCGCGGCAAGGCGACCGAGATCGACGTTTCGGCCAACCTGGCGGGCGACACCTCGCAGTGGTTCGAATTGCCCGGAGGCCCCGTCCGCTTCGCGATCGGTGCCGAATATCGGCGCGAGAAGGCCTCTTACGCTTACGACGAACTGGTATCGAGCGGCGCCACGTTCCTCAACGCGATCGCGCCTTTCGATCCGCCTTCGTTCGCGGTGAAGGAAGCTTACGGCGAGCTTGAGCTGCCTCTGTTGAAGGATCTGCCCTTCGCCAGGCTGCTGTCGCTCAACGGTGCGGTGCGCGTTGCCGATTACAAGGGCGCGGCGGGCACGGTCTGGGCGTACAATTACGGAGCGACCTATGCGCCCGTCCGGGACATCCGCTTCCGCGCCAACTATTCGCGCTCCATCCGGGCGCCTACGCTGGGCGATCTCTATTCGTCGCCATCGCAGAATTTCGGCACTCTCAACGATCCGTGCGACGTGAACTTCATCAACGCCGGCAAGAGCACGCGCCCAGCGAACTGCGCTGCGGCGGGGGTGCCGGGTGGCTTCGAGAATACCGAGGCGCGTTCGGCCACGCTGGCTTTCCTGTCGGGCGGCAACCCGAACCTCACGACTGAGAAGTCACGCAGCATCACCATTGGCGCCGTCATCCAGCCCCGTTTCGTGCCCGGACTGACGGTGTCGGTCGACTACTATGACATCAAGATCACGCGGGTCATCTCCGCCGTCGACGAGCAGACGATCCTCGACGGCTGCTATGACGGAGAGACGCTCGACAACGCCTTCTGCCAGCTGGTCTTCCCGCGCGATCCCGACTTCTCCTTCGCGTCTCCCGCACTGCTGCAGTCGAGCCTCAATTTCTCGGGTCAGCGGGCGAAGGGGATCGACGTCGACCTGACGTACGATCATCGGTTCAACTCGGACAATCGCCTGCAGCTTCGCTTTATCGGCAACTGGACGAAGGAATTGACCGAATATCCCTATATCGACAATCCTACCCAGCCGGAGCGGCTGAAAGGGGAGCTTGGCGATCCGATCTATGCGTTCAACGCCTCGGCGGACTTTACGCACAAGAACTTCACCCTTGGCTATCAACTCCGCTATATCGGAAAGCAGGCCATCACCGATTGGGAAGCGCAGCATGAAACGAACGGTGTGCCGGCGCTCGATCCTTACTATGCCGACCGGATATACTACCCGTCGGTGTTCTATCACAACTTGCGCATGTCGGTGGAACTGAACAGTGGCTTCGAACTCTACGGCGGCGTCGACAACCTGACCGACCGGAGGCCGCCGCTCGGCATCCTGGGTACGGGCAGCATTGGCGATGCCGATGCCGTCTATGACAACACCGGCCGGTTCCTCTACGCGGGCGTCCGCGTGAAGATGTAGCCGTGTAGGCGCTGTCAAAACGGTACTGGCCGGCGTGAGATGCGGGTAAGGGTGGGGCGAGGTGATGCCTCGCCCTTCCATGCCGATCAGGCGGATCGAATAATCGTCACAGGAGGATGGCAACCGTGGCGCGCGGCATCATCGTGATGGTCGACAAGATCACTATCCGTCAGCTTGGAATGGATGGGCGCGTGACGGAATATTGATTAGGGGTGATAATCGCCGTCCGGCGAGGGGAGAGGACCGTATGGGGAGTTTCGGCGAGATCCGTCAGCTTGGGCACGTCGTGCCCGACATGGACCGGGCGCTTGATTTCTGGACGCGGCAGATGGGCGTCGGCCCGTTTTTCGTTACGCACGACATCCAGTTTCCCGACTATAGCTATCGTGGTCAGGCGATGGCCTCACCCTGCGTTTCGCTGGCCGTTGCCTATAGCGGCAACTTGCAGATCGAGCTGATCCATCAGGTGGACGAGGCCCCCAGCGCCTATACCGAGTTCCTGGCGGCGGGCCGCTCGGGCCTGCATCATTACAGTTCGTGGTTCGCCGAGCGCGACGAATACGAACGGGCGCGCGACTGGGCGCTGGAGCGGGGTTTCAGGTTGGTGATGGAATCGCGGCCGGAAGCGGGGATCCGCCTTGCCTATTTCGAGACCGGCCATCCTGCCGGCGCCTTGTTCGAGATTTCCGAGGCGCTGGTCCCCGCCGTGGCTGCCGGCATGGAGCGGGTGCGCGGCATCTGCGCAGGCTGGGATGGCAGCAAACCCGTTCGCACGTCGGCCGACCTGTGATGGTCTCGCCGCGTCAGCAGCAGGTCGGACGCCTCGATGCGCCCGGCCGGATCAGGATCGACACGGCCGATATCCCGGAGGCTGGCCCTGGCGACGTGATCGTCAAGGTGGGCATGACCGGTATTTGCGGCACCGACCTGGCATTCTATCGCGAAGGTCTGCCGGTGGCGGGGGTCGTGCTTGGCCACGAATTCGCCGGAGAGATCGTCGCTGCCGGTTGCGAGGTGGCTGGTATCGCACTGGGCGACCGGATTGTCGCCAACCCGATGATCGATTTCGTTGGGCTCGGTGCCATTCCCGGTGCGTTTTCCGAATACTTGCGCATTCCCCAGGCCGAGCCGGGGCGCAACATCTTCGTTCTGCCCGACAGCGTGTCGACCGAGAACGGCGCGCTGGTAGAGCCTTTCGCCGTGGCGCTGCATGCGCTCAATCGCGGTCGAGCCAGGCCGGGCGAGCGGGCGGTGATCTATGGTGCCGGGCCGATTGGTCTGTGCGTCCTGGCCGCACTGAACGCGCGTGGGGTGGAGGGCGTTCTGGTGGTCGAGCCGAGCGCCCGTCGGCGCGCCATGGCGCTAGAGATGGGCGCGGCGGCCGTGCACGATCCGCGAGGAGGCGATTCCGCGGCTTTCGTCGCTACTCATGTGGGGGCGGACGACACGCCTTATGCGGAAAGCCCGCTTGGCCGGGCGGACATCGCATTCGACTGCGCCGGGGTGGCTCCGGCTCTGGGCGCGGCGGCGGCGTCGCTTCGCGCGCGTGGCAGACTGGTGATCGTCGCCGATCCGCATGAGAACGTGCTGGCGCCGCTCAGGCTGGTCATGTTGCGCGAACTCGAGGTTATCGGGGCCTGCACCTATGAGGACGAGTTCCCCGAAGCCATCGCGCTGCTGTCCAGCGGCAAGGCCGATCTGTCCGGCATCGTCAGTCATCGGCTGCCGTTGGCCCGGCTGGATGAAGCCTTCGCCATCCAGATGGATGCCGAACAGGCGCTGAAAGTGCTGGTCGTGCCCGGCAGTACCTAATGCGCGATCGCCAGCGTGGAGGAAGCCGTGAAGTGCGGCGTGCTCCGCGGGCAGGCAGCCGGGCTGCTGCCTGCCCCTTCGATCCGACACTGCGTAGGAAATGCCCTACTGGAAGGTGACTTCGAGAACCTTTTGGCCGTCGGCGGATTCCTCGAACGAGCCAAGTTCATAGTCGCCCTTGATCGTCGTGCGCTGGACCACGCGCTCCTGCTCCGCAGGATGGCCCGAGACCATATGAAGCATGCGGCAATTGTCCCAGATCGCCATGTCGGTCGGCCGCCACTTGTGATGGTAGCTCTGTGTTTCGGCGATGCGGTTGATCGTCTGGCAGACCTCTTCGAGTAGGGCATCGCCTTCCGCGTTTTCCATGCCCTGAATACCCTCGGCCATCCAGGGGGAGACGTGCAGACATTTCCGCCCGCTGGGCAGCGTCCAGACCGCCGGGTGCAAGGCTCGCGGCTGGCTCCGCGCGGCTTCGTACATCTCGCGTCCGCCTGGCTTCTCGCTGAGTTCCTTGAAGCCTGGCGGCAGGCCGAAGCGCATCTCGCTCATCAGGGTGTTGAGTGTGTAGATGATCTGTTTGCCTTCGATCCTGGCGAGAAGGTCCTTGGGAAAGGCATCGTAGAGCGCCACGCCGTCGCAGAACCCGGTGAAGCCGCCGTCTTTCGAGATCTTGACCGGCCGGAGCACGCCGGCGCGGTTGAGTTCGTTGTTGTAGCAATGGTCGAAGTGCCATGGCAGCCAGTGCGCCAAGGGCCTACCGGCGATTTCGACGACGCCCCCCAGTTCAGGGTTGTGTGCGATTTCGACGACGCCGGGCTTGGCGTCACGGTCGACACGGGCGACGGATAAGACCGGATGTTCCTTGAGCGGGCCGAATACGTTGCTCAGCGCCACTTGCATGTCGCCCGTCGGCTCGATGCCCTCGAACACGATCATGCCGTGCTCTTCGAACAGTTCCTTCAGCTCCTGCCGGACGGCCCCGTAACCGAGAAGCCCGCGCGTGATGCCTCCAACCCTGACGCCGAAGGAAAGTCCCTTCCTAAGCGGCCTGACATCCTTGAGTACCATTGCTGTTCTCTCCCCGATCGCCTGTGCGTGGATGGTCTGCGCCATTGCGCATCAGGCAGCGGGTGAAATCATTGATCCCGATCAAAAGCCCGGCTCATCCGTTTCGGCCAGTGCGAGGTTCGGGCGGGAAGGCGAGGGCGGCATGCAGCGGGAAGCGGTGCGCTGCCGAGCCCTCCGCGAGCTGGCCGGCTTCCGTCTCCCGCTATTCGCCGTCCTTCAGGCCCAGGCGCTCGGCGTAGTTCCGGTGGAATGCGCGGATGATCGATTCCTGATAGCCGCCCAGCCAGATGTAAGGGGGCTGCTTGGTCTTGAGGCCGATCTGGATCTGCGGAAGATTGCCGCAGTCCTGATCGAAGATCTTGGTGAACGATGCGAGTTCCGGGGCCTCGGTCCAGAACTGGTCCGGACCGAGGAAACGTTGCGCCCGTGGCGCTGGCTTGGGCTTGCCCTCGGGCCAGGGGGCAAGAAACATCACGCGCATCAGGCATTCGTCCGGGTTGCTGCCGTTAGGCCGGAAATTGTAGACGACGCGGGCCCATCCGCCCCACGGACTGGTGTTGGGAAACAGCGAGTTGAAGCTTTGCTCGTTCAATTCGGCATCCGAATAGTCCTCCGCCTCATCGCCGATCATGCCGCGCAGGTGTTCGCGCATGAAGTCGGCTGATCGACGGTAGGAATCCAGGGCGCTTTCGCGAGACATCACGATGCCGCGGTTTGGGCTCGATCCGCTGACTCCCATATGACCGAGGCGGCTCCAGTTGCCGAAGGAGTCGAAGCGCAAATCCGCGCATTCGGTGCCGTAGTGCAGCAACTGGGGGTGGGTTGCCAAACTGTGCCAGCCTTCCAGAAAGGCTTCCTGAACGGCTTTCCAGTTGGCGCGGATCACCTTGGTGACATCGGCCTGCTTGTAGCGGTTCTGCAGCCTGGTCTTTGCGTAGTGCGCGAGCATCTCCGGACCGGCATATGCCTCGAAGGAGATCGCATCCGGATCGGGATTTATGAAGACGAAGCCCGCCCAGGTCGCCACTTGCGCTTCCGGCAGATGCGCGACATCTTCGCGTACACCGGGAAAGTCCCATTCGGCGACGAGGTGCTTGATCGACCCATCCAGATTCCACGTCCAGCCGTGGTAGGGGCAACGGAACTCGAAAGCCTTCTTGCCGCTACATTCGCGAAGCTGGCGGCCACGGTGCAGGCAGGCGTTCACCAGCGCCTTGATCTTGTCAGGAGCGGTGCGGACGACAAGATATTGCAGGCCGGCGATCTCATAGAGGTAGTGATCGCCCACTTCCGGGATGTCGTCTTCCCGACACGCCATCTGCCAGCATTTCTTCCAGATATGCTCGACTTCAAGGTCATGATACTTCGGATCGAAATAGCGAGCCGCCGGAACCTTCTCGGGGCCACCCGGAACGGTCGACCTCTTCCTGTAGACTTCCGGCAGAAGATCGGGACGGCGCTCGTTCTCGACCAGGAAGTCCTGCGGGACATGCGCTGACGAACGCGGCCCCTCCGGCGTCTCCATGCCGGGATCCCCGACGTACTTGCCGATCAGCTTCACCGGCTGAGGCTGCGCTTCCTGAGCCGCTCGCAAGGCGGCGAAGTAGGCGGGGCGATCTTCCTCCAGTGCCGGCATCAACGGATAGGGAACATCGTCCCCCCAGGACAGATCCGGCCCCCCTACATAGATCAGCATGTGCGGATCGGCGTAGGTCATGCTGCCTTCTATCCAGGTTCCGTCGTGACGAAACAGGCCCCACTTGCCCTTGGCCTTGTCCTCAACGCGAACGAGCCCGTCGCCAAGCGCCTGGTAAATGGCGCCGCTGATCGGGTGCGGCTCGCACCGCAGCGGCGGCTGGGTGATCTCGTTCATGGCTTGTCTCCAGTCCTTCGTCGCAGCCCGGGCATTCGGAGGCCCGCAGGTCAAGTCGCCAGCGAGGCAAGCTCGTCCTTGATGGCCACGCCGCCCTTGATGATGGCCTTCAGCTTCGTGCGGTCGCGCAGCACCGTGATGTCCGCGCTGGGGTCGCCATCGACGACGAGCAGGTCGGCAAGCTTGCCCGGCGCGATCGTCCCCGTCTCGGCACCGAGCCCCATGGCTTCGGCGCCATGCTTGGTCGCCCAGCGCAGCACGTCGAGCGCCGGAATGCCGATTTCATCGACGTAGAGGATCAGTTCTTCGGCGTAAGTCCCGTGGTCCACGCCGGCCGCGCCGTAGTCATCGCCGACGAGCAATTTGACCCCGGCGGCATTGATCCGCGCCAGGTTCGCCACCGTTCCCTCGAACTCGGGCTTCATCGCATCGGTGTAGGGATTGCCCGGGGCGATCTCCATCATTCGCTTGAGGAAGTACAGGCTGGGCGTAAGGAAGGCCTCCTTCGCCAGGATGCGATCGATGCATTCGTCATCGAAGCCGTCGCCATGATCGATGATATGGACGCCGGTGTCGATGCACAGCAACGTCGCATCGCGACTGGAAACATGCGCCCGCGTCTTGATGCCGCGCGCGTCGGCGGTCCGCACGGCCATCTCGATCTCTTCGGGCGCTATCTCCCAATCGGCACCCGTGCCGCCTGTGCCGTGGCCGCGCGTGACGAACAGCTTGATGATCTCCGCGCCGTCCTTGGCCTCCGCGCGGATCGCCTGACGCACGGCCTCCGGGCCATCGACCGAGCGGACGCCGCCGGAGGCGCCGATCTGCATCCAGGACGGAAAGGACATGTCGCCGCTATGACCGGTCGAGCTGATGTCGCGGCTCCCGGCCATGATGCGAGGGCCAACCAGGCTGCCTTCGGCGATCGCCGCCTTCATCGCCGGGTCGATCGCGTGAGGGCCGCCTGCGCCTATCACCCCGGTAAAGCCGCAATCCAGGGCCGTCCGTAGATTGCAGGCGGCGCGCAGTGTCGTGTGAGCTGGCGAGACATCCAGTCCCATCGGTCGTCCGCTGCCCCCCAATTGCCAGTAAGCGGCGTGAAAATGCGCCTGCACCATGCCTGGCATTACCGTGCGCCCAGCCAACGCCACCACGCGGTCGGTGGGGCTGGCCATCACGGGATCGGTCTGGACGGCTTCGATGCGATCGCCAGAAATCACGATATTCGCCCGGCGACCCGCACTATCGCCATCAAGCAGGTTTGCGTCCTGAAGGATCAGCCGGCTCATGATGGCGTTCCTCCAGCAAGGTCTGCATTCCAGATCGGCGCATTTCCGCAGGAACCCAAACGGCACATCCCGACCGATCGACGGATTGCGAACATTTTCCTCTCCAATCCCCATATATGGAACAATTGGTATTTATATTGGAACTATGCGTCCGATGCGTCGGGTGTGTCAATGGATGTCGGAAGAGGCGAATGCCCGGCAATTCCGGTCCCAATCACCGGCGGATCAATGTGCTTGCTATGCTGGACCTGCAGCCCAGCCGGTCGTGACAGGCTGCGCTCGGAACCAAAGCCGAACTATATGCGAAACATACGCCGAATTTCGAAATCGCTCTCGAATTCACACCATCGGCCCATCTATTTGGACGTCCTCGTGATTCGACCTTCTCGCCGATTGGCGGCGAAACGGTGCGGATGGGGGGCTTATGGACAAGCTATACTTTCGTCCCGTTCTTGGCTTTGCCGCTGCCGTAAAGACGCCGGCCAGCGCGCGGAGCGCCGGCGACGGCGATACCTCCTCGCAGGAGGCGGCGCCCGCTCTCAATGTCGGTGTCTGGGCCGCCAACCTCTCGGGTTGGGGCACGTCCTTCACCGCCAAGGCGCATGTCGGGCACAGCCGGGGGAACGGCCCGAATGGCACGAGCCTCTCTCCGACCGGCAACTATTGCGACTGGTCGCTGGGCGCTGAGGCGACATTGCGGAACCTGACGCTGGGTGCGGACATCTCGCGCGGCAAGGCGACCAACCTCAATCCCAGCTTCAGCAAGGGCCAGGACGGCACCCGCGCGATCGCCGACGCGACCGTCGTCCTGTCGCTGACTGCCGCCTTCTAGGAGGAAAGACCATGCAGGACCTGCTCTGGATCGCCATTCTGTTCGGGCTGCTGGCGATCACGCTCGCCTATGTCCGGCTCTGCGACAAAGCGTGAGGTGAGGCCATGACCATTGACCTCTGGCTCGCCGCGCTGACCGCGCTCGGCCTCCTCGTCTATCTGGTGGCGGTGCTGATCCGTCCCGAACGCTTCTAGGAAGGAGCGCTCCCATGACCATCCAGGGCTGGTTCCTGATCCTTGCCTTCACCGGCATCCTCGTTGCGCTGACCAAGCCTGTCGGAGCCTGGCTGTTCGCGCTCTACGAGGGCCGCCGCATGCCGCTGCATCGCGTGCTCGGCCCCGTCGAGAGCGGCTTCTACAGGCTGGCCGGCATCGATCCCGACGCCGAACAGGGCTGGCGCCGCTACGCCGTCCACATGCTGATCTTCAACTTCGCGCTGCTGCTGTTCACTTATGCGGTGCTGCGTCTGCAGGGCGTGCTTCCGGGCAATCCGCAGGGGCTGCCGGCCGTGGGCGAGCACCTGTCGTTCAACACCGCGATCAGCTTTACCGCCAACACCAACTGGCAGAGCTATGGCGGCGAAGCGACGATGTCGAACCTCAGCCAGATGCTGGGGCTGACCATTCACAACTTCCTGTCGGCGGCGACCGGCATCGCGCTGGCCTTCGCGCTGTTCCGGGGCTTCGCGCGGCGTCATACTCCCGTGAAAGGCCCGGCGACGATCGGCAACTTCTGGGCCGACGTGACCCGCGTCACGCTGTACCTGCTGCTGCCGCTCTGCGTGGCGATCACGATCTTCTACATCGCCAGCGGCGTTCCGCAGACGCTGGGCGGCGTGGTCGATGTCTCGACGCTGGAAGGCGTCAAGCAGTCGATCCTGCTCGGCCCCGTCGCCAGCCAGGAAGCGATCAAGCTGCTCGGCACCAACGGCGGCGGGTTCTTCAACGCCAACAGCGCCCATCCCTTCGAGAACCCGACGGCGCTCACCAACTTCGTGCAGATGCTGTCGATCTTCGTGATCGGCGCGGGCCTCACCTGGTGCTTCGGCAAGGCCGTGGGCAACACGCGGCAGGGCTGGGCGATCCTGGCTGCGATGCTGATCCTGTTCCTGGCCGGCGTGGGCGTGACCTACTGGCAGGAGGCGGCGGGCAATCCCGTGCTGCACCAGATGGGCATCGGCGGCGGCAACATGGAGGGCAAGGAAGTCCGCTTCGGGCTCGCCGCATCCGCGCTCTATGCGGTCGTCACCACCGCGGCCTCGTGCGGCGCGGTCAATGCCATGCACGACAGCTTCACGGCTCTCGGCGGCATGATCCCGCTGTTCAACATGCAACTGGGCGAAGTGGTCGTCGGCGGCGTGGGGGCGGGCATCTATGGCTTCCTGCTCTTCGCCATCCTCGCGGTGTTCGTCGCGGGCCTCATGGTCGGCCGCACGCCTGAGTACGTCGGCAAGAAGATCGAGGCCCGCGAGGTCAAGCTCGCGGTGCTGGCCATCGCGGTGCTGCCGCTCACGATCCTGGGCCTAACCGCGCTGTCGTCGGTGGTGGAGGCCGGGCTTGCCGGGCCGCTCAACAAGGGGCCGCACGGCTTCTCCGAGATCCTCTATGCGTTCACCTCGGCTGTGGCGAACAACGGATCGGCCTTCGCCGGCCTGACCGCCAACACGCCCTGGTACAACGGCCTGCTCGGGGTCGCGATGTGGCTCGGCCGCTTCTTCATCATCGTGCCGATGCTGGCGATCGCCGGCAGCCTCGCGGCGAAGAAGTACACGCCCGAAAGCGCCGGCTCGTTCCCGACCACCGGCGGCCTCTGGGTCGGCCTGCTCGTCGGCATCATCCTGATCCTGGGCGGGCTGACCTTCCTGCCGAGCCTCGCGCTCGGTCCCATCGCCGATCATCTCGCGATGATCCGCGGACAACTCTTCTAAGCGGGGGGGCCAGCATGGCACGCGCAGAGACCAAATCGCTGTTCACCGCCGAGCTGATCGTTCCGGCGATCGGCGAGGCTTTCAGAAAACTCGATCCCCGGGCGCTGATCCGCAACCCGGTGATGTTCACCACCGCCGTCGTCGCCACCCT
>Ga0233377_1000199_pt1 | contig 33223 bp, 36 predicted proteins | sample ElkDunMinimDraft_6_FD_191540 | JGI IMG/M metagenome (GOLD analysis project Ga0233377, IMG submission 191540) | Fecal eukaryotic communites from dung pellets of Tule Elk in California, USA - Elk Dung E36 | ecosystem: Host-associated > Mammals > Digestive system > Large intestine > Fecal | place...
TGGCCAGGGCGACACGACCGATCGAGTTCGGATGCCGTTTCAGCACGGACAGGGCCAGATGGGTGCCGTAGCTGATGCCCCACAGGTTGACCTTGTCTACGCCCAGGTGGCGGCGCAGGTCCTCGATGTCGTCGGCGTTCTGCTCGGTGTTGTAGCCGGTCATGGCGATGCCGTTGCGGCTCCAGTCGATCCAGGCCTTCTGCATCTCCTCGCGATACCAGGCGGTGACCCCGGCGTGGGTCATAACGGGGAAGGGCGTGATCGTGGCCCGGTCGGGAATGCTGGCCGACAGGCCCGTGCCGCGTTGATCGAGAGCGATGACGTCGGCCACCTCCCTCAGGGCCATGAAGATGGGGAAGCGCGGCCCCATGGCCGTGCGCACGCCGGACCCGCCCGGTCCGCCCGCCAGATAGACGATGGGCGGTCCCGGATTTTTCGCGGTCGAGGCGAAGCGCACATAGCCGATGCGGATGCGGCGCGAGCCGGGGATGCGGCGATCCTCCGGGACCTCGAAGAAACCGCGTTCGGCGTCGACCTCCTGGCCATCGCCGGACGTGTAGCGGAAAGGTCCGGCCGGGGGCTGGGCGTTCAGGGCGTCCTGGGCCATGGCGGCCCTGGACAGAAGCGCCAGACCGGGAACGGCGAGGCCGGCGGCGGCGAGGAGGGAGCGGCGGTTCAGGGATGCGTGTTTCATGACCCCGGTTGAAGCAGGGTTTTCAGCGTTGTGGAGCGCGCTTCGGCGAACGGCGCCCCTGCGTCGGTGAACGGCAGCGTATCCCGGCGAATGGCGTTAGGGTCGCCGCCATGTGGCGCATTTTTCTCATTGTGATTCTTCTGACTTCGCTGCCGACGGGACTGCGGGCGCAGGAAGCGTGGGAGATGTGCCGCGGCCAACCCGGCGCCGCCGTGCCCGTCCTGCATGACTGCCGCCCGGTCGAAGGCGTCATCGATCCGCAAGGACGCGAGCTTTGGCTGCGCGCCGTCGTGCAGCGTCCGGTCGGCGACGACCCGGTCGCCCTCTATGTCGTCGGCGCGGCCTCGTCGGAGGTTTGGCTGAACGGTCAGAAGCTGGGCGCCAACGGGCGGCCCGGCGCCTCGTCAGCAACGGAAACGGCTGGACGATATGAGACGGCCCTGCCCATCCCCGAGCGGATGTGGCGGCCTGAAGGCAACCTTGTCGTGGTCCATATGTCGGCCTTCCATGGGGTGGTGCGTCTGGACAATCCGCTCGGCGCGATCATGGTCGCCCCCTATCCCTGGCCGTCGCGGACGGTTCCGGTGGCCATCGCCTTTCTCGCTGCGGGGACCCTGTTCGCCGCCGCCTTCGGCTTTGGCGTCATCCACAGCCTGCGCCGCACCGGTTCGAGCCTGGCGCTGGCGGCCCTGGCCGTGGTCGCGGGTCTGCAGGCTGTTCTGGAGAGCCTGAGGGCGCTGGCGCCCTATGCCTATCCCGTGCACGGTCTGCGGCTGATCGGCATCTGGGGTCTGAGCGCCGCCTTCGCCGTTCTGCTGGTCGCCTATGTCGTGTCTCGCTTCTGGCCGCAGGCGCGACGTTCGCTGATCGGCCTGACCGTGGCGGCGGTCGCGGCGACCTGGCTCGCCCCTGGCTTCGACACGAAGACGGTGCTGGCCCTGATGATCGGCCTGACGCTGTCTGCGGTCGTCGCCGCCGTCGCCATGCGCCGCCGACTGCCGGGCGCGCGCCCGATGCTGGCCTACCTCGGCGTCTTCATCGCCATCGGCCTGATCTTCCCCACCTGGTTGGTGGACCTGTCCTACTTCCTGTTCGCCGTGGGTTTCGTGCTTCCCCTGCTGATGGCCGAAGTCGTGCGGCTGGGCCGCGCCGATCAAGAGCGGGAGGAGGCGCTGACCCGCGCCGCCGCCCATCCCAACTGTCTGACTGTGGCGTCGTCACGCGGCGTCGAGCGGGCGCCGCTGGACGACATCGTCGCCATCGTCGGGGCCGACGACTATGTCGAACTGCGCCTGACGAACGGACGGCGGCTGCTGCACGCCGCCCGACTGGACCGACTGGAAGAGGAACTGCCCGCCAGCTTCCTGCGGGTGCATCGCTCCGTGATCGCCAACATGGCCCATGTTCGCGGTTTCGAACGCGACGGCGGCCGGGGCCGGCTGCTGATGGATGAGGGCGCGCCCCTGCCCATCAGCCGCAACCGCCTTCCCGCCGTCCGTGACGCCCTGGAGGCGTCGGATCTGTTCAGCCGACAGGATGCCGATGCAGACGGATGAGCGGCGGGCTCCGCCTCAACCCAGCTCGGCTTCCAGATCGGCCAGGCGGGCGGCCTGATCCTCGGCGATCAGGGCGTTCAGCAGGGGATCGAGGTCGCCCTCGAGGATCTGCGGCAGACTGTGCAGGGTCAGGTTAATGCGGTGGTCGCTGACCCGGCCTTGCGGGAAGTTGTAGGTGCGGATGCGTTCGGACCGGTCGCCCGAGCCGACCTGGGACTTGCGCGTGTCGGACCGGGCCAGATCCTTGGCCTGACGCTGCATGTCGTACAGGCGCACGCGCAGATTCTTCATCGCCTTGTCGCGGTTGACGTGCTGGGACTTCTCCGAGGACGTCACCATGATGCCGGTGGGCAGGTGGGTGATGCGCACGGCGGAATCGGTGGTGTTGACGTGCTGGCCGCCGCTGCCCGACGAGCGGTAGGTGTCGATGCGGATGTCCTTGTCGTGGATTTCGATCTCGACATCCTCGACCTCGGGCAGGACCGCCACCGTCGCCGCCGAGGTGTGAATGCGCCCTTGCGACTCTGTCGATGGCACGCGCTGGACCCGGTGGACGCCGCTCTCGAACTTCAGACGGCCGAACACGCCCTCGCCGCTGACGGTGGCGATGATCTCCTTGTAGCCGCCGGCGTCGCCCTCGGTCAGGCTGTCGATCTCGACCCGCCAGCCGCGCGTGGACGCATAGCGAGAATACATGCGGAACAGGTCGCCGGCGAACAGGGCCGCCTCGTCCCCGCCGGTGCCGGCGCGGACTTCCAGAACCGCGCTGGCGTTCTCGTCGGCGTCGCGCGGCGCCAGCAGCAGGGCCACCTCGCGTTCGACCTCGGGCAGGCGTTCCTTCAGCGTCTGGAGCTCTTCGGCGGCCATTTCGGCCATCTCGGGATCGGCGGCCATGGCTTCCAGATCGGCCATTTCGGCTCGCGCCCTGGCCAGGGCCGTGACCGCTTCGGCCACCGGCCTGATCTCGGCGTGTTCCTTGGACAGGCGCACGATCTCCTGACCGTCCGTGGCCGCGCTCATGCGCGCCTCCACCTGGTGGAAGCGGTCGAGCACCTGATCGAGCCGGGCCTGGGGCAGTCGCAAGGGAAAACGCCTCTTGGAAAGGGGAGGCGGGTGTTTACTCCGCCGAACGCCCTTCTGTCGATGCGGAGCCGCCGCACCACGTCTGGCGAGGTTGTGAAGACGACTCACGCATGGGTCACAAGACCGTCAGACCGCTTTCGTCCCTGGGCCGCCTTTCCCATTTTACGGTCAAGGCTGAATGGAGGGCTCCCATGTTCGACGGCGCATCTGAAACACCTCGGGACGAGGCTCCCGAACTCGTCGAAATGCGCAGGCGTTACGACGGCCTGCTGGCCGACCCGCCCGTCGCCCTGGACGAGACGGCGCATCAGGAGTTGCTGGCCCTTGCACTGATCTATGATCTGGACGCCGACCAGTCACCCGACCTGGTCTGGCGCGATGTGCGCGCCGTGCTGTCCCGCCAGAGATCCGTTGACGACGGGGAGCCGGAAACGGAAGGCGACGCGGCGACTCCCGCGTCGCGTCCACTCACACTCATGGTCGTCGAGGACGATCCCGAAGCCGCCGCCGATCTGGTCGAAGTCCTCGTCGATGCGGGTCACGGGGTGGTGGGTCCGTTCGCCGACGCAGCCTCCGCCATGACCGCAGCCGGGCTGCACAGCCTCGACCTGGCGCTTCTGGACATCAATCTGGCGGGTGAAGGCGACGGCGTCGGTCTGGCGCGGACCCTGAAGGAGACCTGGGGCGTGCCCGTCATGTTCCTGTCGGGAGACGTCACAGCGGCCGCCCGCAACGCAACACTGGCCACAGCCCTGGTGCTGAAGCCGTATCGCGGAAGCGATGTTCTGGCCGCCGTTGACCGCGCCACAGCCAATGGCGAGGTCTGACGCGACAGGACGGCGAAAAGCGCGCAGGTTCATGGGAATGAGACCTTCTCACCTTTCACAACATCGGAACTGAATGGACACCTTCCTGCTGTTCCTCATGGTCGGCCTGGTGGCCCAGGCGGTCGATGGCGCCCTGGGCATGGCCTATGGCGTGATCTCGTCGTCGGTGTTGCTGGCGTTCGGCGTGCCGCCCGCGACGGCCTCGGCCAGCGTCCACGCCGCCGAAGTCTTCACCACCGCCGCCTCGGCGGGCAGCCACGCCTGGCACCGCAACGTCGACTGGCGCCTGCTGGCGCCTTTGGCGGTTGCAGGCGTCATAGGCGGGGTCGTGGGCGCCTATGTCCTGACGGGGATCAAGGGCGATGTCATCAAACCCTTCGTCGTCGCCTATCTGGCGTCGATCGGCGTCTGGATCGTATGGCGGGCCGGCCATGCGCCCAAGCCGCGCCGCCTGCCGTCATGGGCCATGGGACCGATGGGTCTGGTGGGCGGCTTCCTCGACGCGGTCGGCGGCGGCGGCTGGGGGCCGACGGTGTCCTCGGCCATGGTCGGCGCCGGTCAGGAACCACGCCGCGCCATCGGCACGGTCAATACGGCGGAGTTCTTCCTGACCGTGGCGATCTCGGCCGCCTTCGTCTGGGCCCTGGTCAGCGGTCACTGGCAAGAGGCGGGCGCGCTTCAGAACCACTTCGCCGCCGTGGCCGGCCTGGTCGTCGGCGGCCTGATCGCGGCGCCTTTCGCCGGCCTGATCGTGAAGAAGATCCCACGCAAGGTGCTGACCTACGCCGTCGGCTTCCTGCTGTTGCTGCTGGCCGCCTTCCAGGGATTGCAGCTGGCGGGGCTGCTCTAGGCGCGGGCATGAAAAAGGCGGGAGCCGCCTGCGCTGCTCCCGCCCATTCAAATCCGATCCGTGGAGAGGATCAGCGCGCCGTGGCCCGGAAGCGCGTCAGGAACTGCTTGATGTTTTCCTGGATCGATTTTTCGTTCGCCAGACGAAGGCGTTCGTAGCCGGCGAAGGCTTCGCCAATGGTGGCTGTGCCTGAGGCTGCGACAGTGTCCGAGAACACGACACGGCCATTGCTGGTGACCTGATACTGGATGCGGCTGGTCACCGTCATGTCCAGGCCCACCATTGGCTGGTTCAGCTCGATCATGTTGGCGGTGACCACCATGGCGGGCCCGTCAGCGCCCATGTAGCCGGCGGCCGCCAGCGACTGCTCCAGCGCCGTCTTCAGGTCGTCGTTCGACACTTGGGCGGTCCAGAGCGGGTTGGTGGCCTCGCCGCCGCTGACATTGACCGTTGTCACCGAACGGTAGCCCAGATCGCCGGACGCGGCCGTCAGGCCCGCCGTAGCCGGAAGCGCCATCATCTCGGGGCGAGACGGGGTCGCGCACGCAGCGACGCCAAGCAGGGAGACGGCCGCCAGAACAGCCATGGAACGTTTGATCATCGACATCGGCTACTCTCCAGCCGCAGCGGTTGCGGCGGCTTCAGCGGCGGCTCTGGCAGCGGCGGCATCCGCCGCACGTTGCTCTGCCGGGGTCAGGAGGACGACAACCAGGGGGTTGGGCGAAAGATCGTTCATGGCGCCAGACGTACCGTCGACCACGACGCCGATCACGCCGCCGAAGATGACGTTGCCGGCCATGCCGGCCGCGCCGCCACCCGAGACGCCGCTAGTCACATTCACTTCTTGGCTGGCGTAACCGTCACGCGAAACCGTGACGCGGAAGCCGTTCTTACGCGGCATGCGGAAGGTGCAGGGCGTGGAGTCGCACTGGAAGCCGTTGGAGGTCGAGACACGAGCGCCGGGCGGCGTGCTTTCGACGGTGAAGTCCTGACTGGAGCCGCGCGTGATGGTGGCGCAAGCGGGAAGGAGAAGCGTGGCGCTCAGGAGCGCGACAAGACGCACGCCGACGCGCGTGTTGCGGTGGAGAGTCATGGAGTCTGATCCAGTGAAAACAGCGCGCCCCCCTGGCGCGCCTGTCATCGCTAGTGACGCGGCCTTGCAGGCCCGTCAATCATTGATTTTCGAGTACTGTTTTTCAAGCAAGGAAAGGCGCAGCTAAGGTCTTGCGGCGAGGCCCGGCGCCACGCAGCGACCCTCGCGGAACAGGGCCCATTCCTCGCACTGGCGGCCGTCCGGGAAGACACAGACGCCGAACTGCCCGGCGGCGCTGTCGCGGATCTCGCTCTTGCCGCCCTGGTTCGCGCAGGCGACCGAGGCGGGGTTGGCCATGCCGATGGCGGGCGGCGCGGCTTCGGGCGCCAAGGACGGTGCGACGCAGGCGGCCAGAAGCGTCAGGGCGGCGGCAAGGCCGAGAAGATGTGATCCGCGCACGGCGGGCCTCCCTCTATTCGGCAGCCAGAACAGCCGCCTTTTCTTCAGCCCGGGCGGCGTCCAGTTCGGCCGCCTTGGCCTCGACCTGGGCGACGATCTCCTCGATCATGCCGCCGTTGTCCTGTTTGTGGGCGATCTTGCCATTCAGATAGACCATGCCCGCCCCCTTGCCGCCGCCGGTGAAGCCGACGTCGGTGTAGAGGGCCTCGCCCGGGCCGTTGACGACGCAGCCGATGATCGACAGCGACATGGGCGTGGTGATGTGGGCCAGACGCTCTTCTAGCACACCCACCGTCTCGATGACGTTGAAGCCCTGACGCGCGCACGACGGGCAGGCGATGATGTTGACGCCCCTATGACGCAGGCCCAGCGACTTGAGGATGTCGAAGCCGACCTTGATCTCCTCCACCGGATCGGCGGCCAGGGAGACGCGGATCGTGTCGCCGATGCCGGCCCACAGCATGGAGCCCATGCCGATGGCCGACTTGATCGTGCCGGTGCGCAGCGGCCCCGCCTCGGTCACGCCCAGGTGCAGGGGACAGTCGATGGCCTCGGCCAGCTGCTGATAGGCGGCGACCGTCAGGAAGGGGTCGGACGCCTTCACCGAAATCTTGAACTCGTGGAAGTCGTGGTCCTGAAGGATGCGGGCGTGGTTCAGCGCGCTCTCGACCATCGCATCCGGGCAGGGCTCGCCGTATTTCTCCAGCAGGTCGCGCTCCAGTGACCCGGCGTTGACGCCGATGCGCATGGAGCAGCCATGGTCGCGTGCGGCCTGAACCACTTCGCGCACCCGCTCGGGCGAGCCGATGTTGCCGGGGTTGATCCGCAAGCAAGCCGCGCCCGCCTGGGCCGCCTCGATGCCGCGTTTGTAGTGGAAATGGATGTCGGCGACGATCGGCACGCGCACCTGACGCACGATGTCCTTCAAGGCGACGGTCGACGCTTCGTCGGGGCAAGAGACGCGCACGATGTCGGCCCCGGCTTCCTCCAGCTGACGGATCTGGCCGACGGTGGCCGCCACGTCGGAGGTCAGGGTGTTGGTCATCGACTGGACGGTGATGGGCGCGCCGCCGCCGACCGGCACGTCGCCGACCATGATCCGCCGGCTCTGGCGGCGCTCGATATGGCGCCACGGACGGACGTGGCCGAGTTCGGAGGAGTGATCTGCGCTCATGGCCGCTGGAATATAGGGGATCGGTGACGACAAGACCACGACGCCGGCGCCGCAGGGCTCACTCCGTCGGAGAATTCGTCGCGGTCGCGTCGGACGGCGCTGCGGGTGCTGTCGCGACAGGCGCAGCTGCTGTGGCTCTGGCCTGGGCCGCCGCCTGGGCTTCCAGTTGGCGGTTGCGGGCGGCCTCTTCGGCGGCGGACTGGCGGGCCTGGGCGTCGGCCTGGGTGCGGGCGCGGGCGTTCAGCTGGGACAGGGGCGTCTGGGCGGCGGCCAGCGGGCCGACATATTCCCCGTTCAGATAGACGTCGAAGGCGGTCGGATCAGAGACATCGACCGTGGCCGACACTTCAAGAGGCGCGCGCCAGGCGTCGCCCGCCGCCAGCTGACGCGCGAACAGGACGCGGCTGTCGGGGAAACGGATGACGATGTTGGCCGACTTGCTGGCCTGAATGACGACGCGCGAGGCGCTGGCCGGCGCGCCATACAGGGCGCCGCGCGGGTTGAAAGCCTTCTGCACCGGCGCACTAGGCGTCAGCGGCTGCCCGTCCGGGTCCGTGGTCACCATCTGGGCCTCCAGCCCCGGGGTGACATAGAGGGCAGGAATGGTTTGGTCGGCGGGAGCAGCCTGCGGCGCGGCCAGACGGACCGAGGCCGTCGCCGGTCCGCCCTCACGCCAGCCTGGCGGCTCCTGCTCCAGATCGGACGGCTGGGGCGCATGGATCAGGCTGATGCGCTGGAACACATTCCACCCGACCACAGCCAGCAGCAGGACGCAGACACCGGCGATGATGCGCGGCGAGTTGCGCTTCACATCCTCAAAGGCGATGCCGACCGGCGGCTGCAACGGCACGGAGGGGTCGGGCGTCTCGCGCTTGAACCGCTCAACCGCCGCCTGTTCGTCCAAGCCCAGAGCACCCGCATAGGCGCGCACATAGCCGATGGAGAAGACCCGGTTGGGCAGGATGGAGAAGTCGTTCTGTTCGATGGCGGTCAGATAGCGGGGCGGCACACGGGTGACGACGGCCAGTTCGGCCATGGAACGTCCGCCCGCCTCGCGCGCCGCACGAAGCGCATCGCCCAGCGTCAAGGCGTCGTCCACCGTGGCGTCGGAGGCGACATCGGACGTGTTGCGGAATGCTGCGGGGGGGCTGCCTCTCTTCACCGCCATCAGGCCGGGACCTCACCGAAAACGGGCCGTTTGACGCCCACGGGACGGGGCAGAAGATGCGCTTCGCGACCGCGCCGAAGGCCTTGCCTGAATAGAGGATCAGACCCGCGCCAGCAATGTTCAAACAAGGCGCGTCTGCTTTCAGACGATCACGTTCAGCTTGCGCGCCAGCGACTCCAGTTCGCCGCGGATCGAGGCCGAGGACGAACCCAGAAGATTGGTCATGCCGCGCCGCGCCGTCGACAGATCGGCGGACAGGATCATCCGCTTGACCGGCCCCACGCCTTCCGCCGGCGCTGACAGCCGGGTGTAGCCCAGGGTCAGCAGGGCGAAGGCCTCCAGCGGCCGCCCCGCCAGCTCACCGCACACAGAGACCGGCGTGCCGGTGTCGGCGCATTTGCGCTGGATCTCAGCCAGGGCGCGCAGGGCGGGCGGCGACAGGGGGTCGTAGCGGTCAGAGACCAGCGGATTGGTCCGGTCCGCCGCGAACATGTACTGGAACAGATCGTTGGTGCCGACCGAAACGAAGTCGGTCAGCGGCAACAGGGCGTCGAGGTGCCACAGCAGGCTGGGGCATTCGATCATGGCCCCGACCCGCAGTCTGGCGGGCAGTTCGCGGCCACGCCTGCGGGCCCATTCGCATTCGACATCGACCAGTTCGCGGGCGGCGCGGAACTCGTCCACCGTGGCGATCATGGGAAACATGATGCGCAGCTCACGCCCCGCCCCCGCCGCCAGCAGGGCCCTCAGTTGCAACCGCAGCAGGCCGGGCCGGTCCAGACCCAGGCGGATGGCGCGGCGGCCCAGAGCCGGGTTCTCTTCGCGTTCGGCCTCCAGATAGGGCAGCACCTTGTCGCCGCCGATATCCAGCGTGCGGAAGGTGACGGGACGCTCGCCCGCCGTGTCCAGCACCAGCTTGTAGAGGGCGGTCTGGGTGTTGAGGCGGGGCAGCTCCTCAGAGACCATGAACTGGAATTCGGTGCGGAACAGGCCGATGCCCTCGGCCCCCGTGGCGTCGAGATTCTCCAGATCCACCGCCAGACCGGCGTTGGTCAGCAGCGTCACATGCTGGCCGTCGCGGGTGACGGCGGGCACGTCGCGCAGGCGGGCGAACTCGGCCTGGATCTGGCTGCGCACCGCGATGCGCGACTCGACCGCCGCCAGCATGTCGGGGCGCGGCCTCAGGAAGGCCTCGCCTGACTCGCCGTCGACGATGACCAGATCGTTTTCGGACAGACGGTCGCGCAGCCCCATCAGGCGGCCGACGCAGGGAATCTGCAGGGCGCGGGCCACGATGGCGGCGTGGCTGGCGGCGGAGCCTTCCTCCAGCAACAGACCCCTCAGACGATGGCGCGGATATTCCAGCAGGTCCGCCGGGCCGAGGTTTCTGGCCACCAGGATGAAGGCGTCGGGCAGTTCGCGGGTGTGGGGCTGGTCGCCGGCCAGCATGCGCAGCAGGCGATTGGCCAGATCCTCGAAGTCGTGCAGCCGTTCCTTGATGTAGGGATCGCGCGCCTTGGCGAAGCGGGCGCGGTGTTCATTCCTGACCCGGTCCACCGCGGCTTCGGCGGTCAGGCCGGTGCGCACCGCCTCCTCCAGCGACCGGTTCCAGCCCCGGTCGTCGGCGAACATCCGATAGGTCTCAAGCACCTCGAACGACTGACCCGACAGCTTGCCGCTGCCGCCCTCCAGTATGGCGTCGATATTGGCCTTGAGCGCCACCAGCGCCTCATGCAGGCGCTGTTCCTCCAGTTGGGGGTCTTCCGCCAGCAGGTTGTCGGGCGGGACCGGCGCCTCATGCAGGACGACATGGCCATAGGCCAGGCCCTCGGCGAACTTCTGGCCCTTATGGCGTTCGGGGCGGTGGGGCGCGACCTCGATGTCGCGCAGCTCTTCCTGATCCAGCAGTTCGCCCGACGCCACTGTCTCGGCCAGCACCATGGCGATGGTCTGGATGTCCTCGACCTCTTCCTCGTCATAGCGCCGCTCGGAGCGGTTCTGGACGACCAGCACGCCGATGGCCCGGCCGCCGCGCAGCAGCGGGGCGCCCAGAAAGGCGTGGTAGGGGTCTTCGCCGGTCTCGGGCCGATAGGCGAAGCTGGGATGGGACGGGGCGTCCGACAGGCTGATGGGCTGGGCCGTGCGGGCCACCTCGCCGACCAGGCCCTCGCCGGGGCGCAGACGGGTCGTGCGCACGGCCTCGGGCTTCAGCCCCTGGGTGGCGAACAGCTCCAGCTCGCCCGACGACCGCCGCAGATAGATGGAGCAGACCTCGGCCACCATCGACTGGGCGATGATGCGGACGACGCGGTCCAGACGGTCCTGCGCCGGCGCGACGCCGGCCATGGCCTCGCGGATCTGGCGAAGCAGGCTGCGAGGCCCCCTCGTCGTCAATCCGCCAACCGCCATGGCACCCCCAGAAAATGCTTCAACGCCCCAGATGGGCGTTCTTCGTCGGAAATCTAGACTGTTTCCAGGCCGTAGGCCGAATGCAGGGCCCGAACGGCCAATTCCGCATAGGCGGAATCGATCAGGACGCTGATCTTGATCTCGGAGGTCGAGATGGCCTGGAACTTGATCCCCTTGTCGGCCAGCGCGCGGAACATGGTCTGGGCGACGCCCGCATGGCTGCGCATGCCGACCCCGATCACCGAGACCTTGGCCACGTCGTCGTCGACGCGGATCTCCTCAAAGCCGATCTGGCCCTGATGGCCGCGCATCAGCTCGGCGGCGCGCTCGGCGTCGCGGCGGCCCGTGGTGAAGGTCAGGTTGACCGCGCCTTCGGTGCGGGCCTGGCTCTGCACGATCATGTCGACGTTGACGTTGGCCTCGGCCAGCCGCGTGAAGACGTCGGCAGGGGCGTCGGTCCGGTCCGACAGGCCCAACAGGGTGATGCGAGCCTCGTCACGGCTCATGGTGACGCCGGACACGATGCGTTTTTCCACGATTTCCTCCTCGTCACAGATCAGGGTGCCGGCGCCGACGGGCAGGGCCCCGTTTTCGTCGGGTTCAATAAAGCTGGACAGCACGCGCAGCGGCACGCGCTTGGCCATGGCCAGTTCGACCGAGCGGGTCTGCAGCACCTTGGCCCCCAGAGAGGCCATCTCCAGCATCTCTTCATAGGAGACACGAGCCAGGCGGCGGGCGCGGCTCTCGAGGCGCGGGTCGGTGGTGTAGACGCCGTCCACGTCAGTGTAGATGTCGCAAGGGCAGTCCAGCGCCGCCGCCACCGCCACCGCCGAGGTGTCCGAGCCGCCCCGGCCCAGGGTGGTGATCCGCCCCGAGCGGCTGACGCCCTGGAAGCCAGGCACGACGGCGATCTCGCCGGAGTCCAGTGCGGCGCCCAGAACCTCGCCGGGCACATCCTCGATGCGGGCGCGGCCGTGGGCCTCGTCGGTCAGGATGGGGATCTGCCAGCCCATCCAGCTGCGGGCGTTCAGGCCCATGTTGCGCAGGGTCAGGGCCAACAAGCCCGACGTCACCTGCTCGCCCGAAGCGACAACCACGTCATATTCATCATCGGTCATGGCCACGCCGGGGCCGGGCCGGCCCGCGCCGTCGGTCCAGGCCACCAGCTCATTGGTCTTGCCGGCCATGGCCGAAACCACCACGGCGACCTTCTTGCCCGCTGCCGCCTCGGCGGCGATGATGCCCGCGGCGCGTCGAATACGCTCGAGGTCACCCATGGAGGTGCCGCCGAATTTCATCACCAGCCGCGTCATTTCTGCGTGTCGCCCCCAAAAGGATTGGACTGTATTGCTTCGCATGACGAGAGAGGTTCATCTCCCGCGCCAAGGTCGCTTCTAGCGACAGCCAGACGGCGCGCAAACCCCAAAGGCGGCAAGGACTTATGGCAACGCCCGAGACAGGTCATCCTATCGACGCCGAAACCGGCGCCTCCGGCCCCTCCATCGACCCCGCCGATGTGGCGCGTTTTTCGGCCCAGGCCGAGGAATGGTGGGACGCGCGCGGCCCGTTTGCGCCCCTGCACAGGTTCAATCCGGCGCGTTTGAAGTTCGTCCGCGACCGTGTCGCCGAACGGTTCAACCGCGACATCCGCCAGCGCGAAGCCTTCGCCGGTCTCAGCCTGCTGGACGTCGGCTGCGGCGGAGGCCTGATCGCAGAGCCGATGCGGCGGCTGGGCTTTGAGGTCACGGCCGTGGACGCCTCGTCCGAGAACATCGGCACCGCCCGGGCCCATGCTCAGACCATGGGGCTGGACATCGCCTACCGCGCCGCCACCGTCGAACAGTTGGAGGCCGAGGGGGCGGGGCCGTTCGATGTCGTCCTGACCATGGAGGTGATCGAACATGTCGCCGATCCCGAAGCCTTCGTGCGGGCCTGTTCGCGTCTGGTGAAGCCGGGCGGCCTGATGATCGTGGCCACGCTGAACCGTTCGCTGAAAGGCCTGCTGCTGGGCAAAATCGCTGCGGAATATGTGCTGCGCTGGGTGCCGGCGGGCACGCACGACTGGCGTCAGTTCCTCAAGCCCGACGAGTTGCGCCAGATGCTGGCCGCCGAGCCCGTGACCGTCACAGGCCCCTTCGGCCTGGAATACGATCTGCTGGCCGACCGCTGGAGCGAGGGTGACGCCGACATCAACTATATGATGATCGCCACGCGGGACTGATGGACAGCCTGAACCTGCGCATCGTCATCACCGGCGGGCCCGGCTCGGGCAAGACCAGCCTGATCGAGGCGCTGGCGGCGGCGGGCCACCCGGTCGAACCCGAAGCAGGCCGCGCCGTCATCCGCAGCGAGCAGGCCATCGACGGCGACGCCTTGCCTTGGAAGGACCGCGTCCTCTTCGCGGCGCGCATGACCGAGCGGGACAAGGCGGCCCACGCCCGTCGGGATGATGCGCGACGTCCGGTCTTCTTTGATCGCGGCCTTCCGGACGTCGTCGGCTATCTGAGGCTAAGCGGCCTGCCGGTTCCCGAAATGCTGGACCAAGCGGCGCGGACCCTGCGCTATCGTCCCGCCGTCTTCATCGCCCCCTTCTGGCCCGAGATCTTCGCCCGGGACGCCGAGCGCCGACAGGATGCAGCCGAGGCCCGCCGCACGCTCGAGGCCATGGCGGCGGTCTATCCCGCCTATGGCTACAGTCTGATCGAGCTGCCGAAGGCGTCAGTCAGTGATCGCATGGCCTTCGTTCTGGAACAGCTGCGAAGCTGAGCCTTACGGCGAATTCATCCACCTTGCGGGCTTGTAACGGGACAGGCGGTGCGGGCGGATGGAATGCAGGGGTCTCATTTTCGGAGCCCTGACATGAAACGTCTTTTGATCCTCACCGCCGCCGCTGCGACCGCCCTGATGACCTCGGCCTGCATCACCGTCATCGACGCCACGGGCGACGACCAGGCCTGGCACGGCGAAAACGCCCAGCCTTTCGACAGCGCCCGCGACGCCTGCCGCGCCCAGACCGGTCAGGGCCGCCACAGCGACGCCTTCCGCACTTGCATGGCGGGCAAGGGCTGGACGCGCAGCTAGACTGCTAAAGCGATCTGACCATGTAACGGGCGTCGTCGCCGTAGCTGGCCAGTTTTTCGGCCATGCCGGGCGGGGTCTGAACCTCAAAACCGTTGCGCGCCCAGAAGGCTGTCGCCTCATTGACGGCCACCAGGGCGATGGCGGGCCAGCCCGCCGCCCAGGCCTGCTCGGCCAGCCGCTCGACGATCGTCCGGGTGTGGCCGCCGCCGCGCGTGTCGGGATGCACCGCCAGATCGTGCAGATAGACGATCTCGGCGTCCGCCGGGATGGCCCCGATCAGGCTGTCCAGCGGCGGCGCAGCGTCTCGTCGCCAGGGGTAGGCCATCAGATAGCCCATGACGGTTCCCGCCTTGTCGGACAGGACGAAACAGCCGTCGGGCGCCAGGGCCTGGCGCTCGACGAAACATTCGCGGGCCTCAAAATGATCGGGGAAGGACAGGCGCGCCACAGCCACCACACCATCGATGTCGGCGGGCGTCATCGGACGCCAGCTCAGCCCCCCTGCTTTCAGGTCGGGCAGCGGCTGTTCAGGGGCGCGCTGGTGAAGGTCCATTCCATGCTCCGGGGCTGACCATCCATGACGCCTTCGATCCGCGCCTTCAGGGTCTCGCCGTCGCGTTCATAGATGATCCGGTGCGGAAAGTCGTTTTCCGGGTTGGAGAAGACGGCCCGGGCCGGGCCGCTGTCGATCAGGACGAAGGCGGTCGGCGGGGCGCCGTTCGGCTGGGCCGAATAGGTCAGACCTGCGGGCGCCGCATGGATGTAGGCGCTCTCGAACGACGGCCGTCCGCGCGCCGAGACGGTGACGGCGTGGCCAACCATCAGCCCCGCACGCGGATCGCTCCAGGTCTCCGAGGCCTCGCGTCCGTTGGCGCAATCCAGCCAGTAGCCCGCCATCCAGCCGACATCCGGCGCCGATGCGGCAGGCGTCTGGATCAGGGCGACGGCGAAGACGGCGGCGGTCAGGATCGGCATGGCGGTTTCCCCTCGGATGAAGGCCGCAGCCTAGGCCGGATGGTCGGCGGCGGGCTTGTAGGTTTGCGACGCGATCTTGCGCGCCAGCTCGGCCTGATCGCGGGCCCATTCGGTGGCGGTGCAGCCCAGGAAGCGGCGGAAGTCGCGAGCCATCTGGGGCTGATCGAAATAGCCAGCCTGAAGTCCCGCCTCCAGCCAGCGGACCGCCGCAGGATCGCCCTCTGCGGCGTGATCGAAGACGCGGCGGAAGCGGAAGGTGGAGCGCAGCAGGCGCGGCGACACCCCGACCCGGTCGGCGAAACGGCGTTGCAGGGCGCGCTGTTCGGACGGGGTGCGCGCGGGGGAGACCTCTTCGCGTCCCGCCGCCTCGACCTCGGCGCGGACCAGGGGATCAAGGCGCCAGCCATCACGGCGGCGCTGCGTTTCCAGCCAGCGGGTCATTATCTCGACCTGGCCGTGGGGGTCGCCTGCGGGCGGCGTCAGACCCGCCAGACGCTCGACCATGTCGAGGCGGAGGTCGGTGGCCCGGTCCAGACTGAAACCCAGCCAGTCGCGGGCGCCGTCGGGCTCGAAACGGATGGCCACCAGTTCGACCGGCCCGACCGGACGGATGGCCATGGGCCGGGTCATCTGGCCGGCGAAGATGGCGGACGGCTGCAGGCGGAACATCCCGTCCTCGCCCTGCTCCTCATAGGGGGCGCCGATGTCGAGGATCAGTTCGGGGCAGCCGTCAGGGGCGATGCGCTGGACGTCGCCGGTCGGCCGGGGCGCGGCGTAGGTCCAGAGGGTGCGGACGAAGGGGCGCAGGGCCTCGGGCGGCGCGAACTCGGCATAGCGCTCGCCCTCCCCCGCCTCCACGGTTCAGTGCGCCTTGGCCGGGTCGGGCGGCAAGGCGGGCAGGGCGGCGCAGGGCACGCCGTCGTCTTTCAGCTTCTTGACCTCGGCGGGTGTCGCCTCGCCATAGATTTCGCGCTTCTCGGAGCGGCCCTCGTGAATGTCGCGGGCCTCGCGGGCGAAGGCGTCACCGACATAGTCGAAGTTCTGCTCGACATGGGCGCGGACCTCGCGCACCGCCTGCATCATCATGGTCTGCATCGCCGCCGGATCGGGTGCGTTCGAGGTCTTCTTCGTGCCCGCCACCGCTGGCGCCATGATCTGTTTGCTGACGGCGCGCGAGGCGCAATACGGGCATTCCACCAGACCGCGCGCGGCTTGATCGTCGTAGTCGGACGAGGAGCCGAACCAGGCCTCGAACCCGTGCTCATGCTCGCAGTGCAGGGCGTAGCGGATCATGGGGTCGGCAGGCTGAAATCGCGGTCGTGGGTCAGTTGCGGCACAGCCGTGCGGGCGCGTTCGACGGCGTCCAGATCCAGCGTGGCGAACAGCACGCCGGGCTCGTCATGATCCAGTCTGGAGACCACCTCGCCCCAGGGCGCGACGACGGTGGAGCGGCCCCAGGTGCGGCGGCCGTCCTCGTGCAGGCCGCCTTGTGCGGGGGCCAAGACATAGGCGCCGGATTCTATGGCGCGGGCCCGCAGCAGGGTCTCCCAGTGCGCCTCTCCAGTCGGGACGGTGAAGGCGGCGGGCACGGCGATCATGGCTGCTCCGGCCCTGGCCAGCGCCCGGTGCAGATGCGGGAAGCGGATGTCGTAGCAGATGGTCAGGCCCAGCTTGCCCCAAAGGGTGTCGGCCACCACAGCGGCGTCGCCGGGACGGACGGCGGCGCTCTCGCGCCAGCGTTCGCCGGTCGGCAGGTCCACGTCATAGACGTGCAGCTTGTCATAGGTGGAGACCACCGCGCCCGTGTCATCGATCAGGATGGCGCGGTTGGCGGCGCGGTCGTCGCCTGCATGGCCGGACCTGACCATGGCCGAACCGATCAGCAGCCAGACCTTCAGCTCCTTCGCCAGAGCACGCAGGCCCTGAACCACGATGTCGGCGTCGGCTTCGACCAGAACGGCGTCGCGGGCGGCGCGGTTCTGGATCAGAAAGTTGGTCGCCTCGGGCGTCAGGATCAGCCTGGCCCCGCCCGCCGCAGCTTCACGGATCAGCGGGACGACATGGTCCAGCGCCGCCTGCGGCGTGGCCGGCGTGCGGGTCTGGATCAGGGCGACAGGGACCTGTGTCATGGATGGGGTGTCTGGCTGAGGCGTCAGGCGGCCAGCAGGGGATCAAGCCCGCCGCGCGAATTCAGCGCGTGCAGGTCGTCGGAGCCGCCGATGTGTTTGTCGCCGATGAAGACCTGGGGGAAGGTCATCCGCCCGCCGGAACGCTGGATCATCTCCTGCTTCTTTTCGGGGTCGTTGGAGGCGACGATCTCGGTGAAATCCACGCCCTTCTTGGCGAACAGAGCCTTGGCGGCGGTGCAGTAGGGGCATCCGGGTTTGGTGTAGATGACGACGTCGGCCAAGGCGGTTCTCCGAAGGGGGATCAGGTTTCAGCCTACATAGGCAATTCCCGGGCGGTCCGCACCCTCGCTATGACAGCCAGATCAACGGCGCGCGCCCCGGCCTCCAGAAGCGCGCGGGCGCAGGCCTCGGCGGTGGCGCCGGTGGTGAGGACGTCGTCGACCAGAAGCAGGCTGCGGCCCTTGATCCGGCGTCGTCCGGCCTCGGTGACGGCGAAGGCCTTCTTGACGTTCAGTCGCCGCCCGCGCGACGACTTGCCGCCCTGACTGGTGGTGTGGAGCTGACGGATCAGGGCGTCGGGCAGAAACTCCAGACCCGCCGACGCCGCCAGGGGCCGCGCCACCTCGGCCGCCTGATTGAAACGCCGCGACATCAGCCGCCAGCGGTGCAGGGGCACAGGCAGCACGGCGTCCGCCTCGGCCAGCAAAGGCGCCGCCGACCGGCTGATCCAGCGGGCGAACAGGGGGGCGAAGGGCTGGTGGTCGCCATGCTTGAACTTCAGCACCAGACCCCGCGACGCCTCGTCATAGACGCAGGCCGCCCGGGCGCGGCCGAAGGCGTAGGGCTGGGCGATGCAGGCAGCGCAGCGTGAGGCGGCGAAGACCCCGCCGTCCATCTCGAAGGCCGCGCCGCAACCGTCGCAGACCGGGTCCTCCAGAAACACCACCCGGCTCCAGGCGTCGGCGGTCAGACCGGCGGAAGCGGTGGCTTCGGGGCTGTCGTGGGCCAGCGGCGGCAGGACCAGATCGACCAGACCCCGTGCAGCGTCTTTCATTCGCGCGCGCCAGACCCCATTCTGACCCGTCATGAGCTCCCCCTCCGGTCCGCCCGTCATCTTCGATCCCCGCCGCCGCGCTGCGCGTCTGGCCCGCAGCGAACGCCTGTTCGCGAGCGCGGACTTCCTGCACGACCGCGCCGCCGAGAATGCGGTGAACAGTCTGGAGGTCATCCTGCGTGACTTTGCGGACGCCGTCGACCTGTCGGCGCATTCCGGCCCGTTCGCGCGTCGACTGGCGGACAGCCATGCCCGTGACCGTGTCGGCGCCCCCGTCGTGGTCGGCGACCTGGCCGCCCGCGCCGCGCCCGGCGCTGCGCCCCTGCCGCTGGCCGACCAGTCGCAGGACCTGATCGTCTCCCTGATGAGCCTGCACTGGGCCAACGACCTGCCCGGCGCCCTGGTGCAGATCCGCCGAGCGTTGAGGCCGGACGGCCTGTTCCTCGGCACGCTTTTAGGCGCGGGGACGCTGAAGGAGCTGCGCGGCGTGCTGACCGAGGCGGAGCTGGAGCTGAACGGCGGGGCCTCGGCGCGGGTGTCGCCTTTCGCGGACGGCTTTGACGGGGCCGCCCTGCTGCAACGCGCCGGCTTCGCCCTGCCGGTGTCGGATGTGGACCGGGTGGTGGTGCGCTATCCCGACCTGTTCGCCCTGGTCCGCGACCTGAGAGCCATGGGCGAGACCAACGGGCTGGCGGGAACCGTCCGCCCCCTGAGCCGCAGCGTCATCGCCCGCGCCGCTGAACTCTATGTCGAACGCCACGCCGAGGCGGACGGGCGCCTGCCCGCCACCTTCGAGATCATCCATCTGGCGGGGTGGGCGCCACATGACAGCCAGCAGAAACCACTGGCGCGCGGCTCGGCCAGAATGCGGCTGGCTGATGCGCTTGGCGTCAGGGAGATGACCGGCGAGGACTGAGCGTTGGCTCAGTCGCCTTGCGCGCCGTTGATGGCTTCAGTGATCTTGGTCATCGCGGTGTTGAAAACGCTGGTGCTGGCGTCGCCGAACGCCGCCAGAGCCGCCAGGGACACAACGGCGACAAGAGCCGCGATCAGGCCGTATTCGATGGCGGTGGCGCCGCTGTCGTCGTTGAAAAACCGGGTCAGAAAGGCTCGCATCGGCCCCCTCCCTCGGCGGCTGCATCACAGCAGATCGCGCAACCAGGCGATCAGAGGCTCGTCAGCCGGGGGCATGGGATAGTCCGACAACTGGACCGGTTTCACCCACTTCAGCGCCGCATGCTCGCGTTGCTGCACGACGCCCGACCACCGTCGACACAGATACAGTGGCATCAACAGGTGAAAGGATTCGTAAGCGTGACTGGTAAACACGAAGGGCGACAAGCAGGCCTCATTGACGTCTATGCCCAGTTCTTCGTTCAGTTCGCGGATCAGCGCCTGCTCCGGCCGCTCGCCCGGCTCGACCTTGCCGCCGGGGAATTCCCACAGCCCCGCCAACTGCTTGCCCTCGGGCCGCTGGGCGATCAGCACGCGGCCGTCGATGTCGATCAGGGCGACGGCGACGACGAGGACGGTGGGCAGAGATTGGGTCATGACTGGCCGAGATAGCGGAATTGGGACAACTGCACTTCGGTTTCCGTCACCGCATAGTTCATCCTGACGCGCCGATCGAAGGTGAACTGATGCATGCGGCCGTCGTGACTGACGCCCATGAAAGGAAAATCGGCGAACGCCTCGCAGCGTCTGCGGATATCCTCAGTGAAGGCATAGGCCGCCTGCGGAGAATCCGAGGCGATCAGGTCGTAGATGGCCTCAAGATCGGATTCGGCGCTCGGCAACCAGACGAGCCTGCGGCTCATTCCGCAGCGTCACGTTTCAGGCGCGCTTCGTGCCGCGCCAGCAGGTTCAGCCGAACCTGTTCGGAGGTCAGAGGGGGCCGTGGGTCCGCGAGCGCTCGGTCATGTTGCATCCGAACCCATTCCAGAGCGTCTTCAGACGGATGGTCGCTGTCGAGGTCAGCGTTCAATGCGGCGCTCACGAACGGCGGGTGTTCGTGGGCGTAACGGTTCGACGTTTGCAGCTTTGCGCTCATGTCGCCGAACCTACCACGATCAGCTGCGATAATCGCCGTTGATCTCGATGTAGCGTTTGGTCAGATCGCAAGTCCAGACGGTGGCCGAGGCGCGGCCGGAGCCGACGTCGACGGTGATGTCGATCTCAGGCTGCTTCATATAGGCGCTCATCTTCGCCTCGTCGTAGGTCGGGGACGGGGCGCCGTCGATGGCGGCCTGGTGCGGACCGAACTTGATGGCCAGGCGGTCGCGGTCGACCGCTTCATCGGTCTTGCCCACCGCCATGACGACGCGGCCCCAGTTGGCGTCCTCTCCGGCGATGGCGGTCTTGACCAGAGGGCTGTCGGCGATCGACTTGGCCAGCTTGCGGGCCGAGGCGGGGCTGGCCGCGCCGTCCACCGTCACCTTGACGAATTTGGTCGCGCCCTCGCCATCACGCACCAGTTGGTGGGCCAGATCCAGCATGACCTTGTCGAGCGCGGCGGAGAAGCCCTTCAGCCGTCGGTCGCCGACCCGGCCGATGCGCGGCGCGCCCGAGGCCCCGGTGGCGAACAGAAGGCAGGTGTCGTTGGTCGAGGTGTCGCCGTCCACAGTGACGCTGTTGAAAGTGGTGCGGACGTGCAGGCCCAGCAGGGCGCGCAGCACCGGCGGCGCGATATTGGCGTCGGTGACGATGAAGGCCAGCATGGTGGCCATGTCCGGCGCGATCATGCCCGAGCCCTTGGCGATGCCGGCGATGCGCACCTTGCGCCCCTCGATCTCGCACTCGGCGTAGGAGCCCTTGGGGAAGGTGTCGGTGGTCATGATGCCCAGACCGGCGCGGGCCCAGTTGTCGGCGTCCAGCCCGGCCTCGATGTCGGGCATGCGGGCGACGATCTTCTTCTCGTCCAGCAGGACGCCGATGACCCCGGTCGAGGCCAGCATGACGTCGCGCTGGCGGCAGCCGAAGCGTTTGGCGACCTCGGACGCGGTGCGGCGCGCGGCGTCGGCCCCGGCCTTGCCGGTGAAGGCGTTGGCGCAGCCGGCGTTGACCACCAAAGCCCGCACATCGGCCCCGCCGTCGGCCATCTCCAGATGGCGGCGGCACCAGTCGACCGGCGCCGAGCCGATCTTGTGCCGGGTGAAGACGCCCGCCGCCGTCGTGCCCCGGGCGAAGCGGAACACCACCAGGTCGTCACGCTCGTGCTTGTAATATCCGGCCCGCGCCGTCGCCATCTCGACCCCGCCGATCGGGGGGATGGTCGGGAAAGCCACGGCCAGAGGCGAAATCTCCAGCCCCGGCTTGCCCGGAGCCGGCGTGGGCGCCGATGCGGGCGCAGAGGCGGGCTTGGCGGCGCGCTTCAGGGCGGTGGTCAGCGGGTCCAGCGCCTTTTCGATGGCGTGTTCGATCTTCTGGCCCGTGGAGCGGCCGTCAGAGGAAGTCTTGGTCATGGCGCGCTCGCGGGGGGCGGGGGTGTCGGTGCGGTCTGCGGGGCAGGCGCGGGCGTGGGTGTGGAGGAGGGCGTCACCAGACGTTCGATGCGGGCCTTGCCGCGCAAGGTGGCCAGCTCCTGACGGATGCCTTCATAGGTCAGGTAGCGCACGATCTGCGGCCGCGCCTGCTCCAGCGTCGGCGGCGTCTCACGGCGGCGGTCCTCGACCCGCAGGACAGCCCAGCCGCCCTCGGTCTGGAAGGGGCCGACCGTGGCTCCCGCGGGCTGGCCGCGCAGGGCGTCGGCATAGGCCTGGGGCAGGACGTCGATGGTGCGATAGCCCAGATCGCCGCCGGAATAACGGGTGGCGTCGTCGATCGAGCTTTGCGCCGCCACCGCCTCGAAGGCCGCGCCCTGCGCCAGCACGCCGACCACCGCCGCCGCTTCTTCGCGGGTGCGGCTCAGGATCAGGCGGGTGCGGATCTCGTCGGTGGTCTGGGCCTGACGGACCTGATCGCGGTAAAGTTCCTGGATCTTCTGTTCATTGACGTCGCCGGCGATCTCCGTCTCGATCAGGACGTCGCCCAGAATGCGTTCGCGGGTCGCCTCCAGCCGCCGCTGCACCAGTTCGGAATCGTCCAGGCCGCGGCGTTCGGCCTCGCGGGCCAGAAGCTTGCGGTCGATGACTTCATCCAGCACCCGTCCGAACAGGTCGGAGGTGACGTCCAGCGGTTCGCCTTCGCCCACCAGTCCCTGCGCCACAGCCTCGCGACGCACGTCAGAGGCCCAGATGGTCTGGTCCTGAACCCGGGCCACGGCGCGATCGCCGCTTTCGGGCGCACGTCCGTCGCCGCCTCCGCGGCCACAGGCCGAAAGCAGCAGAATGACAACGAACACCGCAGGCGCGGCGGTTCTGGCGGAGGGGCTGAAAAGCCACATGGGGACGTCTCCGTCACCGGGCGAGGAAGACCCTCGCGTTGACAGGGGTAAGGTCGGTGCTTAAGTCCCGCCTGCGCCCAAGTCGAGGGGTTTTCATCGTTCGCGCGGCCCCATGCAGCGCGCCCTGTTTCAGGCGCGGCGGGCCATCGACGGAGAGGCCCTTTTCCGGCGTCTCGACATCTTTCGCTCCTTCGGGATCGTATTCCAGCACCAGAGCCTCAAGCGCTCGCCCGCCCTCGGATCATTCATGCTCGGCTTCGCCAAGAAAATTTTCGGTTCTTCCAACGAGCGCAAGGTCAAGTCCTTCCAGGCCCACGCCCAGAAGATCAATGCCCTGGAGCCCAAGTTCGCCGCCTTCTCGGATGACGAACTGCGGATGATGACCGACGCCTTCAAGGACCGCGTCGCGGGCGGCGAAAGCCTGGACAAGATCCTGCCCGAAGCCTTCGCCGTGGTGCGCGAAGCCTCCAAGCGGGTGCTGGGCCAGCGTCAATACGACGTGCAGCTGGCGGGCGGCATGATCCTGCACGAAGGCGGGATCGCCGAAATGCGGACCGGTGAAGGCAAGACCCTTGTCGCCGTGGCCCCGGTCTATCTGAACGCCCTGGCCGGCAAGGGCGTGCACCTGATCACCGTCAACGACTATCTGGCCCGCCGCGATGCGGAGACGATGGGCAAGATCTACAACTTCCTCGGCCTCGAAGTCGGCGTCATCGTCAACGGCCTGTCGCCAGCGCAGCGCCAGGCGGCCTATGCAGCCGACGTCACCTACGGCACCAACAACGAATTCGGCTTCGACTATCTGCGCGACAACCTGGTCTATGACCGGCGCGAGATGGTCCAGCGCCCGCACCATTTCGCCATCGTCGATGAAGTCGACTCCATCCTGATCGACGAAGCGCGCACGCCGCTTATCATCTCGGGCCCGACCGAGGACCGCTCCGACCTGTATCTGATCGTCGATGGCGTCATCCGCGACCTGATCACCGACAAGTCCACCTACGACCTCGACGAAAAGCAGAAGCAGGCCCTGCTGACCGAGGAAGGCTCCGAGAAAATCGAGGAGATCATGGAGGCCCGCGGCCTGTTCGCCGCCGACACCACCGGCCTGTACGACGCCGCCAACATCACCCTGGTGCACCACATCAACCAGGCGCTGCGGGCCAACACCCTGTATCAGCGCGACAAGGACTACATCATCCGCAACGGCGAGGTGATGCTGATCGACGAGTTCACCGGCCGCATGATGGAAGGCCGCCGTCTGTCCGAAGGCCTGCACCAGGCCATCGAGGCCAAGGAAGGCGTGAAGATCATGCCCGAGAACCAGACCCTGGCCTCGGTCACCATCCAGAACTATTTCCGCCTCTACGAGAAACTGTCGGGCATGACCGGCACGGCTGCGACCGAGGCCCAGGAGTTCCTCGACATCTACAAGATGGACGTGCTCGAGGTGCCGACCAACCGGCCGATCAAGCGCATCGACCACGACGATGAAATCTTCCGCACCGAGGCCGAGAAGAACCAGGCCATCGCCGGCCTGATCGCGGAATGCCACATCAAGGGCCAGCCCATCCTGGTCGGCACGGTGTCGATCGAGAAGTCCGAGACCCTGTCCAGGCTGCTTGAGACCTTCGCCTACAAGGTCGAGACCGGCCGCACCCTCAAGGCCGAGTACGCTGGCCGCGAGAAAGAGGCCCAGAAGGTCGGCGACGACGCCTGGGACATCACCTACGTCACCGGCAAGGGCGTGCCGCACAGTGTGCTGAACGCCCGCGAGCACGAGAAGGAAGCCTATATCGTCGCCGACGCGGGCCTGCCCGGCGTCGTGACCATCGCCACCAACATGGCGGGCCGCGGCACCGACATCCAGCTGGGCGGCAACCTTGAGGTCAAGCTGCAGAAGTGGCGCCTGGACCAGCGCAATCTGGCGGTCGAGGTCACACCTGAAGCCGAAGCCGCCATCGAGGCCGAATACAAGGCCGATGTCGCCGTCCAGAAAGAGCTGGCGCTCGCCGCCGGCGGCCTGTTCGTGCTGGGCACGGAACGCCACGAAAGCCGCCGCATCGACAACCAGTTGCGTGGACGTACGGGCCGTCAGGGCGACCCTGGCGTGTCGAAGTTCTTCCTGTCCTGCGACGATGACCTGCTGCGCATCTTCGCCGGCGACCGCCTGTCGTCGATCATGGAGACCTTCAAGGTCGCCGAGGGCGAGGCCATCAGCCACCCCTGGCTGAACAAGGCCGTCGAGACCGCCCAGAAGCGCGTCGAGACCCGCAACTACGACATCCGCAAGAATCTGCTGAAATACGACGACGTCGTGAACGACCAGCGCAAGGCCGTGTTCGAACAGCGCCAGGAGTTCATGGACTCCACCGACCTGTCCGAACTGGTGCATGAGTTCCGCGCCGACGTGATCACCGACCTCGTCGAAAAACACATGCCGCCCAAGGCCTACGCCGAACAGTGGGACATCACCGGGCTGGATGAAAAGGTCCGTTCGACCCTGGGTCTGGAACTGCCGCTGTTCGACTGGGCCGCCGAGGAAGGCGTGTCCAACGAAGAGATCGAGGAGCGCATCACCGAGGCCGCCGACTCCCGTGCTGCGGAGCGTCTGGAAATGCTGGGCGCCGATCAGACACGCGGTCTGGAACGTCAGTTCCTGCTGCAGCAGATCGACATGTCGTGGCGCGAACACCTGGTCCACCTGGACCATCTGCGCGGCGTCATCGGCCTGCGCGGTTACGGCCAGCGCGACCCACTGAACGAATACAAGACCGAAGCCTTCAACCTGTTCGAGACGCTGCTCTATGAGCTGCGCCACAATGTCACCCGCTGGCTGATGACGGTCGAGTTCCGCTTCCAGGAGCCCGCGCCGATGGACATGCCCGAGTTCCAGGAGATCCACCTGAACCCCGGCACCGGCGAGAACGAGATGCTGAATCCTTCGGCCCAGAACCCGGAAGGACAACTGACCGGCGACGACCGTTCGCGCCTGCCCGTCGACCTCCTGCCCGTGGGCTGGCAGCGCACGCCGCGCAACGCCGACTGCCCCTGCGGCTCGGGCCGCAAGTTCAAGCACTGCCACGGAAGTTTGGTTTAAGAATCAGAGGAGGCGGGTTCGCGGTGCGGCCCGCCTCTTTTCTGTTGGGCCGCCGCGCGATGCGGGTAAGGTCGGCCCATGAGCCGTAAAGCCCTTTTTTCCCGCGCCCTGGCGCTCGCGCCTGATCAGCTGCATTTCGCGGCGCACAGCCACCATCTGTGGCCCGACGCCTCCTTCGACGGCCAGATGCAGGCCTGGGAGGACGCCAACCGTCACGCCGACGACAAATGGGATCTGATCTTCGGCAAGGTGATCCCGGAGGCGCAGGGCCACATCGCCGCCGAGCTGGGCCTGCCTTCGCCCGACAGCCTGGTCTTCGCGCCCAACACCCATGACCTGCTGGTGCGGATCGTCTCGGGCGTGGAGCGGACGCCGGTGCGCATCCTGACCTCGGACGGCGAATTCCACTCCTTCCGCCGACAGGCCCAGCGTTGGGAGGAGACCGGTCAGGTCGTGGTCGAGCGCGTGCCGCTGGCCCCGTTCGACACCTTCGCCCAGCGTTTTCTCGGCGCCGCGCAGGCGGGCGGGCATGACCTGATCTTCGTCAGCCATGTCTTCTTCCGCACCGGCCAGACCTTCACCGCCATCGCCGAACTGGCGGCTCTGGCCGACCCGGCGGGGCCATGGGTGGTGGTCGATGGCTATCACGGCTTCATGGCCCAGCCGACCGATCTGTCCGGCGTCGCGGACCGCATCTTCTATCTGGCGGGCGGCTACAAATACGCCATGGCGGGCGAGGGCGCCTGTTTCCTGCATGCGCCCGAAGGCTTCTGTCCCCGGCCCGTGATCACCGGCTGGTTCGCCGAGTTCGGCGATCTGGCGGGTCCGCCCGGCGGCGTCGGCTATCGCAACGACGCCGGGCGCTTCTGGGGCGCGACCTTCGACGTCTCAGCCCTGTACCGCTTCAACGCCGTGCGCCGGATGCTGACGGCCGAGGGACTGGACACGGCGGCGCTGGCCGCTCAGGCGCGGGGTCTGATGGCGATGTTCCAGCAGGCGGTCGGAGAGGGGCGCTGCGGCGCTCTGGATCAGGCGGAGATTCTCAACCCGGTCGAGGGCGAAGGCGGTCGCGCCCGCTATCTGGCCCTGCGCCACCCCCGCGCCCAGGCGTGGAAGGCGGCGCTGGCCGAGGCTGGCGTCACCACCGACGTGCGCGACGACACCCTGCGCTTCGGCTTCGGCCCCTATCACGACGCCGCCGATGTCGAGCGGCTGATCGGCCTGTGCGGCCGTCTCATCACCCTCTGAAATCAGAAGAAGGTGGCGTCGTCCTGGCGCTTGGCCTCGGGCGCTGAGCGGGGCGTGGTTCGGCGCGGCGTTGTCTGGCGTTGAGGCGCAGGCTGGGCGCGGCCAGTCGCGTTGGAGGGGGCTTCGACGGGCGCTCGAGGCTGCGGACGTGCGGTGGGCGCCTCTTCTGGTCTGAGGATCGATGGCGGCGGCGTGGAGGTGCGGGGCGGCGCCGCTTCCGTCGAGGGCGACGCGGGCGCAGTTGCTGGAGCAGGGACGCCAGCCACCCCCCCGGCGGCGGGTGGCAGACTGGGGTAGGACATAGGCGGCGGACCGGCGGTCTCGTCTTCCGATATGGCGTCATCGGTCTCGACCCGGGGCGCAGCGGGGCGCTCCGCCGCGTTCAGATCATCCCTGACATAGGCCCATGAGCGGGCGTCGGCGCAGGCGCAGGCCCGCATCACGCCCTCTGCATCAGTCCAGACCAGAAGCGGGTAACGCGGCTTGACCCCCGCCTGACCCAGCCAACCGGTCAGCTTGCCGACGAAGTCACGCCCGCCCTGGACCACCGCCGTGCGGGTCAGGTCGCCGTCGGCGGGCGCCAGGCCCGCGGCGGTCCAGTGGGCCGACGGCGTATCCATCCAGCGCTGGAACAGAGACCAGTCGCGCCCCATCCACAGTTCGGCCACGGTGGCGCGTTCAGCGGCGGTGGACTGGGCCACGCCGTCCGCATCAGGCCGGGCGAAGGCGAGGTAGCGCAGATCGACGCCCGCCGCGCGCAGCCCCGGCGCCTGTTCGGCGCGGAACCTCTGGAACGCCTCATCGTCGCGATGGCCAACGACATAGACGGGTTGAGACCCGCCGCCTTCGGAGACCCAGGGCGCGGCCTCCAGAAGCTGGCTGATCTCGGCCTGGTTTTGCTGGACCGTGACCGGCTGGAACTGGCCGAACCAGGCCCAGACGCCCCAGTAGCCCGCCGCGACCAGGGCCACGGACGCGATCAGCAGCCCCAGAATCCGAACAATGAAACCACGCATGCAGGCAGACGCTCCAACCTTACTCGAGAGCGACTATAGCGGCGGTCGGACGGATGCGCCTCCCCGAACCCCGGAGAGGCGAAACCGAGCCTGCATTCACCCCATGGTCGGGATGATGAAGCTGGAATCGACGTGTTCCAGATCGCTGTCGGGCCAGCGGGCGGTGACGGTCTTGACCTTGGTCCAGAACTTCATGCCCTCCATGCCGTACTGGTTGGTGTCGCCGAAGCCCGAACGTTTCCAGCCGCCGAACGAATGGTAGGCCACCGGCACCGGGATGGGCACATTGATGCCGACCATGCCGACGTTGACGCGGGCGGCGAAGTCGCGGGCGGCGCGGCCGTTCTGGGTGAAGATGGCGACGCCGTTGCCGTACTGGTGCTTCGAGGGCAGTTCCAGCGCTTCTTCAAAGCTGGCCGCGCGGACGATCTGCAGCACGGGGCCGAAGATCTCCTCCTTGTAGGAGTCCATGTCCGGCGTGACGTTGTCGAACAGCGACGGACCGACGAAATAGCCCTTCTCGTGACCTTGCAGGGTGAAGCCGCGACCGTCGACGACCAGTTCGGCGCCGTCCTTGACGCCCTGTTCGATCCAGCCTTCGACGCGGGCCTTGTGCTGGGCGGTGACGACCGGGCCGTAGTGGGCGGCGGCGTCGGTGGAGACGCCGACCTGCAGCGTGGCCATTTCGGCGACCATGCGCTCGCGCAGCTCGTCAGCGGTCTTCTTGCCGACCGGCACGGCGACCGGCAGGGCCATGCAGCGCTCGCCGGCGGAGCCGAAGGCGGCGCCCGACAGGTCCTTGACCACCTGATCCATGTCGGCGTCGGGCAGGATGATGCCGTGGTTCTTGGCGCCGCCCATGGCCTGGACGCGTTTCCCGTTCGCCGCGCCGGTCTGATAGACGTAGGAGGCGATGTCGGACGAGCCGACGAAGCTGACGGCGCGGACCAGCGGATGGGTCAGGATGGCGTCGACCGCCGACTTGTCGCCGTGCACCACGTTCAGCACGCCCTTGGGCGCACCGGCCTCCATCATCAGCTCGCCCAGGCGGACCGGCACGGAGGGGTCACGCTCCGACGGCTTGAGGATGAAGGTGTTGCCGACGGCGATAGCCATGCCGAACATCCACATCGGGATCATGGCCGGGAAGTTGAACGGGGTGATGCCCGAAACCACGCCCAACGGCTGACGCATGGAATAGACGTCGATGCCGGGACCGGCGCCCCAGGTGTATTCGCCCTTCAGCACATGCGGGATGCCGCAGGCGAACTCGATGACCTCCAGACCGCGCTGAACGTCGCCTTTGGAGTCGGCGACGACCTTGCCGTGCTCGGCCGACAGCATTTCGGCCAGTTCGTTCATGTTCGCCTCGACCAGGCGTTTGAACTCGAACATCACCCGGGCGCGGCGCTGGGGGTTGACCTCAGACCAGCTCTCGAAGGCGGTCTGGGCCGACTGGATGGCGCGGTCCATTTCGCTGTCGGTGGCCAGTTGCACCCGCGCCTGCACCTCGCCCGTGTTCGGGTTGAAGACGTCCGAGAAACGGCCCGAAGACCCGGTGAAGCTCTGGCCGTCGATGAAGTGGTTGATGTCGCGCATGATGGCTTCCTCGCCTGACGTTCTGATCGTTGCAGACGGTCTTAGGCCCCGGTCGCGGCTTCGCCTATTGCGAAGATGCATGAAGTGATATGCATATTTGCATGGCCTTCGATTGGGACGACCTGCGGATCTTCATGGCGGCGGCGCGGGCGGGCTCGTTCGGGGGCGGCGCCCTGCGTCTGGGGATCGACGCCGCGACGGTGGGGCGACGGATCAACCGGCTGGAGACAGCGCTCAAATCCACCCTGGTCATGCGTTCGACCAAGGGGCTGCAGCTGACGGCCAGCGGGGCCCAGCTGATGCGCACCGCACTGGACGCCGAGACGGTGATGGAGGCCGCGGTCAGCGCCGCCCGGCCCGACACCGTCACCGGCACGGTGCGGATCAGCGCGTCAGAGGGTTTCGGCGTCTCGCTTCTGGCCCCCGCCCTCCCGGGGCTGCGCGCGCTGCGGCCCGGGCTGAACATCGAACTGGCGGCGGGTTCGGGCCTGTTGTCGGCGGCGCGACGCGAGGTGGACATGGCCATCACCCTCAGCGCCCCTGCGTCGTCGCGGCTGATGGTGGAGCCGCTGACGGCCTATCAGCTGGCGCTTTACGCCTCGCCCGACTACCTGGCCCGCCGCGGCGTCCCTGACGACATCGCGGCCCTGAGCGGCTTCGACATCATCGGCTATGTCGATGATCTGATCTATGCGCCCGAGCTGCGCTATCTGGACGAGATCCAGCCCGGCCTGACGCCGCATCTGGCCAGCTCCTCGATCCGGGCCCAGCGCGACATCATTCAGGCGGGAGGGGGCGTCGGCGTTCTGCCTTGCTTCCTGGCCGGGGACCTGATGCGGGTTCTGCCCGATCAGGTGCTGATCGAGCGGCGGTTCTGGCTCAGCACCCACCGAGAAGTGCACGACACGGCGCGGCTGAAGGCGGTGCGGGCCTGGGTCAAGACGCTGTGTCGCGAACAGGCGGCGCGGCTGTCGCCATTCTGAGGCGGCTCAGACGACCGCCTCGAACAGGGCGTCGCGGGCCACGTCGGCCTTGGTCATGGGGAACAGGTGTCCGCCCCCCTCCACCACTTCGACCGAGACATTGGGCAGGCCCCAGGGATGGGGCGGCACATGGCATATGGAGCCGGTCTCGGCCTTCAGGATCTGGACCGGCCCGCCGAAGCGCCGCAACGCCCGCCACGGATCATGGCTCTGGGCGCCGTAGTTGGAGGCTTCCCATTCAGGCGCGCAGGCCAGGGTGAACCCCTCGTCGGTCTGGACCAGACCATCGGTCAGATAGTCGGCCAGCACCATTTCGGGCCAGCCCTTGAAGGCTCCGCGTCCGGCGTAGCCCGCCATGGCCTGCTCGCGGCTGTCGAACACCGCGCGGCGGCGAAGAGTGCTGCGGACCAGCGGAATATGGCTGGGCATACGGTCGAAGAGGGGAAGCTGGAAGGCGGTGACCGCCAGCCGGGTCCAGATCACCGGGTCCATCAGGACCAGTTTCGACACCCGGTCAGGCCGTTCAGCGGCGGCGAGGATCGAAGCCGTCCCCCCCATGGAATGACCGGCCAGAACCACGGGCGGTCCGTCCAGACTGTCCAGCAGGGCGATCAGGTCGTCGCGGTGGTCCAGCCAGCTGCGGCGGCCCGGGATACGGGTCGGCAGGGTCGTACAACCATGCCCGCGCAGATCCGGGGCCCAGATGCGCATGGAGCCGGACAGCGGCGCCAGCAGGCTGCGGCAGGTCATGGCGTTGAAACCGTTGGCGTGGGCGAAGATCAGGTCGACGAAACGCGCGTCGTCACCGAAATCCAGAACCGCCATGTCGCCATCGCCCCAGCGGTTGCTGATCGGGACCGTCAGGCGGCGCGGCGGGAAAAGCGGGGTCGCATCCATCCTCGCCAGATAGGCTTTCCGCCGTCCCCGCGCCAGTGAAACCGCTGTGGCGGTCCTGGCGGGATCAGGCGCAGGCGGGGCAGCGCCCGTGAGCCTCGATCGTGGTGCGTTCGATGACATAGCCGGTTGCGCGCGCGGCTTCGGCCAGACCGCCGACCTGCGAGGCCGGAACCTCCTCCGTCGCCCCGCAGCAGTCGCAGATCAGGAAGGCGGCGGCGTGATCATCAACGCCGGAGGTGCAGGCGACATAGGCGCTGATGGAGGCGATGCGGTGCACCAACCCCTTGCGCTCCAGAAACTCCAGCGCCCTGTAGACGGTGGGCGGCTTGGCCGGCTGACCATCCTGGCCGAACCGGGCGATCAGGTCATAAGCCTTGACCGGCTCTCCGACCGACAGAAGCAGCTCAAGCACACGAAGGCGCGCAGGCGTCATCCGTTCGCCATCCGCAGCCATGCGGGCGTCGACATCCGCGACCGCGAGACGTACAGCGTCGGCGTCCGGCGGACCGTCGTGCTGGTGATGATGGCAGGCGTCGCCCATGCCCAACAGCTAGTCGCTCGAAGGCTGTGCCGCAACCTGCACGCGTCGTCACAACCCCCGTTTGCCGACGTCGCATGTCTGGGCTAGAAGCATGTCTTCCCTTCATTCCAGAGCCCGCATCGCGTCCATGACCGACACAAATCCGAACGCTTCCCTCGCCGGCAATGTCCTGTTCTACGACCAGCCCGAACCCCTGTCGGCCGAAATGCACGGCACGCTGGGCGTCGAGCCGATCGACCAGCCCTACGCCTTCGTCGGCAAGACCAACATCGTTCCGCTGACGGTGACCGAGTTCGCTCCGGCCGCCCTGTCCTATCCGGTGATCTTCGTCGGCGACAACAAGCAGCCGGTCGCCGTCATGGGCCTGCGCGACGGTGAGAATCTGTTCGTCGGCGACAAGGGCGAACTGCGCGGCGACGCCTACATCCCCGCCTATGTGCGCCGCTATCCCTTCGTCTTCGCCAATGATGACGCGCAGAAGCGTCTGGTTCTGTGCATCGACCGCAAGGCGTCCTTCATCAAGGACGGCGGCTCCCAGCCCCTGTTCGTGGACGGCCAGCCCGGCCCCTACGTCCAGCAGGCCCTGGAGTTCTGCAACAACTTCGAGACCGAGCGCCAGCGCACCGACAGCTTCGTCAAGCTGATCACCGATCTGGACCTGCTGGAAACGCGCGAAGCGACCTTCACCCCCCGCAACACCGACGGTACGCCCGCCCCGGTGCAGAAGATCGCCGAATATTTCGCCATTTCGGAAGACAAGCTGAAGGCCCTGCCGATCGAAAAGCTGGCCGAACTGCGCGACAACGGCGCCCTGGGCCAGATCTACGCCCATCTGGTGTCGCTGCTGGGTTGGGACCGTCTGATCGCCATGGCCTTCGACCGCGCCGCCCGCCAGCAGGCCACCGCCGGCAACGCCTGATCCCATCCGGATCCTGCGAGGAAAATCACCCCGTCCGGTTCGCCGGG
>Ga0233377_1000202_pt1 | contig 33032 bp, 19 predicted proteins | sample ElkDunMinimDraft_6_FD_191540 | JGI IMG/M metagenome (GOLD analysis project Ga0233377, IMG submission 191540) | Fecal eukaryotic communites from dung pellets of Tule Elk in California, USA - Elk Dung E36 | ecosystem: Host-associated > Mammals > Digestive system > Large intestine > Fecal | place...
AATGAAGCATTTTTCAACGATAACCTCATCAATGGTATTATTGTACCCCCAATCATCATATGCTAAGAATGACAACTGTAAAGAGTCCATTCCTGTTGTAGAAACAATTACCGTATCAGCAATCCATTGTGGAATATTGTTTGTATACGTTTTAACAAGTGTCCAAGCACCAGAAGTTCCATTTCTCTTAGCTAAAGTGGTAGTATTTTGATCACCTATCCAATCAGCTTGTGAAATTGCAAACATGACAGCTACAGAATCTTGACCTGTAACTATTAATGTAGGTGAAATTAATCGAGCTGAAGAACCTGAACTTCCTTGAAAAAGTGCGTTTTGGTCACCTGCAAAAGGCGCAGTTACTGGTCCGTTATTATTAGCACCAACACCAACATACCATGCTCCATCACTCGTACCTTCCACTGACCAACAAACAATTGTATTTGCGTCTGTATCAAACGTTTCATGGAAAGGTAAGTTATAAACGTCACAATCTGTCCAAATTGAAACCGCACTCCATTCTCCAGGAACTGTTCCATTTCCACAATCAGCAGAAACGTAGATATCATACTCTGTATTTCCATCCAAACCAGTAACAATGTAAAAAGTATCTGTCGCAGTTGCAGAACCAATTTGAGAAGCATCTCCAGGAGTAAATCCTATTGGTCCCCATACAACATTCCATTGAAATTCACTTCCTGGAGCTGTCCATGAAATTGTACTTTGACTATTAGTTGTCACAATCTCGGTTACATCAAATGGAGCTAAAGCATTAGACACATTAATCGTATAAAGGGAACTTTCTATATTCATAGCATCTTTTATTTTAACCGTATGAGAACCTTGCGTTAAATTTGTAGGTATTGCTGCGAACGCTCCACCATCTACAGAGTACAAGAAAGGCTCTGTTCCACAAAAGATATTAGATACATTAAATGAACCGTCATTACCATTATTACATGATACACCTATTGGTTGAAATTCAGCACCTACCCCATCAACATTAACAACAACAGCAACTCTTTCCAAGCTTGCGCAACCTCCGATAACACTTTCTGCATAGAATGTAAATGTTCCAATTTCATTTGCTACAGGTAATACCGATGTACCTATCACATTCATCTCTTCACTATTAGATAGTACGTTTCCTCCAGTTGCAGCATCATACCAAGCAGCATTAACAGGTGTTGGCTTCAAATAATGAACTTTACCTACAAATCCTCTAGGAGTATTGGGTGAAGCAGTAAAAGCCGTACATTGTCCCAATCCAGTAGAAATGGTCATATCAGCATTAGAGTGTGAAGCAGCAGTACCAGAACCATCATACACAGCATTGTAATGCAAATATATTCCTTGAATAGTTGATGCTGGTATGTCAAAATCTGTGACATCGATATTTACAAGTGTATTCACGAAACCAGCAGGAATTGTATAAGTACCTTGCAAAGTCCAAGCAGCTTGATTTGCTTCAAAACCAACATACGTTCCATTTTTAATATAAACTTCGATGGTTTGTGCTACATTATCAAATGGCATTACATCAATCGCAGTTATTGTAACAGGAATTGCATTTGTCGTAATATTAAATAAAATACCATCTGTACATCCAGATGACCCAGTTTGGTGAGCGTTCAAAGTTTTAGATTCTGGATTTGTGAAAGTCGCGCTAATCAATTGTTCTGCAGTACCAAGACAAATATTCACTGGTGAATTGGTAACAGTTGGATTATTAGGAATAACAGTATCTATAACCATATTTATGGAAGATACTAAAGACCAACAAGATGTTGCAGCTTCAAATGCCTTCACATAGTATGTTCCTGTAGCAGTCACTACATAAGCGTTACTTGCATTATTTGCTTGACTGGATGAAGTAGGGCTTGTTCCTTGCCAAAAATACTGAATACCAGTAGGCGCAGGTGATGTTATTACGATATCTGTCCCCGTTAAACACCCAGGATTAGCAGCTGCAATTGGTGCTGGTGGAGAAGCAATTACTGGAATGTTACTTACAACCACTGAAGATGCTGCTGACCAAACATTGTACACGGAATTAAAAGCTCTAACATAATATGTTCCATTTTCAAAGGCAACAAATGGTGAAGATGCATTGTTTGCTGTACTAGTTCCTGTAGCTGTGGTTTGCCAATAATATTGAACGTTTGCAAGAGTAGCACCCGCAAATGTCAATTCAGCACCGTCTACGCAAGTAGCTGGAGTAGCTGATTGAACTGGTGCAGGAAGCGTAGGGATTGAGTACACAATTACACTGTAATCTTCATATTCACCTCTAGTAATAGTAGCACAAGAATTTGTAATTGTTGAATTATTCCAATCAACAGCCATTCTTAGTCTATAAATTCCTTCAGCTTGACCAGCTGGAATTGTAAATGTACTATTATATGGACCATTACCAAACGACGTCGTACCGTATACCTTCTCACCTGGCTCGAATGTCAAATTACTATTCCAATCTATCCACATAGCATATCCCAAAGTTCCACCTGTTACCGTTGTATTGAAATTCACTACAGTACCAGGAGTAGCAATTATCTGATGAGTAGCTGAGTAATCCCCATATCCACCAGTAGAGCCACCAGTAGTATTGGAAATATTAACCGCTGCATTTGTAGTTGTAAAACTAGCAATCGTAGAATTTGTATTTGATGTGGAAGGAACGCAATAATTTGTGTACACTACTATAGGTCCAACCCATGCACTTTCACTTGGATTACCACAGTCTGTTTTAACATATGCATGGTAAGTTGTAGAACTTGCAAGACCAGTAACCGGATAATTCGTATTAGTGGTAGTTCCTCCACCAATAGATGCACCAGTACCTGGAATAAATCCAGCAGGACCGTATTCAACTATGTACCCCTGTGTTAAAGGGCCTGGAGCTGCTGTCCATGCAAAATTGAATGAACTTGTTGTAATACTTGAAGATGTCAAATCCGTAGGAATAGCGCAATTATTTACGATTCCTTCAAATTGAATTTGAGCAATTTCGCCAGTTCTCGTACCTGCAGAAGAAGTCGTTGGATTAGACGAATCACTTCGAGCTGACATTCCCGTATTAGCTAATGATGTATAAGATCTAAAGTTAGATGATCCTGGATATCCAATTACATTTTCGTTCACCTGAACTATTAATCCCTCCCCAGTATAATTAAATGGAGCTGTGAATGGAATTTCTACCCATCCGTTGCTAACCATACTTACTACACCTGAAAAAACAGTTGTAAAACTTGCAGCAGGCTCCCAATCACTATCTGAAGCGAAGGAAGTTCTAGTAGAGTTTGCAATTGAAACTGTCCACGTACACCAGTTAGCATTTGGAGCAATCGAACCAGCATAGAAAAACCTAATTTTTGTTAGATCTCCAACCATAGCATTTCCAGCTGTCATTTCGGATTTTCTAACAATTTGCTGAGTTAAATTAAACCCCCAATTTGTGTTCATAGGATGGTTAAAATTGGTTGCAGTACCACTACCAATTTGAATAGTCCCAACCGCTTGACCAAAAGAAATCAAACTTCCGAAACAGAACAGCACTATTCCCGTCAAATAGACGACGTTCTTGTAGAAAATTTTCATAAGTATTATTTTTTGTTAGTAATAATGTAAAAATATAACATTTATACATTCAGAAAACAAATAATTAACAACTTAAAAAATAGCAATCTAATTAAAAAAATCTCTTGGGGCTTGCTGCTCTTGGCGTAATTGAAAATTCACTACTGCTTATGTTAATAAATTAGAATAGAGGTGTTAATAACTTAACAAATAAAAAAGGGCAACTAAACAGTTGCCCTTCTCTTCTAATAATTAGTTCTTAATACTATTGCTTAATCAAGCGAATCATTTTTTCAGATCCCTCACCTTTTAAGCGAATCATATAAATTCCTGTTTCTACTTCTGAAAGATTAACTGAAGTTACAGAAGATGTAATTTTTGTTTCACCTTTAATAACTCTACCATTCAAATCAATTACTTCGTACGTGAAGTTTGGAGAATTCACTCCTTCAATATTGAAGATCCCTGTAGATGGATTAGGAGAAATTGTTACGTTTTCAAATAAATCGATATCCTCAACTCCAATGAAGTTACAAGAACTGATGTTAACGATCACCTGTGCTGTATCCGCATCACAAATTCCATTAGAAACAACATAAGTATAAACCTGTTGACCTTGTAACGTTCCAGTTGTAAATGTTGAACCTGTTAAAGCAACTCCTGCAGCATTATACCACGTTCCTCCGTAATCAACATTCCCTGACAATCCAGTGAATAATCCGATTGGTTGGTTTTTACAAACATTAATTGTACCATCAGTTCCAGCAGATAAAGGAGCAGTAACTGTAATGGTTACAACAGCTGTATCATAAGCACATGCTGTTTTAGCAATGTGTTTAATCTCATATGTACCTTCCATTAAGTTTGAGATGTTAAACATTGATCCATTAACAAATGAGTTTACAGTACCACCATTCCAAACACCTGACGCCATTGGTGTAACAACCGAAGTTAGGTCAATTGAACCTTCTGAACGACAAAGAGTGATATTTCCATCAGCTGTGGGCTCAATGTAACAACTTTCTACGATGAAGTTATCGATTGTATTATTATAACCAATTTCATCTACAGCTAAGAAAGATAATTGCAATGAATCAAACCCTGTCGTTGATACAACAACTGTATCTAACATCCATTGTGGGATATTGTCAGTATATGTTTTAACAGCAGTCCACGCACCAGAAGTCCCGTTTCTCTTAGCTAAAGTTGTAGTATTTTGGTCACTTGGCCAATAAGCTTGTGAAATTGCAAATATTACAGCTACTGAATCTTGACCATTTAAAAGCATTGTAGGAGAAACCAACCTTCCTGATGAACCATTATCGTAGTATGCATTTTGTTGCCCTTCATACGCTGTTGTTACCGGACCGCTATCTTCAGATCCAACTCCTAAAAACCATGATCCTGAACTAGCATTTTCTAAAGTCCAACATACAACAGATGCTGAATTATCTTCAAACGATTCAAAGAATGGTAAATTGTATGCATCACATTCTGTCCAAACAGAAACTGAATTCCAGTCACCAGCAACTGTTCCATTTCCACAATCTGCAGAAACAAAGATATCGTATTCTGTATTTCCAAGTAAATCAGTAATTACAAACGTTGTATCATTTGCAGTTGCAGCACCAATTTGTGTTGCATCTCCAGGAGTAAATCCTATTGGTCCCCAAACTACATTCCATTGAATTTCGCTTCCAGGAGCTGTCCAATAGATAGTTGATTGGTTATTAGTTGTAGCTACTTCTGTTACGTTGAAAGGAGCTTGAGCATTTCCAATAGTAATTATATACTCAGCACTTTCATTATCATTAGCGTCCTTCACAACGATCGTATGTTCACCAATTGTCAAATCTGTTGGAATAATACCACTAAATGCACCTCCGTCAACAGAGAAAGTAAATGGTTCTACACCACATAAAATAGATTCAACTGCAAAAGTTCCGTCATTACCGTTGTTACAAGTAACACTTTGAGGAATCAAGTCAACAACTACATTATTTACATTTACAAATACTGGAGTTCTAGTTTCACTTGGACATGCACCAGAAGTTGTTTCAGTAAACAATTCATACAGTCCTTCTACTGAAGTTGGCAAAATTGAACTTCCTAAAAAGTTAAATGACTCCCCTACGTTAACAATATTTCCACCAGTTTCGCTATCATACCAAGTTATAATTGGAGCCGGATTTGCATAATTAATTGTAGCTGTAATAGTTAACTGAGCCTGATCTGCAGCAGAATCATTATTAATAGACACTGCAGTAATCGAAGTCAATGGAAGATATGGCGTTAAATCAAAAGAGGCGTTGTTACATTGATTTGTAGCTACTGTGACACCATTAATCACTAAATTGTAAGCATACCAACTTGGACACCAACTAGTTCCTGACGGACTTGTAATTGAAGTACTTAATATTGCAGAGGTAACTGTTCCTTGAACACCTGAAAAATCACTAATAGTAGGTGTTAATGTGTTATCTGGTCCAGATTGTGTAGCTGTAAGTGTAACTGTTCCACTTACATTTGGTGCATCAACATTTACAGTCATTGGATCATCTGAAGTACAGAAAGCAAATACATTTGGATCTGCAATTGGAGCAGGTGGTATATACGTGTGAATAGTAACAGGTAAACCTACCGGTTCAGACCAACAAGAAGATGCTGTATCAAACGCTTTTACATAATAAGTACCTGTTTCAGTTACAAAGTAAGGACTTGAAGCATCATTAGCTTGACTTGATGAAGTACTAGAAGTACCTTGCCAATAATATTCCACACCTGCAGCAGGTGCTGACGCCATCACGATTTCAGTTCCAGGTAAACATGCAGGATTAGCTGCAGCTAATGGAACTGGAGGATTTGCAATTGTTGGAATGGAAGTAACGTTACTTGATGTTGCTGTAGACCATTCTTGCGTGAAAGAATTATAAGCTCTAACATAGTACGTTCCATTTTCAAAAACAGTCCAAGGAGTTGAAGCGTTATTTGTAGTACTAGTTCCTGTTGCTGTAGTCTGCCAATAATAAATAATTGGTGAAGTAGCAACATCTACAACACTCAAGTTTGTCCCTGTAACACATGTAGGAACATCTGATGATTGAGAAATTACTGGAGATGGAACATCACTATATAAAGCAAAATTATCAATAGCTGTTGGAGTACCTCCGCTCGACGCATCATTTTTCCATTCAAAAACAACCTTAAAAGTAGTTCCTAAGAATGCTGCAGGAACGTTGTAAGAAACATTTGCCCAGTTTGTACCACCTACTAGCGAACCTACTAATTGCACAGCACCAGTTGTATTTCCAGTTGTAATTAATGTATTGGGAGAGATATTAGAAGCTACTGGAACTAACCATACACGTGTAAAGTCCCATGTACCTTCAGCCACACCCTTCCAGTCAAATCTAATTTTGTATGATCCTACTGGACCTGCAGGCACACTCACTGTCTTATAAGCATGTGAAGCTGTAGTTGCTGAGCCTGTATTATACGCATAGGTAGAACCATCACTTGAAACATACAAACTATTCCCAGTATTTCCTGTACCCGAACCTATACACCATTTATTTGTTCCCGTTCCTACAGGCACCCATTGAGAAGTACTAAAATCATCATAAAAAGGAGCAGGAGTTGCAACGTCTGGAGTTGTTACAACTAAAGGTCCAAGCCAAGAACTTTCATCGCCTGCACCGCAATCTGCTTGCACATAAAAATGATATGTACCACCAGGTGATAAAGTGCTGATAGAAGCTGACGGTGTACCTGCAGCACCAATAGTACCTACAGGAGTTCCTGTTAAAGGAGAAAAACCTGGAGCACCCCATTGAACATTCCAAACTGTTTCAGACCCTAGTGGAGTCCAATTTAAATTGAGTGAAGTAGTTGTAACACCACTTTCAACCAATGATATTGGTGCTGGACATGTTGGTCCTTCTTCGATCGTTACATCATCGATATACAACCCATAACCATACTCTGATTCGCATTCAATAGCAATATAGTAAGTGCTTGAAGCGTTTGGCAAAACGTATGATTGCTCAGTCCAAGTTGGATGCGATGTCGAAACTGCTGAACCTAATTGAGTCCAAGCTCCAGTAGCGGAAGTTCGAATATACACCTTCAAAATATCAATGTCATCACCCCATGAAACATTGGCAAAATAAAACTTCAACTGAGGATTCGTCAAAGAAGTCAGATCTAGTTGTGGACTAACAAGTTTGGTTATCGAAGTACTGTTATAAGCTACAAATCGAGCCATTCTTGCACCTGTACGGGCTAGAAGAGGACTTCCACCAACAGCAGCAGTTTCTGTAGTCCAGTTTGTAGTTCCGTTCCCATAGACATTTGTCCAACCAGTTGGAAGTGCGGTTCCATCGAAACTTTCTGTATGAGGAAAGCTAGTAATTTGTGCATGGGTTATAACGCTCGAACATAAGAGCCATACCATACCCGTCAAATAGACGACGTTCTTGTAGAACATTTTCATAAATATTATCTTTTTTTAGTTAGTATTTAACGCAAAATTAACACTTACTATTAAAAGAATTCACAATGAGTGACCCATCAGTTATTATTGGATTGTATAAGTTAATATTTCAACAAATAAAAGCTACTCATTGCCAGTACATTACCAAAAACCATTGTTAATAACATTTACCTCTATGTTAATAACTAACAAAAATAGGGATGACATAATTGCCATCCCTATTAAAACTAGATTAAAATTATACTTATTGCTTAATCAAGCGAATCATCTTTTCAGAATCTTGACCTGTTAATCGAATCATATAAACTCCGTTTTCAACTGCACTCAAATTTACATTTGTCACAGATGAAGTAATTGTTTTCTCAGAAAGAACAACACGTCCATTCAAATCTAACACTTCGAATTTATAATCTGGAGTTGAAATTCCTGTGATTTGGAATAAACCAGTAGAAGGATTAGGAGAAACACTAACATTTTCTAACAATGACACGTCCTCAGTTCCTAAGAAATTACAGCTTCCAACACTTAGAATCACTTCTGTAGTATCAGCATCACAAGCACCGTTATCAACAACATATTTATAAATGTATTGACCAGCTAATGTACCTGTTAAGAAAGTTGCATTTGTAAGAACTGTACCATTAGGTGCATACCATGTACCTCCGAAATTAACGATTCCAGTCAATCCACTAAACAAGTTAATGTGTTGATTTTTACATGCCGTAATTGTACCACCTTCACCTGCTCCACCAGGACTAACAACTGTAATTGTAGCAATTGTTGTATCTGTAGCACAAGGAGTAGAAACAATGTAATAAGCATTGTATGTTCCATCAGCTAAATTAGAAATCGAAAATTGAGACCCAGTTAATAGAGACGGGATTTCATTGAAAACCCAACGACCATTTGTCACTACTGGATTAAGAAGCGTCATTAAATCGATTGTTTGCTCAGTTCTACATACTGTTTGCGCAACGTCAGCCATTGGCTGGATGAAACAAGGAAAAACTTTCACTTCATCAAGTACATTCTTACGACCGTCAAAATCAAGAGCAACAAATGAAAACTCTACAGTTGGACTGGAAACTTCAACAAAGATTGTATCAACTCTCCATGAACTAATACTTGTCGTGTAATCTTTCACCAAGGTCCAAGTATCTGTTGAAGATGCACGAGAATAAACTTTAGTAGTGTTTTGATCACTTGCCCATGATGGTTGTCCAATCGCAAAAACCAATGCTACAGAATCTTGATCTGCTACACTTAAAGTAGGTGAAACTAGGCGAGCTGATGAGTTTTCAGCACCTGTAAAACGAGCATTTTTGGTTCCCTGAAAAGCTGTTGTAATTGTCGCAGATGAACCAGTTGCTGTAATCCAGTTTCCATTTCCAATTACGTCAGTAACATTCCAACAAGATAAAGTTTCTGAAAGATCTTCAAATGATTCTGTGAAAGGAATTGGTTTCACATCACATGCAGTCCAAATTTCGATTGTTGCCCAATCTCCAACTGTTGAACCTACGCCACAATTCGCTGAAACATAAACGTCATATTCCGTATTTTGTTCTAATCCTGAAATTAAAATTGTAGTATCATTCACAATTTCAGTTCCAACTTGCGTTCCTGTTCCTGGTGTAAAACCAATTGGTCCCCACTCCACATTCCATTGTGTCTCAGTTCCATTTGCGACCCAAGAGATTGAAGCAGTTGTATTTGTATAGTTATTTAGTACTACTCCTGATGGTCCTGCAGCACTTCCAACTGTAATAGTGTATGCCGTGCTTTCACTTCCTGTTGCATCTTTAACAACAACAGTGTGTGTACCTACCGTTAAGTCATTCTGAATTGTAGAACTAAATGCACCACCATTCACAGAATATTCAAAAGGAACCGTTCCACATAATGTATCAGTGATCTCGAATGTTCCATTATTACCATTATTACATGATGCATCAATTCCAGTTAATTCAACTTTTACTTTTACAACATTTACAGTAATTTCTGCACGCTCTGCACTATGACACACATCATTTGATACTCCTAAATAGAACTTATATTCACCTTCAACTGCGATTGGCATAATTGCACTTCCAACAGCCTCTAATGGAATACCTGTTTCAACGATATTTCCATTTGTTGGCGTTTCATACCAATTGTAAACTGGAGTGTATTGAGGTTGGTAGTGAATTCTACCTCCAAAAACTCTTGTAGCTGTTGATGTATTCCAACCAGAACATTGTCCTATCCCAGGTAAGATTGTCAAATCATCATTAGCGAATGTTTGATTAATATCATCGTACTTACCATTATATTTGATGTAAATAGCTCTTAATTCATTAGCTGCGATATTAAAATCAGCAATATCTAAATATTGAGATACATTATCGACACCTGTAATCTGGTAAGTACCAACTAAAGTCCATGCAGCAGGTTGCGTCTCGCTACCCACATAAGTTCCACTTTTCGTGTAAACCTCCACATTTTGTGTTGATGTTACATCAGGTATTATGTCCAAACCAACTATATAAAGTGGCATTGAACCAGCTTCAATATTAAACATAATCCCATTTGTACAACCAGAATTTGGAGTAACATCACCAGCAAGTACAGTAGCAGCTGAATTAGGACTTCCTCCGATAAGTAAAGTCGCTTCACCTTCACAAATTACATAATCAGTTACTTCCACAACTGGAGTCGCTGGAATAATAGTGTTAATTATAACATTCAAACCAACAGCCTCAGACCAACATCCTGAAACATTGTTTTTTGCCTTAACGAAATATGTACCTGTTTCACTTACAAAGTAAGAAGCAGTAGCAGGTAAATCTGTATTTGAATTGGTAGCAAAAGTACCTTGCCAAAAATATTCTACATCTGCTGGAGGATTTCCAACTACAACAATTTCTGTTCCTGGTAAACATGCAGGATTTTCAGCTGCAATTGGAGTCGGTGGTGCTACTGCAACCTCGAAATTATTGACAACTATACTTTCTGCAACTGACCACTCGTTGGTAAATGTATTAAATGTTCTCACATAATATGTTCCATTTTCAAATACTGTCCATGGTGTTGTTGCATCGTTGTCAGTTGACGTTCCTGTTTCACTCTCTTGCCAATAAGCTACAGATGGAGCAGTTGGAGCAACAGTAATTGACAACTCAGAACCTGTCAAACAAGATGGAATTCCTGTAGCTTGAACCACCTCAGGAGAATCCTCAAGCGTATAGATTGCAAAATTATCGATTGCTTGTGCAGTTGTATTATTCCCTGAGAAACTATCGTTTTTCCAGTCTATAATTACCTTTACCTCTGTTCCAAGCATTGCAGTAGGCACTGTGAATGTTACTTCTTGCCATGTAGCACCTACAGCACCATTATGATTAGTTAAACCAACCACAACCGCACCTGTAGTGTTTGTAGTTGATATATCTGTACCCAAAGCTGGCAAGGTAGATGACGCAGGTACTAACCATACACGAATTCTATCAGCCGTAGTCGTTTCACCTCTTCCAATCCAGTTGTAACGGATTTTTAACGGAGATGATACTGAAGTAGGCAATGTAAAAACCTTTGATGCCCTTGAATAAGATGTACTAGTAATAGTGTATTGAGCTGAAACACCATTATCATTTGATACATACAATGCGTTTGCAGGATTCCCAGCAGCAGAGCCGATTACCCATTTATTGTCGCCAGTATTACTAGTAATCACCCAATTGTTTGAGTCAAATGAATCATAATAAGGAACACTAACTGGAATTTGAGTTGTGGTAAATGAAATTGGTCCAACCCACACAGAAGTACCTTCAACCCCACAATTACTTCTTACATATACTTGGTATGCCGACATTTCATTCAAACCAGTAATCTGATGTGAATTCTGTGAAACAGTTATTGCTCCAATTTCTGTACCAGTACCAGGAACAAAACCTGTAACACCCCATTCTACATCCCAAGAAGTTGCAACACCGTTAGCTGTCCAGCTTACATCAACTGAAGATGAAGTGACATTAGAAGTTTGTACAGAGTTTACAGGTAAACAAGCTGCCAATGTTCCTTCAAATCTAATTTGTGCAACATTGTTATTTATTACCTTATTCAAAGTTGAAGTAGCAGTCGCATTCGGAGTAGCAGGATCTATCTCTACTGTTCCATCACGATAAGCGCATATGCCTTTATTTCCTGTAGAAGGACTTAAAGTGTAAGATGCAAAATTTGGATTTCCACCATATCCTGTGCTATTTTCTTTAACTGCTACAATAATATTACTAGTTCCATCCCACACGAATGACGATGTAAACAAAACATCAAACCATTGGTTGGCAACAGTATTACTAATAAGATCACCACTAAAAACTTGCGTCAATGTTGTTACATCCACAAAATCTGAATTTGATGTAAAACCTTGTTTAGTAGAATTCCCTAAATAAACAGTCCATTGTCTCCACTTCTCAGTAGAAACAGCCGCTTTCGGTAAATAACTGATTTTAGAAATTGGCCCCGCAACCAATCCTGCCTCCAATAACTCAGTTGCAGTGTAAATTGTTTGACTATAATTATAAACGTAATTATAATTTAAGGGAAAATAACTTTGGGTTGCAGTACCACTCCCCAATTGAACCGTTCCTACTTGTCCGTTAGCCGCAAAAAAAACAGCGCACGAACAGAGAAACAACAGTGCCTGATGCACTTTTGTGTACAGTAATCTCATAAATATGAATTATTAAATTTTTATCAAAAATACTTCAATCTGTCAGATAATTAAACACTTTGTTAATAAAATATCGACGAATGTTAATTAAGTAAAAGTGTACAATCAAGGATGTAATCAGAACAACTCATTAGCAGAAACTTACCTAAAAATCCATTTTTACAAATAAATAATCCTTGTCACTTTGTTCACCAAAAAAGAATGCATTGTTAATTCCAAAATGTTAATTTAGTAATGTGATTTTATTTCCTCCAGCAAAAATTAATATTGGTCTAAATGTCGTGGAACGACGATTAGATGGATACCATGAATTGGAAACAATTATGGTTCCTATTCCTTTATTTGATGCACTAGAAATTTTGCCTTCTTCGGATTTCAATTGGCATCAGTCTGGTTTACTGATAGATGAACCTTCTGATTCAAACTTATGTGTAAAGGCGTTTAAACTAATGCAACAAGAATACAACTTAGGAAATGTGTACATGCATTTAAAAAAACGTATTCCGATGGGAGCTGGATTAGGAGGAGGTTCTTCAGATGCTGCATATGTAATAAAAGGTTTGAATGAATTATTTAATCTCAACATTTCAATCTCCAAACAGCAAGGGTTAGCCTCACAATTAGGCAGTGATTGCGCTTTTTTTATCGAAAACGAACCACAATTAGCGACCGGACGTGGTGAAATTTTATCTCCGATTCTCATTAACTTAAGTGGTTTATACTTGCTTTTAGTGAAACCTTCAATTCATATTAGTACGGTGCAAGCATACAATGGTGTACACATAAGTGGTGATACAGGTCAACTTTTGCAACAGATTAATTCACCTGTCTACACATGGAAGACTTCGATTAAGAATGATTTTGAGCAACATATATTTGAACTACACCCAACTTTGCACGCCATCAAAGAAAAGCTATATCAGCATGGAGCAATCTACGCTAGCATGAGTGGCAGTGGATCAACAATGTATGGGTTGTTCGAATCCAAACCTGAAAACATTACTTTTGATGATTTCGAGGTGTTTGTCTTAAAATTTTAATGACAATAAGCACAATAACTGAATTCTTTCTGAACTTTAGAATTGTGTTCAAAAGGAATTTCATCATCATATAACTCATCAAAAATTTCTTGAATCCATTCTGGGAAAGCTTCGATAATTTCAAGCATTGAGGCTGTAGATTTAATTGGAATAAAACCTGTTTTCGCTTGAATCATGGAAATCAACCCGCTTTGGTCAGGAATGCGATTGGTTGATTTAAAGTACAAATAGATGTACATGGCCATTTGCATCGCATGCTTTTTCTTAAAGTTGTCTAAACGCGTTGAACCAGATTTGCCAGCAACCGTTTTTATTTCTAAATCCTCGCTTTTCACTGCTCCAGATTTATAATCCACCAAACGAATTTGGCCATTTACTTCATCCACTCTATCGATGGTTCCGTTCAACAAGATGGTCTTTTGAATACCATTCACTTCCAAATCCATAGGCAATTGCACGATTTTTTCCAGACTGTGAATGATAACTGTATTTGGAGCGTCAATAAACTTGCGTTCCTCCTTTAAAAAAGCATTTACCATTGTCAATGCCATTTGAAAAGACAGGTAGTTTTTACCATTCAAAAACGCCTTTTCATCGTTGTTAAAGTGAATCATGAAATGGTGTCGAACTCGCTCTGGCGCACGCACAATCATCTCATCTACATCAGAAACACGCAAGGGCAATCCGCCGCCTTGGTTCAAGTTTCCATCTTTATCGTACTTTGCATGCTTTTCATACAAATCTTCAAAAGAGGCATGAATTATCGTCCCCAAGGTATTGGATTCCAACTCCTCCTCGACTTCATCTTCTTCACCAAACTCAAGGATGTACTTATAATAGAAATCTAGATTACAGTCGTGGTATTTTTTCAAGGTTGAAATGGAAGTAGAACGCGCAAACAATTCATCCATTCGTTTAAAAATGGCTTCATTTTTTTGAATTGAAACCAATCCAACCTGCTTCTGTTCCTCCATCGGAATGTTGTAAAACTTCGGTTTTAGCACAACATTTCCTTCACTTGCTCTAACTAATTCCTTTTCTATTTGCAATAAATAACGACTTTTTTCACTACTTCCAATCGATTCTTTTGTTCCTGCATAAGTCACAATCATCGTTTCACAATGATGCAACAATCGGTAAAAGTGATGCGCAAAAAGTCCTTGCTTGTCACGCGGAACAGGCAAACCAGAATAGCGTCTCAAATCCATTGGAAACATGGATTGAATTGGATTTGTTGGTGGCATTACACCTTCATTGAGTCCAATACAGATAATTCGTTTAAAATCGAGCATACGCGTTTCCAGCAAGCCCATAATTTGCAATCCATCAATTGGATTTCCATGATATGCGATCCCTTTATTACTCCAATGCTGTGTAAAAAGTCCTTTAAAACTTCTCAAGCTCATTTCAGGTAATTCTTCTGCAACTATGTTTTGAAATTCAATCAGCGCACTATCGAATGAATGAATCAATGCTTTTTCAAATTGATCATCGGGATTGAAAAATCCGAATAAAATGGAATTTAAACGGCGAATTGCACCCATCGCCACCGTCCAATCTTTTTTCCAATCGAGATTTGCTAAATCGATGATTTGCATTAATTCCTCGTTGAATCGAATGGCATTTGGAACGATGAAGATCCAGTTCTTCTTGATAATCGTTGCTTCCAATTCTTGCAACCTGCTTTTATCGGCATCTGTCAAACATGCAATAAAAAACGGATGATTGATCAAGCGAATTAAATCATTATGGTAAATTGCATTGGTTTTAAATCGCGCTTTACTTTCTTGCATGGAAAATAAAATATCCACCCAATTTTTCACTGAAGTCCCTTTCATTGGCATTCCCAGCGTTATATTGGCTTTACCAACGTTGCGTGGAATGTTTTTCAGCAAAGGTCCAATCAAGGATTCATCTGCAAGTAGAACAACCGTATCTTGTAATTCTGCGGGAGATAACTCCATCAAAACAGAACTAGCAACTTTAACTTGCCCTGTAACCTGTGCGCATTCAACCACTTCAATTTCAAGCGGCTTGGTTGCTATTTTATTATCGATTGAATACAATTTCTTGATATCCAAATCCATCTTTTGTTTGCGAATAAACGCACCTGCCTCGTGATTTGAATCATTGACATAAAACTCATCAGCATCAACGATAATGTGGCCTCGACCCATTTCTTTCAACTGACGCATGATACTCGTTTCAGCTTTCGAAAGGGCGTTGAACCCAGCAAAAAGGTAAGTCGATTTTTTATTCTCAGTAAACAACAAATTGATATTCGTTGCAATTTCTTTGTACGCGGCGCCCATGTAGGCAGCATCCATCTGCAATAAACTTTTCTGCAATTCGGTGTAATACGTCGGAAGTAAGTCCCAAAATTCTAGAAATCGTTTGCGAGCTTGCGACAATTGAAATTCATCTTCGGCTTCAATCTTCCAGTATTCCAATTCTTTGATGTTGTGCAAATCTTTAAAAACTGTTTGCACGTCGACCAAATAACGATCTAGTTCATCAAAATCAGAGAGTAAAAGTGGTCCCCATTCTAAAAAATCATCAAATGATCGTTGTTCTTCTGTTTTAGCATGTTTTAGCTGAATTTCAAACAATTTCACCAACGCTCGTGTTTTATCGATTATGGTTTTACTCGAATTTTGTCGAATCCAAGCATCCATTGTAATCATTTTGGGAGCTAAAACAGGTTTTTTATGAACCTCAAAAATGGAAGCAGCAAGATACTTCTTCGCACGTTCAGATGGAAGAACGATCGTTAAATCGGCATAATCAATCTGATTTTCGACAATGTACTGCGCTATTTTTTGAGTAAACTTCATTATTTTTTACTTAGGAAAGCCCAATATGTTGAGCGATTTAACGTATGTGTTGGTATTTCCGGGTAATATTCTTGAAACATGGCAGGGAATTTCAATTTCTTTTTCTTCTCCCACGTTGATTTGTAGGCGATTTTTTGTCCACCATTTTCTTCAATCAAATCAATGTTTTGTTTGGTATGTGTGCGCCAAAACCAATAATTTGGTTGTTTAAAATTGATTGCATTCCACTTTACACGTTCTGCAATTAACCAATTTTTCCAAAGCGCATCCAAGTCCATTCGAACTCCAGGTGGATTGAAGTTATTGATCAGCATGTTACGCAAACCTGTATCTACGAAATAAATCAAGTGACTTTTCTTCAACTCATAGCGCTTTTCAGTTGAGAAAGCCGGAATTCGAATTAAAACATAGGCTTTTTCTAGGAGCAAAACATAGCGTTCAACGGTTTCATTGTCTAATCCACATCGCTCTGCTACTTCATTGTAAGAAACAGGTTCGCCAATTAAGAATGCAAGCGTTTGCAAGACTTGAATCAACTGTTTTTTCTTATTGATACGATCTGTCACTCCTAAATCTGTAACTAGAATCGTATCCAACAAATGTGATAAAATATCTGCTGCTACTTCTGGAGTTGCAACTACATCTGGATAATTACCCGTAATTAATCGTTGTTCCAGCATTTTTTCTTCTTCTGGCAAACCAAAATGAGAAGCCAGTTCATAAAATGAAGGTGGATAAATGCGAATGTGTAGATTTTGAGCATCGAGCACTTCCTTGAGCAATTCATCCATCATCGGTTCAAACGAACAATTTAAAATGATCGTTGAGCCAATGCAATCTGACAAAACTAATTCAATTAGTTGCTGTAGGTTTCTTAAATACTGCGCTTCGTGAATAACAACAACTTTGTAACTCGCAAAAGATTGTATCAACTCAGTTTCCGTAGATTCTTGCAGGGCATATCTTTCCTTCTTATTACCTGCATTTATTTGAAAAGTGTTTACGTTTAATTCTTCAAGCACCTGCTTTATTACCTCTTCCTTTCCCGCCAATCGTGGACCAGAAACCAAGACAATCTTACTTGTTTGAAGCTGTTGCAATAATAGTTGTTGTTGTATACGTTTCATTTTAATGAGTTCGTAGTTAAAAATCAATTTAAGCTACGAATATAGCTAAACCCAAAAGATTAAAAGCGCAATAGCTCCTGATTTTTATTTTTGCGAAAATGTCTCACATTTTTGAAGCCATTTTCCTATTTTTGGTCACCAAATAAAGAGAAAGATGATAAAATACAATCCCAAATCATGGATCAAGTTAATTTTTGCACTCCACAAAAGTGATACAATTCGGATTTTATGGAAAGAAATGATCTACATCGGACTCTTGGCTTGGGCGATAACTTGGTTAGAAATCACCTATTTGCCAGAAATGAAGGCGTTGAAAAACCTAAACATCATTTATTCGCTAGTGGGTTTTGTCATTTCATTGCTTTTGGTATTCAGAACAAACACCGCTTATGATCGTTGGTGGGAAGGAAGAAAAAAGTGGGGTGAATTGGTTAATGATTCGCGCAACATATCGCTAAAACTTAGCACCCTGAATCTGAAAGAAGAAGACCGCCAATATTTTGCACGCATGATTGCGAATTTTGCAATTGCATCCAAGGATCAATTAAAAAAACAAGTAGTACCTGAAAATTTAGATTTAAATACGGAAGAATGGACGCAACTTCGAATGGTTGATCACATCCCAGTCGGAATTGTTCAATTCATGTACAATCGATTGATGAAACTAAAACAATCAGGCGTCATTTTGAAAGAAGATTTTCTAGCCTTGGAATACAATCTGAATGGCTTTACAAATATGATAGGAGCTTGCGAGCGTATTCGCAATACCCCTATCCCATTTTCTTACAGTTTGTTTATTAAAAAATTCATCTTCATTTATACGTGTACGCTACCCATAGCTTTCGTTAGCTTGTTGGGATACTTTTCTGTAATTGTTACCGTCTTAGTATTTTACGTGCTCGTTAGCATGGAGATTTTAGCAGAGGAAATCGAAGATCCATTCGGATTAGATGACAACGATTTACCAACTGAGGAACTTGCGGAACGAATCAAATCGCTTTCTGCAAACCTATTAAAATAGTTACATTGGCTTAAATTCGTACGGTAGCTTCTCTTTGTACAAATACCTTTTTTGAATCGATTCTAACGGTCGGTACACGTAGTACACTTCATTGTCGTGAATTGCAACTTTATCCACCCATTGGTATTCCAATTGGATGCGCTCCTTTATCTCACCAGTTTCAGTGTCAATCAATCCAATATACGTGTAACCTCCCTTCTCAAAACGTGCGTAGATTTTTCCGGTTATTGGGTCTTGCATTAAATCTTTTTTCCAACCATTCGCTTTTGCTTGATAATGGTGGAAAATTGCAACAGAATTAATGAAATCTCCGTTTGCATCATAGCGCAGCATGCGATCGAGGTAGTAATCAAAAACCACAAGTGTGTCATTGTAATGAAACATTGGCGCATAAAGTTCCTTGTAATAAAGTGACCTAGTAAAATAATTCGCACCTACCCAAACTTCGGCAGCAATTCCGGTTTCACGTTCGCGCTGTTTAGCCCATAATTTCGTACGCACATCCACCCACTTGTATTCTGCCAAGTACAAATCCATCATTAACTTATCTTCAATACTTACAATTTTCGTATACGAAGAATCCAATTGATCCAATTTGAAGTAATCGAATGCAGGATAGATGGCATTGAAAGTCGAAAAGTAAACGTTCGACAAGTTTGTATCAACGATTGGCATGATGTATTTAGCAAAGTATTCTTTTGGAATAGTCGATAATTGAATTGTTTGATCGGCAACTTTCACTCCATAGACATTTTCAGCACAAACTATATGTGAATTCCCTCTGAAATCACGTTTTAATTCCTTCGCAACACCTGGAACTTGAAATGAATTAATCACTTTCTGTCCGTCATACACCAACAATTCACTTCCTTTGGTTAAACGCTTTGGATATGCTAACAAAATATAGGTTCCATCTTTCTGTATTTCAAAATCGGCAACACTCAATCGTTGAGATTCATAAATGGTATGCGGCACGCCAATTGGTTTAACGATTACTTCACCAATATTTGAAAATTTTTCTGCTGTTAAATACACCATTAACGCTAAAGTATCATCCGGACTATTTGTTGCAAATTCCTTCGTTGCAGATTGATAAATGGGATGCGAAAAACTCAACTTCAATTGTTGATTTCTTGCGGCTTTAAACACCACAACACCTTTCGGATTAGCCGTCTCGATAAACAGACGACCAGTTGGATTTTGAATTGTCACGTTAACATTTTGCACCACATCATTACTCTTTTTATCCAACAATTGAACCTTTACAACGAGTGAATCTTGTGCAAATATGCTTGCAAATGCAAATAAAATAGAGAAAAATACAAGTAATTTCATAGCGTCATTTTATACGAAGATGCAAAAAAGGATCTCATTCCATAAATTATGTATAAAAAAGAATAAATCACATTGCGATGTTAGTAAATCTCCTAACGAAAGTATATCTAGATTCAACTTATATGTAATTTAGATTCACATTTACAATTCTCACATGAAAGTACACTTTATTGCAGTTGGTGGAAGTGCCATGCACAATTTAGCAATCGCCTTGAATCGCAAAGGTTATCAGGTAACAGGTTCTGACGATGAAATTTTCGAACCTTCAAAATCGCGTTTGCAAAAAGAAGGCATCTTACCTGCTACAATTGGTTGGGATGTAAACAACATTACCTCAGATTTACAAGCTGTAATTTTAGGAATGCATGCCCGAGAAGACAATCCAGAATTATTAAAAGCAAAAGAATTAGGAATTCGAATTTTCTCTTATCCAGAATATTTGTACGAACAATCAAAAGATAAATTGCGCGTGGTAATTGGCGGAAGTCACGGAAAAACCACCATTACTTCAATGATTTTGCACGTTGTTAATGAATTAAAAATGAACGTCGACTACATGGTTGGTGCCCAATTAGAGGGTTACGACTGTATGGTGAAATTGACAGAAGACGCTCCAATAATGTTACTAGAAGGTGACGAATATTTGAGTTCTCCGATTGACCGTCGACCGAAATTTCATTTATATCATCCTGATGTTGCCATTTTAAGTGGTATTGCTTGGGATCATATTAATGTTTTCCCAACCTTTGACAATTACGTCGAACAATTCGATATATTTTGTTCCTTAATTAGCAAAAGTTTTATTTACAATACGGAAGATGAGGAAGTAAATAAATTAGGACAAAAATTCAAAGATAAAATCATTGCAATCCCCTATTCTACTCCACAATATGAAGTAACTGAAAGCGGAACTACAATTCATTTTGAAGGAAAGTCCTACCAACTTCAGATCTTTGGTCAACACAACTTGCAAAACTTGATGGGCGCGATGCGTGTTGGAGTTGAAATGGGAATTTCAGCAACTGATTTCTTAACAGCTATTCAATCATTCAAAGGCGCTGGAAAACGTTTACAGAAAATCAAGGAGACAAATGACTTTGTAATGTTCAAAGATTTTGCACATTCACCTTCAAAATTAAAAGCAACAACAAAGGCTGTTAAAGAACAATATGCAAACAGAAAAGTTGTAGCGTGTATGGAATTACACACCTTTTCATCGCTTAAGAAAGAGTTTTTACCGCATTACAAAGATGCGATGAAGGCGGCAGATCATGCAATTGTGTATTTTAACCATGAGGTGGTGAAACACAAAAAATTAGAACCAATTACTGAGCAACAAGTCTTTGATGGATTTAATGGTGGCGTAACGGTTTATACACAAACAGCAGATGTTTTAAATTTTATTCATCAGCAAGATTGGGATAATTCAGCGTTATTAATGATGTCCTCTGGTAATTTTGACGGTATAGATTACGATCAGCTGGCAGAATCAATTACAAAAAGTTAACGTAAAGTATTTTATTTTCAATCGTTTTTAAACTAACTTTATTGCGTTTTTTGATTAGAAAAGTAGTCAACACTAAATAAAAACAGGCTTGTTAAGGTACATATTCATATTTCTATTGGTCGGTGCATTGTTTGCTCATTCGCGCTCTACCCATATTTTTGGGATTAGTGAAGCCGATTTAATGGAAGGGATAAAATTAGAAACCTTAATATTAAACGACGCAGAACGATCACGCATCATTCCTGTTGCGATTTATACGAGCTACGCTGATAGTGTTCGTGAAAACCTTCCTGTTATAGTTTTCAACCATGGATACGGCAAAAATGTTGGAGATAGTTATCTTACCTATTCTTATTTAAATGAATATTTAGCATCCAAAGGATATTGTGTCATTAGTATTCAGCATGAAGTAAAAACAGACGAAAAACTTCCGATGGAAGGAAATCTCCAAGAACTTCGAAAACCAATTTGGGACAGAGGAGTTGAAAACATCCGTTTTGTCATTAATGAAATGGATTCACTGCGACCGCAATTAAATTTTAAGAAAGTCACTTTGATTGGTCATTCAAATGGTGGAGACATCGCAGCAAATTATATTTCTTCTTACCCTGATTCTGTGAAGAAATTAATTACGCTTGACAACTTAAGAATGCCATTACCTAAAACAAATAGTGTAAAAGTAATGTCGCTTAGAGCAACTGACACAGAACCTGATCCTGGTGTAATTCCGAATTTGGATGACATTAAAAACTACGGAATGAAGATCGTTTATTTGGCGAACACCAATCATGGAGACATGAATGACAAGGCTACTGACGAGCAAAAGGCTGAAATTACGCGAGAAATCGAATATTTTCTTCAAAAAAAATCGAATTAGCATTGATTTTTTAGAATTTTCGAACAAATCAAATCTCAATAAACTACAACTAGCTACCAATCAACAACTTATCAAGATTGCTAAACTCATTTTTTAGCACTAAAATCGCCTTAACAGCATGAAAATGAAGCGACTTTATCAACAAAAGCTCACTTTTTTCAACAAAAAAACATTTTTTTTGCTCGAAAGCCTTGCCAGTAAAGGATATTGAATATATTTGTTTCTGTTAAAAGTATTATTTAATCACATAAAACTAATATCTATGAGCAAATCTAGATTTATTGATGCAATTGCTGCAGATGCAGGAATTACTAAAGCTGCAGCTAAAAAAGCATTAGAATCTTTTTTAACTAACGTTGCAGACGATTTGAAAAAAGGTGACAGAGTATCTTTGGTTGGATTTGGGTCTTTCTCAGTTTCTAATAGAGCTGCTAGAACTGGACGTAATCCTCAATCAGGAAAAGAAATTAAAATTGCTGCTAAAAACGTAGTACGTTTCAAAGCAGGTTCTGATCTTTCTGATAAAGTAAATTAATTTTATCATTAATAGGACATAAAGGGAAGTCATCGATTTCCCTTTTTTTGTGCCTTATACTTTCTGTTCTCTTGCAATTTCACTATCTTTGCACCCTAAAAATTTAGAATGAGCGATTTATTACAAAAATTAGAAGCAATCCACTACCGATTTGTCGAAGTTGGTAAAATGATTGTGGATCCAGACATCATTTCAGATATGGATCGCTATGTTAAATTGAACAAAGAATACAAAGACTTAGAAGAAGTTGACAAGGTTTACTTTGAATATAAAAATCTACTAGGAAATATAAAGTCATCACGTGAATTATTGGAAACTGAAACAGACCAAGAAATGCGTGAAATGGCAAAGTCCGAGATCGATGAACTTGAAACAAGAAGACCAGAAATGGAGGAAGAAATCAAGTTTCTTTTGATTCCTAAAGATCCCGAAGATGATAAAGATGCCATTATGGAGCTACGTGCTGGAACAGGTGGTGATGAAGCTTGTATTTTCGTTGAGGATTGTTTCCGTATGTATACAATGTTCTTCAAAGAAGCAGGTATTCAATACGAAGTTATCAACTCATCTGAAGGAACTGTAAAAGGTTTCAAAGAGATTTCAATGAGCGTTAGCGGAGCCGGAGTGTATGGATTACTGAAATTCGAATCTGGAGTTCACCGAGTACAACGTGTTCCTGAAACAGAATCACAAGGTCGCGTTCACACATCAGCTATTACTGTAGCAGTTTTACCTGAAGCTGAGGAAGTCGATTTCGAATTGAACATGACGGATGTGCGTAAAGATACTTTTAGAGCATCTGGAGCTGGTGGACAACACGTAAACAAGACAGAATCTGCTATTCGTTTAACACACATTCCAACAGGAGTTGTGGCTGAATGTCAAGATGGTCGTTCGCAACACAAAAACTTGGAGAAGGCAATTTCAATGTTGCGTTCACGTTTGTACCAAATTGAGTTAGATCGAATCAATAGCGAACGTGCTGAACAAAGAAAATCTTTAGTATCTACTGGTGACCGTTCGGCAAAAATTCGTACTTATAATTACCCACAAGGAAGAATCACAGATCACCGTATCAATAAAACAATTTACAATTTAGCAGCTTTTATGAATGGGGATATCCAAGATATGATCGACTCGTTAAAAGTGGCTGAGAATGCAGAAAAATTGAAAGGACAAGAAGGTTTGTAATTCAAACTTTACTTTTTAAAACATATAAATTCAAAAAGGGGCGATTTTTTCAAATCGCCCCTTTTGTTTGTTTCTATTTTGACTATTAATATGCTCTTTCGTTAATACCTTCCATCCAATTAACAAAAGCCTTATTCACCACTTTGTTACCTCCTGGAGTTGGATAATCACCTGTGAAATACCAATCACCACGATCATCCGGACAAGCTTTATGTAGATTTTCAACAGTTTGATAAATGATCACAACTTCAGCATTGATATCTTCAGGCTTTAACATTTGTGCAATCTTATCAGATATCTCTTGATCACTAAACGGAGCGTAAATTTCTTTTACATAATTTACAACCTCTTCTTTTGGCAATCCAATTTGCGCTTTAGACTTGGCGTATACTTCATCAATTACATGCGCTCGATTACTTTCCTTCAACAATGCAATTGCTGCATCAAAAGCTATGAAATCGCCCATTTTAGCCATGTCAATCCCATAACAATCTGGGTAACGAATTTGCGGAGCTGATGAAACAACTACAATACGCTTCGGATCCAAGCGATCCAAAATTCTAAAAATTGATTGCTTTAAAGTCGTTCCACGAACAATACTATCATCGATTACAACTAAGTTATCATGACCGCGCTTCACACTTCCATATGTAATATCATACGAAGAAGCCACTAAGTCATCACGTGAATCATCTTGCGAGATAAACGTTCTTACTTTTGCATCTTTTATGGCGATTTTCTCAATGCGTGCACGTTGAAATAAAATAGATTCCAGTTTTTCCTTCGTAACGTTAGTACCAAGTGCTAAAACTTGTTCCAATTTTTGTTCATTCAAGAAATCTTCTAATCCTTTGATCATCCCATAGAACGATGTTTCAGCAGTATTTGGAATGAATGAAAATACAGAATTGTCCAAATCATGATCAACAGCATCCAACACTTGAGGAACAACCAACTTCCCAAGGTTTTTACGTTCTTCGTAAATACCAGCATCGTTTCCGCGAGAGAAGTAAATACGTTCAAAAGAACATTTTTTCAACGCTTTAGGCTCATTGATTAAGGTTTCCGTAATTGTACCATTCTTGCGAATAATTAAAGCGTGACCAGGTGTCAATTCCTTAATTTGTTCTTTTTTTAACTTAAAAGTTGTTTGAATAACTGGACGTTCAGAAGCTACAATACAAATTTCATCATCCTCATACCAATAAGCTGGGCGAATTCCGTTTGGATCGCGCAAAACAAAAGCATCTCCATGTCCAATTAAACCAGCCATAGCGTATCCACCATCCCAATCAACAGAAGCACGTTTTAATATCTTTTCAATGTTTAATCCTTCGATAATTTTATTCGTAATCTCAGGATTTACATATCCTTCTTCTTTTAATCTGTAATATAACTCATCATTCTCCTCATCCAAGAAATGACCGATTTTCTCAAGAACTGTAACTGTATCCGATTTTTCTTTTGGATGCTGACCGATTGAAGTCAAAACATCAAACAACTCATCAACATTTGTTAAGTTAAAATTCCCTGCAACTACTAAATTCCTAGTAATCCAGTTATTTTGACGTAGAAATGGATGACAGTTTTCAATTGAATTTCTTCCAAAAGTTCCGTAGCGTAAATGTCCTAAGAAAAGTTCACCAGTAAATCCAGCATTCTTTTTCAAGTAATCCACATCCTTTAAAAGTGTAGGATCCTCATTTGCAATTTCGTCAAAACGCGAAGTAATGTGCTTAAAAATATCTTGAACTGGCTTGCTGTCGATGGATCTGTAGCGAGAAATGTATCTTTCTCCTGGTTGCATATCAAGTTTGATATTTGCCAAACCGGCTCCGTCTTGACCTCGATTTATTTGCTTTTCCATGAGCAAATTCATCTTATTCAGACCATAAAAGGCAGTTCCATATTTTTCTAAGTAATATTGAAGTGGCTTTTTCAGCCTTAAAAGTGCAATTCCGCACTCGTGTTTGATAGCATCGCTCATCCTTGTTCAGAAACTAATTTGAGGTGCAAATTTAAGTAATTTAATTAAACCGATTTAGCAAAATTTTTAAAAACTTTAAATACCAGTACAGAAATTGATCTACATCAAGATTATAGCGTTTTTTACATCCAATTAGTGAGTAAAAAAAGGTGAATAAACAAAAAATGGACTTTACTTTAAACTAAAAAGATCTTCCACCCCTATAAAACGTTCAACCGTAAAGCCTTCAGCATACTCAACTCCGATTGGTCGACCATAATTTGACATTCTACCCAATAAGAAATTAAAAAACTCTTGACCAGAGATTGGAGTTTTTGGTTCCGTAGAATTTGGATCAAAGAATTGCGTTCTATATGCTTTTAAAGCGTCCATCTTCTGATTTACAAAAGGTGAAACATCTACAACAAAATCAGGTTTCAAATACATGTCTTGCACATAATGATAAACTGCTTTTGGTCGATGTGCTTGTTGACTAACACCATCGATGAACGTTTCAATTTTAGGTAATCCAGCTAAAAAGCAAGCTTCGGACACCATTTTCGATGCCTTTCCATGATCTGGGTGACGATCAGTAATTGAATTAGCCATTACAATTTCAGGTTGACAACGTCTAATTTCTTTGATGATTGCCAATCTATTTTCCATATTGTCTTCAAAAAAGCCATCTGCCATTTTGAGATTTGTACGGTAATGTATTCCTATGATTTTACCAGCCTCTTCAGCTTCAGCATAACGCGTTTGGATTGTACCTCTAGTTCCTAGTTCACCCTGCGTCAAATCAACAATTCCTACAGTTTTTCCTGCTTGAATGTGCTTAATTAAAGTTCCAGCAGCTGAAATCTCTATATCATCTGGATGTGCGGCAAATGCTAAAATATCTACTTTCATGTCGAAAAATTGTATGGTAAAATTAAGCATTATGAATCACCATTGGCAAATCAAAGTGACAAATTCCTTAAAAAATAAAAACTAAAACAAAAAAAGGGACCTTCTTTCGAAGATCCCTCTGTTCATTCTACAAACAGAACTATTATTTTGCGTAAGTACGCTTTTCTTTGATTCTTGCTGATTTTCCTGTTCTCTCACGGAAGTAGAAAATACGAGCACGACGTACAGAACCTCTTTTCACTACTTGGATGTTCTCCAAAAATGGAGAAGCGATAGGGAAAATACGTTCTACACCAACGTTACCTGACATTTTACGAACTGTGAAAGTCTCAGTAGTACCTTCTCCACGACGTTGAATAACAACTCCTTGGAACAACTGAGTACGTTCTTTCGCACCTTCTTTAATTTTGTAAGAAACGATGATAGTATCTCCTGCTCCGAAATTAGGAAGCTCTTTACGTTCTACCAATTCGTTTTGAATTTCTCTGATAATAACATTATTGCTCATGACTCTTTTTTCTTTCTTAATTCAATCCGCCTTAAACGGGGTGCAATATTACGAATAATTTATCTAACTAAACACAAAAGGATAAAACTTTTTTAAAAAATAAATTAAACGGCTCTTTTTCTTGGTAAATGTACTCATTTTGGTAAATTTATCACTCAAAAACTAAAGTCATTCGTCAAACAACAGATAAAATATGGAGAAGATATTAATTGGACGAAAGGAAACAGCAAATTTGCCAACCTTCGGATTAATAGGGAAAACCGTAAAAATCGATTCGGGAGCTTACACCTCAAGTATTGATATTGAAAGAATTAGAAGAGAGGGAGATGTACTTTATGTATTATTTGACAAGGAAAATGATGAAATTGAATTCAAAGATTACAAAGTAAAGGTGATAAAAAGCTCCAATGGCTTGGCTCAAGAGAGGTATATTATTAAAGGGAAAATTCATTTGGGAAACAAAATATACAACACTCAATTTTCATTAACTGATAGAAGTGGGATGCGCTACCCTATTCTTATTGGACGAAGATTATTAAATAAAAAATTTATCATTGATACATCAAAAGCATATCTGCTTGAAGAACCAACAGATAGTGCAACTTAAAAAACTAACAAATTAATATACTCAATATGAAAAGACCAATTTATCTTGTTCCAGTTGATTTTTCAACTGTTTCCATAGATGCTTTAAAAACAGCTATTGGACTAGCTCAAAGCAATGACGGCTCTGTGTTCGCTATTCACATCGTAGCTAAAAAATCGGAAAGAGAAAGCGCTAAAACGCAATTTCAATCAGTGATAGATACATTAACAGCAGATGAAAGCGCTGTTGTAAACACTAGAGTTCTTGTAGGAAACATATATGACGATATAGCTAAAACGGCAGAAATCCTGTCTGCAAGTTTAATCGTAATGGGAACACATGGAGCAAAAGGAATGCAAAAATTGTTTGGAAGTCACGCTTTACGTTTAGTTAGTAGTACATCCGTTCCATTTGTAATTATGCAAGAAGGTAGTTCATTAACTGAAATTAAAACAATAGTAATGCCTTTCAGTTTTGAAAAAGAAACGATTCAAATTGCAAATTTTGCAGGATTTATTGCACGCCAATTTAATTCAACAATTCATTTAGTTGGTCAACATGAAGACGATGAATGGTTAAAAGGAAAATCGCATTCCAATCAATTAGTAATACGTAAATTGTTTGATCAACACAACATCAATTATGAAATTGTGAATTTAGACACTTCGAAATCTTATAAAGATGCTTTGATGGATTACACTAATAAGGTAAGTGCTGATCTAATTGCAACTTCATTTTATGTCGATACTCTGATGCCAACGATGAATCCATTTGTGCAATCATTGATCGAGAACAATCACTTAATTCCGATCCTAACTTCAAATGCAGAGGAATTAACAAATAGTTCCGCATATTCATTCATGACTATTTAAAAAAAAAGCCTGATGAGCAATCATCAGGCACCTAAACCAAAAACAAATGAAAACATTATCATGTTTTCTATGGAACTTCTACTTTTGTGAAAATATGAATTTCATTCTATACTTTGAGTTCAAAAAACTTAAAGTGTATAAATTACTGATTAAACGGTGTAATATTGGTTTTTCCAATTTAAAATCCGACATTTTTAAACTATAAATACCATTACATATTAATGAAACGCTTCCTGATTTTTGCCGTTTTAGCTTCTGTTTTAGCTTTAGGATACATTAACCGAACAGAATTGAAGCGCATGATATTTGGTATCCAACGCACGATTAACACTTCAGAAGTAACAATTCTTTTAAAAGAAGACATCACAACTGATTCTTTAGCGAACTTGTTCATCAATAAAGGTGTTCTGCACAATAAAAAACACTTTTTATCGCAATTAGAAAAATTGAACTTGTTTAACGAAACAGTAGATGCAGGAAAATATGTTATCCTCAGTGGAACCAAACTTTCTGCATTAGCTATGAGTTTTGCTCGCAATTCAGATGGACACGGAAGTGGTGAATCAAAAGTTAAGATTGTATTTAATCGTTGTAAATCGATTGAAGATATCGGAATGAATGTTTCAAAATGCATTCAAGCAGACAGTGCTTCGTTGGTTAACTACATTAGCTCTCCAAAAACGTTAAATAAATATGGCTTTACCATTCAGCAAATGCCTGCACTATTTCTTCCCGATGAATATGAGATGTATTTCGACACAGATGCTGAAACATTTGTAGCAAAAATGGCCGAGGAATTTAAATTATTTTGGAATGATGAGCGAAAAGAGAAAATGAAATTGATTGGATTATCAAGCCCATCACAAGTTTCAACGTTGGCTAGTATCGTTTATTCTGAACAAGGAAAAATCGCCTCCGAATGGCCAATTATTGCGCGTTTATACCTGAATCGCTTGGCCAAAGGCATGAAACTGCAGTCCGATCCAACTTTCAAATTTTGCTGGGGAAGTAAGTTAAATGGCGTTCAGCGCTTAACTGGAAAGCATCGAGATATCGAATGTGACTACAATACTTATAAGATAAACGGACTACCTCCTGGACCAATTTGTATTGTTCCCAAAAAGGTAATTGATGCAGTTTTGGCACCCGACCAGAACAACTATCTATTTATGTGCGCCAAACCAAACTATTCTGGAGAGCACGATTTTACACATTCAGATATTGTGCATGTTCGCAATGCTGCGATTTATCAAAAATGGTTACGTAATGAATTGAAAAGTTAATTTTCAGTATTCTCACTGAAAAACGGAACATTTTTTGAATTTCTTCGAATAAATAGCTAACATGAAACTTTTTGTACTCACATGGTTCTTTGGTTTGAATCTCATTTTTGCAATGGGACAATCACTCGATGGAGTATGGAAAGGTAGTATGTATGCAAATGGAACGAGTATCGAAAGTGGTAGAGTGATCTACCTGGAAATTCAAGGAGAAAAATCAGGTACTATTACAGGAAGAATTCGTAATGAGATTTACAACACGAATGATTTTGCACTAAAAAACATCAAAGGTGAAGCTAAGAGTGGAACAATTTCACTCTCTGAGACTGTTGTATCAAAAAAAGCAACTGGAAGTAAGACCAATTGGTGTCGCTCGCAATTAACGTTGGTCTACAATGAAAAGACAGGATATTTAGAAGGAACATACACCAGTTCAGAATGCAGAAATTTCGCTGGGAAAGTAATCTTGTATCAAGAGGACAATCAATTTCCCGAAGAAACAATCAATCCTGAATCACATCACTGGTTTGATTTATTAGCGAAAGATTTAAAGAAAGGATTAAACGCTCCTAAAATCAGAAAGATTGAACGCGAAACCTTTGCTTTCTCTCCTATTTATTTTGATTATGATAAAGCTGAAATCAAAACTGAATTTAATGCATTCTTAGATCGATTGATAAAGGTGGTTGAAGGTCACTCTGATTTACGTGTTAAAGTTACTGGTCACACAGATTCGGACGGTTCCGATGCGTACAATGATGGACTTTCACAACGCAGAGCGCAAGCTATTATCAATTATTTTGTATCAAAAGGTTTAAGTGCAGATCGTTTGGAATTTGATTTTAAAGGTGAAAAGAAACCTGCAGCGTCAAATGATACTTCCGAAGGTCGACAGCAAAATAGAAGAGTTGATTTTCAGTTTATTTAGCCTTCTTTTTGGATTTCTTTGATGGATGAAGTCCCTCCTTTTTCAATCCAATTTCAAAATCCGTTTCTACAGCAAAGAGTAATTGAACGTTGTCTTTCAATAATTTCAATTCAGCTTTACGAATTTCAATCTCTTTAATTGACACATCTGCTTTCTTATTTATTTTGGATTGAATCAAACCATGCTCCACCAATTGTGGCACACTAGCCAGCTGATCTTCGACATCAATTTCGGCGTACTGCTTCATCAATTGAATGATTTCGGAATGTAACAAGTTAGAGACATTATTGATGATATCCTCATTCAACTTACTTTCAATTCCAATATTCTTTATCAGAATTCGACCATTTTCGTTATTAAATTTTGGAAATCCTTTCATAATAACAGTACCATTAACATCGCCTTTTACTTCTATGTATGCAACAATGCTAAACTTTCCAGTCTTTAATTTAAGATCGGAGATTTGAACATTTAAACCAGATAGATTAATCTTCTTACCTTTTAACTGGTGAATCATCACTTCATTCAAATCTTTTAGTGGCAATAACGCATGGAAATAGATATCACTCTTCTTTCTGTAATTAAATGTATCTAATAAAGTGATTTTACTTGGAAACGAAATGTGCTTGATAGAATCTTTAAAAGCCTCTGTCCGTATATACATTTTAGCTTGTACCTTTAAATTGAGTCGCAGTGAATCTAGTTTACTTTTATCAACATAAACGGCTAAATCATGCGGTTGCACTTTAAAGTAGAAGCCTTTCATCTCTTTATTTATCGCCTTACTTTTTTGCAGATCGTTCCAAATTTTTTCGATCGAACCTTTAATATATACATGATCTTTGATCACACGATCCACCATTTTCACCAAATTCGGAGCATGTTCCATTAACTGTTTTTCAGCCAATTTCTTAAGGTTTATTGGAATTCCAATAATTTTCGTGGATGGCTCTTCCACCCATGTGATGTATGCCAGTTTTGTTTTTGTCTTAAGTCGAACATCGTGATAAAGACCAATCGCAGAATTTAGATGAACAACAATTTTAAAAGAAATGGGATTTTTCTTAAATAATTGCACCATTCCCTTACCTATTTTTTTTACCACAACTACATCCACACGCAAGGGAACTTTTGTTTTCAATTGGGCATTTTCCAAATTAAATTTAAACTCACCTGTTCTAGTCACTTTCATGTAAATAGAATCCTTTCCATTCCCCATGGGTTGCTTGGTATCTGACAAAATCGTATGCACCTTTTCATTGGTCAATTTTTCCAAATCCTTCACAGAAATATCTACTGGAAAATACAGTGTTGATAATTCAGGCTCGTATAATTCTGTAGAATTATTGGCTACAAATCTGATTTTACGATGGCGAAAAAAATACGCAACAATACTTATTCCTAGTACAAGGAATAGCACAACGAACAGTAATTTCTTTCTAAGCTTAGGAGCCGGTTTACGCATATGTTTCAGCAGATGATAACAAAATTAATCAATCAACTGATATAATGATAATTACATTTAAAATTTATTCGATCGAATGTAGAAATTCAATCGTTACTTCCTTTACTTGCTGTAATTCTTCATCAGTTATGCAATAAGGAGGATTGAAAAAGAAAATATTTCCGAGCGGTCGAATGTGAATGCCACGCGCTTGATAAAAAGCAACAATCTTATCTCTGATACCAGAAAAGTAAGAAGATTCTCCACTTTCTTTTAGTTCAATTGCCAAAATTGTT
>Ga0233377_1000204_pt1 | contig 32948 bp, 27 predicted proteins | sample ElkDunMinimDraft_6_FD_191540 | JGI IMG/M metagenome (GOLD analysis project Ga0233377, IMG submission 191540) | Fecal eukaryotic communites from dung pellets of Tule Elk in California, USA - Elk Dung E36 | ecosystem: Host-associated > Mammals > Digestive system > Large intestine > Fecal | place...
TCGTAGTCCACGTAGACCACGTGGGCGTCGGGTGCGATCTCGTGCGCGATCTCGTGGGTGTTGCCCCGGGTGGGAAGCCCGGAGCCCAGGTCCACGATCTGCCGGATGCCCGACTCGACCAGGAGGTGTACGGCCCGCGCGAGGAACGCCCGGTTCTCCCTCGCGGAGTCGCGTGTCTCGGGGAAGATCTTCAGAATCCGATCGGCCGCGGCCCGATCGGAGGCGAAGTTGTCCTTGCCGCCCAGGTAGTAGTCGTACATCCGGGCGACGTTGGGCACGTTCGGATCAATCCCGGCCGCCCTCGCCTGATCATCCACTGTTTCTCCAGACTCTTCCGTGCTTGTCTGGCTTTGATCTTAGAGAGACTTTCGCGTTTTGGCGGCGAGATAAGGTCATCGCCTGGTGCTGCTCGCCGCGGCGGGCACGGCGACCCGGATGATCGCGGAGCGCTGGGCGTCCGCCCGGCCCACGCCGTCGACTGCGCTGGTTCGACGCCTGCCGGGGTACGCGCGACGGTGTCCCCGTAGGAGTGACCGGCTGCCTTGACAGGGGCCCATGTATGACGCCCCTGTCGTTCCGGCTCGTGGCACCCTCGACCCGGCCCCGATCCGTAAGGCACCGCGTGACGAGAGCGGCCGGATCGTCGTTCACCAGATCGGTTGCCGCCGGAAGCCCGTAAGGCCGTTGTGCTCCCGGCGGCCCAGTGCCGTACCGCTCAGAACAGCAGGACCGACACGCCGAGTGCCTCGTCGTAGTAGTCGGCCGCGCTGAACACCTCGCCCGGCCCGCAGTCTCCCACGTGCGATCCGTAGGCGGTGGTGCCATTGGACCAGCCACCACCGCTGTCACCGGGTATGCCCACGTTGTTGTCGGTCCCCACCAGCCGCTCCGTCGGGTAGGGGAAGGGGGGGAACGTGCAGGTCACCGACACGCTGTCGACGTCGGGAGAGCAGTGCCGGACGTTCGAGGACCGGCCGTACTGGCAGACGGACTCACCCACGCTGATACCGGATACCGGCTCGACCGCCGTGGCGAGCCGGTATGAGGTGCTGCTGGCGAAGAAACCCGCCGGTGGTATGACAGGACCCACGTGCCACTCCACATCGCCATAGGCGCGGCGGTGCTGGAACTGGGGAGTGATCGTGTACGACACGCCCGCGTTGGTCCAGTCGATCTCGTTCATGCCGTCGCAGTGGCCCGCGGTGGTGATCCCGAGGGTCACCGGGACGGCGGTGCGGATGATCGGCCAGCCGCTGGTGCATTCGGAGCCGCCTCCGTGCACCCTTTCACCGCCGAAAGCCGTCTCCAGCCTCGTAACGGGATCGTCACGTACGGCGAGATCTACATGAGAGCGCAGGCTCTGGGGCATCGCGGCCAACACCGCGCTCGGCCGCGAGTCGACGCCCGGTTCCTTGGTGACCTCGGCCGGGATCCGCCCCGCACCGGTGACGTCCACGGCCGTGGCCACGGATGTGAAGCCGTAGGCCACCAGCGCCTTGTGCAGGACGAGCTGGCGCTCTTCCAGTTCGGTGAACGAGTACGGCTGCCCGTCCACGATGTTGACATCGATGTCCGCGGCGGATGCCAGGCCGTCGACGAACGCGTCGGCGGGCCCCTTGACGTAGAGCGTCGGCGCACCACCTGGAAGAGGACTGACGGCCGAGCCGACGAAGATCCCTGGTCGCTCACGCGCGACCTTGCCGGCGATCTTACCGATGATCTCCGCGGCTTCGCGGTCCGCCGAGGCCTGTGCCAGGGTCCAGCCCTTGGCCTGGGCGACCAGCGTCAGATCCTGCTGGATGGACTGGGCCCGCGTCTGAGCGGGCGGCGGTTCCGGGGCGAGGGTGTCGGCGCCGGCCGGGACGGCCGCCCCGGCTGACAGCAACAGCACGGAAACCGCGAGGATTGCTCGTCGTTTCACAGACGCACCTTCTTTGAGGAGTGTGTTTCCCTGTTCCTCGCAGGATGGCTCCGCGTCCCCGTCTCGACCGTGCACAATTACTCGCCGGTCCGGGGTCCTTTGGTATTGCGCGTTCCGGCTCGCCAGATCGGCGTCTCACTCCTGGTCGCCCGGTCTGGCCCGGCGAGAGCGGTGTCCGGAGGAACGCCCGTGAGGTGTGGGAACGCGGAGACGGGCGTCGCGGTGCGGGCGATTCCTTCGATGGGGGCGGGGTTTCGGAATCAACTCACCGCGCTGACCCCGCGTCACGGATCGAGACGGACGACTATCACAGCGGCCATTGATTCGGTGTTGGCCGGAACGTATGTTCCTCTCAACATCCGAGTACGCCTCATGTTTAGGGGATCCTCCTATGCATGCACGCCTCCGGCGGATGACCACGGCGGCCTCCGGGCTCCTTCTGGTCCTCACGCTGGCATCCCCCCTCGTGCCCGTGGCCGCCGCCTCCACGACCTCATCCACGACCGGCACCGCGACCGGAGGGGCCACGACCACGACCGGAGCCGCGACCGCGGCCGTCCTTCCCCCCGACGACTACTGCCTCGGAGAGTGCGCCGACATCCTGCCTCCTGGGCAGAACGGCAACGCCACCCTCGCCGGGATCCTCGCCCACCAGGCCCTGGGCACCAAGCCGAAGCACAGCGACGACCAGCTCGGCAAGTACGCGAACCTCCTGTCGGGCTACACCGGCCTCACCAACGACCAGATCGCCGACTTCTTCAACGACGCCTCCTTCGGCGTCCCCGCCGGACAGGTGGAGAGCACCACGCGCCCCCGTTCGGACGTGACGATCGTCCGCGACAAGGCGACCGGGACCCCGCACATCACCGGGACGACCCGTGAGGGCACGATGTTCGGCGCCGGGTACGCGGGCGCGCAGGACCGCCTGTGGGTGATGGACCTGATGCGGCACGTGGGCCGAGGTGAGCTCACGCCGTTCGCCGGTGGCGCGCCGGGCAACCGGGCGCTGGAGCAGAGCGCCTGGCGCAACGCCCCCTACACCGAGGCGGACCTCCAGGCGCAGATCACCAGGCTGAGGGACTCCGGCCCCCGGGGCGCGCAGCTCTACACCGACGTGCAGCACTACATCGCCGGCATCAACGCCTACATCGACCGCTGCATGGCCGACCGCAACTGCCCCGGAGAGTACGTGCTGACCGGGCACCTCGACGCGATCACCAACGCGGGCGGCCCGGTGAGGTTCACCATGACCGACCTGGTCGCGATCTCCGGCGTGATCGGCGGGCTGTTCGGCGGTGGCGGCGGCGCGGAGATGCAGTCCGCGCTCGTGCGGGTCGCGGCCCGCGCCAAGTACGGCACGGTGGTCGGCGACCAGGTCTGGGCGGCGTTCCGCGCGCAGAACGACCCGGAGACGACGCTCACCCTGCACGACGGCCAGAGCTTCCCGTCCGGCGCCGCGCCCGCGGGCGCCACCGGGGTCGTCCTCCCCGACCCCTCGACGGCGCCCGTGGACATCACCGCCAACGAGACCGGCTCCGCCACCTCCACGGCTTCGGCGACGGCCCAGAAGGGCGTGCTCGACGGCCTGCTCGTCGACAACTCCAAGCCCGGGATGTCCAACGCCGTGGTGGTCTCGGCGGCGAAGTCGGCGACGGGGAACCCGATCGCGGTGTTCGGCCCGCAGACGGGCTACTTCGCGCCCCAGCTGCTCATGCTGCAGGAGCTCTCAGGACCGGGCATCCGCTCGCGCGGCGCCGCCTTCGCCGGGCTCAACCTCTACGTGCTGCTCGGCAGGGGCACCGACTACGCCTGGAGCGCGACCTCCAGCGGCCAGGACATCACCGACACGTACGCGCTCCAGCTCTGCGAGCCCGGCGGCGGCACGCCCACCACCGCGTCCAACCACTACCTCTACCGGGGCGTCTGCACCGAGATGGAGACGCTGAGGAAGACCAACTCGTGGAAGCCCACCGTCGCCGACTCCACCGCCCGAGGCTCGTACGACCTCGTCGTCCAGCGCACGAAGTACGGGCTGGTGAGCTGGCGCGGCACCGTCGGCGGGCAGCCCACCGCCTTCACCGCGCTGCGGTCGACGTACCAGCACGAGGTCGACTCGGCGATCGGCTTCCAGATGTTCAACGACCCGGCCCAGATGGGGGACACCGCGGCGTTCGTGAACTCGGCCTCGACGATCGGCTTCGCGTTCAACTGGTTCTACGTCAACTCCAAGGACGCGGCGTACTTCATGTCGGGCAACACCCCGGTGAGGTCCGCGGTGTCGGATCCGAACCTGCCGATGACGGCCGACGCGGCCCACGAGTGGGCGGGCTTCGACCCGGCCACCAACAGCGCGACCTACACCGCTCCGGCCACCCACCCGCAGGCGGTGAACCAGGACTACTTCGTCAGCTGGAACAACAAGCAGGCCAAGGACTACGGCTCCGCGGACGGAAACTTCAGCTTCGGGCCGGTCCACCGGGTCGACCTGCTGGACGCCCCGATCAAGGCGGCCCTGTCGGGAAGCGGCAAGCTCGACCGGGCCGGCACCACGAAGATAATGGCTGAGGCCGGGGTGACCGACCTGCGTGGGAAGAGGGTCCTGCCCGACCTGCTCCGGGTGATCAACAGCGCGGCCGTGACCGACCCGGCGCTCGCCTCGGCCGTCTCCAAGCTGTCGGCCTGGACGGCGGCGGGATCTCGCAGGCTGGAGACCTCGCAGGGCAGCAGGGCCTACGCCCACGCCGACGCGATCCGCGCGTTCGACGCGTGGTGGCCCAAGCTCGTCCGCGCGCAGTTCAGGCCGGGGCTGGGGGACGGCCTCTACCAGTCGCTGGTGAACGCCCTCCAGATCAACGAGTCGCCCTCGGGCCACCAGCAGGGCGACCTGTCCACCCTGCCCACCTCGGCGAACGAGGCGCAGGCACACAAGGGCTCGGCGTTCCAGTACGGCTGGTGGGGTTACGTGAGCAAGGACGTCAGGAGCGTGCTCGGCGACGCAGTCTCCGGACCGTTGCCCGCCAGGTACTGCGGGAACGGCACGGTGGCGGGCTGCCGTACCGTCCTGCTGGAGAGCCTGGCGGCGGCGCTCGCCGAACCCGCGGCGACGACCTACCCCGGAGACGACGTGTGCGCGGCGGGCGACCAGTGGTGCGCCGACGCCGTCGAGCAGTCGCCGCTCGGCGGGATCACGCACTCGCTGATCTCCTGGCAGAACCGGCCGACCTACCAGCAGGTCGTGTCGTTCCCCGCCCACCGGGGCGACGCGATCGACAACCTGGCGGAGGGGAGGAGCGCCACGGCGTCGAGCACCCAGCTCTTCTACCCGGCGAGCAGGGCCGTCGACGGCGACCCGACCACCCGGTGGTCGAGCTCCTCCAGCGACAACCAGTATCTCCAGGTCGATCTGGGGTCGGCCACGACCGTGGCCAGGGCGTTGCTGCGCTGGGAGACGGCCTACGGGGCCGCCTACTCGATCCAGACCTCGACCAACGGCTCCACCTGGACCACCGTCTACTCCACCACCACCGGAAACGGGGGTGTGGACAACGTGAGGTTCACCCCGACCACCGCCCGGTATGTCCGCATGCAGGGGGTCAGGCGGGGGACGTCGTACGGCTACTCCCTCTACGAGCTGGAAGTCTATCCCCGGTGACGAACACCTGACGTGGAACGGTCGCCGCCGGGAGGACGGCGGCGACCGTCACCCCTTCCTCACCGTCCCCCGGGGCTCCCTGACGGACCCGAAACCCTCGGGCCACCGCCGCGACGAAGGGGGACGGCCTCTCGAAGGGGACCGTCCAGGCGACGGGCCTCCTCGCGGGAAGTCCTCCGCCGCTCAGGCCGTGGCCAGCGGGTTGGCGACCGTCACGTACCCCGCCGAGCGGTCCGCCGAGCGCGTCCACCGGACCGACAGGTTGGCCTTGGCCGGTAGCGGCGCTCCCGACAGCAGTTCCGACAGCGGCCGGGGCCACCCGCGCGACGCCGCGTACTTCGCCAGGACGTCTCCCGCCACCGCCCACAGCTCTTTCGTGGACCCGGTCCCCGCGAGGGAGGCGGCGATCTCGGCGAGGTGGTTGACCATCAGGCAGTAGACCACCCGGTTCCAGCCGGAGGCCGCGTCGTAGGTGAGCGCCTCGGCGACCCGGCCGGGCATCCCGGACAGGTCGTGGCGCCCCGCGACGAGCTTCGTGCCCTCCAGGTCGCGAAAGACGGCCTCCACGGGCAGCCCGCCCGCGTCCAGGCCGATCAGGACGTTCTGCAGGTGGGGTTCGAGCACCACGCCGTGACTCACGTAGGCGTCGAGCACCGGTGGCGCCACGCGCTCCACGTACGCTCGCCACCAGCGCACCGGATCGGCCGTCGGCACCCCGGTGGTCCCCGTCGGCACGCCGGGCACCGCCCCCCGCCACCCGGCGGCGAGCGCGCCGCTCAGCAGGGGGGTCACCCCCGGCCTGCACACCGACCACGGGCCGACCCGGACGATCACGCCGAGCCCTTCCAGCAGCCGGGTGCCCAGCCACGCGGAGCGGTAGCCGGGCTCGGGCAGCCAGCGGGTGCCGGGGAAGGCGGCCGCCAGGTCGAGGAAGACCGGTTCGAGGCGACGGCTCAGCTCGACCGCGCCCGCCAGCTCGTACCAGGAGTTCTTCCGCACGCAGTTGGTGATCCGCACGTCCAGGCTGAACTTCAGGCACCGGTCGATCAGTGGCTCGTAGACCGTGCGGACCGACGAGGTGGGAACCGCCATCCGGGCGCTCTGGCCCAGGTCGATCAGACGGCCGTCGGCCAGTGGCGCGGCCAGGTCGGCCGCGAGCAGCTCCAGCTGCCACGGGTGCGCGGGCAGCGGCGAGTAGCCGGACGGCGCCTGGCCGAGCTCGTCGAGCACGCCGGTGTCGCCCTCCCCGGCCAGCACGTCGTCCCTCACCCCGAGCAGCCGCAACGGGAAGCTCGCGTGCGCCTCCGGCGCGTATCGCAGCCAGCCCGCGCCGCCGCGCGCCTTCGGGCTGGGATGGAACGGATGCCCGCCGACCAGTGCCTGCTCCGAGGCGAGCCACGGGTCGGTGGGCGGCGGCACCTCCTGCCGGGCCGCGATCAGCGCCGAGACGGCGTCCCTGCTCGCGGAGACCTGGGCGGCGAACTCGTCGTTGTCCTCGCCGAGTTCGGTCTCCACCAGCCGGACGAGCGCGTCCACCGAGAGGGGCCGCCAGGAGCCGTTCTCCAGCCACTCGGGCCGCCCCTCGAAGCGCAGTGCGAGCCCGCCGTGCGCGCGGACCCGCAGGTGAGCGCCGGCGACGCGCAGCAGCACGTACGGTTCCTCGTGCCTGACCTGCCCCCGAGGCCCCGCGATCTCCCTCACACAGCAGCGCAGCAGCGCCGCCAGCGAGACGTCCTCGGCGATGACGACGGCGAGGGTGGCGGGTGAGCCGAGGGCGAGGCTGGTCATGTCGTCCTTCGCGTGATCTGGGGAGGATGGCGGAGATAGTTCGGCCCGCTCGTGCCGTAGAACTTGTTCACGTCCCGCGCGCCGGTGCGGGCCTTGTCCACCAGGGTCCCAGCGGTGATCATCGATTTGCCGACGAGCCGGTCGGCGTCGAGGGTCCTGGCCCGCAGCAGCCGGGCCATCGGATCCTCCCCGTACTCGTCGAGTGCCTCGGCGAGCGTGCCGCGGACCAACGCGAAGGCACTCGCCGAGGGCAGCGTTGCGAACGTCACGGCCGCCGCGGCGAGGTGCAGGGTGATGGTCACGAAGACGTCGGCGAGCGCGTGCGGGTCGTCGGTGAACATCCGCGCGTCGGTGAAGTCCGGCACCGCGAGCCCGGCGGACCTCAACCTGCCGGGAGAGGTCAGCAGGCCGTCGTTGTCCTTGACGAGCAGCCGCAGGGCACCTTCGCCCGTGGCGTCGCCGTCCGGGGCCTGCCGCGCGTCGAACACCAGCGAGAGGTTCTGCTGGTGGGCCTCCAGCACCGTGCCGTACCTGACGAAGAGCCGCACGTGGAAGCGGAACAGCACCCGCAGGTATCGGCCGAGCAGCCGGGCGACGTCCCCGCCGAACCACCGCCCGGCGAGCTCTTCGACGACCAGCCCGCCCCCGGGCAGCGGCGCGGGCAGCGCCGCGACCGGGACGACCTCCCCGGCGGGATGACGGCGCAGGAGCCACCCCAGATATTCGTGCCCGGCGTGCCCGTACGTCTGCTCGTCGGCGAGAAGCACCTCGGGGTCGGGCATGGCCCGCAGAAGCGTCTCGGCCCGCGCCCCGTCGGCCAGCGTGTCCGGTTTGAGTGACCTGCGGTTGCGCAGCCCGAGGGTGCTGGTGGTCAGCGGCAGCTTCAGGTGCGTGCCGGGGGTGATCTCGACCGTCCGCATCGAGAGCGTGGGCCTGACCTTCAGGTACGCCGACGGGGCCACGATCGCCCACGGGATCTCCTCGACCGCGGGGACCGTGAGCGGGTGTACGGGGAACAGCGCGTGGGTCCGCGCGAGATCGGTGGACAGGCCGACGGCGGTGAACCCGGGCGCCACCGGCGGTTCCGCCCCGATGAGCCGCTCTCGCGGCACCGCCGCCCATCGCAGCCGGAAGGCGGGCGCGAACTCCGGCGCGTACGCGGTCAGATCCTCGTCGGACAGGCCGCTCCGGGACCGGGCCGTCGGATAGACGGGGTGATCGAGGAACGCGGCCAGCGTCTCGTACCACACGCCGTCGCGCCCCCTCGTACGGGTGAGGCCGGGGCGCGTGGCGGCGCCGGTGGCGTTCAGCCGGGCGAGTACGTCCTCACGATGGACGTCGTGAAGGTCGAGGGCGCGCAGCGCCTCGTGGCACTCGGTGACGAACGACTCGACTCCGGCGGTGTCGGCGGGGGCGGAGATCTCCCGCAGGGTACGCAGGACCTCTTCCAGCCGAGGCGCCTCCTTTGGGGCCACCACGAAGTCCTGGAACAGCGAGCCGGGGGTCAACCGCACCCGCCCGCCTCCCGGCAGGAGCAGCGCGACACCGTCCTTGTCGCGGGTCACCCGCGAGGCCAGGCCGCCGTAGTCCTCGCGCAGGAGCGCGTTCAGCACCCGGGTGGCGAGGTATCGTTCCCGCCCGCCTCCGGGGCCCTCGCTCCTCGCGCGGACATTCGCCATCTTCTGGCACACCCGATCGTCCATGAGGTGCCGGCTCACGCGATCACCCACGGGTTCTCCGAGGTGAAGGCCGCGACGGCCGCGTCGACGCGTGCCCGATCGGGGCCGATCGCGCGGACGATGCCCACGTAGTCGCGGTTGGTGTTGCTCAGGTCGATCCGGTCGCCCATGGCGCGCAGCGGCCGGTGCCAGAGCCTGACCGGGGCGCCGGGCACGGGAACGACCGTGCCGGGAGCACTCACCACGGTCCCAGGCCGGTCGGCGACCAGGCTCAACGCGGTCGCGTGCCCCTCGGCCCGGCCGGAAGGCCGCGCCTCCGCCTCCAGGCGCGCCCCGAGATGCACGCCGAGGACGAGCTCGAACAGCGGCGCGTCCAGCATGCTCGCCAGCAGGAGGTCGCAGTGGTCGCCGATCACCCGATAGTTGACCTCGACGATTCTCGGACCGGCCGGGGTCATCACGTACTCGGTGTGGCAGGCGCCGAACCCCACCCGCAGCGCCTCAAGGGCGCGCAGTACGTGGTCACGGCCGGGGGGCGGCTCCCAGTCGAGCCGTTCCTCCACGAAGTACGGCAGCGGCCCGAGGGTGGTGCGGAAACCGCCGAGCACCCTGATCCGCTCGCCGTCGCCGAGCGTCTCCATCGTGTGCAGGGGGCCGTCGAGATACTCCTCCACGACCAGCGTCTCCGTGGGGCGTCTGTCCCGGACGGCCGCGACGGCCTTCGCGAGCTCGCCCGCGTCGCGGACCAGTACGACGTCCTCGCTCGCCACGCCCTCGCGCGGCTTCACGACCGCGGGGAACGGCATGTCCGCGGGCGGCGGATCGTCCGGTGCCAGCCGCGTGGAACGGACGGTCTCGACTCCGGCGGCGGCGAGCCGCCGCCGGGTGAGCGCCTTGTTCTTGGTGTCGACGCAGGCCCGCCAGTCCTTGCCCGGCAGGCCGAAGTAGGCGGCGGCGAGCGCGGTCTCCGCCTGGATGTGGTCGGAGTTCGAGAAGATCGCGTCCGGGGCGTGGTGGTGCGCGACGGTGTCGATCACCGTCCGCGCGTCGCGCACGTCGCAGCGGAGCACCTCGGCCCCGGAGTCGCGGTACCGCTCGGGCCGGTCGGTGAGGATGGTGACCTCGCAACCGAGCGCACGTGCCGCCGGGAGGAAGCCGTCGGTGACCGAGTCGGTCGGTTTCAGCGCGGTGAGGTACAGCCGCAAAGCAGGGACCCCCGATATCAGGCAAGGCTAACCTAACTCGAAGATCCTAGCCGGAGGCCGATCCCCGCGCGGGGACGACTGACTTATTGACAGTGGATGTCCGTGTCGCCCAATGATGAGGGCCCATGAAGCCCTCTGTACAGGGTGGGCAGGGCCGGACGAGGAGAGAGGATCTTCGTCCTGCGACGTAGTATGTGCACTCGGCGGGGAGGCTGAACGGCGTGGAAATCGCGGCACAAGAAGGACTGTTGGGACCGCTGCTGCTCGCGCGCAGCGCCATCGACCGGTCGGCGGCGCTTCGCGGTGACGCCGAGTGGCTCGAAAGGGCCTGGGCGGACACCGCGACCAGGGTCGTGGTCGTCGACGACGGGCAGGCGCTGATCCGGCGCAGAGGCGGAGAGACCAGGCTGGTCCTGCTGCCCACGGCGGAGGCGCCGGACGGAGAGCGCTACCTGCTCGGCGTCGACGCCGAGGGCATCGCCTACTTCGCCGTGGCGGCGCCGCTGGCGGACAGCGTCCACACCGGCTCCTTCAGGCGGATCGTCGCCCCGCTCGCCTCCACGGAGCTGGAGGAGGGCCAGACCCTCACCGTGGGACTCCGTCAGGTGGGGGCGATGCTGGAGGATCTGGACGCGGGACTGCTGGTGTACGCGGTCGCCCTGGACGCCTGGCACTCCACCCACGAGTTCTGCCCCCGGTGCGGGAGCGCCACCGAGGTGCGCGCCGGCGGGCACGTACGCGTCTGTCCCAAGGACAGCAGCCAGCACTTCCCCCGGGTCGATCCCGCGGTGATCATGCTGATCCACGACGACGATGACCGGTGCCTGCTGGCCAGGGGGCCGCAGTGGCCCGAGGGGCGGCTCTCGGTGCTGGCCGGGTTCGTCGAGCCCGGCGAGTCGCTGGAGCAGGCCGTGGCGCGCGAGGTGGCCGAGGAGGTCGGTGTGCGCGTCGTCGAGCCGCGCTACATGGGCAGCCAGCCCTGGCCCTTCCCGCGCAGCCTGATGCTCGGCTTCTTCGCGCGGGCCACGTCGGCGGACCTCGTCCTCGACGGCGAGGAGATCGCCGAGGCCCACTGGTTCAGCCGTGCCGAGCTGCTGGCCGCGATGGAGAGCGGGGAGGTGCGGCTGCCGCCCGAGGTGTCGATCGCCCGCAGGCTCATCGAGACCTGGTACGGCGAGCCGCTGATCGGCGACTGGTGAAACCTCCCGGCATACGAGAGCCCCGGTGTCCGTGGAAGCGGGACCGGGGCTCCGGCGTCGTGAGGGCGGTTACACGCCCGCGCCCGCCAGGATGCGCTTGAGCTCGATCACCGAGGGGTTGGTCCTGACGACCTGGCCGGTGGGGGAGTCGATCACGACGGTGGGAACGACCTGGTTGCCGTTGTTCACGCTCATGACGAACGTGGCGGCATCCGGGTTGCTCTCGATGTCGACCTCCTTGTAGGAGATCCCTTCGCGACTGAGCTGACTCTTCAGCCGTTTGCAGGGACCGCACCAGGTCGTGGTGTACACAGTGAGCGCCATGTCGTGAAAAATCCCCTCATGTGATGTCCGGCGCCATGGCCAACACCAGGAGAGCCGTTCATCTTCCCGATGAGAACAGCTTCCCCGCGACCCACTGCTGAACCCGCTCCGCCACGCCGGGCACCCGGTAAAGGGGTGAGCTGTGCGCGATGCCGGGCTCGATGATGATCGTCACCGGCACGCCGGCCTTGCGCAGGTGCTCCTTGAGCTGCACGCTGTGCTCCGGTGAGACGAACTCGTCCTCGGAGTGCACGACCAGCATGGGCGCGTCACCGCGGCTCGCGTGCCACGGCACCTCCATGCTCGCCCAGACCCTGGCGCACTTGCCGACGGGCTCACAGCCCCCGGCGAGCTTGATGGCCGACTCGCGAAGCTTGCGCCTCTCCAGGTCGAAGGTGTCGATGCCCTCGGTGTACGCCGTGAGCGGGGACATCACCGGGGAGATGCCCACGACGCCGCGCAGGCCGGGCCAGCCGTTCTTGTAGGTGCCCACGGAACCGGCGAGGTGGCCTCCGGCGGAGAAACCGATGACCACGTAGTTGTTCGGGTCGAAGGACCAGTGCGCCGCGTTCCGCCGCGCGGTGGCGATGGCGCTCAGGGTGTCGGTGCGCTGAGCCGGCCAGGAGGCGTCGGAGGAGAGGCGGTAGTTGATGTTGAAGACGACGTAGCCCTGCTCGGCGTAGCTGCGGCTTATCTCGCTCATGTACTTCTTGTCGCCCGACGACCACCAGCCGCCGTGGACCAGGAACACGCCCGGCCGCTTCAGCTCGTCGGTCTGGTACCAGACATCCATGCGCTGGCGGACGTGCCGACCGTACGCGACGGTGTTGACGACCGTGCCCTGCACCAGAGGGTCGGGCTGGCCCACCGGGGTGGGCGTCGGGTTGCTCGCCCGGGTCTTCTGGGTGGAGGTCTTCTTGGGGTCGCCCGTGCCCGTACCGGCCCTGCCCGCATCGGCACCGCTCGCGCGGGCCGTTCCCGCGGCGACCGTGCCGATGTCGGCCACCCCGAAACTGGCCTTCGCCGTGCCGTACGTGCTGCGATCCGCCTCGTCCGCGCCGGTCCCGGTCGTACCGGTGGTGGCTCTGGCTGTGGGGGCCTCCGCCGGGCCGGCCGCGCCGCCGGTCTGGGCCGTGGCCGAGACCGTGTGGGCGTGCGCGGTCGTGTACGCCACCGCGGGTACAACCATCGCCGTCGCCAGGGCGAGCGCGCCTACGGTTACCCCAGTTCGCACGAGCCTCTTCCTTCCCCCGGATCGGTCGGACCCATTGTGGGGTAAAAAGCCCACTTTGTGCATCCCGGCCAACCGCATAGGTTGACGGCGGCAGGTTGCCGGAATGGCTGAGCTTGGCCTGCAGCTGGGAGGATGTTGCCGCCCGGTCCGTTCGACTGAGTGTAAGGAGGCTCCGTGGAGCCCGACAACGTTCTGGCGGCACTGGATCCCGAGCAGCGTGAAGTGGCCGAGGCCGTCAGGGGGCCGGTCTGTGTCCTCGCCGGGGCCGGGACGGGCAAGACCCGCGCCATCACCCACCGCATCGCGTACGCGGTCCGCAGCGGGCTGGTCGACGCCCAGGGGGTGCTGGCGGTGACGTTCACCACCCGCGCGGCCGGCGAGCTCAGGCAGCGACTGCGGTATCTGGGCACGCCGGGCGTGCAGGCGCGTACCTTCCACGCCGCCGCGCTGCGCCAGCTCACCTACTTCTGGCCGCGCGTCATCGGTGGCGACCCGCCCAGGGTGATCGAGTCGAAGCTGCCGCTGCTGATCGACGCCTGTCGCGTCCTGCGCAAGAACCAGGATCGCTCGGAACTGCGTGACATCGCCTCCGAGATCGAGTGGGCGAAGGTCACCCAGATCGCCCCCGAGGACTACGCGGAGGCCGCGAGGAAGGCGGGCCGCACCTCGCCCGTCCCCCCCGAGGAGGTCTTCCGGCTCTACGAGGCCTACGAGGCCCTCCGTCGTGACCGGCATCTGGTCGACTTCGAGACCATCCTGGAGCTCACCGCGGCCGTGATGACCGAGCACCGCGAGGTGGCGTCCCAGATCCGCCAGCAGTACCGCTACTTCGTGGTCGACGAGTACCAGGACGTCAACCCGCTTCAGAAGCTGCTGCTCGACACCTGGCTCGGCGGGCGCGACGACCTGTGCGTGGTCGGCGACCCCAACCAGACGATCTACTCCTTCACCGGCGCCACCCCCCGCTACCTGACCGGCTTCTCGGTCGAGTACCCCAACGCCACCGTGATCAAGCTGGTCCGCGACTACCGTTCCACCCCCCAGGTCGTCTCCCTGGCCAACCGGGTGCTCGACAGGGCGCGCACCCCGCACAAGCTCGCCCTGATCGCCCAGCGCCCCGACGGCCCCGAACCTGTCTTCACCGAGTACGACGACGAGGCCGCCGAGGCGGAGGGCGTGGCGCGGGCGGTGAGGAAACTCGTCGGCACCGGCGTGCCCACCCGCGAGATCGCCGTGCTGTTCCGGGTCAACGCCCAGTCCGAGGCGTACGAGCAGGCCTTCGCCAAGGCGGGCCTGCCCTACGTGCTGCGCGGCGCCGATCGTTTCTTCGAGCGTCCAGAGGTCCGCCAGGCGGTCGTGCTGCTGCGTGGTGCCGCCCGCTCGGCCGAGCCCGGCGACACGCTCGCCTCGACCGTGCACCACATCCTGGCGGGCATCGGGCTCACCCCAGAGCCTCCCGGCGGCGGCAAGGCCCGCGAGAAGTGGGAGTCGCTGAAGGCGCTGGCCGACCTCGCCGAGGACCTCGCCGCCACCGGCGCCGACCTGCCCGCCTTCGTGGCCGAGCTGGAGCGCCGGGCCGGAGAGCAGCACGCACCACCGGTCGAAGGGGTCACCCTGGCCTCGCTGCACGCGGCCAAGGGCCTGGAGTGGGACGCCGTCTTCCTCGTCGGCGTCGCCGAGGGCATGCTGCCGATCATCTACGCGGAGACGCCCGAGCAGATCGAGGAGGAGCGCCGCCTCCTGTACGTCGGCGTCACCCGCGCCCGTGCCCACCTGTCGCTGTCGTGGGCGCTGGCACGCTCACCCGGCGGGCGGCGTTCCCGCAAACCGTCCCGCTTCCTGGACGGGCTCACCGGCCGCTCCGCGCGCAAAAGCCGCACCGGCGCCCCGGCCGCGACGGCCGATCGCCGCCAGGTCGCCGCGCCGATCAGCTGCCGGATCTGCGGCAAGACCCTCGCCGCCGCCGCCGAGCAGAAGCTCGGCAGGTGCGCGGGCTGCCCCGCCGACTACGACGAGGCGCTGCTCGAGGCGCTCAAGTCGTGGCGTACGGGAGTGGCCAAGCACGAGAAGATCCCCCAGTGGGCGATCTTCACTGACGTCACCCTCCAGGCCATCGCCGAACGGGCACCGCTCTCGGAACAGGATCTTCTCGCCATCGCCGGAATTGGGCGGGTCAAGCTTGATCGTTATGGCGAGGCGGTACTCGAACTATGCCGTATCGCCGCGAACCAGACGGAGGATGTGTGAACGAGGCGTTAAAGGAGCTTCTGGACCTGCTCGACCTGGAGCAGATCGAGCTCGACATCTTCAGGGGACGCAGCCCGGAGGAGCGCATCCAGCGTGTCTTCGGTGGCCAGGTAGCCGCCCAGGCACTGTTCGCCGCCGGACGGACGGTGCCCGACGACCGCTACGTCCACTCGCTGCACGCCTACTTCATCCGCCCCGGAGACCCGGCCGTCCCGATCGTCTACAACGTCGAGCGGATTCGCGACGGCCGGTCCTTCACCACCCGGCGGGTGGTGGCGATCCAGCACGGCAAGGCGATATTCACCATGTCGGCCTCCTTCCACATGGCGGAGGCCGGCGTCGAACACCAGGCGGCCACGATGCCGCAGGTGGTCGCCCCCGAGGGCCTGCCGCTCTTCCGGGAGCGGATTCTCCAGGCGACGAAGCCGGAGTCGCCGCTGCGGGAGCTGGCGTCCAGGCCGAGGCCGGTGGATGCCCGCTATGTCACTCCCCTCACCTGGGAGGCCTACCACGACCCGGAGCTTCGCGGTTCAAACACCAACGTGTGGTTCCGCTACGACGCGGAACTGCCCGACGATCCGCTGCTGCACGTGGTGCTCGCCGCCTACGCCTCCGACTTCACCCTGGTCGACACCGTTCTCCTCACCCACGGTCTCGCATGGGGCGCCTCCAACGTCTCCGGCGCGTCGCTGGACCACGCGATGTGGTTCCACGGTCCCTTCCGAGTGGACGATTGGATGCTCTACGCCCAGGAGTCGCCGTGGTCAGGAGCGGCGAGAGGACTCGCCAAGGGCGAGATGTTCACCCGGTCCGGGAAACTGGCCGTGTCGGTAGTTCAGGAGGCGATGATCCGCGTGAGATAGTCCCTGAGATAACCGCAAAGCCGCAGGTGGAAAATAGGTTGCCCACTCCGCGGGCCGGGGTTTAAGGTCATGGTCATGCAAGTCGGACGCTACTGTCCGGCGATCCACGAATGGAGGTGAGTCCGCTGTGAAGAACATCCTGATGTCGTCCCAGACGGGGCTCACTTCTGCGCGCCGTAACCCCGTTCTGCCCTGCGGCAGTCAGGCCATCCTCGCCGACAGCGCGGCTGCTCTGGTTCTGCAGGTGGACTCTGCCCGCTTCCACGCCGAAGCCGGCCGTCGTTGGTTCGCTCCGGTCGCCCTTCCGGCGACGGACGTCCCGGCTGCTCGGAACCGCGTGGGCGGCAGCTACGCAACAACGACCAAGCACATCGGAAACGGTGGACTGCGCGGTCCGCAACCCTGGGGGCAACCTCCGGTCATGACCTGACCGAGGGAAAAAGCCTTCAGGCCGCGGATCCGCACACAGGATCCGCGGCCTTCTTGTTTGTCCGCGTCATTCCTGACCCCCACCCCAAGAGGTAATCGAAGATCAACACCTAGCTGAGAGGTGAACAGATGGGGGCCCAGACGGTCATGGACCTGATCGACGAAGCCACAATCCCCTGTCGTACCGACCCCGACCTGTGGTTCGCCGAGTCTCCGGAGGACGTGGAGTTCGCCAAGGCGCTCTGTGGGGGCTGCCCGATCCGTGAGGCCTGCCTGGCCCGCGCGCTGGAGCGCGAGGAGCCGTGGGGTGTCTGGGGCGGCGAGCTTGTCCTGCGGGGGGCGATCGTTCCCCGGAAGCGTCCGCGCGGGCGTCCCCGCAAGAACCCGGTCGCTGCCTGAACACTCCGGTAACCGCCCGAACCACCGAGAACCTCAACCGCCGAGAACCCGGATCACCAGGAACTCGGCCGACCACGAGCCACACGTTTCCGAAAGGACCACCTCGATGAGCCACTTCACCACCAGAGACCTCCCCCTGCCGTCTATGCAAGAAGAACTGGTCCGGGAACGAATACGGACCCTCCACCGCGAGGCGGCGGAACATCGCAGGGCCGTAGGTCTTCAACGCCTGCAGCGCGCTCAGCGTGCCGCGGAGCGCGCCTCGGCGCGCCTGCGGAGCGCGGTCCTGCGCATCGTCTGACCCGCCGTGATCTGCCCGCTGTGATCTGCCCGCTGTGATCTGCCTGTCTTGATCTGTCCGGTCTGACCGGCAGGGACCGGCGGTGACGCGTGGAAGACGCGCGAGAAACACGCGAAGCCGCGCGGAAGACGGACAGATAGAGCAAGGCGGGCCAGAGAGACGACGGGCCGGAAAAGCGAGACGAACGAGGGGTGACCCGCTCAGGCGGGTCACCCCTCAGGCGCTGGTGAGGGTGGGCTCTCCCGAGTCCTCGTCGGCGAACCCGGGGACCCAGCGGACGACCTCCTCGCGGAAGCGGGCGGTGGCACCGAGCTGGCAGAGAACACCGACCCCCGCCGCGTGCACCCGGTGGATGAGAACGTACGAGGCCGGCAGGTTGAGCTGGCGCACCACATTGCCGGGACGCAGGTCGGTGGCCGTGGCGGCCTGCCGCTGGAGCCACTCCCTGCTGAAGGAGAACTCTTCCACGGCGGTCGGCTCGACGTAGGGGGCGAGGAACGCCCGCAGGGCTTCGGGGTCGATCTCGATGTGCGGCTGGATGAATCCCTCGTCGCGCAGGCCCTGCACCACGGTCGCCATGTCGCCGTTGTTGAAGATGCGGGTCAGCTTCCCGAAGAGCGGCGGGTAGCCGTCGGGCATCCGGTTGACCGCGCCGAAGTCGAGCACGCACATCCGGCCGTCCTCGACGATCCGGAAGTTGCCCGGGTGGGGGTCGGCATGGAGCATGCCGAGCCGCGCGGGTGAGGAGAACAGGAACCGGACGAGCTGGAGGCCGGCCCGGTCGCGCTGCTCCTGGGTGCCGTCGGCGATGATCCGCGACAGGGGGGTGCCGTCGACCCATTCGGAGACGAGCACCTGCTCGTTGGCGGCGATCACGTCCGGGATCAGGAAGTCGGGATCGTCCTTGTACTCCAGGGCGAAGGCGTGCTGGGCCTCGGCCTCGTGGAGATAGTCGAGCTCCTCGACCACCCGCTCGCGCAACTCGCTCAGCACGGTCTTGATATCGAGGCCGGGCAGCAGCACCCCGAAGAGCTTGCCGAGCCGGGACAGCTGGGTGAAGTCGGAGAGCAGTGCCTTCCCGGCTCCCGGATACTGGATCTTCACCGCGACCGTCCGGCCGTCGTGCCAGACCGCCTTGTGCACCTGCCCGATCGACGCGGCGGCGGTGGGCCTGTCGTCGAACGACAGGAAGTTCTCCCGCCAGTCGTCGCCCAGCTGCTCGACGAGGACCTTGTGCACGGTCGCCGCGGGAAGCGGCGGAGCCGCGTCCTGGAGTTTGGTCAGGGTCGCGCGGTAGGGGCCGGCGACCTCGGCGGGCAGCGCCGCCTCGAAGATGGATAGCGCCTGGCCGAGCTTCATCGCTCCGCCCTTGAGCTCCCCGAGCACCTTGAAGATCTGCTCGGCGGTGCGTTCCTGGATTTCCTGGGCGACGATTTCGGCGGACTTGCCCCCGATTCGTTTTCCGAGACCGAGAGCGGTGCGTCCGGCGAACCCGATCGGCAGGGCGGCCAGCTTGGCAGAGCGCGCAACGGCGCGACGCGGAAGGTCACTCACCTTGGTTAGCGGCGCATCCGCTGGTACAGCGAGACGCCGCTCCCTCCCTTCGCTGTGTATCCGTCAGCGGCAGGTAGCCGACCGCTGTGTGTCCGTCAGCTGTGTCCGTCAGCCGTGTGTCGGTCAATGGCAGGCAGCCGACGCGACCATTGTCGGCGACCCCCACTCGTTTCGGAAGCAACGACATTGAGGATGAACACTCCAGGATCGCCTCTTCCAGCTCCAATCTGGCAATACTTCCACTGTGCTGTTGGTCACAGCGGGCTCACGACCGTCGATCACGGCGAGTGCGTGACCGGCCGCAGCCGCTGCCACCAGCGTCGACAGAACCGTCCCGCACGCGATTTCTCCCGCGGGGAAGCCGCCCAGCCGGGCACTGACGACAGGCCAGCCAGGGTCACGATCCCGTCGGGTTAAATCTAGGCAGTGCAGGCACGTGCTCCGTCCGGGCAGCACGAGAGGGCCGACCGACCCGTAGCCCTCGAAAGCGGTGACCAGCAGGTGCGGGATCTCCCACTCGACAAGCTCCTTGACCAGGAGACCGTCCAGGGGCCCCACCGGAGCGAGCACCGCCAGGTCGAAAGGTCTGGCCCCGTCGGCGAGCTGAGCCGCCCCGTCGCCGGTCCATGCCGTGAGACCGGGCGCGAGCCTCCTGGCCACCGCGACCGCGCCGTCCTGCCTGCTCATCCCGACCTCGCTCCAGCCGAGCCCGCCGGGGACGACATCCCTTCGCCGGGCCGTACCGGGATCGACGACGCAGATCCGGCCGACCCCGGAGGAGGCGAGCAGGGCGACGACCTGCGCTCCCACCCGGCCCGCGCCGTAGACCCGCACCTGGGCCTCTCGCCTGCGCTCCAGCACGGCGAGCCCGCCGTCGATCGTGCCCGGCGTGAGAGAGAGCGCGTCGAGATCCGGCTGGAGCCGATCACGTTCGGCCATCGCGAGCGTGCGCAGCGGGCCGGGGCCCGCGCCCGCGTCGTCCACCACACCCCGGCTGACCAGCAGATCGAGCAGGGTCCGGCCGCCCTCCTCGCCGAGGCCCGCCTCGGTGGCACCGGCCAGCACGCCCGCGAGGTCACGGACTCCGTCGAGACTCTCGACCCAGCGGCGGACCTCCGGCTCCAGATCCGTCAGCACCACCGCGTGACGGGGGTGCAGACCGAACTGCAGGGTGCGCCCGTCGCGGGCGACGCGGCGCAGAGCGGGCTTCAGGCGTGGTCTCATCGCAAGCACCTTTCTCAAGGGGAGGCCCGCGGGAGGGCAGGCGGGCCGGCCGGGTGTGCCAGCGTGGCATGGCCGCTCAAGGTCCCAGGCGCCTTTCCCCTCGCCTGTGGATAACTCTCATCCTGTGGACAACTCACCTCCGGACCGCGTCTCCCGCCCTGCCCGCCGCCCAAAAGATCTCCCTGGCGGGTGGCCAGGCGGATCCCGGCACCGCGCCGCGCGGGGAACCCTTCGCCCAACCCTTCACGACGATCCATGACGACACGCTTGAAGGACCCACGGGCCGGAGAGAACAGCGGGTCCCGCGATTCGGCAACGCATGAGACGGCTGATATCCAGGTTAATTAGATAAGTCATGGTCATAGTTGATCATCCGTGCCGAACAATCGGCGAACGGGGATTGACCAGCGGGAACGTGTTCTACCCTCTGGTGTGAATTCGCCATTCTCGGCTACCGTTCATATGTGCCCCCCGAGACAGTCGAGGTCCGTCGTAGTTCTCGTCGCCGGCGGACGGTTTCTGCGTACCGCGACGGCGAGAAAACGATCGTGCTCCTCCCCGCCGGTTTGAGTAGCACCGATGAGGAACAATGGGTGCGCCGCATGCTCGATCGCCTCGCGGCCAAGGAGCAGCGCAGACGTCCCTCCGACGACGATCTCCTCGATCGGGCCGTCGATCTGTCGGCCCGATATCTGGGCGGGGAGGCGAAGCCGTCGAGCGTGCGCTGGGTGGAGAACCAGCAGCACCGCTGGGGCTCGTGCACCCCCGATCACGGAACCATCAGGATCTCCACGCGGCTCCGGGGCATGCCGTCGTGGGTGGTCGACTACGTGATCATGCATGAGCTCGTCCACCTGCTGGTGCCGAGCCACGGCTCGCGCTTCTGGGCGCTCGTGGAGCGATATCCCAAGGCCGAGCGGGCGCGCGGCTTCCTGGAGGGATTCTCCACGGCGGCTCACAGTTCCGCGGAGGGGTTTTGACGGAAGATCGAGTGGTGGCCGTCCTGGTCACGCCCTCCGTGGCGGACGCGGCCCCCGCGGGAGTCGACGAGGCCCGCTTCCTCACGGCCCTCGCCGAAGACACCTACGAGCTCGTCGCCGGGCTCGACTTCGTCTCTCCGGTCGTGGTGACGAGTGTCCCCGGCATGGAGGAGATCGTCTGGCCGGGCACCCCGGTCGTCGAGATCCCCGATCTCTCCGGGAGCGCCCTGATCGAGGCCGCCTTCGCGGCCCTGCCGTACGGCCGGCAGGCGGTCCTGCTGAGCGCGGACGCGCCCGATCTGCCCCCGTTGCTCATCGGCAAGCTCTTTCGCGAGCTGGGCCGGGCCAGGATCGCCGTCTGCCCGGACACCGGGGGCGGTACGGTGGCGTTCGCCGCCCACCTGCCCTATCCGGACTGGGCCGCGGTGGGCTTCGACGATCTCGACCCGGTCAAGACGCTCCGCGCCTCCGCGCCCGGCAGTCGCATGGTCGCGAGGGGCCCGGGCTGGCACCGCCTGCGCGCCCCTGACGACATCCGCCTCCTCGACCCCGGCCTGGAGGGCTGGGACAACACCCGGGCGCTCCTCTCCTCCTGAGGTCTCCGAATCCGTCAGGGCTGTGGAGGCAGGCGCAGGTCGGCGAAGACCGCCCGGTGGTCGGTGCCGGGCACGGTGTGCACGCTGACCGTGTTGACCGCCACCCGTCTGTCCACCACGACGTGGTCGATCGTGATCAGCGGGGGGATACGCCTGTTGACCGGCCAGGTGGGGATGAGGCCCTTCCCGGCGACGGCGGCCGCGTCCTCGTAGCCGCGGCTCAGGAAACGCCGCATGGCCGTGTGGTCGAGGCTGGCGTTGAAGTCGCCCGCGAGGATGCGGATCGTGCCGGAGGCCGCGGAGGGCAGAGCCTCCAGCGAGGCCGCCCAGTCGTACACCTGTCTGCCCAGCGGCGGGAAGGGATGCACGTCGACGATCTCGACGGGCTTGGTGCCGGGCACCGTCATCAGCGCTGCGGGCATGTTGTGCCCGATCACCTCGAACAGGTTCTTCCTGGGAGTCAGCGGATACCGCGCGTACAGGCCGCTTCCTCCGGCACTCCACTCCGGCTCCAGTACCTGGTACGGCAGGATCTCCTCCAGCCCGGCGGCCCGCAGCTTCTCGGCCATTCCCGGGGTCAGCTCCTGGGTGCTGAACACGTCAGGATCCAGCCGCCGGACCAGATCCATCACGGCGTCGGGATCGGCGCGCCCGAACAGCGTGTTGAGCGTCAGCACCCGCAGGGGCGTTCCCGCCGTTCCCGCCACGGGGTCCCCCGAAGGGAAGGCCCGGGGAAGCACGCTGAGGCCGAGCGCCGCGGTGGTGACCAGCGCCACCGCCGTCACCGCCCGGTTGCGTGTCAGCGCCGACAGCAGCAGCGGTACGAGCGAGGCCGCGGCCACGTACGGGGTGCCGGTCATGAGCTGGGTGGTCAGCGAGTCGCGTTCGAGTCCCACCACCCTGGCCACCGCCCAGGCGGCGAACGGGGTCACCGTGGCCCAGGCGAGGGTTTTTGGAACCTTCCGACGCCCCCGGCGCGTCGGCGGCGCGCCGACGCCCTTGACACTTCCGGCGCCTCTGTCAGCCACTACCTTCACGCTCACAGTGCCCCGTCCGTTCCGTACGACTCGACGGGAACGAAGATATCCGGGGAAAGGTGAGACAAGTGTAAAACGGTCCAATACTCCCAGGACGCGTTCAGGGCGGGCCGGAGTACGGCACCGAGCCTCCGGTCACCCGGAACGCAGGACCTCACGGGCACGGCGGGCCAGGCGGCGGGTCGCCTCGTCGGAGAGCTCGGGGATCTCCTCCACCGGGAACCAGCGCAGGTCGAGAGACTCGGCGCTGATCACGGCCTCGACGTCGGCGGGGGCGACGGCGCCGTACTCGACGTCGAGATGGCTGCTGTGCGGCGGGTGGCACCAGACCCGGTGCCGGTCGAGCGCGAGCGGGCCCGGCAGCAGCCGCAGGCCGGGGATGCCGGACTCCTCGGTGGCCTCACGCAGCGCGACCGCCTCCAGGGAGGCGTCGCCGCGCTCGCAGTGACCTCCCATGGGCAGCCACATCCCGGCCTTGCGGTGCAGCGTCAGCAGCACCCGCTCACCGTCGTGGGAGAGCACCGCGGTCGTGGCCGTCAGGTGACCTGTGACACACTCGCGCCACATCGCGTCGTCATGGGCGTGGACGTGCTCAAGGAACTCCTTGCGGAGGATCTCCTCCTCCGCCGTGGGGGCGACCCACCTCGTGAGCACGTCGTCGGCGTCGGCGCGCAGGCTCACGCGCTCCCGTCCTCGCCGTCGTCCTCGCGCCTCTTCTCGGCGTCGCCGCCCTCGCGGGGGGCCGCCGGAGGCTCCCGCAGGGTCCCCTCCAGGGAGGACAGGTCGAGCTCGGGCTCGCCCCGCACGAACTTCTCGGGGTTGTCGAGATCGTCGGCGGTGGGCATCAGGTCGGGGTGGTTCCAGACCGCGTCGCGGCCGTCGACGCCCCGATCGGACTCCAGGGCCTGCCACAGGGTGGCGGCCTCACGCAGGCGACGGGGCCTGAGTTCGAGGCCGACGAGCGTGGCGAAGGTCTGCTCGGCGGGGCCACCGGTCGCCCTGCGGCGCCGTACCGTCTCCGACAGCGCGGTCGCGGAGGGGAGCTTGCCGTCCGCGGCGCCGTCCACGACGGTGCCGACCCAGCCCTCGACCAGGGCGAGCATGGTCTCCAGCCGGGACAGGGCGGCCTTCTGCCGCTCGGTCTCCTCGGGCTTGAGCAGGTTGCCGCCGCTCAGGGCCTGCTGTAGCTGCTCGGGATTGTTGATGTCGAGCCCGCGGAGCTGCTCCTCCAGCGCGGACGCGTCCACCGTGATCCCCCTGGCGTACTCCTCCACCGCTCCGAGCAGGTGCGCGCGCAACCACGGCACATGCTGGAAAAGCCGGTGGTGAGCCGCCTCGCGCAGGGCGAGGTAGAGGCGGATCTCCTCGGCGGGGATCTCCAGACCCTGGCTGAACGCCGCGACGCCGCCGGGCAGCAGGGCGGCGTTGTCCGACAGCGGCAGGCCGATGTCGGTGGAGCCGATCACTTCCAGGGCGAGCGAGCCGACGGCCTGGCCGATCTGCTGGCCGACCATCATGCCGCCCATCTGTTTCATCATCCCCATCAGCGGCCCGGCCATGGCCTGGGCCTCCGCGGGCAGACCGGCGGCACCGAGCGTGCCGCTCATGGTCTCGACCATGCGGGCGGCGATCGGGTCGCAGAGCTTCTGCCAGACCGGAATGGTCTTCTCGATCCACTCCGAACGGCTCCAGGCCTGAGGGTTGTTCACCCCGCTCGGCAGGGAGGTGGCCTCGTTGAGCCACAGGTCGGCCAGATTCAGGGCGTCGACGATCTGGCGTCGCTCGCCTTCCATGACACTTGGATCGCCGTCGGCGACCACCACGTGCCGTGCGATGTTCTTCGCCATGTCCCAGTTGACGGGACCTGAGGTCGGCGGAGCGGAGAGCATGTCGGCGAACTGGCGCATTGCCGCTGCGATCTGCTCCGGGTCGCCGAACATGGCGAACGGGTTCTCGTTGGGGTCGTTTTCCCGACCTGGCAAGTCAGTCACCGCTCTACCTCGTGCAGGATGGAGGAGTCCACATCCGCCACGTTATCCGTCGCATGGCGGGTCAGTGCAAAGTGAGGACCTGGTGCCTACCTCGAAACGCTCCCGGCTCCCCGTCGTCGCCGTCACCGGCGCCGCCTCGGGCCTAGGCCGTGCCTTCCTCGCGAAGGTCGCCTCGTCTGCGGATTTCCGCAGGGTCGTGGCCATCGACGAGCAGCGTGGTGACGTCCCCGATGTCACCTGGCGGGTTCTCGATGTCCGAGATCCGCTCTTGGCGAACCGCATATCCGATGTCGACGTCCTCGTGCATCTGGCTGCCGACTACGCGCTCGACGTCAACCCAACGGAGCGGCGCGCCTACAATCTGCGAGCGGCCCAGACGGTGCTCACCGCCAGCGCCGCCGCGCGGGTGCGGCGGGTCGTGCTGGTCACCAGCGCCATGGTGTACGGAGCCGTCCCCGACAATCCGGTCCCGCTGCCCGAGGGGGCGCCGGTCGCCGCCGAGCCCGACACGGGCATGGTCGGCGACCATCTGGAGATCGAGGCGCTGGCCCGCCGCTCCCTGCGCAGCCACCCCGGTCTCGGGGTGACCGTGGTCCGGCCCGCCGCCGTGGTCGGTCCCGGCGTCGACAGCGTGGTGACCCGGCACTTCGAGGCGCCCCGGCTGCTGACCGTGAAGGGATGCGCCCCCCGCTGGCAGTTCTGCCACGTGGACGACCTCGTCTCGGCCCTTGAGATGGCGGCGCTCGGCACGGTCTCGGGGGTGGTGGCCGTCGGCGGCGACGGATGGTTGGAGCAGGAGCAGGTGGAGGAGATCTCCGGGCTGCGCCGGCTGGAGTTGCCCGCCGGGCTGACCTTCGGCACCGCCCAGCGCCTGCACCGCCTCGGCATCACCCCGGCCCCGGCCGCCGACCTGCACTACGTCGTCTACCCGTGGGTGGTCGACTGCGCCGCGCTGCGCGAGGCCGGTTGGAAACCGATGTGGACCAACGACGCCGCCTTCGAGCAGCTCCTCAAGCTGCGCGAGGGCAGGCACGCCGTCGTGGGCCGTCGCCTGTCCGGCAAGGAGGCCACGCTCACCGCGGCCGGCGCAACCGTCGCCGTCCTCGGCACCGCGGCGATCGTCCGGGCCGCCCGCAAGAAGCGCCGCACCACCTGATGTCCGCTCATGGCGTAGGGGCCGGTGCGGGTCCAGGCGCGGTGCCCGCCCACGGAGGTGCGCGACCGGCGCCATTTTTCCCTGCCGGTACGCTTTGCGGCGTGGATGTCATCCGGTTGCTCGATATTCGCGACAGCGTGCTCTCCGTCGACGAGGTGCTCGTCGCTGTCGGTGACCACGCCGCGGGCGGCACGACGGTCTTCATCGGCACGGTGCGTGAGCAGGACCACGGCAAACCGGTCACGAGCCTGTCCTACTCGGCGCACCCGAGCGCCATGGACGAGCTTCGCCGGGTGGCGGAGAAGATCGTCGTGGACTTCCCCGTGACCGCGCTCGCCGCCGTTCATCGGGTCGGTGACCTGCGGCTCGGCGATATCGCGGTCGTCGTGGCGGTCGCCGCGCCACACCGGGGCGAGGCGTTCGAGGCCTCCCGGAGACTGATCGACGACCTCAAGAGCCAGGTCCCCATCTGGAAGAACCAGTTTTTCGCCGACGGTTCCTCCGAGTGGGTGGGGGCTTGCGAATGAGATCGACCGGCCGGTGCGCGACCGTCGGCGCGGCGGCGTCCGGGTGCGGTTTCATGACCTGTCGTACGGCATAGGCTTTGTCCATGTCCCGACGAGCGCTGACACTCATGGTGGCGGGCTTCCTCACGCTCATGTTCGCGCTGGTCGGCGCCTTGCTGCCGGTGCCGTACGTCGTGCTGAGTCCAGGGCCGACCGAGAACACCATCGGGGATGTCAACGGCAAGCCGGTGATCAGCGTCGAGGGGCGCCAGACGTATCCGACGGACGGCAAGCTCAGCCTTGTCACCGTGGCATACCAGGGCGGACCCGGCACCAGGATCGATCTTTTCAGCGCGCTCAGGGGATGGATCGATCCCACCATCGCGGTCGTGCCCGAAGAAACGATCTTCCCTCCCTCGACCACCGCGAAGGAGGTCGAGGAGCAGAACACCCAGGAGATGACGAACTCCCAGGATGACGCGACCGCGGCGGCGCTGACGGAGTTGAAGATCCCCTACAGCTCGGTCGTGACCGTGGCCTCCACGGAGAAGGGCCTGCCCGCCGACGGGAAGTTCAAGACCGGCGACGAGATCGTCTCGGTGGACGGCACCCCCGTGTCCGACAGGGAGAGCGTCTCCGCCGCCGTCCGCAGGCACAAGCCGGGTGAGCAGGTTGGTTTTGTCGTCAACCGGGGCGCCGAGAGCGTGACCATCACCGTCCCGACCGTCGCGGGCCAGGACGGGACCCCCCTTGTGGGCATCACCATGCGGGTCGGCTACAAGTTCCCCTTCCAGGTCAAGATCAATGTCGGTGAGGTCGGTGGCCCGAGCGCGGGGATGATGTTCTCCCTGGGCATCGTCGACAAGCTCACCCCCGGGGCGATGACCGGCGGCAAGTCCATCGCCGGGACCGGGACGATCACCGCGGAGGGCGATATCGGCCCGATCGGCGGCATCCAGCAGAAGATGGTCGGCGCGAGGAAGGCGGGGGCGACGGTCTTCCTGACCCCCACGGCAAACTGCGCGGAGGCGGTCAAGGCGATCCCGGACGGCCTCAGGCTGGTCAAGGTCACGACCCTGCGCGAGGCCGTCCAGGCGATCGACGCGATCCGTACCGGCTCGGGTTCCGTGCCGAGCTGCCCGGCCGGCTGACCCCCGGGGCCGGACGGGGGCACTGGGCGAGGGACTGGGGCCTCGGGAGCGGCTGGGAGGAGAAGCCCGGAAAGCGGGACGCGCCAGCCAATTAGGTAAAATATCTGGTTTTCCGGGTTTCAGTTCTTGGGATGGGGCACTCACCAAAGCCCTTGTACGTTGGACCTGAGGACCCGAGACCAGTTGGTGTTGTGCCGGACCGTGCCCGAAGGGCTGAGCGCGGCCCATTGCCCGCCGGTGTAGGTTGCCAGACACGGACCGTGCTCTTACGACAAGGGGTTGGCCTTGAGCTTCCGGACCCCCGGAGCCGGCAGGGCAATGCGCTTGCCCCGCCGGCCACGACTGCTAGTTCCCGTTGCGATCGCGCTGGGCGCGATAGTTATCCTTTTCTTTCTCTTTGCCGGTATTTTCACTGATTACCTCTGGTACGACTCGGTCGACTACACGGCCGTCTTCTCCGGTGTGATCGTCACGCAGATCCTGCTGTTCGCCGTCGGCGCACTGCTGATGGTCGGGATCGTCGGCGGCAACATACTGCTGGCGTACCGCATGCGACCGATGTTCGGTCCGGGGATGTTCGGCGGCGCGAGCGGCGCCGACCGGTATCGGATGGCCCTTGACCCGCACCGCAAAATGATCTTCCTGATCGGTGTGGCGGTGCTCGGCCTTTTCTCGGGTTCGTCGCTCTCGGGTCAATGGAAGACCTGGCTGGAGTTCCTCAACGCGACGCCGTTCGGTACGACCGACCCGCAGTTCAAGATGGACATCTCCTTTTTCATGTTCACCTATCCCTTCATCCGGATGGTGCTGAACTTCCTGTTCGTCGCGGTGGTGCTCTCCGCCCTGCTGGCGGCGATCGTGCACTACCTGTACGGCGGCTTCCGGCTCCAGTCACCCGGCGTGCACGCCTCGCGCGGCGCCAGGGCGCACCTGTCGGTGCTGCTGGGCGTCTTCGTGCTGCTGAAGGCGGTCGCCTACTGGGTCGACCGGTACGGGCTGGTCTTCTCCGACCGGGGCTTCAGGCACGGCGCCTCGTACACCGACGTCAACGCGGTGCTTCCCGCCAAGACCATCCTGGCGATCATCGCCCTGATCTGCGCGGTCCTGTTCTTCGCTGGAGTGGTGCGCGCCGGAGGCATGCTGCCCGGCGTCGGTTTCGGTCTCCTGGTGCTCTCGGCCATCCTGATCGGCGGGGTCTACCCGGCCCTGGTCGAGCAGTTCCAGGTCAAGCCGAACCAGCAGGGCAAGGAGCAGGAGTACATCAAGCGCAACATCGACGCGACCCGAACAGCCTACGACGTCAACGACGCCGATGTGATCGACTACACGGCTCAGGGCGACCCGAGCAAGGTCAGCGTCACCGCCGACAGCTCCATCTCCGGCGTGCGCCTGCTCGACCCCAGCCTGGTCGCGAAGACGTACCAGCAGAAGCAGCGAATTCGTGGTTACTACGACTTCCACGATCCGCTCGACGTCGATCGCTACCCCGACGAGAACGGCACTCTGCGCGACACCGTCGTGGCCGTGCGAGAGCTCACGGGGCCGCCGGCCGAGCAGAACAACTGGATCAACCGGCACCTCGTCTACACCCACGGCAACGGTTTCGTGGCGGCGCCCGGCAACGAGGTCGACTCCGAGGGCCTGCCCAACTTCGACGCCAAGGACATGCCGGTCACCGGTTCCCTGGTGGACCGGACAAAGCTCAAGGAGTCGCGGATCTACTTCGGCGAGGCACGCGGCGCGGCCGAGTACGTCGTCGTGGGCGGCACGGGCCAGAAGGAGCAGGAGCTCGACTACCCCGAGAGCGGTGGCACGGGCCAGAAGAACACCACCTACGAGGGCAAGGGCGGTGTCCCGGTCGGATCCTTCATCAACCGGATGCTCTACGCCGCCAAGTACGGTGAGATCAACCTGCTGCTCTCGGGTGACGTCAACCCGAACTCCAAGATCCTCTACGAGCGCAACCCGCAGCAGCGGATCGCGAAGGTGGCGCCGTTCCTGAGCCTGGACGACAACCCCTACCCGGCGGTCGTCGACGGCAGGGTGGTCTGGATCGCCGACGCGTACACCACGTCCAACGCCTACCCGTACTCCCAGAGCAAGAGCCTGGAGGCGATGACGCGCGACACCATCACCGACCCGCGCGTAGTGGTCCCGCAGCCGCGCGACCAGATCAACTACATGCGCAACTCGGTGAAGGCCACGGTCGACGCCTACGACGGCACCGTCAACCTGTACGCCTGGGACGAGAAGGACCCCATCCTGCAGACCTGGCGCAAGGCCTTCCCCGGCGTCATCAAGCCGCAGACGGAGATGACGCCCGAGCTCAGGCAGCACCTCCGCTACCCGGAGGCGCTGTTCAAGGTCCAGCGTGATGTGCTTTCCCAGTATCACATCGCCGACCCGAACGCCTTCTACAGCGGCCAGGACTTCTGGAACGTCCCGAACGACCCGTCCTCGGGCGAGCGCGACATCAAGCAGCCGCCGTACTACCTGTCGGTCAAGATGCCGGGCACCGACAAGCCCTCGTTCTCGCTGACCACCACGTTCGTGCCGCGCCAGGGACCCAACCTGGCCGCGTTCATGGCCGTGGACGCCACCCCCGGAGACGACTACGGAAAGCTGCGCATCCTGCGCATGCCCTCCAACACCACGATCCCCGGTCCAGGCCAGGTGCAGAACAACTTCCAGAACAAGTTCTCCGGTGAGCTGAACCTGCTCGGGCTCGGCCAGGCGAAGGTCCGCTACGGCAACCTGTTGACCCTGCCGTTCGCCGACGGCCTGGTCTACGTCGAACCGGTCTACGTGGAGATCGCGGCTGCCTCCGGCCAGGAGCCCTACCCGATCCTCCGCCGCGTCCTGGTGGCCTACGGCAGCAAGGTCGGCTCGGCCGACACGCTCAAGGGCGCGCTGGAGCAGGTCTTCGGCGACGAGACCCAGGCCGCTCCACAGGAGCAGCAGGAGGAGGGCAAGCCGGTGGAGGAGGCGAACGCCAACCAGCCCACCACCGCGCTCGCCCAGGTGATCGACGAGGCGCAGAAGGCGTACGACAAGGCACAGGACGCCCTCCGGGCCGACCCGCCGAACTGGAACGACTATGGCGACGCCCAGAAGGAGCTCCAGGCGGCCCTGTCGAAGCTGAAGGGCACCGAGGCGACTCCCGCGCCCACCCCGTCGCCCTCGGTGACACCGACCCCCACACCGGCTCCCTCCGCCCCACCGACACCCGCACCGAATCCCTAGGGGACACCGGAGCCCAGCGTGATCTGATTCGCGTCCACCACCAAAGCCGGGTATGGTTAAGACATACACCGACGCGGGGTGGAGCAGTTCGGTAGCTCGCTGGGCTCATAACCCAGAGGTCGCAGGTTCAAATCCTGTCCCCGCTACCAATCGGAAGGCCCCGGTCGCCGGAAACGGCGACCGGGGCCTTTTTCGTTGTCCCCTCCTCGGGATTCGCCGCGTCCTGAGATTTCTGCGGCGGGGACAGCGCCTCACACCCGTCCATGACACCCCCAGAGGCTTCGCGGGCGGGACGGCGCGAGGCCGGCGACCTCGCCCTCTCCGCGTCGATTTGCAGCCGGAGGGGGATCCCGGATAGTGTTCAGACACACACCGACGCGGGGTGGAGCAGTTCGGTAGCTCGCTGGGCTCATAACCCAGAGGTCGCAGGTTCAAATCCTGTCCCCGCTACCAATCGGAAGGCCCTGATCTCTCAGAGATCAGGGCCTTCCGCGTTTTCGGCAGTCGAGACCTCGCCCTCGTGCGCTTGGCCGGGGCGTCACATCGCCTTACAGACCAAGGGATGTCACGCCGCTGGACATGGCGGAGGCATTTCGCGAGATGGATAAGTCCGAGAGGTAGCGTGCCGTTGTGAGGGAAACATCCGGACCTGTCCTGCGATGGCGTGTGCGCCGCGATCTCCTCATCATGAAGATCGTCGGGGCGCTCGCCCTCGCGGTCCTCACCGTCCTCACCCTCGACGACCCTCGGGGGGCGATCCTGGCGGGCGCCGCGGCCATGATCCTGACGGTGCTGGCGGTACGCGATCTCCTCGTCCCGGTGCGGCTGACCGCCGACGGCGAGGGTCTTATCGTGGTGAAGGGCTTCGCGGGATCCGAACGGGTGCCCTGGAGCGCCGTCGAGCGCATCCGGGTGGACAGGCGGACCCGGTTCACCTCGCGTACGGAACTCCTGGAGATCGACACGGGAGAGGGCATTCATCTCCTCAGCCGGTTCGACCTGGGAGTGCCGTGCCAGCAGGTGGCCGACGAGCTCCGTTCGTTCCGGACGGGTTCATAGTCCGCCCGGCCCTCGGCGGCGGGGCCGGCGAGACTCCGTTCCGGACTGTCCCGCCCGCGCTTTCCGACTCCGAACCGGGACCCGGTGCCGATGAGCGGCTACCGGGCCTCGGCCCACGAGGACATCCTCAGACTCTGACCCTCACCCGGCGATGTCTCGGGACGAAACCGGGCTTGGTGGTGCGGCGCATCAGCAGGCTCGCCTTGTAGCAAGCCCAGCAGGTGAGGAAGGCCCCGAAGGAGACCTGCCCTATCCACGTCCACGTCGAGGTCTCGACGGCCGCGAACATCACTACACCGGTCCAGACAAAGCCGAAGACGCCCACGAGGGTCGCCGCAGCCCAATTCAGCCCTCGCTGCAACATGCCTGGAGTCTTACAGATCTTGGTTCAAGCCCAGGTCAATGACGCGGAACGCCTCATCGTGGGAGGCTACGACTTGTGCCGGCGCACCTGCGCGCGCGAGACACTCCGGTGTTCATCGGGGTCGTTCCAAGAGGATTCTCCTCAAGACAGGCGAGCAGCGCCGCCGCTGTGTGGGCGTCGCCGAGGATCCGGTTCACCTCGTCCTCGGATGTCGGGAGCTGGCCGCGCTTGGCGAGCTCGTCGGTGAGGAAGGTCAACGGCTCCGGGTAGCCGGCCGCCTCCGCGGCCACCGTCGCCCGAGCCGCGGTGAGGAGACGCAGATAGTAGGCGCGGAGGGTCGCCTCTCTCATACGTGCGTCTTCAAGGTCGTTCAGCAGAGACCTGGCAACCCTCAGCAGGTCACCTGGGTGGTCGGCCTCCGCGTCGATGTGCGCGCGGATGTCGTCGAACTCCGAGCGGGTCATGGTGCTCACCTCCACGGCGGAGTCAGGATTCTGACCCTCGCGCCTCTTCGTATCCAGAGTCGATTGCGGATGGCTTGACGTCTGGTTGCGCGCTTGCCTGTTTGGGACGCGCGAGTCTCCGGGATGGTTGGCAAGTTGTCTCTGTGACGTGAGAGTCCTGGTAGTGTTCTTTCCGCAGGGCAGCGAGCCTCCGGGTTTAAACCTCCAGAAGCGAACTAACTGCCCGGCAAAACCCTCTCTCCATCCCGGCAAGCCGGATGTGTCCGCACGATTGGACAGCAACCGGATGTTGGAGTAAGTTAGAGGGGTTGCCCTGGAAACAGGGTGGTCGCAATCCTAGCGGGTTCGGCGGGATCGAGTCGAGGGTCGGAAATCCGACAGT
>Ga0233377_1000206_pt1 | contig 32626 bp, 27 predicted proteins | sample ElkDunMinimDraft_6_FD_191540 | JGI IMG/M metagenome (GOLD analysis project Ga0233377, IMG submission 191540) | Fecal eukaryotic communites from dung pellets of Tule Elk in California, USA - Elk Dung E36 | ecosystem: Host-associated > Mammals > Digestive system > Large intestine > Fecal | place...
TCACGGTGGTGCCGAGCTGCTTGGCGCCGCTGGAGTTGGTGGCCTGCGGGACGCCGCGCTCCCACTGGCCGGAGGTGGCGGTGTCGGTCCCCGAGGGGTTCGCCGTCCAGCCGGTCGCCGTCTCGAACTCGTCGGAGTAGACGGTCACCGGCGGGGTGCCGGTGCCGCAGTACTGCGACTCCTTGCCGATGATGCGGTAGACGCAGTCGGAGTACTCCAGGAAGCGCAGCGTGGCCTCCCGGTTGCGGGTCGTCTGCGGGCCGATCTGCTCGTCGGGGGGATAGAAGCCCGGCGAGGAGGACCTGGGATACATCTCGAAGGTGTAGCTGAAGATCTTGTAGACGCCCCACAGCCAGTCGTCGATCGTGCCGTCGGTGACGTAGAGGTCGCTGGCCTGCTGGGGGGTGTAGCTGTTGGTGGAGGCCATGTTCTGCCCCAGGGCCGCGTGGGCGTCGCGGTCGTCCTGGGTGAGGCCGGGCCCGGTGTCGTTGTAGGTGTAGCCGTACGGCCACAGGATCAGCTCGCCATAGGTGTGCCAGTCGATGTGCGCCTTGATCTGCTGCACACCTCCGACGACCCGGCTGCGCACCCAGTTGGCCACCGCCCTCACCTCGGGGGTCGATTCGGCCGCCGAACCCCGGTAGGTCTCGCTGGAGGCGGAGCCTGAGGAGCCGCCGCAACAGCCCCAGTTGTAGCCCCAGTTGCGGTTCATGTCGGTGCCCACGGCCGAGGAGCCCGAGTTGGGCTGGCGGTTCTTGCGCCAGGAGCGGTAGGAGCCCGTGGCGATGTCGTACTCGCCTCCGTCGGGGTTGAGGTCCGGCATGATCCAGATCTCGCGGCCGTTGACCAGGTTGGTGACGCGGGTGTCGGTGCCGTAGCCGTCGGTGAACAGGTTGAGCAGATAGATCGCCATCTCGACGGTCAGATGCTCGCGGGCGTGCTGGTGGTGGGTGAACAGCACCTCGGGTTCGTTCTCGTCCGTGTTGACGTTGTCACTGATCTTGACGGCGATCAGGTCGCGTCCCTCGTACGAGGTGCCGTAGCTGATCTTGCGGGCGATCGTCGGATGGTCGGCGACGATCTGGTTCACCGCGGCGGTCATCTCGGCGTAGTTGTGGTAGCCGGAGTCCGCCGACGGGAAGTCGGCGCGCCGCTCCGGGCCGGTCGGGTATAACGACTTGGGGATCTTCGTGACGGTGTAGCCGAGTTTCTTGATCTCGGCGACCTCCGTCTCGTTGGCGGTGATCACGACCGAGTCGGGGTCGACCTGGTCGATCGCCGCACCGGTGGCGGCCACCGCGCTTCGCTGCTGGGCGGTGCTCGGTCCCTGAACCTTGTACTGGCTGTTCGGTTGCGGCTCGGCCGAGGCTCCCGCCCCGGTCATCCCGAGACACAACAGCGCCAGGGCGGCGAACACCACGATCAGACGGCGTCTCACCTGCGTCCTCCTCAGGCACGCGCTCTAGGGTTTTGTCGCATGCCTCCACTGAGAGTCAAACAGCGGTGTTGATTAGCAAAGACCCAAATTTTTGCGGCAGTGGCAACTTGGCCGCACGGCCGAATGAAGCCCGGAGTGAGATCTGGACGAAACCCCGTCCGGCTCAGAAGGCGACCTCGAACCACAGGATCCTGGAGCCCTTGGGGACGTCGTCCTGGACGCCCCAGTCGTCGGCGAGCAGATCCACCAGAAACATGCCCCGCCCGCTCTCCGCCTCCGGCTCGTTGCGCACGTGCGGCACCGACGCCCCCGATCCGGCGTCGCAGACCTCGACCAGCACCGCGGCCGATCCCACCGCCACGGTCATCGCGACCACGCCGCCCCCTCCGGAGCCGGAGTGGAGCACCGAGTTCGTCACCACCTCGCTCACCAGCAGGACGACGTCGTCGGACGCGGGATGCCCCTCACCGAGCAGCTCCCTGACCCGGCTCCGCGCCACAGACACCGACTCCGGGACCCCCTTGAGGGTCACCGTCGATCGTGGCGAGACGGTCTGCCGTCCGGTCATCATCGCTGACCTCACTCCCCGACGCGCATATTCCATGCACATCGCCCTCTGAGATGGCACACTCACTCACGGTGAACTGTTCTATCAAGGACTGCAATACCTCATGTTGCGATTCCACAGATTTGCTATCAAAGGACGGAGGGAGGTGGATGCGTGGCCTCTCGACACAGCCCCACGGCCCGTCATCGCCGTCTGATGGCTGAGCTGAGCCGTCTGCGAAAGAACAGTGGGCTGACGCGGGTGGAGGTGGCCGAGCGAATCGGCTCCACCGACACCACCGTCTGGAGGTACGAGACGGGCCAGTCCCGGCCTCGGCCCTCGGACGTGTCGGCCCTCACCGAGGTGTACGGCGTGACCGGGGAGGCGAGAGACTCCCTGATCCAGATGGCCGTCGAAGCCAGAAGGCGGAGCTGGTGGCACCCCCACCGTCAGGCTCTCAAACCCGGCTTCGACTCCTACATCGGGCTTGAGGCGGAGGCGTCGCTCGTGCGCTCGTACGAGCCGCTGGTCGTCCCCGGCCTGATGCAGACCGAACCGTACGCACGCGCGGTGATCGAGGCGACCTCGGTTGTCCAGACCCCCTCCACGGTCGAGGAGACGGTCTCCGTGCGCATCGCGCGCCAGCGGTTGCTGCACGCCGGTGACCCGATCCACCTTGTCGCCGTGCTCGACGAAGCGGTGATCCGGCGCCGGATCGGCGGTGGCGACATCATGTCGGAGCAGCTGGAGCATCTCGTCCATCTCAGCGCTCTGCCCAACGTGGAGATACGGGTCGTCCCGTTCTCCGCGGGGGCGCACGCCGCGATGGACGGTCAGTTCTGCCTGCTCAGCTTCCCCGAACCCGATGCCCCCGACCTGCTCTACCTGGAGCAGGCCGCGAGCGGGGACGTGCCGGACGACCCCGAGCAAGTCCGCCGATACGCCTCCATGTTCGAGAGTCTCTGCGAGATGGCTCTCAGCCAGGAGGCCTCGGCAGCCTTCATCGCCCAGATGGCGAGAAGGTTTTCCTCCCCCTAGCAGTAGAAGGAAGAAAAAGTGCGAGGGTCCACGATGGATCTGTCCGGCGCCGAGTGGCGCAAGAGCCTCCGCAGCACCAACGGAGGCAACTGCGTGGAGGTGGCGGTCGTCCCCGGTGACCAGGCGGCCGCCCGGCACAAGGCCGACGCCGATCACCTGTATCTCGTCCGCGACTCCAAGGATCCGGGCGGCCCGGCGCTGGCGTTCACCCGGAGCGAGTGGGACGCCTTTGTCGGCGGCGTGAAGGACGGCGAGTTCGACTGACGGACCTCCGGGGGAACCAGCCTCACGGTTCCCCCGGAACCTCCGGCCACAGCCCGCCCGCGGCCCCGGCCCGGCGGGCTGTGGTCGTCATCCCTCACCCTCTGTCCGTCGCTCCTCGCTCGTCGCCGTCTCCCAGCGCCGCCTCCCGGTCCTCGTCGCTCGCCGGAGATCCCGAAGGCGGCGGTGAGCCCTCAGCGCGAAGGCCGCTCGTCGGTGCCGTTGTAGCCGAGGATCCGCATCGCGACCTGCGGATCCATCGCCGCGGCGAGCAGTTGGGCACGTTCCACGGCCCTGTCTCGCTGAGCCTCGGCCCTGGCCTTGGCCGCCTGCGTCCCCCTGGTGACCGCGGCCACGATCGCCGCCCCCACGATCGCCGCCAGTACGGCGACGAACACCACCGTGAGCGTGCCGGAGTCCGGTGAGCCCGCGCGGCCCATCGTGACCGTCCCGCCGCTGAGCACATAGGTGCCCAGCGTCGTGAAGGCCGCGAGTGCGGCCAGGCTGGCCGCGACCACGAACACCGTCCGCGACTTCCCCGAGCGCGAGGCCAAAGAGGCCGGTGGCGGCGGTGACGGTGGCGTGGACGACGGCGGCGACGGGCGAGGCGTCAGGGTGTCGTCGCCCCAGGGCACGAAGTCGGGCTCGGCCACGGAGGCCGAGGGCGCCAAGGGCGTCGAGAACACCGGGGTCGACATCGCGGCCGGCAGCGTCGGTACCGTGTTCGGTACCGCGTTCGACACCGTGGAACCGTGGCCGTTACCCGTGAGCATCGCCCCCTGGATGACCACGGTCGCGGGTTCGAGCACGGGCACGGCCTGCGGGACGGGCAGGGCGCGCGCCACGTGACTGTGCTCGCGGTGCGCCCGTGCCGCCTCCAGGTGATACTCCTCGATCTCGGCGTAGAAGTCGTCCGAGTCGTAGACGGAGCCGTCGATCAACGGCCCCCGCCTGCCTTCCAGGATCGCGACCACGTCCTCACCGTTGAGCGTCTTGTGCGCCTCCAGCGCGTGCGCCAGGCACAGGACGTCCCGCCGATGTTCGCGCAGCAGCTGTTCGGTACGGTCGAGCAGGCTCACCAGGTTGAACTCGATGCGCTCGCCCAGCACGTCGGGGGCGAGCGGCTGACCGCCCCCCGGCGTCTTGGTGAAACCGATGCCTCCGCCACCCGGCTTGGGCATCGACTTGCCACCCATGATCTCCAGTTCCTGCAGCGCGGGCACCGACGTCACCCCGCGGCCCATACCCCAGTGCGCCTCCATCAGCGCGGTGAGGTACGTCGCGGAGAACAGGTCGCCGGAGACCCCCGAGGAGTTGTCCTCGCCGAAGAACATCCGCTCCCCCGCCAGGGAGGCGAGCGAGACCATGATGTCGGCCTCGTGCTCGGACTTCCAGCGGGTGAACTGGTCTTCCGGCTTGATGCTCGCCACCATGCCGAGGTAGTCGGCGCCCTTCTCGATCGTGGCGATGTCGATCTCCAGGTGGTAGCGGGTGCGGTACGCCGCCACGGCGTGGCAGGCCTCGTGCACGGCCACCGCGTGCCGCTCGCGCTCGATGTACTCCACGTCCTCGGGCGGGCCGAGTTGCTTGAGCCGTTTGGCGTGGGTCACGTCCGACCAGGTGATGGTCTCCCTGCCGTCGCGGATCGCGGTGATCAGCGACTCGTTCACCAGGTCCTTGATCGTGGCGCCGGTGGCGTAGGGCGTGATCGTCGCCAGCTTGTCCAGCTGCGCCTCGGTCAGCTCGTGATCGACCTTGTCGAAGTAACCGCGGTAGGTGCGCACCCGGCCCGCCTTCGAGGGGTAGCCCACCTTGTAGATGCGGTCGATACGGCCCGGCCGCAGCAGAGCCTCGTCCAGCGAGTTGGGCATGTTGGTGGCCATCATGACCAGGATCCGGTACTTCGGCGGCGGCTTGGGACGCATGCCGAAGAGCCTTCGCACGTGCCGGTTCACGATGCCTCTCGGCTTCTTCAGGCCCGACAGCTCGGTGAGCAGAGCCTGCAGCGTGCCCGCGTCGCCGCCGCCCCCGCCCATGCCGCCCATCATGAAGCGGCTGCGGCCGGTGTCGGGCTCATTCGGCTCGGCCGCGCCCTTGCGGGTCAGCAGCCACCGGGTGTCCTCACTGAGGTAGCCGAAGCCGTGGCATCCGGCGGTGTGCGGGGAGAACCCGGGAGCGCCCCTCGGTCCCTGCTGCGCCAGCGATCCGCGCTTGCCGAGGGAGTCGGCCTCGTCGAAGAAGACGATCACGCCGCCGTAGCGCAGCGAGAGCTTGCGGAGCTTCCTGAACAGCGACTTCACCTTCAGGATGCCGATGCCCATGAACATGTTGACGAACGCGCCGGGGTCGACGAACACGTACGGCTTGCCGGTCTCCCCGGCCACGGCCTCGGCCATCAGGGTCTTGCCCGTGCCCGGCGGCCCCCACAGCAGCAGGCCGCTGGGCACGTAGCCGCCGCGTTCCTCGATGGCCTCCGGCCTCTCCAGGAAGACGATGTTCTCCTTGACCCGCTCGACGACGTGGTCCTGGCCCCAGACGTCGGTGAAGCGGGTCTTGATGTCGTCGGGGAAATACGTCTCCACTCCGCCCCGCGACAGCAGCCAGAACAGGCCGATGAACTGGAAGGCGATGAAGAAGAACGCGAAGGCGAGCTGCGCCATGTAGGGCAGGGCCTGCCAGAGCAGCGCGGGCGCCTGGAACAGGGCGAGCGCCGGAGAGGTGTCCAGCACCTCCCCCAGGATGAGCGCGAGCACCGTGATCCAGAACACCCACTTGATGGCCCGCGCCATCCTGAAACGGTTCCAGTCGGAGAAGCGGCGATGGGTCCAGCGTTCGAAGCCGCCGAAAACACCGCGCGTCCAGAATCGGTGGTATCCGGCGGAACGCTCGCTGACGAAGAAGTGGAGTTGCCTCAGGAGTTCGGCCCCGAGGAGCCAGAAGATCCACGGCGCCGCGATCGCGGTGATGATCATCGCATCCTGGAACGTGATGATGCCCTCATAGGAGGCCATCTGGCTCCACACCAGAACGAAATAGATGATCGTGAGAATGAGGAGGAATTTTATCCGGTCCCAGAACGGCATCTTCTTACGCCTGTCGGGATGCGGGTCCGTCGGACCGGAGCCGGGGGCCCGGAGTCCTTCGAAGTTGGGGGGCGGTGAAGGTGACTTCATGGACGGGCTTCTCCTCACCCGGTGAGTCGCTTGACCTTGAAGGATTGCGCGATCTTCTCGAGTTCCCCGGCGCGCTTCCGGTAGCAGGCGGCCGAGCAGCGGATCAGCAGGGTGGAGATCTGCTTGCCGTCCTGGGCCAGATAGGAGGTGAGGTCGAAGGTCTCGATCCCGGCCCCCTGGATCGCGTAGTTGAACCGCACGTGCACCCCGCGCAGGCCGTCTCCGGGCTGGAGCACCTCGTCGACGAGCAACTCGAAGTCACGCAACGGGTAACCGGGGATCTCCCCGTACTCCTTGCGCATCGCCTCGGTGACGGGCAGGACGGCGTTGCGCATGGTGTTCAGGGACAACGAGTCCTGCTCCTCGGGGAGGAGCTTGGCGATCCTGGCGAAGACGAACGGCTCGTCTCCGGTGCCGTAGCCGAGAAGGTGGTCTGGAGAGGGCTGGGCGTGGGCGTCGTAGGCGGCCGACCAGACGAGCTGCCTCCGCAGCCGCGCGGCGGCCGATTCGGGATCGGCCCCGATGATCGCCTTGTCCAGCGCGGCCTGGTCGACCTTCCTCCAGGTCGCCGGAATCTTGAAGTACGTCTGCCCGTCGTCGTGGCGAACATAGGTGAACTCGGCACGTGCGCATCCCGTGAGCCCGCCGGCCATGGCGGAGACGACCGCCACGGTCACCACGGCGAACCCGGCCCTTGATTTTTTCACCAGGGCTATACCTCCGCTTTACGGGTTAACGAGGTGGTTGTGCCCGTTTTTCGAGTGACTCTCTCCTGTCCCGGCTCACCGAACTTCGAAAATCTTGACCAAATCTTTCCGGGAACCCGGTCTCACTTGTTACACAAGGCCGATGTTGGATTCCCGACATCATTGAACCTCCAACTTCCGCTTCGCCCCAGGGGTCGAGCGGGCCCACTCCCCCTTTTCCGCGCGCTGGGCGGCCCCGGCCATCAAGCAATGTCCACTTTGTCTTTTTTTTGCCCATACATACGCTTATTCACCTTTTTGCGGGTATAGGTCTAGATAATCCCTAAAGCGTGATGCTTTTCTGTCTTTGCCAAGAAATGGCAGTAAACATCATCAATGCCTTCTTCTTTGGCGATACACCGGCGAAACCCCTTAGGGACTGGAACGCACGACAAGCGGCCGACAGGAAGCGGCAGACAAGGAGTGATTACCGTGAGGAACGAAGTACGGATAGCCCTCGCCGTGGCCGGCGGCTACCTCCTGGGGCGACGTCAGAAACTGCGACTGGCGATGGCACTGGCCGCCGCCGGAGCGACCGGTCGGCTGAGCACCGGTAAGAGCGACCTTCTGCAACAGGCACTGAAGGTGATCGGTTCCTCCCCGGAACTGGCGAAGATCACCGAAAGCGTGCGTGGCGATCTCGTCGACGCGAGCAAGGCCGCCGCCAAGACTGCGGTGAGCAGGCAGGTCGACTCGCTCAGCGGGAGACTTCACGACCGGGCGGAGTCCCTGCGCAACCCCGTGGAGGACCTGGGAGAGGAACCAGAGGAAGGCGAGGGCGAGGAAGGCGAGAAGTCCAAGATCGGGCGCGTGAAGAGCATCCTGTCCCGCAGGAAGGCCCGGCACCGGGACGAGGAGGAGGACGAGGGCGAGCCGGAGACGGACGAGGAGGAGCAGGACGAAGAGGAGCAGGACGAAGAGCAGGACGAGGAGCAGGACGAGGAGCAGGACGAGGAGCAGGACGAAGAAGAGGAGGAAGAGGAGACCCCGCCCGTCCGCAGGCGTTCCGCCCCTTCCGCGCGCCGCAAGCCGTCGGCGAAGTCCACCGGGAAACCGGCTCGGGACTCCGAGGACGAGGACGAGGAGCCACGGGCCAAGTCCAGGCGCCGGCCCCCTTCCCGCAGTGAATCCACTTCTTCCCGCGCCAAGCCGACGCCCGCCAGGGCAGGGAGGTGACCTAGATGGCCGAGACCTCGAAGAAGCGCCCCGACAGTGAGAACGGCAAGAAAGCACCCACCGGCAGTCTGAGCCAGGAGTTCCAGAACTTCGCCGGAGCCCTTGGGCAGCGGGCTCTGTCATCGGTGGGTGAGAGGGTCAAAGGCGTGACCGGCCGGTTGACCGACTACACCGAAGGCGGCGGGTCCGGCCTGCTCAGCGCGATGACCGGTTCCAAACACCCCAAAACGTCTATCGCCGGAGGCATGGCGAAGGGCCTGGGCAAGATGGCGATCGGCGGCCTGGCCAAGAAGCTGTCGGGAGGTGGAGGCAAGGGCGGCCAGAGCGGGAAGCTGCGAATGGTCAACATCATCGAGACGATCGACATCGGCGCCCCCGTACGCGTCGTCTACGACCAGTGGACCCAGTTCGGCGACTTCTCGAGCTTCATGAAGAAGGTCGAGGGCATCGACCAGACATCCGACGAGAAGCAGGAGTGGAAGGCGCAGGTCTTCCTGTCCCACCGGACCTGGGAGTCGACGATCCTCGAACAACTGCCGGACAAGCGGATCATCTGGCGGTCGAAGGGACAGAAGGGGCACGTCGACGGCGCCGTGACCTTCCACGAGATCACTCCCGACCTCACCCGGGTCCTGCTCGTTCTGGAGTACTACCCGCAGGGCTTCTTCGAGCGCACCGGCAACCTGTGGCGTGCCCAGGGCAGGCGCGCGCGCCTGGAGCTCAAACATTTCCGGCGGCATGTCATGAGCCGGGTCCTCCTGCATCCCGACGAGCTTGAGGGCTGGCGCGGCGAGATTCGCGACAGCAAGGTCGTCAAGGACCAGGAGACGGCGCTTCGCGAGGAGGAGGAGCGGGAGAAGGCCGAGAAGGGCTCCGAGGAGGAGCCGTCCGGAGAGGAACGCGCCGAGACCGACGAGAACGAGGAGCCGGAAGAGGACGAGGAGGAGTTCGAGGAAGAGCCCGAGGAGGACGAACTCGAAGGGGAGGAAGAGGAGCCCGAGGAGGAGCCGGAAGGGGAGCGCGCGGCCGACGAGGACGAGGAGGAGCAGGAGCAGGAGCCTTCCAGGCGTCACAGGCCCGCGGCATCCAGGAGAGCGGCAGAGAGGCCCAAGCGCCCCGTCCGCCGCAAGGTGGCCAGTCGTACGTGACCGGGGAGGTCTCGGGGACACCGGGGGGGAGAGGCCATGACCATCGTTCAACCCACAGGCGCCGGGACGAGCGGCCGGGGCTCCTCGTCAGGACTGGCCGACGTCATCGACACGATCCTCGACAAGGGACTCGTGATCGACGCCTACGTCAGGGTCTCCCTGGTCGGGATCGAGCTACTGACGATCGACGCCCGCATCGTGGTGGCCAGCGTCGACACCTATCTGCGCTTCGCCGAGGCGGTCAACCGTCTCGACCTCTCCCAGACCGGCAACCAGAAGGGGCTGCCGGAGCTGGTGGAGGGCATGACGGAGAGCGGGAGCAAGACGAAGGCCAAGGGTGCGACGCAGGGCCTGCTGGACGCGGCGGGGGAGAAGATCAAAGGCCTGACGACCGGCGAGGACGAGGAGGAGTTCGAGGAGGCCGACGAGGAACGCGAGCCGGCGCCCCGCCGCAGACGGCGCAGGGAGGAGTGAGATGCCCGGTTCCACTGGCAAGCGCGGGACGGTCCGGTCAGACGGCCCCGAGACCGACACCCACGGCACGGCACGGCACGGCACCGAACGGGCCGCCACGGCCCGGCCCAAAGGCCCCCGGCCCACAAGATCCCGATCCAGGGAACACCGCGCCCCCGCGAGCGCGACCGGCACCTACGTGTACGGGATCATTCCGTCCGACGTCGAACTGACCCCGGATACCCGGGGCGTGGGAGATCCGCCGAACGTGGTCGAGTTGGTGCGCCACAAGGAGATCGCCGCCCTGGTGAGCGACATCCTCACCGACCGCCCTCTCGGCAGGCCGGACGACCTCGTGGCCCACGAGCGGCTGCTCGACGCCACCGCCACGCAGGTGCCCGTACTCCCCTTGCGTTTCGGAGCGGTGGTGACGGACACCCGAGCGGTCGTCGACGAGCTGCTCGCCCCCCACTACGACGAGTTCCTCACCACGTTGAACGAACTGGAAGGACGCGCGGAGTACGTCGTGAAGGGACGCTACGTCGAGCGGGCCGTCCTGCGGGAGGTGCTCGACGAGGACCCGGAGATCGCGCGGCTTCGTGAGGCGATCCGCGGACGCCCCGAGGAGGCGACGTGGGACACGAGGATGCGGCTCGGAGAGCTGATCAACATGTCGATCGAGGCCAAGCGTGAGGCCGACACCGAGGCGTTGATCGAAGCCTTCGACCCGCTCTGCGTCTCCGTCCTCGTCCGCGAGCCCACCCACGAGCGGGACGCCGTCCATGTGGCCCTGCTCGCGGACACCGACCGGGACCCAAAGATCAGGAAGGCCGTGGACGAGTTCGGGACCCGGTGGGCCGGTCGTGTCGAGCTGCGTCTGCTCGGCCCGCTGGCACCGTACGACTTCGTCACGACGTAGAGCAGGACGTGGAGGGAGGTGATCGATCGTGGAACCACTGGGGCTCATCCTCGGCCTGCCGCTCGCGCCGCTGCGCGGGCTGATCCGGCTCGCGGAGCTGCTGGAGGAACAGGCCGAGCAGGAACTGCGGAGCCCCGCGGCGGTCAGGCGCCGTCTGGAGGAACTGGAGGAGGCCAGGGCCTCCGGCGAGATCTCCGAGGAGGAGGAGTCCGCGGAGGCGGAGCGGATCCTCGGAGATCTGCTCACCTAGCCGGTAGGGCCGCATCGCTGCGGAGACGACGAGGGGAATGATCCCATGCCTGTCAGGCGCGGAACCCGTGAGAAGCGCTCCGCCGACGATTCCTACGAAACCGCCGGCGAGGAGACCTTCGACGAGGCCCTCGACGAGGACGAGGAGCCCTATGAGGACCTCGGTGAGGAGGACGTCGACGACGACGAGGAAGACGAGGAGGAGCCGGCGAAGAAGCCGCGGCGACGTTCCTCCGCCCTGTCGGCGTCGACCGCCGGAGCGGCGGGGTTGCGGCACATCGCCGACCTGACCTCGAAGGAAACGGAGGGGGTGACGCTGGTACGACGGGCGCAGGACGGCTGGGTGGTCGAGGTCGAGATCGTCGAGAGCCGTCACATCCCCTCCTCGGGCGACATGCTGTCGCTCTACCAGATCGAGCTGGACGCCACCGGCGACCTGCTGGCGTATCGCAGGGTGAAGCGCTACAGGCGCGGCCGGGCCGACAGCGCCGAGGGGGGTTGACGTGGCCGATGTGACGCGTCCCGGCGGAGCCTTCCCGAGTTCCTCCGGCGGTCGGCAGTCCTCCGCCAACCTCGCCGACATCCTGGAGCGGGTGCTCGACAGGGGTGTGGTGATCGTGGGCGACATCCGCGTGAACCTGCTGGACATCGAGCTGCTCACCATCAAGCTGCGCCTGCTCATCGCCTCGGTCGACACGGCGCGGGAGCTGGGGATCGACTGGTGGGAGCACGATCCGTGGCTCAGCTCCCGTGACCGCGACCTGATCGAGGAGAACCGCGTCCTGCGCGACCGGCTGTCCGTCGTCGAGGGCGACAGGGAGACGGAGGGCACCCGGCGTCGTTCCCTCGGCAGAGGATCCTCCGATGACGCCCGGGAGCCTCGATCGGCGGAAAGGTTCGGAGAGGAGCGCGATGGCTGAGGCCGGCACGTATCTCTACGCGATCGCCCAGGATGTGGGGCACGCTCTCCCGGAGGAGGTGGCGGGCGTGACCGGAGCGCCGGTGCGCGCGATCGCCCATGAGGGCCTCGTCGCGTACGTGAGCCCGGTACCCCTGGAGGAGTTCGGCGAGGAGCCACTGCGGCGTTTCCTGGAGGACCTGGAGTGGGTCGGCGGGACGGCCCGCGCCCACAACCGGGTCGTGGAGGCCGTGGCGAAGGAGGCTCCCACGGCCCCGGTCCGGCTGGTGACGGTCTACAGCAGCGAGGAGCAGGTCCGCGACCTGCTCCGGTGCAGGCACGATGACTTCACCGAGGTGCTCGCCCATGTCACCGGATGCAGCGAGTGGGGTGTGAAGGCGTACGCGAAACCGGGCGAGGACGCCCCTCCCGCCGAGGAGACCCCCGAGACCGGTAGCCCGGGAACGGCGTATCTGAAGCGCCGCCAGGCGAGCCTGCGCGGCAGGGAGGACGCCTGGCGTCTGGCGGCGCGACGCGCCGAGGACATCCACGCCACCCTCGTGTCCGTCTCGGTCGCCGCCCACCGCCATCGGCCGCAGGACCCGCAGCTGTCCGGCCGCGAGGAGACGATGCTGCTCAACGGTGCCTACCTCGTCGCCGAGGACCGCCGCGAGGAGTTCGTCGCGGCGGTCGACGCACTGCGGGGCGAGGGGATCGAGATGCAGCTCACCGGCCCCTGGGCGCCGTACTCCTTCACCTCGGTGGACCTCGGCCCGACCCGCGCGGAGGCGGAGACAGCGGGGACGCTCGATGACCCGTGACCACCACCCGAGAGGCGCCGAACTCGCCGCCGCCGGACGCGTGCCCCCCGAGCGCGTGGCACTGGTGGACCTGCTGGACCGGCTGCTCGCCGGTGGGGTGGTCGTGAGCGGGGACCTCGTGCTGTCCATCGCCGACGTCGACCTCGTCCGCATCTCCCTGCGCGCCCTCATCACCTCCGTGCGGGCCTCCGACCCGATCCCGTCGGCCCATCCACCGGGCGCGGTCACGCTCCCGTGGGACTCCGGCGAAGGGGAACCGCGGTGAACCGCCTCCCCGGCGCCCCTCGGGCCGACGACCTCAGCGCAACGGAGGATCCTCGTGTCACCCGGGAGCGGCTCCGCCCCGCCGCGAGGAGGCGGTTCAAGGTCACGCGAACCACCCCCGCGGGCACGGGCCCGGCGCGGGCCGTCCGCTGGAGGGTGAACACCGACCCCGAGGCCGTCGGACGGGACCTGTCCCGCCTCGTGCTCACCCTCGTCGAGCTGATCCGGCAGCTGGTGGAACGCCAGTGTGTGCGCCGGATGGAGCAGGGGGACCTCTCGGACGAGCAGGTGGAGGTGCTGGGCGTGACGCTGATGCGCCTTGAGGAGGCGATGACCGAGCTGTGCGAGCGCTTCGAGATCTCACCGTCCGATCTCAACCTCGACCTCGGGCCGCTCGGAACCCTCCTGCCCACCGACTGACGGTGACGCCGCGGCGAGTCTGCCCCCGTCGGCCGGCCGACGTGCCGGCCGTCACCCGCCGCGTCCGGTGGCGAGTGCGGGCGAACGCCTCCCGGGCGAGGCCGGCGGATCCCGTCGAAGACACCGTGGCCGGTCGGGGGGAGGGCCGGAGCCGATCGGGAGGCGTTCGCCCGCATCCTCACTGTCAGGACTGGCAGGTCAGGTCAGGTCCTCACACTTCTTCGCGTCGGGGTCGTCGGCCGCCTGCGGAACCCAGCGGATGTTCGCGAACGAGGCGGAGAAGGCCCCCTCGGTGTAGACGAGGAAGGGGGTGTTGACCACCTCCAGGTCGAGGCCGGCCGCGGCGAAGCAGGCGATGGGGATCTTCACCGTCGACCTGGTGCCGACGGGAAGCCCTTGGAAGAGGGAGGTCGCCACCACCTCGGAGAGACACGGGTAGACGCAGTGGACACCGAGCACGGTCCTGGCGGCCGGGGCCTGGTGGACGATCGTGTCGAAGACCAGCGCCCCCTTCGCGTTGAGGTAACCCCGCAGGTCCGTGCCGCCCTCCGGGTTCTGCAGGTAGATCTGGGCGGGGCCGGTGCCGGTCCAGGTCACCTTCAGGGCGTCCTGCTGCACGTTGACGTCGGAGGGCACCACGCCGATGTCGGCGTGCGCCGCCTCGCCGTCCATGCCGATCTCGGTGCCGCCCCAGTTCTCGGCGGAGCCGATGAGGCTCTTGTACGGCGCGATGTCGGTCCGGTTGAAGATCTCCAAATCCTCGCTCGCCTCGCCGCCACCGCCCTGCTCGCCACAGCCGAACGGCGGCGCGGTCTCGTCGAGGGTCCCGACCTGCCCGCTCTGGCCGTCACGCAGGCCGTACCCGAGCGGGAAGAGCGGGTCGTATCCTTCGGCTCCCGGGTTGAGCGGCGACTGGCAGGCGCTCTTCGGCCATGAGTACGGCAACTTGCCGGTGAAGCCGTCGCGGTGCCTGCCCCGGACGAGCACGTCGGCGACGCCGCCGCCCTCGGTTCCCGGCAGCCACGCGGCGACGAAGGCGTCGGAGCGGTTGAGCTCCTTGTTCATCCAGAGCGGCCGGCCGCCGACGTAGACGGTGACGACGGGCGTGCCCTTACCGGTGACCTTGTCGAGCACCGCGAGGTCCGCGGGGTAGATCTTGGCGGCCTCCAGCGTGCGCCGCGCCAGGTCGCCGATGCCCTCGGCGTACGGGGTCTCGCCGATCACCGCGATGACGGCGTCGTACGCCGAGGGGTCGACGCCGTCGCCGGTCTCGCTGAAGGTGACGCGGGCCTTGCCGAGCGTCTCGCGCAGGCCACCGAGGATCGTCGTGCCCCTGGGGAAGTCGGCGTTGACGTTGTTCGTGCCCTGCCAGGTGAGGGTCCACCCGCCGGTCTGGTTCTGCAGGCTGTCTGCGCTCTTGCCGACCACGAGGACCTTGGAGTTCGCGGCCAGCGGCAGCACCCTGCCGTTGTTCTTGAGCAGGACCTGCGATTTGCGCACGGCCTCCCTGGCGAGCCTCCTCGTCTCCGCCGGGTCGGCCGACCCGGCGAAGGCGCGCTTGGAGGGTTTGGGACCGTCGAGCACCCCGGCGCGCAGTTTCACGCGCAGGATGCGCGTCACCGCGTCGTCGATACGCGCCATCGGGATCTCGCCGCTCTCGACCTGGGCGATCGTGTTGGTGATGAACGCCTTCCAGTCGCTGGGCACCATCACCACGTCGATCCCCGCGTTGATCGCCTGGGGGCAGCTCGCGTTGGTGCACCCGGCGACCTGGCCGATGCCGTTCCAGTCGGAGACGACGACGCCGTCGAAGCCCATCTTCTGCTTGAGGATGTCGTTGACGACGCGCTTGCTGCCGTGCAGCTTGCCCTCGTCGATACCGAGGTCGGCGTTCTTCCAGCTGTTGAACGAGACCATCACGCTCTGGGCTCCGGCCGCGAGGGCGCCGTAGTACCCCTGGCCGTGTACGTTGATCATCTCGCTCTCGGACGCGGGGTTGACGCCCTGGTCCACGCCCTTGAGGGTGCCGCCGTCGCCGATGAAGTGCTTGGCGGTGGCGATGACGCCGTCCTGGCCGATGCCGCGCGGGTGCTTGCCCTGCAGGCCCCTGGCGGCCTCGTATCCGTACGCCCGGGTGATCCTGGGGTCCTCGGAGAAGCCTTCGTACGTGCGGCCCCACCGGTCGTCGAGGGGGACCGAGACGCTGGGGGCGAACGCCCAGTCCTGGCCGGTGGCGCGCGTCTGCCGGGCGGTCGCCGCCCCGATGTCGCGGACGAGGCACGGGTCCTGGGCGGCGCCCAGCCCGATGTTGTGCGGGAAGACGGTGGTGTCGTAGACGTTGTTGTTGCCGTGGACGGCGTCGGTGCCCCAGATGACGGGGACCTTCGCGCGGGTGGCGACGGAGGCGTTCCAGTAGGCGTCGGCGAGGTCGAGCCAGGCCTTCCGCGTGGCGTGCTTGTCGCGATCCGGCCAGGAGCCGCCGCCGTTGAGCACCGAGCCGATGAAGTATCGCCCGACCTCTTCCGGGGTGATCGAGGCGATCTCCGGCTGGGTCATCTGGCCGACCTTCTCGGCGAGCGTCATGCCCGCGAGGATCTTCGCCACTCGCTTCTCGCCGGACCGGTCCTGCTCGATCCTGCTCTTGACCTTGGGCCACTCGGAGAGGGCGGGCAGCTTCTTCTCGATGCGGGCGCAGCCGCGTGAGTCCAGGGCGGGCTTGCCGATCACCGGTTGCCGGCCGCCGGCCGCGGTCTCGGCACCCGCGCCGGGAATCCCGGTGGTACCCGCTGACAGGACGGCGAGACTCGCCAGTACCGCGAGGCCGCTCCGGCGGGCGCCCTGTCGGGCGAAGGGTCTGATCATCGAGGATCCGTTCTCGAGGTACTGCGATGGACCGGCGGATCCCCCGAGTCCGCACTTCGCAGATCCTGACGCTGTGACACAGCCGAGTCAATACTCTTGCGAGAGCGCTCTCTCATTTAAAAGCTTGATACACAGATGATTTACGGCTTGCGAACCGCTTCTATCAGGCTAATTCCAACCTCCGCACCTCCGGCGCGACATTTCACTGAGAGCGCTCTCAGCAAGCGGGCCCCTGTCGCGACGAGACGTCGCGACAGGATCGACGGTCAGGGCACGGCGCCACCGCCGTCGACGGCGAGGCGCCGGCCCACGAGGAAACGGGCACCCGAGGGAAACGAGGAAGGTGATCACCTCGGGATCCCGTTCGGCCACGCCCCGGGAAGAGACTCCCCGGATTCCCGTTCGGCCGGGCGTTTCACGAAGAGACTCCGCGAAGTCCGTTCAGCCGCGCGCCTCGGGAAGAAGCTCCTCAGGGATCACGTCGGGGACACCGCGCAGGCCGGCGAGCGAGACCACCGCGAGCACAGCGATCATCACCGCGGCGGTGATCGCGGTCACCTGGACCCCCGCGACGAAGGCGAGCCTCGCGGCCTCGGCGACGGCCTCCCCCAGCTGCCCGGGGAGCGCCGCGGCCGCCTCCAAGGCGGTGGGCAGCGATTCCGCGACGGGAGCGGCCACCTCGCCGGGCAGCCCCTCGGGAAGCCGGAGATCGCCCCGGTAGACGCCTGTCAGGACACTGCCCAGCACGGCGATGCCCAGCGCGCCCCCCAGCTCGAAGAACGTCTCGGAGATCGCCGCCGCGCCACCGGCCCGCTCCCTGGGCACGCTCGCGAGCACGGTGTCGTTGGTGACCGCGAACGTCAGCCCGATGCCCACCCCACAGACGATCATGGGGCCGAGGAAGTAGAGGTAGGAGGTGTCCAGCGTGACCTGGCTGTAGCAGGCGAAGGACGCGGCGGCCATCGCCAGGCCGAGAGCCACCACTCTGGCCCGGCCCCACCGGGTGATCAGCCCCGCGGCCAGGACCCCGCCGACCGCCGCCGACAGACCTCCGGGCAGTCCCGCGACGCCGGCCTGAAGGGGCGACCAGCCCAGGACGAGCTGGAAGTACCAGGCGAAGATCAACGACAGCGCGGACATGCCGAAGATGGCGATGAGGTTGGCGCCGACCGAGGCGGAGAAGGCCCTGCGCCGGAAGAGACGGACGTCGATCAGCGGCTCGGCCAGCCGGGTCTGCCGCCGGGCGAACAGCGCCAGGGCGGCGACTCCGACCGTGCCTCCCACCAGGACACCGGTATCGGTGAGGCCGTACGCGGCAGCCTCCTTTACAGCGTAGATCAAACCGATCACGCCGGCCATGGACAGCGGAACGCTCACGAGGTCCACCCGCCCCGCGGCGGGGTTACGCGACTCGGGAAGCACGAAAAAGCCGACGACCACGATGAGCAGCATCACCGGCAGGTTGATCAGGAAGACCGAACCCCACCAGAAGTGGCCGAGCAGCAGGCCGCCGACGACCGGCCCCAGGGCGAACCCCGCCGCGCCCATCCCGCTCCACAGACCGACCGCCGCGGTCCTCTCCTTCGGGTCGGTGAAGACGTTGCGGATGATCGACAGGGTGGAGGGCATGATCGTGGCGCCCGCCACACCGAGCAGGACCCGGGCGGCGATGAGCAACTGGGGGGTGGGAGCGTACGCGGTCACCGCCGAGGCCGCCCCGAAGGCCACGGCGCCGATGAGGAGCAACCTCTTGCGGCCGATCCGGTCGCCGAGGTTGCCCATCGTGATCAGCAGCCCGGCGAGCGCGAAACCGTAGGCGTCACCGATCCACAGGATCTGGGTGGCCGAGGGCCGCAGGCCCGCGACGAGCTGGGGAAGGGCGAGGTGCAGAACGGTGATGTCGACGGAGAGAAGCAGCGCCGCCAGACAGGCGACGGCGAGCGTCGCCCATTTGCGGCGATCCGTGATCGGGGAATGGTCGTTCATGCCCGCCATCGTGATCGGCGGCGCTGACGGCCCGCGCACCTCCCGCTGACGACCCCGTCATGGCCGCCGTGACCGGAGGCCGCGCGATCCCGGGCGGGATCACGTGGCGAGCGTCCGGAGCACCTCACTTCGCGACATGCGGGTTCCCGCACGCCACTCCCGCTCATAGGCGGCGCCGCCGATCCGGGCGCGGACGGCCGCCGTGACACCGGTGTCGAGGTTCGCCGCGATGCCGCCGAGGGCCGTGGCCGCGCCCAGCAGCCGGGCCGCGCCCGCGGCGTCCCCCTCAAGCAGCGCGACCTCCGCCAGCCCTTCGAGCACCAGGCCCGCCACCGGCGAGTAGCGCCGCAGCGCCGGTTCCAGTGCCCGCAGGTGCCAGGCTCTCGCCTCGGCGCCGTCTCCGCCCGACGCGGCGATCCGGCCCAGCTCGACGGTGACCCGCGACCGGATCTCCTCGGTGGTGTACCACTCCTGCGTGCACAGCTCCAGGGCGTCGAGGGCGAGGGCGCGCGCCTCGTCCAGGTCCCCCCGCAGCCTCGCGACCTCGGCGAGACCACACTGGGCCTTGGCCATCACGTCGGGAACACCCGCCCGGCGAGCGTGACCGGCCGCGCGAAGGTACTCGGCGTGAGCGGTCGCGAGATCGCCGTCACGTACGGTCAACGCGGCCTCATGACAGACGAGCTCCGCGATGTCCTCCTCCGACCCGAGCTCCCGCGCCAGCCGGAGCGCCTCACCGGCCAGCGCGCGCGACGCGGCCCGGTCCTGCCGCAGGTCGGCGAGCCCGGCCAGTTCGGCCAGCGTGAGCGAGCTCCCCCAGCGCTCCCCGATGGAGCGGAACAGCCCCAGCGCCTCCCCGAAGTAGTGCTCGGCGCTCGCGGCGTCACCGCCGGACAGATGGAAATAACCCTGGCCGAAGCGGATCAGCGCTCGCATCCACGGATCGGCGACGTCGGGCAGCGGCGGTTCCGTCAAGGAGTCGGGCGGGCCGGTGAGCATCGGCCACAACATCGCCAGGAACGGCCACCGGTACGGCCGGTCGAGCGGCGGGACGATCCCCTCCAGCGGGACGAGACGGCGGGGCGGCCGCGACTCGCCGAAGGTGGCCACGAGCACGCTGATGGCGTACTCCTCCTCCATCCCCTCGATCGGCGCGACCCCCGTCACTCCCCCGGACGGCACCGGCCCCGCCACGCTCTCGACCGGCACCTCGTCCGGCCGTGCGTCCGGCCGTTCGCCCCGCGCCGCTCCGGTCGCCTTCTCGGCCGGCCCTGCGGCCGGTGCCGGCCCGGTCGCGTCCTCGGCGGGAGGCGATCCGATCGCGGCGAGTAGGTCGGCGGCGAGGCCCGCGCCCTCCGAGCGGCGGCCCCGCAGCCACCAGTACATGGCGAGCCCGGCGACCAGGCGCAGCGCCTGCTCGGCCCTGCCCGTGTCGATGGCCCAGCGCAGCGCGGCATGCAGGTCGTCGCGTTCCTCGTCCAGCCTGCGCAGCCACTCCAGCTGCCCGGCACCGCGCAGGTGGGAGTCCGCCGTGGCCGCCAGGTCCGCGTAGTACGCGGCGTGCGCCTCGCGACGCGCCTCGGTCTCGCCGGTCTCGGCCAGTCGTTCCGCGCAGTACGCGCGGATGGTCTCCAGCATCCGGTAACGTTCGCCCACCCTCTCGACGAGCGACTTCTCCGCGAGGGAACTCAGCAGGTCGACGGCCTCCTCCTCGCTCTGCCCGCACACCCGGGCGGCCGCCTCCAGCGTGGCGCCGCCCACGAAGACGGTGAACCGACCCGCCAGCGACCGCTCGTCGTCGTCGAGCAGGTCCCAGCTCCAGGCGACCACGGCGCGCAACGTCTGGTGCCGGGGCAGCGCGGTGCGGCTGCCGCGCGACAGCAGCCGGAACCGGTCGCCCAGCCGGGAGGCCACCTCGGCCACCGGCAGGGAGCGCAGGCGTGCCGCGGCGAGTTCCAGCGCGAGCGGCAGGCCGTCCAGGGCGCGGCAGATGCCCAGCACCTGCTCGACGTTGGCGTCGTCGACGCGGAAACCGGGACGCACGGCCGCCGCTCTGTCGGCGAAGAGCCGCACGGCGGGACAGGCGAGGGCCTCTTCTGCGCCGGTGCCCCTCCTCGGCACCGGCAGCGGCGCGACGGGGTGGAGCACCTCCCCGGTGATACCGAGCGCCTCCCTGCCGGTCGCCAGGATGCGCAGTCCGGGGCAGGCGGCGAGCAGGTGGCCGGCGAGCTCGGCGACCTCCGTGAGGAGGTGCTCGCAGTTGTCCAGCACGAGCAGCACGGGCCGGTCGGCCAGCGCCGCGACCAGCCTGGCCAGGGGTGCGGGGACCGGGCGTCCGGGGAGCAGGCCCGCGTCGCGGACGCCCAGCGCGCCGAGTACGGCCCAGGCGGCCTCTCCCACGCCGAAGACCGAGGCCAGTTCCACGAAGCACACATCACCCGGCTCCTTCGCGGCGACCTCTCCGGCGAGCCGGGTCTTGCCCGCGCCGCCGGGACCGACCAGGGTGACCAGTCTCACCTCGCCAAGCAGCGCGCGGAGCCTGGACATCTCCTCCTTTCTGCCGAAGAAAGTGGTCAGCGGGGCCCGCAGTCCCGACCTGAGGGGCGCGGCGACCCTGACCTCACCCCCCTCACCGGCCGCGGCACCGTGAGAGGCGTCCGCCGCGGGGACGCCGACGAGGGCGGGGTCGGCCCTGAGCACCGCGAGGTGCACGGCGGCCAGCTCCGCCGACGGGTCCACCCCGAACTCCTCTCCGAGGATCCGTCTCGCCTCCTCGTACACCTCCAGGGCCTCGGCCTGCCGGCCCGAGCCGTACAGGGCGCGCATCAGCTGCCCGTACAACCGTTCCCTGAAGGGGTGGGCCGCGGTCAGCCCTTGCAGTTCGGCGACGAGTTCGCGGTGGCGGCCCAGCTCCAGCTCCGCCTGGACGCGGTCCTCCACGCAGTCGAGTCTGAGCCTCTCCAGCCTGGCCGAGGGCGCCTGGGCGAACGGTGAGTCCCCCACGTCGGCGAGCGCGGGCCCGCGCCACAGGGAGAGTGCCTCGCTCAGCAGTTCCACGGCCAGGGCGTGCTCGCCGGAGGCGAGGGCCCGGCGGCCTTCCGCGACGAGCCCCTCGAAGCGGTGGGCGTCGACGGCGTCGGCCCCGGCCGCGAGCCGGTAGCCCGCCGGATGGAACTCGATCACCTCTTGGGCGCCGAGTGCCCTGCGCAGCCGCGAGACCTGGGACTGCAGGGCGTTGGCGGCGTTCGCGGGCGGGTCGTCACCGTACAGGCCGTCGATCAGCCGCTCGGTGGTCACGACCTTGCCCACGTCGAGGAGGAGCATCACGAGCAGCGCGCGCATCCCCTGACCGCCCACGACGACCACGCGCCCGCCGTCGAGCCGGATCCGCGTGGGGCCGAGGATGTCGAACCGCATGTCCCGATTATCACAGCATCCCGCCCGCCGCCGATCGGGGTGCGCGCGTGTAACGCGGGATGATCCTTGATACGAAATACATCTGCATGCCTGGACTTTGGGGAAAAAAGATCTTTCATAAGGTCGTAAGCGGCGGGGGCGGGCGGGGTAAGGACTCCACTGGCCGTTCCCGTCGGGGAACGGCTGCCGGGGGGCTTCCACACGGAGGTATTCGATGAGTCAGGTCTACGGCTGGGAACACGGCGAGAGCGAGCCCGGTGACCTCTTCGGGGCGACCGTCGAGAACCTTTTCGCCGAGGTGTGGTCCCGGCAGGGAATCTCGAACCGCGACCGGCGCATGCTGCTGATCGGCCTGCTCGTCGGCGAGGGCCTGACCGAGGATGTCGGCCTCCAGCTGGACACGGCGCTGCGAACCGGCGACCTCACCCCCGACGAGCTCCGCGAGATCGCCGTCTTCCTCACCCACTACGCCGGATGGCCCCGGGGTGGCAGGCTCAACAACCAGGTCGAGGAGCTGATCGCCCGCGTCATGAGGTCCTGACCCGTGCGCCGCGTCGGCGATGACGCTCGAAAGCCGATCGCCCGCGTCATGAGATCCTGCCCCTCCGGCGCACCCCGCCCCCGGCGGAGCCCACCGCTCCCCCGCGCCGCCGGATCGCGGTCACCCGGCGCGGAGCGTCCCTGAGGAGGCCGCCGGGACGCTCCGCGGCGCGAGGTCACCATCTCTCCTGGGCTCTCCCGGGGTCACAGCCTCTCGACGTTCGGTCCCCGGCAGCGGTTGCGGGTGTCGAAGACGAGGGCGCTCGCCCGCTGGACGAGCTCGTAGTCGAAGCAGTCGTGGTCGGTGAGGACGACCACCGCGTCCGCCGCCGCCAGCTCCCGCTCGGAGAACCCGACGACCTTGATGCCCTGCGGCAACAGGAAGCAGTCCACGTGCGGGTCGGCGGCCCGCACGTTCGCGCCCAGCTTGTGCAGGCCCCTCACCACGTCGATCGCCGGTGACTCGCGGCAGTCTCCGGCGTTCTTCTTGTACGCGAGGCCGAGCGTGAGCACCCGGCTGCCGTTGACCGGCTTGCGCAACCGGTTCAGCGCGAGTCCGATCCGGTGCACGACGTGGTCGGGCATGTGGTCGTTGATGTCGTTGGCCAGCTCCACGAACTGGAAGTTGTGTCCCAGGCTGCGCTTGACCTTCCACGACAGGTATGAGGGGTCGATCGGCAGGCAGTGCCCGCCGACGCCGGGCCCGGGGGTGAAGCGCATGTAGCCGAACGGCTTGGTGGAGGCCGCGTCGATCGCCTCCCAGACGTCGATGCCGAGTTGCTGGGCGAAGATCGAGAGCTCGTTCACGAGGGCGATGTTGACGTGCCTGAAGGTGTTCTCCAGGAGCTTGCACAGCTCGGCCACCTGCGGCGAGGAGACCGGGACCACCTCGTCCACCATCCTCGCGTAGAACGCCTCGATCCTCTCCAGGGACGCCCCGTCGATCCCGGAGACGATCTTCGGCGTGTTCTCCAGGCGCCAGCGCGCGTTGCCCGGATCGATTCGCTCGGGACTGTAGCCCAGGTGGAAGTCCTGCGGTGCCCGCAGCCCCGAGCCCTCCTCCAGCAGCGGCAGCAGGTACTCCTCGGTGGTCCCCGGATAGGTGGTGGACTCCAGGACCACCGCGGCGCCCCGCCGCAGCAGCGGGGCGAGCGACTCCCCCGCCGCGCCGATGTGGCGCAGGTCGGGGACGCCCTCGCGCAACGGCGTCGGCACGGTTATCACGCAGACGTCGAACCCCTGGGCGGCGGCGTAGTCGGCGCTGGCCAGGTATCGGCCGGAGCGGTGGGCCACAGACAGCGTCTCGTCGTCGACGTCCTCGACATAGGACTCGGCGGCGTTGAGGCGCTTGACCCGCCATACGTCCAGATCGATTCCCACGACGTCGAAGCCCGCCGTGACGGCCCCCATCGCGAGTGGCAGGCCGACGTACCCCTGGCCGATCACAACCAGTTTCTCTTTCACCGCAGAACCCCCGTCGATTCGGGACAAGACACACCATCGACTGTAGGAGTCTCGCTTTGCCGCACCGCCGATCCCGCCGTCGTCCGGGCGTGTCGCCCAGGGTCCGGGACCACCCAAGCCTTGCGAACGAGGCCGGGCCGGCCGCCGATAACAGAATCAAATCCGTAAAACACTACACAATCATTTCAAATATACTTTTACATATTTTGTGCCTATATTGTGCACTGTCGATCAGGGGGACGAGCGGGAGCGGGGACCGAACCAGACCACCTCCACCCGCCCTCGAAGATCCATTCGACCAGGACCAACACTAATTTGACGTAGAAAATCAAGTAATATCCGGAAGTATTAGTGAGTAAATTTTTCATCAGCCGTGCGCCAACATGCGCTCTTCCCGGCCGCACGCGATCCCGCGCGCGCCACCCTCCACGGCAGAGTCGTCAGCGTGTTACGCAACACCTTTCAGCGGCGTGACGACAGTCCTGCAATTTTTCTCGATATCCAGCTGTATTCACTTCTTGCGATTAATGCCACACATCACAGAGAAGCTCGGCGAAAAGCTCGATTTTCATTCATGACAGATCACGGGCGACGGACAACACCGAACGTCTGACGCGTCACGAGATCAGTGAGGAGTTGTGTCGCATGTCCAAAACCGTTCGCGACGCGCTCGCCCAGACGGCCGGCACGACCGCGATCATGATCGACATCAGGGTGGCCCGGAGCCGGCCGCTCTCGCGGCCCCACCCGCCCCGCGGGCGCGGTCTCGCCGGCCGCGTCCTGCTGAAGGCGGCCGTGGCGACCGTCCTCGCGATGGGCGCGGTCGCCGGTACCCCCGGCGGCGCGAACGCCGCCGACCCGGTGGACATCGGCAGCGCCGCGCCGTTCGGGGTGCTGGCGGCCGCGGTCACCAACGTGAACTCCACGACGATCACCGGCGATCTGGGGGTGAGCCCGGGGACCACGGTGATCGGTTTCCCGCCCGGCACGGTCTCGGGGACCAAGCAGATAGGAAACGCCGTCGCGGCGCGGGCCAAGGCCGACGCGACCGGCGCCTACGACGACGCCGCAGGGCGCACGCCCGACGCCACGGTGGCCGCCCAGCTGGGCGGGACGACCAAGGGGCCGGGTGTCTACGACTCCCTCACCGGGGATTTCTCGATCAGCGGGACACTCACCCTCGACGCGCAGGGCGACCCGAACGCCGTCTTCGTCTTCCAGGCATCCAGCCTCGACGCGGCGAACATCAGCAACATCAGCCTCCGGCGCGGAGCCCAGGCCGACAACCTCTTCTGGCAGATCGGCGACTCGGCGACGCTGGGCACGTACTGCACCTTCCGCGGCAACCTCCTGGCGCAGGGCACGGTCACGATCGGCAGCGGGGCCATCGTCGACGGCCGCGTCTTCGCGCTCAACGGCACGGTCGCCATTCAGGGCACCGGTAGCCTGCCGTTCACGCGCGTCACCGTGCCGAACGACCCGCCGACCACCACGACCCTGAGCTCCTCGGCCGACTCCGCGTGGAGAGGGACCCCGGTCACCCTGACGGCGACGGTGCAGCAGGTCAGCGGTACGGTCGTCCCCGCCGGCGAAGTGGTCTTCAGGGACGGCTCGACGGTCCTCGGGTCGGCCTTTCAGACCGATGGCGTCCCCGCCAGGATCACGGTCTCCGATCTCTCCGGGGGAGATCACAGCATCGTCGCCGTCTATCTCGGGGGTGACACCTTCGACAACGAGGCTCTGATCCACTTCGCGCCGAGCACGTCACCACCCGTCGTCCAAACCATCTCGGACAGCCTGTGGAACAGCGCCGCGGTGCCCGCGGTCCCCGCGCACCCCGACAGGCAGGGGGTCACCCTCGGCGTCAAGTTCAGGGCCGCGACGAACGGTACCGTGACCGGCGTCCGGTTCTACAAGGGCCCGCAGAACACCGGCACCCACGTCGGCAGCCTGTGGGAGAGCGACGGCACACTCCTGGCCAGCGCCACCTTCACCGACGAGACCGCCACCGGCTGGCAGCAGGTCGGCTTCTCGACCCCGGTGGCGATCACCGCCGACACCACCTACATCGCCTCGTACCACGCTCCGGTCGGCCGCTACGCGACGACCCGCCCCTACTTCGTCTCCGCGTACGTCAACGACCTGCTCACCGCCCTCGCCAACGACGCGGGAGACGGCAACGGCGTCTACGCCTACGGGGCGGCGAACGCCTTCCCGACCAAGAGCTACCAGGCGACGAACTACTGGGTGGACGTCGTGTTCATCCCGACGGACAGCCTGTGGGACAAGGTGGCGATGCCCGGTGTCCCGTCGCAGTCCGATCCGCAGGGGACCGTCCTCGGTGTCAAGTTCAAGGCGGCGACGAACGGGAAGGTGAGCGGGATCCGCTTCTACAAGGGCCCGCAGAACACCGGCACCCACGTCGGCAGCCTGTGGGAGAGCGACGGCACACCCCTGGCCAGCGCCACCTTCACCGACGAGACCGCCACCGGCTGGCAGCAGGTGAACTTCTCGCGACCCGTCGACGTCACCGGCGGCACCACCTACGTCGCCTCCTACCACACCACGTCCGGCAACTACTCGGCGGACCGCTCGTACTTCACCACTCAGTACGTCAACGGAGCCCTCACCGCCCTGGCCGACGACGCCGCGGGCGGCAACGGTGTCTACGCCTACAACGCGAGCAACATCTTCCCGACGAACACCTACCGGGCGACGAACTACTGGGTCGACCCGATCTTCCACGGCTGACGCGATGCTCGTGTGACCGACGCCCCCGCGGCACGGCCCGGTGTCAGGGCGTGCGCTCCTTGAGCGGACGCCACCACCCCGGGTTGTCCCGATACCACCGGATCACCTCGGCCAGGCCGTCGCCGAAGTCCTTGCGGGGCTCGTAGCCGAGGGCCCGGATCTTCGTCCAGTCGACGGAGTAGCGGCGGTCGTGCCCGAGCCGGTCGGCCACGGGCTCGACCGCCTCCCATCCCGCGCCGAGCGCGGCCAGCAGCCGCCCGGTCAGCTCCCGGTTGGTCAACTCGACGCCGCCGCCGATGTTGTAGACCTCGCCGGGCGCCCCCTTCTCCAGCACCGTCTGGATGCCCCTGCAGTGGTCGTCGACGTGCAGCCAGTCGCGCACGTTGAGCCCGTCACCGTAGAGCGGGACCTTCTCGCCGTCGAGAAGGTTGGTGACGAAGAGCGGGATGAGCTTCTCGGGATGCTGGTAGGGGCCGTAGTTGTTGGAACAGCGGGTCACCCGGACGTCGAGCCCGTGGGTGCGGTGGTAGGCGCGGCACAGCATGTCGCCACCCGCCTTCGCCGCCGAGTAGGGCGAGTTCGGCAGCGGTGGTTCGCTCTCGCTCCAGGACCCCTCCTCGATCGAGCCGTACACCTCGTCGGTGGAGACCTGAAGGACCGTGCGGACTCCGCCCTCCAGCGCGGCCTGCAGAAGTCTCTGGGTCCCCAGCACGTTCGTCGTCACGAAGTCGCCGGCGCCCGCGATGGACCGGTCGACGTGACTCTCCGCCGCGAAGTTCACCACCACGTCGTGGCCGGGGACGACGTCCGCGAGGAGCCGCGCGTCGGTGATGTCGCCCCGCACGAACGCGTAACCGGGGTGGCCGTCGAGGGGCGCGAGGTTGGCGGGGTTGCCCGCGTAGGTGAGCTTGTCCAGGACGGTGACCCGCGTGTCCTCGCAGCCGGGCCAGGGGCCGAGCAGCAGGGACCTGGCGTAGTGGGACCCGATGAACCCGGCCCCGCCGGTGACGAGGACTCTCACGCGCGCACCTGGATCCTGCTGTGGTCGCCCACCATGAGCTCGTGGGTGTTGGACACCCCTGCCGCGCGGCTGACCTCGACGCTGCGCCCGATCAGGGAGTGCGCGATGCGCGAGACGCCCTGCACGGAGGAGCCGTCGAGCACGATGGAGTACTCGATCTCGGCGCTGCTGACCAGGCAACCGGAGCCGATCGAGGTGAAGGGGCCGACGTAGGAGGAGAGGATCTTGGTGTCCGCGCCGATCACGATCGGACCGCGAAGGATCGAGTTCTCCACCACCGCGCCCGGCTCGATGACGACCCGGCCGGTGATCTCACTCAGGTCGTCCACGGTGCCCCTGACGTCGGGCTCGACGCGTTCGAGGACGATGCGGTTGCACTCCAGCATGTCCTGCAGGCGCCCGGTGTCCTTCCAGTAGCCGCTCACCAGATGCGAGTGGACGCGGAAGCCGTTGCCGAGGAGCCATTCGACGGCGTCCGTGATCTCCAGTTCGCCGCGCGCCGACGGGGTGATCGCCCGGACCGCCTGGTGGACGGCCGGGGAGAAGATGTAGACCCCGACGATCGCGAGATCGCTGCGCGGGTGCTCCGGCTTCTCCTCCAGCCCGAGGATCTCCCCTGACGGCCCGATCTCGGCCACTCCGTAGAACTGCGGTTCCGCGACCCTGGTGAGCAGGATCTGCGCGTCGTGGTCGGCCAGGCGGAAGGCGTCCACCAGATCGGTGATGCCGTCCACCAGGAAGTTGTCCCCCAGATACATCACGAACGGTTCGTCGGCGAGGAACTCCCCGGCGATCAGGACGCAGTGCGCCAGCCCGAGGGGAGCCTCCTGGGGGATGTACGTGACGTCCAGTCCGAACCGCGAGCCGTCGCCCACGGCGTCCCGGATCTCGTGGCCCGTGTCGCCGACGACGATGCCCACACTGGTGATGCCGGCCTGCCGGATCGCCTCAAGCCCGTAATAGAGGACCGGTTTGTTGGCGACCGGGACCAGTTGTTTCGCCGAGGTATGGGTCAGCGGGCGCAACCTCGTTCCCTTACCGCCCGCCAGAACGAGTGCCTTCAAGGCTCTTCGAGTCCTTCCGCGAAGAACACGTGGCCGTGCGGTCACATGTCCGCCCGATTTTACAGGGAACCGAAATCGACGCCTCTTCACCGGCTCACACCTTTACTGAAGAGCGTACGGCGTGTTGCCGATTTCACACTTTTCTTCGGTCACGGAACACCCACGCCCGGTTTATCGCATAACTCAGCGGCGGGCTCGTCACCATCACCATTCCCTGGGCCACCATGATCGGGACCCCGACGAGTTCCACCAGGAGCGGGACCCCGACGACGGACGCCGCGAGGAAGCTCAGCCCGACCCCGTAGAACCGCAGGTAGCCCGCCGGCCAGGAATATCCGGAGTCGCGGAAGACCACCAGCCTGTACCAGGGGTAGACGATCACCACGGTCATCAGGTGGCTGACCACGACCAGGAAAAGATAGGGAGCGTCATCTTCAAAGGCCAGCAATCCTAAGCCGAGGAGAGCGTAATAGACCATAGCCGTCACGGCGCCGGCGAACAGATATGTGATGCGGTGGCCACCAAAGGCCGGGATCACAGCCAGCCGCCCGAAACGCGAGTTATTGTCACGGACGGTTCCGCTTTCGACTTCAACCATGTGACGGCCGCCCCGGATCATGATCAGACATTGGGATGAAACAGGATTGTAGTGGGCGACAAGAAATAACCGGGGGATCAATGTCGGTGTCGGTGGTTATTCCGTGTTACCGCTCAGCGCGGACCCTTCCGGCGCTGGTGGACAGACTCATGCCGGTCCTTCACGACCTGGCCGTCCGGCACGAGGTCATCCTCGTCGTCGACGGAAGCCCGGACGACACCTGGGAGACCGCCGCCGAGCTGGCCCGCCGGGTCGACGCCGTCCGGGCGATCCGCCTGTCCCGCAACTACGGGCAGCACAACGCGCTGGTCGCCGGCATCAGGGAGGCGGCGTTCGAGGTCGTCGTCACCATGGACGACGACCTGCAACATCCCCCCGAGCAGATCCCCCTCCTCCTGGCCGCCCTCGAAGGCGACCGCCTCGACCTGGTGTACGGCGTCCCGCACGACGAGGAGCACGGGTTCCTGCGGAGTCTCGCGTCCCGGTCGGTCAAGGCCGCCATGGCCGGCGCGCTGGGCATCCGCACCGCGCGCACGATCAGCGCCTTCCGGGCTTTGCGCACGCACATGCGCGACGGGTTCGAGGACCTGTCGGGGCCGCACGCGTCGGTCGACGTGGCCCTGTCATGGGCCACCACACAGGTGGGTTCCGTCGGGGTGCGCATGAACGGGCGCGACCACGGGCGATCGAACTACACGCCGCGCCTGCTGGTCGGGCACGCGATGAACATGCTCCTCGGTTACAGCACCGCTCCGCTCCGCGCGGCGAGCTATCTCGGGTTCCTCGTCGGTGTGATCGGCCTGCTGCTGGGGGGCGCCGTCCTGTGGCGTTTCGCCACGGGCGACACCACGGTGGCCGGGTTCACCACCATCGCCTCGATGGTCGCGCTCTTCTCCTCCGCCCAGCTGGTGTCCATCGGAGTCCTCGGTGAGTACATCGGCCGCATTCACGGAAACGGCATGGGCCGCCCGACGTACGTGGTGCGCGAGCGCGTCGGGCCGTCCGCCGCCGATCTTCCCCAGCGGCCCGGCGGCCCTGGCGTTCCCGTACGCGCAGGAGCCGGCTCCGGACCAGATGAACGGTGAGGAAGGTCTGGACGGGCTCGAACCCGTACCTCGCCCACGCCCTCTGCACCCGCGTGTTGTGCCCCTGGGTGGAGATGACGACCTCTGCCGCACCACGCGCCAGCGCGCGGTCCTCGACGGCCCTGAGCAGGTGGGCGTAGAGACCACGCCCCTGTGAGCCGGAGATCACCCCGGCCAGGAGGATCTCCGTCCGGGGACCGTCCTGCTCCAGCGTGGCCAGCCCGAGCGTGCGTGGCCCCACCACTTGCGCGCCTCGATCCTCCAGTGTCAGGCACTCCCCCTCCGCGGATGACCTCAGTGCCCATTCCTGGTAGCCCGCCAGGGCCTCGGCGGCGTCGAACAGCGGATTGGCCAGATAGTGGTTCCCGTACACGCCGAAGATGTCGGAGACCAGTGCCCTCACCGCGGCGGGACCGGCCGGCTCCGACGTGCGCAGCTCGGGTGACGGAGCAGGCCCGCGCCCCTCTCCCGCACGCAGGCGCCAGTACACGAGGGAGTCCGCGAACAGGACGGTCCGGCCGAACGCGGTCAGCTTCGCGAACCAGCCGACGTGTTCCGCCGGATAGCGGAGCACGACGACGTCCGCGACCGACCCCAGGAGCGCCTCGCGGACCGCGGAGAACGGCGTCCCGGACTCCACGGGGACGGTGAGGCGCTCCACGGAACATCCGAACCTGGCCGATTCCAGCGGCGACTCCACCGCCCGTACGGCCCGCGCCTCGATCACGTCCCGCCAGGCCATCAGCTCACCTCGTAGGACCGGACGGCGTCGATCACCCGCGCCACGCCGGTCTCGTCCAGGTCGGCGTAGAGCGGCAACCGTACGAGGCGGTCGGCGGCCCTCTCCGCGACAGGGCAACCCCCCGGGGCCACGCGGCCGAACCTCACGCCCGCGGGCGCGGCGTGCAGGGGCTGGTAGTGGAACGTCGCCTGCACGCCTCCCCTCCGGAGATGGTCGATGAAGGCCTGGCGGTTCTCCGGATCCGGCAACAGCAGGTAGTACAGGTGCGCCGGATGCGCGCAGCCGTCCGGGATCGCCGGCTGGGAGATCCCGTTCCCGGCCGCCCAGTCCGCCAGTTCCTCGTGGTACCGGTACCAGACGGCGTGGCGCCGGTGCTGGATCTCGTGGAACGACTCCAGTTGCGAGGTCAGCTGGGAGGCCAGGACGTCGGACAGCAGGTAGCTGGAGCCGATGTCGACCCACCGGTACTTGTCGACCTGACCGCGGAAGAACCGGCTGCGGTCGCTGCCCTTCTCCCGGATGACCTCGGCGCGCGCGACGAGACCGGCATCGTTCAGGAGCAGCGCGCCGCCCTCCCCGCACTGCACGTTCTTCGTCTCGTGGAAGCTCTGCGCGGCCATGCTGCCGAACGATCCGAGCGGCCGGCCGCGATAGGACCCGCCCAGGCCGTGGGCGTTGTCCTCGATGAGGGCGAGGCCATGCCGGTCACAGAGTGCGGCGATCTCCTCCATCGCGCACGCGATGCCCGCGTAGTGGACGACCACGACGGCCCGCGTGCGATCGGTGATCGCCGCTTCGATCAACCGCTCGTCCACGTTGAGGGTGTCGGGCCTGCAGTCGACGAAGACCGGGACCGCCCCGCGCAGCGCATAGGCGTTGGCCGTCGAGGTGAAGGTGAACGACGGCATGATCACCTCATCGTCGGCCTGGAGATCCAGCAGGATCGCCGACATCTCCAGCGCGTGTGTGCAGGAGGTGGTCAGCAGCACCTGGCCCGCCCCGGTGATCTTTCCGAGGATCTCGGCAGCCCGCCGGGTGAACGGGCCGTCTCCGCAGGTGGATCGACGGCGCACGGCCTCCCCCAGGTAATCCAGCTCGTTCACCGAGATGTGCGTCCGGTTGAAGGGGATCGTCTTCAGGTCGGTTGCGTTCACGGCCGAAGTGAACAACGAAAGGACCGGCCGACACGCGTCGCGCCGTCGTCACTTGGCGATCCATTACGCAAGCCTTAGGTCACGCCGATCCGTCCGGGATCCGGTAGACGGCGCAGTCGCCGGAGCGGAACCGCAGCCGGGCGAAGTCCCCGATCCTGGAGGCCGGGCCGCTGCGGCGCTCGTCGGCGAAGAGCCAGCGCACCCCGTAGCGTTCGCGCAGCCGCCCGATCGTGGCCGCCGAGGGGTTCCGGAAGGCGGCGTCGTTGAGGGCGAGCCGTTCACCGTCCCAGAACGGCAGGTGCTCCGGCGCGACCCCCGGCCGCCAGCGGCTCATGTTCGCCGCGGTGTAGGTCCATCCCTCGACCAGCACCCGCCGCTCGGACAGGGCGGC
>Ga0233377_1000207_pt1 | contig 32582 bp, 27 predicted proteins | sample ElkDunMinimDraft_6_FD_191540 | JGI IMG/M metagenome (GOLD analysis project Ga0233377, IMG submission 191540) | Fecal eukaryotic communites from dung pellets of Tule Elk in California, USA - Elk Dung E36 | ecosystem: Host-associated > Mammals > Digestive system > Large intestine > Fecal | place...
CTCTTGCCACAACCGTATTGCGCGGGGCTATAGCATCGGAATGACGCCAATCACCACCACTGAGGCTCTGCGCGACTTCTGTGCACAGCTGGCAACCGCCCCCTTCATCACGGTCGACACCGAATTCATGCGGGAGACGACCTACTGGCCCAAGCTGTGCCTGATTCAGGCCGCTTCCAGCACGGTGGCGGGTAATATCGACCCCCTGGCTGAAGGGCTCGATCTGGACCCTTTCCTGGCGCTGATGCGCGACGAATCGATTCTCAAGGTCTTCCACGCCGCGCGGCAGGACACCGAGATCTTCGTCAAACTGGGCGCCATGCCCAAGCCGTTGTTCGACACCCAGGTGGCGGGCATGGCGGCGGGCTTCGGCGATCAGGTCTCCTATGAAGCGCTGGTCCGTCAGATGCTCAAGCAAGAGGTCGACAAGGGCAGCCGCTTCACCGACTGGGCGCGCCGCCCGTTGTCAGACGCGCAACTGACCTACGCCATTGGCGATGTGACGCACCTGGCGGCCCTCTATCCCAAGCTGCGCGACCGCCTGATCAAGGAGGGGCGTCTGGACTGGGTGATGTCCGAGATGGAGGGGCTGACCAATCCCGAGCTCTACGACACCACGCCTGAGAAGGCCTGGAAGCGTCTGAAGCCCAAGAAATTCAACGCCAAATACCTGGCGGCCTTCGTCGCCACAGCCGTCTGGCGCGAGCGCGCGGCGCAGGAACGCGACCAGCCGCGCGGCCGCATCCTCAAGGACGAGGCCATTGACGAGATCGCCGCCCAGGGGCCGACCGATCCCGACGCCTTCAACCGCCTTCGCTCCGTGCCCAAGGGCTTCGGCGCCTCGCGCCTGGGGCTGGAGCTGTGCGCCGAGCTGAAGCGTGTGTTGGCCGATCCGGAAGCGCATGCGCCCAAGCTGGAGCGTCCCGGCCACAACCAGCCCGCGCCCCCGTCGGTGGTCGAATTGCTGAAGGTGTTGCTCAAGACCAAGAGCGACAATGCCGGCGTGGCGACCAAGCTGCTGGCCAATGTCTCCGATCTGGAGAAGATCGCTCTGGACGACGACGCTGACGTCGACGCCTTGAAAGGCTGGCGCCGCCAGCTGTTCGGCGAGGATGCGCTGAAACTCAAACGCGGCGAGATCGCCCTGGTGCTGAATGGCACGCGGGTTGAAGTCGTAGAGATCGAATAGTCAGGCGGTCAGCGAGGCGATTTCGCGGGTCAGGTTGGCCCGCGCCTGCGTTTCAAACCGTTCCGCCCAGAGCGGATCGGCGAACAGACGTGTCTCTTGCAGAAAGCGACCGAGAATCGCGGCGCGTCCCGCCCGATAAAGGGGCTCGGGTACATGGCTGTATTCGTGCCGAATGGCGTCAGCGTAGGCGACGTAACGCTCGGTGGAGGCGCCGAGAATCGATAGATCAATCGAGACCAGCCTCGCGCCGAGCGTGTCGTGAGGCTCGACCGAATGGCCTGCTGTCAGCAGGATCAGGCGGCTGACTTCGTCGATGAAGGCTGGCTCAAAGCCTGCCGAGGACAGCTGTTCAATCGCCAGCTTCGCGCTTTGGGCTTCATTGTCGGGCTGCGTAGGGTCGTAGATCGCATCGTGAAACCAGATAGCGGCCTCCATCAGGCTGCGCTGCTTGTCTGAGAAGTCGGTCGAGGCTGCGACCTGAGCCAGGCAGTCCTCGATATGCGTCATCGTGTGATAGCGCCGGTGCGGCTCGCTGTAGCGCGTGATCAGCTCTTCGCGAACCGCACCGGAGATCATGGTCGTCAGGCCACCGTTGCGGTGACGATTTTGCCCGGGTTGCGGGGCGGTTCGCCCTTGGGCAGGGCGTCGACGTGGTCCATGCCTTCGATCACTTCACCCCAGACGGTGTACTGGCCGTCCAGGAAGGAGGCGTCGTCCAGGCAGATGAAGAACTGCGAGTTGGCGCTGTTGGGATCGGACGTGCGGGCCATGGAGCAGACGCCGCGGGCGTGGCGCTCTTTCGAGAACTCCTGCTTCAGGTTCGGCTTCTTGGAGCCCGAGGTGCCGGTGCCGGTCGGATCGCCGCCTTGGGCCATGAAGCCGGCGATGACGCGGTGGAAGACCACGCCATCATAGAAACCTTCCGAGGCCAGTTCGGTGATGCGGGCGACGTGGCCGGGGGCCAGGTCGGGGCGCAGCTTGATGACGACGTTGCGGTCTTCGCCGTCGCCGGTGTCCAGTTTGAAGGTCAGGGTTTGGTCGGCCATCGGCGCGCTCCGTTTTTGAATCTGGCGGGGGTCATAGCCGGTGAAGGCCGTCCCGGCTATGTGGGAAGAATGACTGACGATGAAAAGTCCCCCCCGGCGCCTGAGTCGCCCCCCGAACGCCGCCGCATGGTTCGCCCCCCCTCGGGCGGGACCGCCGCTGGTCGTGGCATGGGCCAGAAGATGAAGACGGCGGACACCAAGTCCATGTCCAGCCAGCAATGGATCAAGCGACAGCTGTCCGACAAATGGTCCGAGAAGGCCCGCGCCGAAGGTTGGCGCAGCCGCGCGGCCTTCAAACTGATCGAGATCGACGACAGATTCCGCCTGATCAAGACCGGCAGCCGGGTCATCGACCTGGGCGCCGCGCCTGGCGGTTGGGTGCAGGTGGCGCTGAACCGCGGGGCCAAGGCGGTGGTCGGCGTCGACCTTCTTATGATCGAGCCCATTCCTGGCGCCGAGCTGATCCAGGCCGATTTCACACATCCGGGCGTGGACCAGCAGATGATGGACCTGCTGGGCGGCGCGCCCGACCTGGTTCTGTCCGACATGGCCCACAACACGGTCGGCCACCGGCAAACGGATCACCTGAAGATCATCGCCCTGATCGAGATCGCCGCCGACTTCGCCATCCGCACCCTGAGGCCCGGCGGACATTTCGTGTCCAAGAACTTCCAGGGCGGCGATGCGGGCGGCGTGCTGACGCGGCTGCGTCAGGAGTTCGAGACGGTGAAATACGTCAAGCCTGCTTCGAGCCGCAAGGACAGCGCCGAGGTCTTCCTGGTGGCGATGAACAAGCGCTAGATCGCGCCAAGCTCCGCCGCCGCGCGTTCGGCCCGTTTCGATTCGATGCGGCTCCACACCCGGTCGTGCAGGGTGAAGAACAGGGTCTGGATCAGAGGCTCGATCGTGCCGATGGCCAGGGCGATGCGCCAGTCGCGCGTCAGGGCGAAGGCCACCGTCACGGCCACGGTGAAATGCATCAGCCCATAGGTCACCGTCTTGGCGGCGATCTGCTTCAGCGAGCGGGGAAGAGCGTGGCTATGGCCGTGATGGCCCCCGCCGTGAACGCGGACCTGCTCTTCAGGCGTCATCATGCTCAGGCGCGCAGCGACAGCCTCTGACGCCTCTTCAACCGCGGATAGGCTGCTGCGGCGTTCCAGCCGGTGCCACACCCGGTCGTGGATGGAATAGGCGAGAGTCTGGAAGATCGGCTCGACCGCCCCGACCGCCAGGGCGATGCGCCAGTCGCGGGTCAGGGCGAAGGCCACCAGGATGGCGACGACCAGGTGCATGACGCCATAGCTCGCGATCTTGAGTGCGAGGCGGCGAGCCGTGCTGATCAACGTGCGAACCATTCTCAATAACTGGGTCTGGAAGCGCCGGGGCGCAAGGCAATTCTCCTTATTGCTTGCATAGCGTCGTCTTGGGCTTGCGGTTCCTGCCCGGCGGGCGCTATACGCGGCCCGCAAAACGGAGACTCCTCATGGAGATACGCGAAGGCCTTACCTTCGACGATGTTTTGCTCGAACCCGGCCCGTCCGAGATCATGCCAGCGATGGCGGACGTCTCGACCCGTCTGACGCGCGACATCAAACTGAACATCCCGCTGCTGTCGTCCGCCATGGACACAGTGACCGAAAGCCGTCTGGCCATCGCCATGGCGCAATCTGGCGGTCTGGGCGTGCTTCACCGCAACATGACCATCGAGGAGCAGGCCGAGCAGGTCCGCACCGTCAAACGCTATGAAAGCGGCATGGTCATCAATCCGGTGACCGTCTCGCCCGACACGACCCTGGGCGAGGTTCGCCAGATCGTCGCTGCCAAGAAGATCAGCGGCTTCCCGGTGGTCGATCCGAAGTCGGGCAAGCTGGTCGGCATGCTGACCAACCGCGACATGCGTTTCGAGAGCGACCCGTCGATCAAGGCCTCGGCCCTGATGACCACGGGCGACCTGATCACCGTGCGCGAAGGCGCTGGACGCGAAGAGGCGCGCAACCTGCTGCGCAGGCGCAAAATCGAACGCGTCATCGTCGTCGACGAAGACTATCGCGCTGTCGGCCTGATCACCATGAAGGACATTGAGAAGGCCCAGGCCTTCCCGAGCGCGGCCAAAGACGAGCAGGGCCGCTTGCTGGTCGGCGCCGCCTCCACCATTGGCGACAATGGCTTTGAGCGCGCCATGGCCCTGGCCGACGCGGGCTGCGACGTAGTGGTGATCGACACCGCCCACGGGCACTCGATTTCCGTGGCGCAGGTGGTCGAGCGCATCAAGCGCGAGAACAACCGCCTGCAGATCATCGCAGGCAACGTCGCCACCTATGACGCCACTCGCGCCCTGATCGACGCGGGCGCCGACGCCGTGAAGGTCGGCATCGGCCCGGGCAGCATCTGCACCACCCGCATCGTCGCGGGCGTGGGCGTGCCGCAACTGACCGCCGTGATGGACGCCGCTCGCGCCGCCAGGGACAGCGGTTCGCCGGTCATCGCCGACGGCGGCATCAAATACTCGGGCGACCTGGCCAAGGCCATCGCGGCGGGCGCCAGCGTGGCCATGATGGGCTCGATGTTCGCCGGCACTGACGAAAGCCCCGGCGAGGTCTTCCTGTACCAGGGCCGGTCCTACAAGTCGTATCGCGGCATGGGCTCGGTTGGGGCCATGGGCGCCGGTTCGGCGGATCGTTACTTCCAGAAAGAAGCATCGACCGAGAAGCTGGTTCCGGAAGGCATCGAGGGCCAGACGGCCTACAAGGGGCCGATCGCGCCTGTGCTGCACCAGATGGTCGGAGGCCTGCGCGCCTCCATGGGCTATGTCGGCGCGGCCACGATCAAGGACTTCCAGGAACGCGCCCGCTTCGTGCGCATCACCAATGCGGGCCTGCGTGAAAGCCATGTCCACGACGTGATGATCACCCGCGAAGCGCCGAACTACAGGCAGGGCTGAGGAGGGCTGTGATGACGCCGGAACTGATCTATCTGTCCGCCGCCCTGGTGCTGGCGGTGGTGCAGATCCTCCTGCCCGGCGTCGCCCGCACAGCTCAGTATGGCCTGAAGTGGAACACCGGCGCGCGTGACGCGGTCATGCCGCCGGTCGGGCCTGTCACCGGTCGTCTGGAGCGAGCCCAGGCCAATCTGTTCGAAACCCTGCCGCTGTTCATCGGCGCTGTCCTGATCGCTCATGTCGCCGGGGTGCAGGACGCCCTGACGATCTGGGGCGCAGGCCTCTACTTCTGGGCCCGCCTGATCTATCTGCCTCTCTACGCTTATGGCGTGGCCTATTTTCGTTCGGTGGTCTTCCTGGTCTCTCTGGCCGGGTTGCTGATGTTGATCGCCGCGCCGCTTCTGTCCCTGATCGGAACACCGTGACCCCAGCCGCCCGCCTCGCCTCCGCCGCCTCCGTTCTCGACAGCATCGCCCAGGGCCGCGCGCCCGCGGAAACGGTGATCAAGGCCTGGGGCGCCGCCAACCGCTACGCCGGGTCCAAGGACCGCCGCGCCGTGGCCGAGCGAGTCTATCTGGTGCTGCGTTCGCGCGGCCGTCTGGTCAAGGCCATGGGCGGACGTGAAGATGGCCGCGCCTTGGTGATCGGCTCCTTGGCCTTCCTGGATGCCCTGTCGCTGGAAGAAATCGAGGCCCTGCACTCGGGCGACGGCTATGGTCCGCGCCCTCTGTCGAAACAGGAACGTGCGCGCATCGAAGCCGGGGAGGGCGAGACGACCGCCGTCGCCGGTCTGCCCGCCTTTGTCATCGAAGACATGCAGACCACGTATGGCGAGCGCTGGACCGAAGAGGCCGAGGCGCTGCTGGCCCGCGCGCCCGTCGATCTGCGCGTCAACACCGCCCGCACCACGGTCAAGGCGGCGATGGGCGAACTGCGCGAGGCCGGTTTGTCGCCTGCACCAACGCGGCTGTCGGCGCGCTGTCTGCGTCTGGCGGCGGAGCCCGCCCCCAATGTCGCCGGTCTGGAAGCCTTCGCCGCTGGCCGGGTCGAGATTCAGGACGAAGGCAGTCAGGTCGTCACCTGGCTGGCCGCAGCGGGGCTGACGTTCGGCGCCGACAGTCTTGTCGTGGATTACTGCGCGGGCGGCGGCGGCAAGACGCTGGCTCTGGCCAGTCTGGCCCTGCCGGTCGCCTCCACCGGCCCGACACAGGCCGTTGGCTGGTCGCCGGTCGGCGGCGCCGAAGCCCCCGCCAGGCTGCCCAAGGCCCCAGGATCGGCGCTGCATCTGGTCGCCTGCGATGTGGTGCAGAAGCGTCTGGACAACATCCGCCCGCGCCTGCAACGCGCTGGTCTGGACGCCGACCTCCGCCTGCTGGGCCAGAACGGCGGCGGTGTCGAGGAATTCAACGGCAAGGCCGACCTGGTCTTTGTCGATGCCCCCTGCACCGGCTCGGGCGCCTGGCGCCGCCGTCCCGAGGACGCCTGGAGGTTGAAGGCCGACGAGGTCGAGAAACTGCACGCCCTGCAACTGCGGATTCTCTCCCAAGCGGCTCAATTGGTGAAGCCGGGCGGGCGTCTGGCCTATGTCACCTGCTCCATCCTCAGCCGCGAGAATGAGGCGACCGTAGACGCCTTCGAGGCCGCTGCCGCTGGTTTCCGTCCCGTGGCCATCGCCGATCTGACGGCCACCGAAACCCTGACCGAGGCCGCCCGCACGACCCTGGCGGCCAAGGCGGAAGGCGCCCGGCTGCGGTTGTCCCCGGCTTCGACCGGCACCGACGGCTTTTTCCTCGCTGTCTATGAGCGTCAGGCGTGAGCGAGGCCTGGGCCCTGCAAGACTGCGGCGACCTGAATGTGCTGTTTGTCATGGCGGCGCCCGCCGAATATGGCGCGGGCCTGAAAGCGCGGATCAAGCCGCTGATGACCGGCATTGGCCCGGTCGAGGCGGCGGTGTCGCTGACGGCGGCCCTGGCCCGATTGGAGGTGCGCGACGCTCTGCCGGACCTGATCGTCTCGCTCGGCTCCTGTGGTTCGCGCGATCTGGACCACGCCGTCGTCTATCAGGCCTCCAGCGTCAGCTACCGCGACATGGACGCCAGCCCTCTGGGCTTCGAGAAGGGGCGGACGCCGTTGCTGGACCTGCCCGCCGTCCTGCCTCTGCCCTGCATCCTTCCCGGCGTGCCGAGCGCGCATCTGTCCACCGGCGCAAATGTCGTGTCCGGCGCGGCCTATGACGCCATCGACGCCGATATGGTGGACATGGAGACCTTCGCCCTTCTGCGCGCCGCCCAGACCTTCGGCGTGCCCCTGATCGGCCTGCGCGGCGTCAGCGACGGCCGCTCGGAACTGGCCGAACTGTCTCACTGGACCTCGACCTTGGATCAGGTCGACGCGGCCCTGGCTGTCGTCGTGGATCAACTGACCGCCGTGCTGGAGGAACGCGGGTTGGACGCCCTTGATCCGACCGCTGTGACCCGGCAAGACCCCGCGCAACTTCCCGCCCCGGATTCGATCACGCCATGACCGCACCCAAAGACCACCAGAAGGTCCTCATCGTCGATTTCGGCAGCCAAGTGACGCAGCTGATCGCGCGCCGCCTGCGCGAGGCCAACATCTATTGCGAAATCCACCCGTTCCAGAAGGCCGAAACGGCGCTGGCGGCCATGAACCCGGCGGCGATCATCCTGTCGGGCGGTCCTGAAAGCGTCCACGAGGAAGGCAGCCCCCGCGCACCCCAGTCCGTGTTTGAGGCGGGCGTGCCGGTGCTGGGCATCTGCTACGGCGAGATGACCATGTGCGAACAACTGGGCGGCAAGGTCGAGGGCGGCCACACTCGCGAGTTCGGCCGTGCCGAGATCACGGTCCAGAAGGCCTCGCCCCTGCTGGCGGATCTGGCTCCGGTCGGTGAGGAAGAAACCGTGTGGATGAGCCATGGCGACAAGATCGTCGCCATTCCGCAGGGCTTTGACGTCGTCGCCTCGTCGGAGGGTTCGCCCTATGCAGTGATCGCCGATGAGACCCGCCGTTTCTATGGCGTGCAGTTCCACCCCGAGGTGATGCACACCCCGCGCGGCCACCAGATGCTGAAGAACTTCACCCACGGCATCGCCGGGCTGAAGGGCGACTGGACCATGGCTGCCTATCGCGACGAGAAGATCGCCCAGATCCGTGAGCAGGTCGGCGACGCCAAGGTGATCTGCGGCCTGTCGGGGGGCGTGGACTCCTCCGTCGCAGCCGTGTTGATCCATGAGGCGATCGGCGACCAGCTGACCTGCGTGTTTGTCGACACCGGCCTGTTGCGCAAGGACGAGGCGACCCAGGTCACGACCCTGTTCCGCGAGCACTACAACATCCCGCTGATCCACGTGGATGCGTCGAAGGAATTCCTCGGCGAACTGGCGGGTCAGTCGGACCCGGAAACCAAGCGCAAGACCATCGGCCGTGTCTTCATCGAGGTGTTCGACCGCGAGGCGAACAAGATCGAAGGCGCCGAATTCCTGGCCCAGGGCACCCTCTATCCCGACGTGATCGAGAGTGTGTCTTCGTCCAGCGGCAAGGCTCACGTCATCAAGAGCCACCATAACGTCGGCGGTCTGCCGGACTATATGAAGCTGAAGCTGGTCGAGCCGCTGCGCGAACTGTTCAAGGACGAGGTCCGCGCTCTGGGCCGCGAACTGGGCCTGACCGACGCCTTCGTGGGCCGCCACCCGTTCCCCGGACCGGGTCTGGCCATCCGCATCCCCGGCGAGATCACGCCCGAGGCCGTCGAAACCCTGCAACAGGCCGACGCCATCTATCTGGATGAAATCCGAAAGGCGGGGCTCTACGACAAGATCTGGCAGGCGTTTGCCGTGCTGCTGCCGGTCAAGACGGTCGGCGTGATGGGCGACGCCCGCACCTACGAAAAGGTCCTGGCCCTGCGCGCGGTCAGCTCCACCGATGGCATGACGGCGGACTTCTACCAGTTCCCGTGGGACGTTCTGGCCAGGACAGCCACGCGCATCATCAATGAAGTGCGTGGCGTCAACCGCGTGGTTTACGACGTGACGTCCAAGCCGCCGGGAACAATCGAGTGGGAATAATTCAGGCCTTTCGGAGCCTTTCGATATCACTTCCGAAATAGCCTCTAAGTCGCTGACGTAAAAGTGAATTTTGACGAGACCCTTCGAAGCCTTTCGGAGGGTCTCTTTTTTGTGATGACGGCTTTCCTGACGGTCCCGCCGCCGTTGCCTCCGCCGCCTCTGATTCATACCGTCACCGCTTCCAGGGTGTCCTGACGGTCTTTTTTTCGAAACAAGTTGCTGAATTGTTTGCGGAAAATGGCTGCGAAAGACCCCGAAAACGCCTGACGGTCTTTTGGAAGGGGAAATGGCATGCTTACCGACGCAGAACTGAAGAATACGCGAGGAAAATCAAAGGCGTATAAAAAGACCGACAGGGACGGTCTTTACGTGCTCGTAACACCGTCAGGAGGCATCGCGTTCAAGTACGACTACCGCTTCAACGGGAGGCGCGAGACTGTCACCTTCGGGTCCTACGGGCTGACCGGCCTGTCGCTCGCCAGGGCCCGGGAGAAGCTCATCGAAGCCAAGCGGATGATCGCCGAAGGCGTGTCGCCGGCTCTGGAAAAGCAGCGCGCCAAGAGGCGGCTTCGGGAGGCCCGCGACTTCGCCCATGTGGCGCAGAAGTGGATGGACGAGGCGCCCATGGCGGACAGCACCCGCAACATGCGCCGGTCGATTTTCAACCGGGAGGTCCTGCCGCAGTGGCGCACGCGTCTGCTGAGCGAGATTACGCCGGACGATCTGCGCGCCCACTGCAAGTCCATCGTGGACAGGGGGGCGCCGGCGACGGCCATCCACGTCCGCGACATCGTCAAACAGATCTACGCCTGGGCCATCCTCCACGGCGAGAAGATCGACAACCCCGCCGACGGGGTGGCGCCGGCGGCCATCGCGCGCTTCCGCCCTCGTGACCGGGCGCTGTCGCCGTCCGAGATCCGGATCATGCTCGAACTGCTTGGAGATGTCGCGACCCTGCCGACCATCCGTCTGGGCTTGAAGTTCATCCTGCTGAGCATGGTGCGCAAAAGCGAACTGCAGGATGGGACCTGGGACGAAGTGGATTTCGACAATGCGGTGTGGTCGATTCCGAAAGAGCGGATGAAGCGGTCGCGGCCGCACAACGTCTATCTGTCTACCCAGATGCTCGACATCCTGATCGCCCTGAAGACCTGCGCCGGGAACTCAAAATACCTCCTGCCGTCGCGCTACGACGCCGATGCGCCGATGTCGCGAGCGACGTTCAACCGGGTGACGAGCGCCATAGCAGAGCGCGCCGGGGCCCAGCGCCTGCCGTTGGAGCCCTTCACCGTTCACGACTTGCGCCGCACGGCGTCGACACTCCTGCACGAGATGGGCTTCAACTCGGACTGGATCGAGAAATGCTTGGCCCATGAGGAGCGCTCGTCGCGCGGGGTCTACAACAAGGCGGAGTTCGAGATGCAGCGCCGGCACATGGCGCAGCAGTGGTCAGACGCCGTAGAGGCGTGGGAGCGGGGGCGTTCGTTCTCGCCCGTCCTGACGCCGCCGGAGGCTGGCGCGGCGCGCTTCAGCCCCGGCTTCTCGGCGTTGACTTGAAGGTCTCAGGAAATGACTCTGGCGACGTCCATCCAAGCTGGCGTGTTTTGACAGGATGTCATCGTTTGCTTGCAATATTCGATGTTATCGTTCGGTTACATTATGGATTGTCATCGAGCGCTGACAATGATAAATGTCAGCGTATGCTGACGAGGTGGCTGCGATGATCGTGCGTTCATCCAAGGATGTGGGAGCGGCCGTCAAGGCGCGCCGCAAGGCACTCGGTCTGGACCAGGGCTCTCTGGCAGCCCGGGTCGGCGTCAGCCGGCAGTGGATCGGCGCGCTTGAGCAGGGTAAGCCCGGCGCAGAACTCGCCCTTGTGCTGCGGACTCTCAGGACGCTGGAGATGCCGCTGTCGATCGGGGAGCCGCTTCAGGCGTTCGAGGGCGACGGGCCTGCGGTGGATATCGATGCGATTGTGGCGCGGGCTCGCCACGGTGGCTGACGAAACCCTCATCGTCCTGCTCGACGGCTGGACCATCGGAACCCTTCATCGTCGCAGGGGCCGCCTGTCTCTGGTCTACGACGATGCATGGCGTCTGAGACTCGACGCCTATCCTCTGTCGCTCTCCATGCCGCTCGCCATGGCGGAGCATCCCCATACGCCGGTCAACGCCTTCCTGTGGGGCCTGCTTCCCGACAACGATGTCGTCATCGAACGCTGGGCCCGCCATTTTCAGGTGTCGCCCAGGAATCCGTTCGCCCTGATCGGGGCCGTCGGCGAAGACTGCGCCGGGGCCGTGCAGTTCGTTCGTCCTGAGCGTCTGGAAGCCCTTCAGAGCGGCGTGGAGGATGCGATCGACTGGTTGGAGCCGCATCAGGTCGAGGAACGTCTGAAGGCCCTCAGGGACGACCAGGCGGCCTGGCGTGCGGCGCGGGATACAGGCCAGTTCAGTCTCGCCGGAGCCCAGCCCAAGACTGCCCTGATGTGGGAAGACGGCCGCTGGGGCGTGCCGTCGGGCCGGCTGCCGACGACCCATATCTTGAAGCCGCCCAGCGCGGCCTTCGACGGTCATGCCGAGAACGAGCACTTCTGCCTGCTGCTGGCTCGACGCCTGGGCATTCCAGCGGCGGCGACCACAGTGCAGCGTTTCGGGGACGAGATCGCCATCGTGGTCGAACGCTACGATCGTCAGCGTCTGGGCGACCGGGTCGCGCGCGTGCACCAAGAAGATTTTTGCCAGGCCCTGGCCCGTCTGCCCACCGACAAATACCAAAACGAGGGCGGACCGGGCGTACGCGATTGCGTCGAGGTTCTCGCGGACCAATCCAGCGCGCCGGGCGAGGACATCGACACCTTCCTAGACGCTATCCTGTTCAACTGGATCGTGGTCGGCACCGACGCCCACGCAAAAAACTACTCACTGCTGCTGTCTGGCGAAGGGCGAGTGCGTCTTGCGCCGCTCTACGATATCGCCAGCGCCTTGCCCTACAGGGATCTCGACTACCAGAAACTCAAGTTGGCGATGAAGCTCGGTGGCGAATATCGCCTGCGCGACATCGGGGCGCGGCACGTGGCTCGCGTGGCCGCCGAGGTGCGCCAATCTCCGAAACGGTGGGTCGAGCGCGCCCGCGACCTCGTTCGGGTCGTGCCCGAGGCGGTGGCGGCCATCGGAGAAGAGATGCGCGCTTCCGGCCTGGACCACGAAATCGTGGGGCGGATCGCCGACCTCATCGCCGAACGCGCGGCGATCCTGGAGGCGCTCCTGTCGGCATGGACACCGGAAGGCAGTGCCGCGAAAACGCGTCGCTCCAACTGACGAACATGGTGAAACGCCTGCCGGGGCCTGAGACTCAGCAAGGAAGACCGCGATCTCCGACCGGCCTGATACCTCTGAGGAACCACTCACGAATGGTCGACCACCGTCGATATTTGGGAAAAGGACAATTCCGGATGGCGGTTCTGGCTATTCCCGCAACAGCGGCCCCCCGGTTTGATGCGCGTCCCTGACGGGACGCGACAGGCGCTTTCTGACGTCCGGAGGCGTTGCGCGGGCGATCGGCCTGGTCCGGCGTTGAGCCAGCCAGGCTTCAACCTCCTCCAGGTCCCACACCACGCATCGCGGCGTCAGGAGAAAACGCTTCGGGAATTCGCCGCGCCGCTCCATCTCCCAAATCGTGCTGTCGGCCAGCGGCACCATCTGATGCAACTGGCTCTTCCTGATAGATCGCTTCATTGGAATGTTTGATGGCGACATGGCGCTCTCCCTGAAAATCCGGGAAGAATCGAAGGCGAAAGCCTGTGATGGAGCCAGCCGTCAGGCTTGCGTCCGTCAATCTACGGGGGAGAAACCGGCATGACGCCCGAAGAAGAGGAGCGTTTGGCGCTCAAGCTGTCGCGAGACGCGCTGGACCTGCATGCGCGCTCGCGCAAGGCCGGCTGGATCGGGGCGGCCCTTTGGCTCCGCTTCCGGGCCTTGCTGGCTGAAGAGACGGCGTCGGGCTTGCGCCGCAAGGCCCGCCGCTGAAGGCGGAACAACGGATTACAGGGCCGCGGGCCCCAAGACGACGCCAGGACGCCGCGACGCCGCCACTGCTGCAGCGCTAAGGGCTCCGCCCTCGCGCGGGCCAGGGTGAAGCGGCTTTGCCGCCGGACCGGCCGGTCTCCCCGACCTTCCGCGCCGCGATGGGCGGCATGAATGTCATGGCCGTCAGGCTTGTGCAGGCCGGGTGATCCCCCTCCGGCCGGTCCGCCCTGGCCCTTGCTACCCCGGTCTCGCCGACGGGCAGGGTTTCAGGCGCGCAGTTCGCGTGCCTGCAACCCTGCTCAAAGGAGGCAGACATGACTGCTCAATTCCCCGAAACCCAAGCGACCGCCGCCACGTCGGCGACCACGGCGAAAGCCGCGACAGCGGCGACTGAGGCGAACGCGGCGCCTGCGCATGGCGCGGCGCTCGTCGTGCCGCTCAATCGGCTCAAGGCCTCGCCGAGGAACGCCCGCAAGACGCCGCACAGCGCGGCGGCCATCGAGGCCTTTGCGGCCTCCATCAAGGCCAAGGGGGTCTTGCAGCCTCCCGTGGTCGAGATCGAGCGGGACGGGGAGGGGGTTCCGACCGGGAGCTACCTCGTCACCATCGGCGAGGGACGCCGTCAGGGCCTGCGGCTGCTGGCCAAGCGCAAGCAGATCAAGCGGACCCATCCGGTCAAGGTGATCGTGGACGCCGAGAACGACGCCCATGAAATCAGCCTCGATGAAAACATGACCCGCGAGGCCATGCATCCCGCCGACCAGTTCGAGGCCTTCCAGCGGCTGGCGGTGGAGAGGGGCTATGGTGCGGAGGAGATCGGCGCCCGCTTCGGGGTTTCGGCCCATGTGGTGCGCCAGCGGCTGCGCCTGGGTGCGGCGGCGCCGGAGCTGATGACCGCCTATCGGGAAGGGATGCTGGCGCTGGACCAGTTGACCGCCTTCTGCGTTAGCGAGGATCAGGACCGCCAGCGGCAGGTGCTTGAGCAGATCGGCCTGCATACCCCCGCCTACGCCATCCGCCGCGCCATGACCGAGGCCAAGGTGGCGACGGGCGACCGACGCGCGGTCTTCGTCGGCGTCGAGGCCTATGAGGCGGCGGGCGGGGCGGTGCTGCGCGACCTGTTCGCGGAGGACGGCGGCGGCTGGCTGGAAGACCCGGCCCTGCTGGACCGGCTCGTGGCCGAAAAGCTGGCGGGGCTGGCCGAAGAGGTGCGCCAGCGCGAAGGCTGGAAATGGGCGCAGGTCTGCACGGATCGTGCCGAGGTGTCCGGCCTCGGGCGGGTCTATCCGGTCGAGGTTGTTCGCTCCGAGGCTGACGCCGCCCAGATCGCCGCCCTGTCCGAAGAATACGACCGCATCGTCATCGAAGCTGATGCGGTGGAGGTCCTGCCGCCCGAGACGGACGCCCGGCTGGAGAAGATCGACAAGGCCTTGCAGGTCTTCGGGCCGGACTTCGCCTACACGCCCGAGGCCCGGGCGCGGGCCGGGGTCATGGTCCTGCTCGGCCATGACGGACTGGCCCGCTTCGAACGGGGTCTGGTCAAGGTCGAGGATGCGGCGGCGGAATCCCCGCCGTGGGACGAGACTGAGGCGGCGGATGGCGACGCGGGCGCAGAAGGCTCGGCGTTGAATGGCGGAGCTTCGACGCAGGAAGACGTGGATGCGCCTGCGCCTCTGTCAGACCGGCTGCTGATCGACCTGACCGCCCACCGGACCATGGGGCTGCGGGATGCGGTGCAGGCCGACCCCGCCATGGCCTTGGCGGTGGTGGTCCACGCCTTGGCCCTGCAGGTCTTCTATCCGGGTTACGGCGTCTGGACGCCGCTGCAGCTGCGTCTGACCGAAACCGGCCTGGAACGGCTGGCGCCCGGCGTGGGGGACGGCCCCGCCGGTCGCCGCGTGACTGACCGCCGCGAGGCGTGGGGCGCGCGCCTTCCGGAGAAGGCGGCAGACCTTTGGGCGGTGCTGGCGTCCCTGCGCCGGTCCGAACTGCTGGACCTGATGGCGCTCTGCGCGGGCGTCGGCCTGAATGCCGTGCGCGATCCGCACGACCGCAGGCCGGAGGCTCTGGCGCAGGCCGGGACGCTGGCGACGGCGGTCGGCCTGGACATGACCGGCACGTGGTCGGCGACGGCGGCGGGGTATTTCTCGCGGGTGTCCAAGGTGCGGGTTCTGGAGGCGGTGACCGAGGCGGTCGGCGCCGAGGAGGCCGGGCGGATCGCCGGGTTTAAAAAGGTCGACATGGCCGAAGCGGCGGAACGGCTGCTGGAGGGGAAGGGGTGGCTGCCGCCAGTGCTGCGGACGGTTCCCTCGGAGCCGGAAGAGCCGCAGTCGCCGGAAGGCGAGGCGGCGGAACATGTGTCCCCGGGCGCCGAAAATGACGCCTACAGGTTTGCGGCGGAATAGCCGCGACCGGCCAAATTGATCGAAACATGCCGCGCGCCCTTTGGGGGCGCGCGGCTTTTGTGGTCTGTCGAGAACGGTCACTATGGACCGTCATGTCATGTGATGGCTTCTCGCGGTCAGGGCTTTGCAGCCTCACGCAAATCGGCGATCCGCTTCTCGCTCGCGTCGAGCACGACCTGACGCAGGACTTCGATCCGCTCGGTCAGGTAGGCCAGTTCCTCGTCGGTGATGCGGTAGTGGCGTGAATAGCGCGCCTTCACATAAGCGGCGCGGAGGAGTTCGAAGCAGCGCTTCTGGAACTTGGTGTCGTGTGGCCAAACTTCGCGCAGGCGGGGCTCTAGCGACTCCGTCATGTTGCGCAGACGGATGAGGTTGTGGCTCTTTGGCGAGTAGAAGGTCAGGACCTGCAATAGGCCTTGGTAGATCGTCTCAGCCACTCGATGCAGTTCGAATGCGGCTTCGTTGTTGAAGTCCTTGGATATCGCAAACTCGGCAAGCTCCTGCCGATGGGATGCGTCTTCCTTCCATTCTTCCAAATATCCGATTGCCTCTTCCAGCGCCGTCGACGGGGGCAGGGGATGTGGTTCCGAGAAGGCGACGCCGGATGTGTCCTTCAGGACCACGCCGTCGCGCGCGATGTCGATGAAGAAACCGCGTCCGTGCTCCAGCTTCCAGTTCACGTCGTCCAGGCTATGGATGATCAGGCTGACCGGCGTGCGCATGGCTCCGGCGGACACTTCGGCCAGAAGGCGCTTCTCCACGTCCTCCCAGAACTCGAAGTCGGTCAGGTCTTCGTGGTCGACAACGACCAGGATGTCGAAGTCCGAGAAGTATCGCCCGACCGGATCGTGCACCCAATCGCCGCGTGCATAGCTTCCGAACAGGACGATCTTGAGGATGCGGCCGTTCTTCAGTCGGTCCGCGCGCCGTGTGGAGATGGCCTTGGCGAAACCGTCCTGGATGATCTCGACGGCGGCGTCGAGTTCACGCTGTTTCGCGGCGGGCAGTTTCCTCAGCGGGCGTTTCATGCCGGGAGTCTCCGCAATGCGAGGCCGCGACGCAAGAGTCGAAACGCGTCAATCAGCGTCCGGCTAGGCCAGGGGCCGCATTATCGCTACGCTAGCAGCGCGGGCGCTGGTTCCATAGGGCGTCGTCTGTTCGCCGTAGGGCCGGTTCGCCGGAAAACCGTCGCGGCGCCGCTTGAATGCTCCGGGCCTCCTCGCAGAGGTTCCAACGCCCGCACCTTTCCCTTCTGCGGTTCGCATTGTCAGTGCAGCTGGCGGCATGCGCCCGTTAGATCGCAGGGACTTGTGTATTTGATGAAGTTCCAGACTGCGAAGGGGTGTGCTTTGCCTGGACATCGTCGGAACGACCGACTGTCCGCAGCGTTGCGGTTCTGAGGGTTTGTCGACGAGAGGGTGATGTCATGCGGATGATTCTGAACCTGGCGGCTGTGACGGGGTGCGGACTGATCATCAGTGGGTGCGCCACGACCGACGGTTATGCCTCGCGATGTGAGCGCGATTATGCGCAGAATCGCCAGTATGCGACAGCCAGCGGTGCCGCCTTGGGGGCTTTGGCGGGTGCGGCGATCGCGGGCGAAGGCAATCGGGAACAGGGCGCGGCCATCGGCGCCCTGGCAGGCGGCCTCCTAGGGAACCAGTTGTCGGAACGGGATGACCCCTGCGGCTATGGGTTCAGCGGATATAACCGCGACGGTCGCTACGGCTATACCCGCGTACCGCGCCGGGGTGACTACGGCTATTACTGACCGGATCATCATCTTGGAACGCAGTAGATGCTACTCCGGGCGTTGTCGGGTAGAATGCTTGCGTCGCTCATTAAGGCGCGTCGTCAGATGGCGGTTCGATCAGAACATCCGGGTCTTGAGCGTTCAGCCCACCCTGCCCAATGTCGGCGTGCCGCCTTCAGCTAAACTTGACGCCGGCTACGCGATCAAGGTTGGCCACGCGCCAATACCGGAGTTGATTGGCTGCCGAATAGCGGACATTGGCCCAACCAACCGCGCCTTAGCTGAAATCTTCCCGTGCGTTCAAGGCCTCCGCGACGCAAATGGCGGCTTGGGCGATCTGGTCTTCGTCCGTAAACCGACCGATGGAGAATCGAATGCAGCTGCTCGCCTCTGCATTAGACATCCCCATGGCGAGAAGGACGTGCGACGGGCCGATCACCCCAGATGTGCACGCTGACCCACTAGACGCGGCGACGATCGGCTGTATGCGAGCAAGGATATCTGATGCATCGGCATCGCCAAAAGACACGTGGGCACCGCCAGGGTGCTTAAGAGAGCTCGCCGCCGTGACGACAAAGGAGATCTCTTGATCGTGCAGCAGCGCCAGGAAGGTGTCCCTTAACCTACGCGTCCGCTCGCGCTCCGCCAGGCCCTCAGTCGCCATTATGCGAACAGCCTTTGCAAAGCCGATACACAGAGGCGTTGGTACAGTGCCGGGCCGCAGCCCTTCTTCCTGCCCGCCGCCAAAAGCCAGAGGTTTCGGAGACCACGGCCGCGTATGCGAAAGATAGAGGGCGCCAACACCTTTCGGTCCGTAGATCTTGTGGCTCGAGAAGCTCGCGGCATCGACGCCCCAGTCAACCAGATCAACACTCATTGCTGGAAGAGCTTGAGTTGCATCACAGTGGCAGAAGGCTCCCGCAGCGGCGCATTGCTCGACTACGGCCGTGATCGGCTGAATGACACCTGTCTCGTTGTTGACCGCCATCACCGAAACCACGGCAACGGTCTCGTCGAGCATCTCGCTTAAAGCGACGAGATCGATTACCCCGTCGCGGCCCACCGGTATGTACTCTACCGAGAAGCCATGAGCCTCTGCGGCACGGGCCGCTTCCAAAACCGCCTTGTGCTCAATCGCACTAACGAGAATCCGCCGCCGGCCGGGAGGCGCGTTCAGAGCTGCACCGAGAACGCCGATATTGTTTGCCTCGGTCGCTCCGCTCGTGAAGGTGAGTTCATCCGCTTGCACGCCGAGTACGTCCGCGATTGTCGTACGAGCAACCTCTACTCGCTCGCGCGCTCTCCAGCCTAGAGCGTGGTCTTCCGAACTCGGGTTTGCGAAGTCGTATCGCATGGCCTGAGTCACGACCTCGATGACTCTCGGATCCATCGGTGTGGCTGCTTGATAATCGAGGTAGATCGTTCCATCGATCATCATTTCGCGCGAATCCCCAATCTCGTCCTGGTGCAGTCATCCAGGGCGTTGACATAGCCTGTCCGACCGGGCCTCATCAACTGGAAGGATAATCCAGGACCAATGACCCGTAGTTTACTCGACAACGTATCCTATAAGCTTCAGTTCGCCGGACACGAGACGTTTCCGCTGCGATACGGCTGGCTGAAGAAAGCTTACGATGCGGTCAAAGCAGCCGATGATATTGAACCCGGAACTGGAGCGTCCGTTTTCTTGGATGACAATGCAATCGCTCGCTTCGGCGTCGGCAAGAACATGGTGTTGTCGATGCGTCACTGGGGGCTCGCGACGCAAATTCTCATATCGACAGATGTCCCCGGTGAACGATCGTCCCGCATTACTCCCGGTCCGACCGGCGATCTGCTGTTTGGTGAGTCGCATGATTTGTATCTGGAGCACCCCGGTTCGCTTTGGTTGCTGCACTGGACGCTCGCGTCTCAGCCGGGCCGCGCGACCGCGTGGCACTGGGCCTTTAACGAGTTCCACGAGCCGTCTTTCGACCGCGACCTGATGGTGCGTCGACTTTCGCGTCGTTGCGATGACCTGCGGGATGCCGGTAGGCTTGGGAAAGACAAGTCGGTTGCGGAAGTCACCATCCGGCGGGACGTCGAGTGCGTCATCCGGACGTATCATGCTGCGGCGCCAGGGGGGCGCCGCGCGCCCGAGGACAGCATCGAAAGCCCGCTGGCCGAACTCAGCTTGATCCAAAAGGCGGGCGTCGGCGAGCAGTTCCGGTTCCGGCGAGGACCGAAGCCATCCCTCCCGGACGAAGTCTTCCTCTACGCCCTGATCGATTTCTGGCGGCCGTTGGTCGACAGCCGAAGATCGTTCTCCGTCGACTTCCTGACCTTCGAACGCGGTTCTCCCGGGCAGGTCTTCCTACTCGACGAAGAAGCGGTGGCGGAACGTCTCGTACGCCTCGACGAGATCACGCAAGGGGCGCTGCGTTGGGATGAATCTTCCGGAATGAGGCAGCTCTATGCGCCTGGACTGGATGATCTTGATGGCACGGCGATCCTGCGCTCCCTCTACGCCCGCGACATGGAAAACCTGGCAGCATGAGCCCTCGTCTCTCCGAAACGGTGTCGGTCGCCCGTCGCTTCACCCGAGCCGTCCGCGTCGACGCCGATCTGAACAATCCTGCCGCGCTTGACGGCTACGTTTGTTCGCAGTCCGCTGTCGAGGCGCTCCTCCTCATGGCCCGGCACCAGCAAGCAACTGGTCAGGGAGCCTTTACATGGACGGGCCCTTACGGAAGTGGGAAATCGAGCTTGGCGATCGCTCTCGCGACGCTGACTGCTGGAACCCCTCATTCTAGAACGAAGCTTCTGACCAATGTCGGAGAGGCGGATCAGAGCGAGCTCAGCAAAGGCTTTAGGCCCACGCGCAAACCCTGGCTCGTGGTCGCTGCGGTCGGTCGAAGGGACGATCCCAGCCAGGCCCTCGGCGAGGCCCTGGCCGTCGCGGTTAAAGACTGGCCAGATCTCGCACAGGCCAGGCGCGAGACCTTCGCCGCCTGGGCCTCGCGGATCGCCAAAGACAGCCGTCACGCGGGACTGCTGATCCTCGTCGACGAGATGGGCAAGTTCCTTGAGCATGCCGCAAGGTCTGACGGTGACGTCCACGTTTTCCAGGATTTGGCCGAGACCGCGTCTCGGTCCGACGGAAGGTTGCTGGTTGTCGGCATCCTGCACCAGGCCTTCGATGAGTACGCCCACAGGCTGGCACGAGAAGCCCGCGACGAATGGATCAAGATCCAAGGTCGCTTCCTCGATGTCCCGATTAACCTAGCCGCAGAAGAACAGCTCGATCTCATCGGGCGCGCGATCCAGTCCGATCGTCCCTCAATGCCGAGCTGGCCAGCTGCGGCGGCCGTGGCGGCGATGGTCGCCAATCCGCGCGTCACCGACAAAGCCGCTCTGCAAGCCCGGCTCGAAGCCTGTTGGCCGCTTCACCCGATCGTCGCCGCCCTGCTCGGACCAGTGTCTCGACGCCGCTTTGGTCAGAACCAACGCAGCCTCTTCGGTTTCCTGAACTCAGCGGAACCCTTCGGTTTCCGGGCCTATCTAGCCGAAACCGACGCGCAGGACGCAGAACCATTTGCTGTCGGACGCTTGTGGGACTACCTGCACGCCAATCTCGAACCGGCAATCCTGGCGTCGCCCGATGGTCACCGTTGGTCGACCGCGTTAGAAGCGCTCGCCCGAGCAGAAGCACGAGGCGGCGGAACGGCGCACCTCGAGCTCTTGAAGGCGATCGCACTGATCGATCTTTTCAAGGACAGGTCCGGGCTTCACGCCACCCCGGACTTGCTTGCTCACGTCATCAATGAAGGCCAGCCGAAGGAAGTCGCTCGGCTGCTGGAGGATCTCGCCTCCTGGTCTGTGATCATCTTCCGCAAGCACGTGGGGGCTTACGGGGTATACGCGGGAAGCGATTTCGACATCGACACCGCCATCGATCAGGCGCGAGACGCCGGCGTCAATCTGGATTACCGCCAGCTCGCCCGCTACGCGGTGCTCCAGCCAATCCTGGCGAAACGTCACTACGACGCGACCGGCGCACTTCGTTGGTTTGAGATCGAACTCACCGCGCTCGCGGACCTGGAAGACCGCGTCAGAAGTTATCGGCCGGCACCGGGCGCGGCGGGGCTGTTTCTGCTCGTGATCAGCGGCGAGGCCGAATCGCAAGCCCAAGCTCAAGTAGTTCTCAAGCGGGCCGCCACCCAGGCGGACGATCGCCTGATCATCGCCGGCTGGACCTCAGACAGCTTCATGATCCGGGAGATGGCGTCCGACCTCGCTGCCCTTGAGTATGTCCGGGCCCACCGCCCGGAACTCGAAGGCGACGCCATCGCGCGTCGAGAGGTCGACGCGAGACTTGCCCGGCTTAGCGCCGACCTCGAAGACCGGATGGCGGGGGCAGTGCATCGGGTCAAATGGCATCCGCCGGCCGGTGTCGACGCTACGATCTCCCTCCAACTGTCAGGCCCGGCTGGGCTCAGCGTCCTCGCTTCCCGCCTAGCGGATTGGCGCTACCCCGCCGCGCCCCGGCTGCCGAACGAGTTGGTCAATCGCAGCAAGCCTTCTTCGAACGCAGCCGCCGCCGTCCGTGCCCTGCTGCGGGCGATGATCGAGCAACGCGGCGAGGAACGCCTCGGGATGACCGGCTTCCCGGCGGAAGCCGGCCTCTACGTGGGCCTACTCGAGGCGACGGGCCTTCACCGTGACGGTGAGAACGGCTGGGGCTTCTATCCGCCCGAGTCAGATCAACCTCACCGCCTCGACGGCCTTTGGGCCGCGACCGATCGCTGGTTGACGGGCGCTGCCGGCGGTATGACCGCGGCAGAGATCTATCAGGAGTGGAAGTCGCCGCCGTTCGGACTTCGTGAAGGCCTCTGCAACGTCCTTTTCACGGCCTATCTCTTGACCCGATCGGCGACGAGCGCGGTCTACCTCGAAGGCGTCTTCCGCCCGACCCTCGACACCTTTGTCATTGATCGCCTCGTACAGGATCCAAGCTGCATTCGCGTCCGCTCCATCGAGCTGACCGACGTCGACGTGGCCTTCATTTCAGCATTGGCCGACAGGCTTTCCACGCCTGACGAGATCGTGCCGCCGACCGCCTTTGAAGTCGCACGCGCAGTCATTCGAGAAATCAAAGGCCTGCCGAACTGGAGCCTAAGGACGGCATCGCTGAGCGCTTCGACGACCGCGCTCCGAGACAAGGCCAAGACCTCGGACGATCCCAATCGCCTCATCACGATCGACATTCCTCGCGCCTTCGGATGGAGCGATGGGGAGTACGCCGGTCCCGCCCTCGCGAGACAGGTCATCGGCGCCCTGGACGAATTGAAGTCGGCCTACCAAGGAATGCTTTCTAGTCTGAAGGCGAGTTTGTTTACCGAAGTCCGCGTCGAGGACGAAGCTCTTGCCCTGGATACACTTCACGCCCGAGCCGTTGCCGTGAAAGGTTTGACCGGGAACTTCCGACTAGATGCCTTAGCCACTCGGCTCTCCACGTTTGAGGGGCGGATCGATGAGGTGGAAGGGTTGGCTAGCTTGGCCGCGAACAAGCCGCCACGCGAATGGGTCGATCGCGATGTGGACGCAGCCCGCGTCGAGCTCGCGGCGCTGTCCCAGCAGTTCCTCAAGGCTGAGATCGTCCAACACCTGAAGGGTCGCGACGGCGGTCGTTTAGCCATGGCCGTCTACATCAGTGATCCTCGATTCCCGGAACCTCGCGCGCGCGAGATCGAAATATCCACGAAGGATCGCGCGCTGGCGGATGAGCTCGCGGCCCGAATGCGCGAGGTCTTATCCGCCGACAACATCTCGCTCGACGTCGCGTTCGCTGCCTTGGCGAGCCTCGGCCTGACATTGAGCGAAACAGAACAGCCAAAGAAGCGGAAGGCGCTCACGGGGGCACCGTCATGATGGAACGTCACGTCCTAGGCATTTCGGGCGGCCGCGACAGCGCTGCGCTCGCCGTCTACATGGCCCAGCACCGTCCTGAGTTGGACATCGAGTACTTCTTCACCGACACGGGGAAGGAACTGCCTGAGGTCTACGAGTTTTTGGGGCGTCTGGAGGGATTCCTCGGCAAGCCGATCGAACGCCTGAACCCCGATCGAGACTTCGACTTCTGGCTTAGGGAGTACAAGAACTTTCTGCCTTCCCCCCAGACACGATGGTGCACCCGCCAGCTGAAAATCAAGCCGTTCGAAGCCTGGGTGAAGCCGTCCGTAGCCGCCGGAGTGACGGTCCACAGCTACGTCGCCATCCGCTCCGACGAGGACTACCGCGAGGGTTACGTTTCAGGGAAGGACAATCTCCGCACCCATCTCCCGTTCCGGGAAGCCGGCATCGACAAGGCCGGCGTTATCGAGCTCTTGGAGGCTGCCGGCGTCGGCCTACCCGAATACTACCGGTGGCGCTCCAGGAGCGGCTGCACCTTCTGTTTCTACCAGCAGAAGATCGAGTGGGTGCGCCTGCTAGACGAACACCCCGATCGGTTCGAGGAAGCCAAAGGCTACGAGAAGAACGCGCTCGACCACGGGTCCCCCTTCACCTGGAGCAATGGTGAGTCTCTCGACGACATCGCGCAGCCGGAACGGATCGCCCAGATCCGCGCCGATCACGACAAACGCGTGGCTCGCCTCAAGGCCCGTCGATTGACCAACGCACTTCACGACGCGCCAATCGAGATGGAAGAAGTGTACGGGTCGGCCGGCAAGATGTGCGTTACTTGCCATAAGTGACGGTGAGCCGCTCAGCGTCGGTTCGAGATCCAGCCCTCGGAGAAGCGGATCTCGAACCAATCGGCTCAGCTCGGCTCGAACAGGCGTGCAGGCAGCTCAGGTTCTTGTCCGGTTGGAAACTTGCTGGCGTACTGCTCGCCGAGAACGCGGAGCTCGGTGTCGGATAAGGTTTCGCCGAGATAGTAGGCAATGAAGCGCGCGGCGAATTTCGCTGCAGCCGAACCCGTCACGACACGGTCCTTGTTCATCAGGATTCCCTGCCAGATCGGCTCATCGACCTTCCAGTTAGCCTTGTTCACGCGAGCGATGATCTCGGCGAGGCTCACCTGCGTCCCGTCGTCCGCTCTCTCTTTCAGGCGCACTATGCCCTCGATCAAGGCTTGCTGAATGATCGGCTTCCCGAGGGTGTAGGTGGCCCGCACTTCCCGCCGCTTGTCATCGGACTCCTCGGAGTGGTCCATCAGCGCCACGTTGAAGATCTGGATTTTTTCAAACACCGTCCGCCAGAACTCTGCTGACTCAGACTTGTACAAGTTCATCTCAGCCGGAACCGGGATTTTCGTCCGATCAATCTTCCCATGCACGGCTTCCAACATCGTAGCCGTAGCCTCGTAGAGCGAGGAAAGCGTGGTAAACTCCGGCGACTTTGTCGTCAGGGTATTGGACTCGTAGTTCACGAGCCTCTGGTTGAGAAGTTCGTCAACTACACACTGTCTGACGATAATCGCGATAGGATCATCATCGGCGGTGATCAAATTGTTGCTCTTGCTTGTTGGCTTGGCATAGCGATTGATCTTATTGAATATTTTCCGCGCCTTCTTAGCGTCATGCTCCATCAAGATCACGGTGCACATGTCATTACCGACCTCAGTGTTTGCACTGATCCCCGGGATTGCTTTGCCTTTCTGATCTTTCCCGGAGATCGCGAAATCGATCGCGGCTAGTCGATGCTGGCCGTCAAGCGGCACCATGATTTCATTACCTTGCAGGTAGATGAAACCAATCCCTCGCGCGGCGCTAGCATGAAAAGGGTTCAGCTTCGCCACCTCCGAGAGCGGCTCGAAATGAATGCCGTCCGAGTTTCTCAGATCGACGATGAACGCCCCGAAAAACCGATCAGGATCGTTGGTTAGATACGGAGCCATGTGCTGCGCGACGCGCTTGTAGTCGATCTCGCGCTGGTAGCGCTCTTCGATGCTGAGGTCCTCCCAGTCTTCGGTCTCGTTTGGAATGACAAACCGCGTCCGCAGCTCGCTCGCCGGCATGGTGACGACGTAGTAGTCCGTAGAGCCGAAGCGGCCCTTCATTGCGGCAAGTGCAGTGGTCATTTCGTTACCTTAGCTGTCGCACAACCAAATCGGTTGTTGGTGTGCTGAGTAAACAATCACGTTTGTCTTTGGAGAGAAGCGCCGAATAAAGAAGCGCTCCATGAGTTTGATATCGTCTTCCGGACGCGCGATCTTGTAGTTGAAGGTGAGGTCAGACTTTTTGGCCTTCATCCAGTCCTTCAGGCCTTCGTTATGCGATCCCGCCCAGTGCTGCCTTAGGCGGCCTCTGAGGTTGACCGCTAAGCCGATATAGATGCATTCCCGCCGATACCAAAAACCGTAGACGCCCGCAGCACTGGGATCAACGCGGTCGATGGCTCGAAGCGTGAAGGGTGCCAGAACATCGTAAGGCTTGCACGTCATGCGGCCTCGACGACGTAGAGAGCTGTCTTCTCGTCTCCAGACTTGTGGACCCAGAAGTCGCAGCCAATGAGCGAGCCGCCGTTTTCCTCCGCGAGCTTGTGCAGGCCAGCCCCAAGACTTCGAGCGGAGATATAGATGAAGTGGTCGCGCTTGGATTTTCTCTCGACAACATCAAGCACCGGCTGATACCCGCGCGTTCCGAACATCACATAGGGTTCGGAGGCTGCCATCAGCCGCTTGGGCTCGATGTCGATCTTCAGATGCGTTGGTGCCACGGTGCTAGTCACGCCCTTGCTCGAAGCAGCATCACGACATCGACAACGCCTTCCGACGTAAACCTCAGGTCCAGAACCACGCTTTCGTCGAGCTCATCTGCGAGATTCATGATCAAAGCCGGAAGCCCACTGGAAGCTCGACGTCGATCGAGAAAACATAATCGAGACGGGGGCTGTCTTCAGCAAGATTAGCGTCCACTTGAACCTCTTCCGTTTTCAAGGAACGCACTGCCGCGACAAGTCTGTCTAGCTGCGCTTTGTTGATCTTCATCGGCAGGTAAATGTCTATACGACCGGATGCGGCATCGAACCCGGCGAAAAAACAATCTGCTTTCGCTTTCAGAATAAGATCAATCGTATTCGAAGGCAGCACCCCGGACCTCGTCGCGGCTACGATGCAAAGATACGGTCCAACACGACCTAGGCTCAGGCTACCCCAGGTTCCCTCACCTGACTCCACAGCTGAGGCCCAAGGCATGATCGTCGACTTGAACGGCTCGGGCAGCGCGGTTGGCTCGATCCATCGAATGAGGCGCCGTGCCCTCCCGTAGTGCGCCGTGAAGTCAGCTAGATCTTCCTGGATCCGATCCAGTGTTCGGAGATCCCTAAGCGTGACAGGGCGATAATGGGCGTTCTTGTTGCGAAGCGCGTTCAATAGTTGGAATGTCGTCTTGAAGTTCTCGACCGGAGGCCAGTGAGACTTGAATAGCGGCCAAACCGACGGCTCTAGTATGATGTCTCTAATGTCATTCAACATTAGATAAGACATGATATTCCGCTCATCTGCATCGATCACACGAAAGGTGCCTTCGTGCTCCCTGCGCTCTTCGGCGGCCTTTACGAGTTTTGAGATGGGGTTTTGCCAACTCTCTGCGAACTCACCCACGAGTTCCCACCGAAGAATATGTCTTAGGTAGCTCTCGATGTTGTAAAGTCTCTTGTAGGCGTCCTGACAGCCCGGCTGACAGAAGATCGCCTTCCCATCAGCGCCGAACATTCAGGTCAGCGCCTGCGCTCGGAGCGCGTCGTACCGCGCCTTGAGATATTTGGTCGGGATGGCGTCGTCGTCAGCGTCGTTACCCCTCGCCAAGGACAGCTTTTGCATTCCCTTCGCCAACGGAGAACGATCACCTAGCAACTTCGCGAGGGTGCGCCGGGGCCTTGCGGTAGCCCCGGTTGCGTCGCCGAGACTTCCGAAGTGAGGCGCGGTAGGCCCAAGATCGCGAAGAATGAGGAACACTTCCAACCAGCTTCGCAGACGTTCGGCCCCAGCGTTGGTGAACTCGATAGTGGCGTCGGCGGTTAGACCGCTTCCTTGCCAGAAAAGTTCTTTTCCGGATCCGAGCCTAGCCTCGACGGTGCCATACCCGGCTTCGTGAAGCACGTTGAGGGCCCCAAGAAGCCGGGTCATCGCTTGCTCGCCGGTCAGGGTGTCGGCGAAATACGCGCACGGGTCTCGAAGGACCGCCGCCAAGGTGCGCATCAAGCCGCGTTGGTAGACAACCTTGTAGGCCCAGGCGTCGCCCTTGATTTCCGCGACTTTCGCGAGCGGGGTGCTGTAGTTCTTCTCGATGGTCCAGCCACCAACCGCGCCTTGCTTCGCGGCCTCGACTAGCCGGTTCGCGCGTTCCTGCCCAGCGACTGTGGGCATGATCTCCTTCGCGACATACAGATTTATGAATTGAGGCCCAAGCAGAGCCTTCTCGTCCATATATGTCCACACATCGCTATAGGGCTGATATTCCCTGAATAGACGACGAATATGCGGCCTCCATTTCGCGTCGAACGCGCCTTGCAAAGTCCTTATGTGCGCTGGCAGCCATGACAGCTTCGTCTGCAACCTCGCGCACGCGGTCACCTGCGCGAGCACCTCGTCCAACGCTTCCTCGTCCTCGATCGGAAGCGTTTCGTTGATCCATTTTTCGACCCGGCCAATGCTGTTGTCGTCCTCGTCCATGAGGATGTCCGGCACGTCGATCAGGCGCGCGACAGCTTCCTGGAGAAGCATGACGGTCGTCACGAATGGACCATCATCAATCTTGTTTCGATCGGTCATCCAGTCGACGAGCGCCAACGGCACTCTCGTCGGATCTACAGTTTCGCCAAGCGACCGGCCTATAACCGAGCGCGTACAGACGCTTGTGATCTCTAGGTCATCCAGGAGGATGTTCCGGGTCGGAGAGACGGGCTTCGCGTTCTTGTTCAGGTCGATAAAAACACTACGGAGGGCTGACACGCTCCTCGGCTTCTCATCTGCGCCTTTCGGGGTTTGGAATCCGATGCGCTCGTCGGCGACGAGGAAGATCACAGGGATCGAAGCGTCTTCCCAAGACTCCCGCTTCGCTTCCTTGACGAAGCGTTTGATCGCTGCGAGCCGGTGCTGCCCGTCCACCGCCACTGCGTCGACGTGGGCCGTCGACCATTTCATCTTGCCCGCGCCTTGGACCTCGTCGACGTCGGACCCGTAATATTGAATATGGATCCCGCCAACGCGGAGTGGCTTTCCGAGGCCTTCACCTGGGATGGCCGGAAGCTCGACGTCGGTCCCGAACTCACCACCAAAGCTATCGGCATGCGCCGGTAGAAGCGCCACCGTGAGCGCGTTGAAGAATTGAGGCCGAGTGGTGCTCTTAAGATACGCTAGGATCTCCCGGTCGACACGCTCCCACGAAATGTCTCTCTGGAAGAGTTCTTCAAGAGTCCATTCTCCGGTGTCTGCCTGGGGCAATTCTTCGAAGAGTTTGAAGTAGTTCGCGGCGAACTCGAGCGGTACGTTCGTCGTGAAGAATGGGATGCTGTAAGCCGCGAGGGAAACGCCACCTTTCAAGAACACGATCTCGGGCGTCGACGCGATAGGCACCCTGCTATTGATCACAAACGACAACCTAACCCCCGATTGATTCCGTGGCCGGATCCGACCGCAAATTCTGCATCTTGTCTAGCGGATAGCAGTTGGCCCCACCGACGGACCGCTGCGCTGCGCCAAGAGCTGTCGCCGTGACGTCTGCCACGCTTCGGGCTTCGCTGCGACGAGTGTCGTAGAACACGGTTTCTAGGTTGCTGACCTCGAGGCTTCTCTCGGATCTAATTGCTGAGGGCTAACCGTCTAATAATCGCACGAGTAACCCTCAAGTGCCTACCTAAGGCTCACCACGTGCCGGTTGCAATGTCGCCCCCGACCCATCGAAACACGCTGCGCCTACCGAAATCAGATGAGCCAAAAGCGGACACACGCAACCGCCCCTGCGAGTCACCAATAGACATTGGTCGGTTTATTGACCCGAAGACAGCATCTGACTCAAAGTGGCGGTTCGTGAGGTCAGTTTTTGGGCAGGGTCAATCAGCCGCCGAATGCGGAGGTCTGCTTCGATTTTGGACGTTTGGAAGTTCCCGTCACCAGGCTGTCTTGGCCTCGTGCCACGCCTGGGCGTTGGCGTAAGGGTTCTTCCGTGATTGATGGCACCCATGCAAGACGGTCGCCCCCAACGCCAGTTCGATGAGAGCACGGGTGAGCCGCCAGAGTGGTGGGGAGCATCCCCTATCGATCTGGCGGCTGTCTTGGCTGAAATCGTCGCGGAGACCGCCGAAGAATACGAGCCGGAGACCGATCTCTTCTGGATCCTCTTCGAATACTACAATCATCTCATGGCCTCTGTTGAGCCACGCGTCGCCGCTACGCATGGCGATGCGGTCGTGGCGTTCTTCCGCGATGCGGGAGACCAGCGCTTCGAAGCGATGTTACTCGAACTTGTCGCTCGGACCCGGCTGGATGGTGGTGACCTCGACGACGGGCTCGCAGCCTTCGAGCGAATGGCTGAAATTCATGTCGCGGACGGGCAGGAGGCCGAAGTTTCGGAGCTGGCGCAGGATGTATGGGGTTATGCCAGAGCGGGCCGGTTTTCTGTCGATGTTCAGCCCGTTCTGCTGGCCAGCGTGACGCGTGTATTCCGAAAGCTCGGAGAGCCCGGCCCCTTGGCCCAGACCTACTTGGAGGTCGCCGAACTCTACTCGTCTTCTGGAGCTTCGGCCGCCGCGGTGCGCGCGATTGAGGATGCGATCTCCGTGGCGAGAGTGGGCAATCTCGAGGATTTCGAAGCCGTCTTGTTTGGGAGAGCCGCAGCGATCGCCTTCGAGCAGCAGGACGCGCAACGATCGGTCGACTTGGGGCACGCTGCGATCACCATGTACGAGCGACTAGGCAAGGCTGTTCCGCAGGAAGTTCGGATCAATCTGGCGACCGCTTTAATCCAGTTGGACGAGCTCGATCAAGCGGTGGAGCTCTACCAGGCCGCGCTTGTCGGGGCTCGCGACGTCGAACGTGGCCATATTCTGATGAACCTGGCGCTGGCTTATCGGCGTCTGGGGGACCTGTCCGCCGCGACGGAGACGGTGAGGGAGGCCCGGGCCTCGCTGGACGCTTCCTCGGGCCGAGAGCATCTGCTCGAACTTGAACTGATCCAGGCCCGGATAGACGCGGAAGCCGGGTCTGTGGACACGGTGCCGGAACGACTGATCGCGGCTTGCCGCCTGTTCGACGGCCAGTTGTCCGACCGTCTCAGACTGCATCATAGGCGCGGCCTGCGTGCTCGCTACATTCCTCGTTTCGAAGGCCTTCTCGCCGACCTGCCGTCCGAAGGTGAGGTCGAGCGGGTGCTTCCGGTCCTGGCGACCATCTATGGCAACCTTGTCGGCGACTGGCTGGCGATGCTCGATTGGGCCGAGGCCCGGCAGGACGATGTGTCCCTATCCAGCGGGGTTCGAGCGGCCTTGGCGAAGGCGATGCAGACGGTCAGAGCCTACGGAGCGCCCTTCCTTGTCGGACTGCAAGAGAAGTATGACGACCCGTGGTCACCGGCGCCTCTCGGCCGTCCTTGGGATCGGCTCGGCGCATTGATCGACGCTCTCGTCAAAGACGGAGCCGAGCGTCCCTTTGCAAGGATCGGGATCGACCAGTCCGTCGGTCTACTCAAGCGGCGGTTGGCAGAGGGTTTCTGTCTCTGCTTTCCGACGTTCGCGAACGATCCGGGCGGGTTCTGGATTCTCAACGGCGACCGCTATCGTCGCCTCGATCTCAACCTCAAGGAGATGGTCGAGTGGCGCGTCGCGCGACGCCGGTTTGAGTTCAACGAGTCCAGCAGGGCCGACTTCAAGGAGGCGGTTGAAACCCTGCTAATGCAGACGACACCCATCCAGGACGCGCTCGCCGCCCTCCCGGAGGTCTGCCCGGGGGTGCTTCTCTTCCAGGACTACTCAGACCTTCTCCCGTTGAATGCGATCCTCCTCTCCCACGATGTTTTGCGCGGGCGGGTGGCCACCGGCGCCTTCGCCGTAAAGACGATTCCGGCGCTTTACGCCGGGGCCGTGGAGGGAGAGGTCCAGGTAAAGACGCTTACCGGCGTTACCTCGAAGGACGACGGCTTGCGGATGACGGACGCGGAGATCGCGACGGCAGCCGCGGTACTCGGGATCCGCGATGTCCGACGCATTGCCTCTGACGACGCCGACGGCCTCCGCAACGCCCTAGCTATCAGCGAGATGTTGATCGTCGCCACGCACGGAGTTTCTGTGGGACGGTTCACGGACCCCTTCTTTGCCTCTTTATCCACGGACGCGACGAGGCACGTGATCAATGTGGACGCCATCCAGAGAGACTTCCCAGATCTCGGCTACAAGGTCGTCGCACTCAACGCATGCCATGCCGGGGCAGCGATCGCTCGAAACTACGAGCAGAGTTTCCGAACGCACGATGCTGCGGGGTATCCCGCGCTTCTCCTGCTGAACAGAAAGAGCGTGGTCTGCGCGCCGTCTTGGACCTTGGACGACGTGGCGAGTTTCCTTCAGACGGTTCTTATGGCGAGTGGACTCGCCGAGGGGCTCAAGCCGGGCCTGGCCTTCAATCGCGCGATTGCACGGCTGTGGGATTTGACTCAGGCAGAGGCGATCGCTCTGCTGGCCTCTGCCGACCAGACGGCGCAGGTGCGGGACGAGATCGAGAGCCTATCGGTGGGGCCCGGCTCCACTCAAAAATTTGCCCATCCCTTCTTCTGCGGAGGTCAGACTGTTTACGGTCTGCTGTAAAATGCTCAGTGTCGTGAACGTTGCTGCAGCAAGCTAGGCTCTGAAGGCTGGCTGTTGGGTTTTAGGCAAACGTCCGCTCATGGCGCGTTCTAGACGTTGAGCGTCGCCGCCTGCGGCCATGAAGATAGCCGGAGCATTGCTTTTGCGCGGAGCGTTTCCGCTGCGCTCAAGCTGTACGCCATCGTTGCAGGTGTTCGAGGACATCGGCCACCAGCTGGTCGCGGGTGAAACCTGTGACGTCACGAGGCCTTCCTGCGTCGTTAGACCGGGCCGACAGCCGCCATTCCATTTTTCGGCGACGCTCGGGCGCCTCCAGCGCCGTCAGGGCGGGGCGGGGGCGTTCATGGGCGACGAGCCGATAGTGAA